>WNFU01011078.1_pt1 | contig 14998 bp, 8 predicted proteins | sample 5400121 | NCBI WGS metagenome assembly WNFU01 (sample SAMN13153360, study PRJNA577476) | soil metagenome | isolation source: 100 cm soil or saprolite under grassland replicate 1 | place: USA:California | collected 2016-06-15
GCTGGAGCTGTTCTCCGTCCTCCGCCGCGCGAACCTCGCCCTGTGGGAGCGGACGCCGGAGGGGGACCGCGAGCGGTACGGCGTCCACGCCGAGCGTGGCCGGGAGAGCTTCGACCTGCTGTTCCGAACGATCGCCGGCCACGACCGCTTCCACGTGGAACAGCTGCGGCGGACCGTTGACGCAGTCTCGGCCTAGCTAGTCTGGCTCAGACTAGCCACCCTTGAGCGCGGGGATGACCTTCTCCCCGAACAGCTCGACGTTCCGGGAGGCCGTCGCGAAGTCCATGCCCGGATAGTGCAGCCGCACGATGAGGTGGAACTCGCGGCGGGAGCCGAACGCGTCGACCATGGGGCGGAGCCGATGGGCGACCTCCTGCGGGGTCCCGGCGGCGATCGCCTGCCGCAGCACGTCGTCCGACGGCGGTGTGTACCAGAAGCCCTTCCCGGGCGTGTCCGCGCCCTCGGCCCACGCGGCGTAGATGCCGAGGTGGCGGCCGGCCCCCTCGCGGACGACGTCGAAGGCGTCGCCGTCCTCCCACACGAACGCGCTCTGGAGCTGGGCGAACGGGAGGGCCGCCGGGTCCTTCCCGGCCGCGGCCGCACCCTCCTCCGCCAGGGCCAGCCCCTGCCGCATCTCGTCGATCCACCCTCCGCGGCTGCGGATGTAGCCGTCGCCGATGCGGCCGGCCCGGCGGACGGCGCTCTCCGCGAAGCCGCCCAGCCAGATCGGCGGCCCGCCGTCCTGCGCCGGCGGCGGCGTGACCAGGACGTCGTCGTAGCGGTAGTGCCGGCCGTCGAAGGAGAACCGCTCGGCCGTCCAGGCCCGGCGAAGGACGTCGACGATCTCCACGGTTCGCCGCAGCCGCTCCGAGGGCCGCTGGCCCCACATTCGGAACTCCTCCTCCCGCCAACCCAGTGCGAGCCCCAGGATCAGCCGGCCGCCCGAGAGCTGGTCGACCACCGCGGCGTCCTCCGCCAGCCGCAGCGGATCGTGGAACGGCGCGAGGAGGACGCCGGTACCGAGCCGCATCCGGTCGGTGGAGTTGGCGAATGCGGCCAGCATGGGAAGGAGCGAGGGGAGGTAGCCGTCGCCGGCGCCGTGGTGCTCGCTCACCCAGGCCGAGTCGAAGCCCAGGGTCTCGGCCAGGCGGACCAGGTCGATGACCTCCCGGTACTCCTGCGAGAACGTGCGCCCCGAATCGGGCGGGACCTGCCCGGTGAACAGCCCGATGCCGACGTGGACGGCCATTGAACGGGAACCCTACCGCCCGCGCGCGGTCGGCGCCTCGGCCGGTTTCAGGGGGCGGCGAACGCGGCCGGAGCCGCGGGAGCGGCGGGAGCGGGCGGCTCGGGAACCGACACCTCGAACCGGGCCCCGCTGGCCGGCGCGCTCTCCACCGTGATGTCGCCGCCCAGGGCCTCCACGATGCGCTTGGCCACCGCGAGCCCGAGCCCCGAGCCAGGCTCCGTCCGGGCCGGATCGGCGCGATAGAACGGCTCGAACACCAGGGGAAGGGCCTCGTCGGGGATGCCCTCGCCCGTGTCCTCCACCACCAGCCGGAGCCGCCCATCCGCCCTCCGGGCGTGGATGGTGACCGACCCGTCGGCCGGCGTGTGCCGGATCGAGTTCTGCACGAGGTTCTGGAGGACCCGAACGAGCCGGGGCGAGCACGTCGCCTCCTCGGCGCCGTCCAGGTCCATCCGCACGGCCACCCCCTTCGATTCGGCGTCCACCTGGCACGCCGTCAGGACCGACCCCACGATCTCGGCGACCCTGGCTCGCTCGGTCTCGGCCTCGATGGCCCCGGCGTCGAGCTGGACCAGCTCGAACAGGTCGTCCACCAGCTCGACGAGCGTGTCCACCGACCGCCGCATCTCGCCCGCGTAGCGCCGCAGCGTGGGCGGGTCGTCGACCACCCCCTCGTCGATGGCCTCGACCATGGCCCGGAGGCGGGCGAGCGGGGTCCGCAGATCGTGCGAGACAGCGGTGATGAGGTCGCGCCGGCGCGCTTCCACGTCCTGGACCGTCGCCAGGGCCGTCCCCAGCCGGGTCGCCATCTCGTCGAGCGTCGCGGCCAGCGCCGCGAACTCTGGCCCCCCGCCGACCCTGCCGGCGCGAGCGGACAGGTCGCCCTCGCCGAGAGCGCGGGCGGTGGTGGCGACGCGACCGAGCGCCCGGGCCGGCCCCCGGGCCAGCACGAGCGCGGCCCCCACCCCGGCTCCCACCGCATACCCCAGCAGGACCAGCATGGCCGTCATGTCGTGGCCGCTCACGAACATGAGCCTGGCCAGGACGGCGAGGTTCAGCAGCCCCACCAGCATGGCCACGAGCGCGATGGCGGCGAACCGGAGGCGGATCGAGATTCTGGCGAACAGCGGCCGCGCGGCGGTGACGGCGGCCATCGTGGCGAGCGCCGCGGGAAGGAGAAGGAGCGCCAGATGCCCGAGCTCGTGGCCGCGCATGCCCGCGCCGGCGCCGACGAGGATCGTGGCCAGCGCTCCGGCGGCGAGCGCCGCGACGACCAGCGCCAGCCCGCGCGTTCCCCTCATTCCCCGTTCCCCCTCATGGGTCGAACCGGTACCCCACGCCCCACACCGTGACCAGGTGCCGGGGAACGGACGGTTCGTCCTCGATCTTCTCGCGGAGCCGCCGGACGTGGACCGTGACGGTGGAGGGGTCGCCGTCGAAGGCGAAATCCCACAGCTCCTCGAGGAGGTCCAGCCGGCTGAACACCCGCCCGGGGTGTTCGGCCAGGAACTGGAGCAGGTCGAACTCCTTGGGGGTGAGCCGCACGTGCGCCCCGTTTCGGCGAACCTCCCGGCTCCCCTCGTCGATCTCCAGGCCCTCGAAGGACAGCACGCTCCTTCCGTGCGAGCTTCTCGCTTCCGCCCTCCGCAACACGGCGCGAACCCGGGCCACGACCTCCCGGGGCGAGAACGGCTTCGTCACGTAGTCGTCGGCTCCCAGCTCGAGGCCGACCACCCGATCGGTCTCCTCGCCCCGGGCCGTCAGCATGATGACGGGGACCGCTTCCTCCTCCCGGATCCTGCGGAACACGTCGAACCCGTCGATGCGGGGCAGCATGAGGTCGAGCAGCACCAGGTCGGGGCGGAAGACCGGGAAGGACGTCACGGCCTCCTCACCGTCGCGGGCGGTGGCCACCTCGAAGCCCTCCCGGGTCAGGTACCGGGCCAGGACGTCGAGGACGATGGGCTCGTCGTCCACCACCAGCACGCGATGCCCCTCACCCATCCCCGTGAATTGTAGGAGCCCGCCCCCTTACGGAACCCTTACGGCGAGGGAGCCCGGGCCTCGCCGCCCGGGCTCTCGGCTATTTCACCCAGAGCTGGTCGAGCAGCACTCCCCACTGCGGGTTGTGCTGATAGTTGCCCACCCGCTTCGAGACGAAGTCCAGGCCGGTGTCGTTGAAGACGAACACCCAGGGTGCGTCCATGACGGCCCGGCGGTCCGCCGCCGCCCACAGCGCGCCGGCGGCCGCCGGGTCCGTGCTCTGGACGTCGAGGGCCCGCTCGATCCGGGCGTCGAGCTTCGGGTCGCAGAGCTCCGCGGCGTTCAGGTTCTGGCCCGAACCGGAAACGAATCTCGAGCACCGCACCAGGTTCAGGAAGTTCGAGGCGGCCGGGTAGTCGGAGAGCCACCCGTACGGCGCGGCCTGGACGTCGTTGTCCGAGTTCTGTATGAACGAGAAGAACTTGTCGACGTTGTCGATCGTTCGAAGGGTGGCCCGATAGCCGAGGGCATTCAGCTCCGACACGAAGGCACGCGCCATGGCGACGAAGGGCGGGATGGTGGACGTTGCCCACACCGTCACCTTCGTCCCGGCGGTCTGCGACGCCGCCACCAGCCGGTGGGCCCGTGGCAGGTCTGGCGCCGACCACTTGCCGTCCGGACTCGGGTTCAACGTAGAGGGGCAGAAGGGGCGATACCCCTGGAAGTTCGGCGGGATGAGCTGGCACGTCGGCACGGCGGATCCCACCGCCGAGACCACGGCGCCCCGGTCCATCGCGTCGTTCACCGCCCGGCGCACCCTGATGTCGTTGAATGGTGCGAGGGTGGTATTGAGCACAATGCCGTTGGTCGTGGGCCGCGCGTACGTGTGGGTCTGATCGGTGAACCGGGTGGTGATCTCCTGGGTCCGGTCGGCTGGCGGCGTGTCGAGCGCCGCATCGGCATGCCCCTGCTCGATGTCGGTGGTGAAGCGCTCCGGATCGACGCCGGTGGTGTACTCGATCCGGTCCGCGTAGCCGTCGGGCTGCACGGCGACGGACCACTCCCGGAATTGCGGGTTGCGGACCAGCACCACCTTCCCCTGCTGCTTGCCGCGGGCGGGGGTGTAGGCAGAGATCTCGTAGGGCCCGGTTGCCGGGACGGTGGTCGATGTCGTGGGGTCGGCGACCCCGGCCGGCAGGAGGTCCGCGAAAGGGAGAGCCAGCTTGTAGAGGAACTCCGCGTCGGGGGCGCTGAGGTGGAAGGTCACCGATCCCGTGGCGTCGTCCGTGAGGATTCCGCGTGAAAGGTCGCACGTGGACGGGTCCTTGGCGCAGACGGCGCCTCCCACGATTCCCCGGTAGTAGTAGGCCACTGGCGAGTGGACGCGGAACAGCCGCTCGACGCTGGACCGAACGTCCGACGCCTTGACGGGGTCCCCCGTCGAGTACCGGATGCCCGAACGGAGCTGGAACGTGTAGGTCTTCCCCCCGTCGGTGGGGGCCGGGACCGACGTGGCCAGGTCCGGGACGATGCTGACACCGTCCGGCCCCCCCACGCGCCGGAACCCGACCAGGCCGTCGTTGGTCATGATCAGCATCTGCCAGGACCATGTGGTGTAGGCGAGGGCAGGATCGAGGAAATCGGGCCCCCCCATCGACTCCAGGACGAGTGTCCCGCCCCGGTGGGCAGTGCCGGCCGCCCCCACCGTCACAAACAGCTTCCCCCCGACCACGACGAGGGAAAGCGGAGCGTTCCCGACGCGCTCGGTGTCCGCTGCTCCTCTTCCGCCCCCGATCCTGGAGAGGGTTCCCCCGAACTGGTTCGTCACCCACGTCGACTTCCCGTCCACTGCCAGCCCTGACGGTCCGTCCCCCACGGGGACCGCCGCCGTCACCGAGCCGGTGGTGGCGTCGATCCGGGACGCCGTCCCGTCCAGGCTGTTGGCCACCCACACCACTCCGTCGCCCGCCGCCAGCGCGGTCGGCCCGTTGCCCACGTGGACCGGCTGGGTCACCCACGGCCAGGGCGGCGGGATGCGACCCCACGGGGATGTCCTTCACCGGCTCCCCGCGGGTGGGGTCGATCCGGGTCACGGTGTCGTCCAGGCTGTTGGCGACCCACACCGCGCCAGCTCCCGCGGCGACGGCGATCGGTCCGTTCCCCACCGGGATGGCCGCCCCGACGGCCCGATTGGCCGACGGGCTGACCTGCAGCACGGATGGGCCCTCCGAGTTCACCACCCACACCGACCCGAATCCCACCGCCAGGCCCACCGGGGACCCGGCGACGGGGATGCTCGCGGCGACCTTCGCGATGGACGGGTCGATGCGGACGACCCTTCCCCCGGTGGCATCCGCGACCCATACGGCGCCGGCCCCGGAGGCGATGGCAGAGGGGCGGAACCCGAGGGGCACGTCGCCCACGGGACGTCCCGTGGCGGCGTCCAGGATGGCCACGGAATCGGATCGGATGGACACGGCCCGGGCCGTGGTACCGGCGCCGCCACCTCCCAGCACGAATGGGAGCGTGGCGCCGATCAACGCGAGGACGGCCACGATCGCCGCGCCGACCAGGACACGACGTCGTGAGGGCTTGCGAGCTCCGGGAGGCTGAACAGGCCCGCTCGGCTGCCTGCCCAGGAGGGCGTCCCGCGCGGCCACCGCCACTTCCCCTGCGCTCTCGTACCGGTCCGTGGGCTGCTTGGCCATGGCCCTCGCCACCACGGCGTCGATGGCGGTCGGAAGGTCCGGCCGTACGGCCGTCGGCTTCGGAGGCGGCTGCTCGAGGTGGCCGTAGAGCACGGTGACCTCGCGATCGCTGGTGAACGGGGGCTTCCCGGTCAGGCACTCGACCAGCACGCAGCCCAGCGAGTAGACGTCGGCCCGGCCGTCCACCGGCTCGCCCCGGATCTGCTCGGGCGCCACGTAATCGATGGTCCCCATGAACTGGCCGGTCTTGGTCAACGAGGTCCCGTGCGTCATTCGCCGGATCAGCCCGAAGTCGGTCAGGTACACGTGCTCGGGCCTCGATGCCTCGCGCTGGGCCAGCAGGATGTTCGCCGGCTTCACGTCGCGGTGGACCAGCCCGCGGTGGTGGGCCGCGTCCAGCGCGCTCGCCACCTGTGTGACGATCGACGCCGTCCGGACCGGGTCGATGGGCCCGAGCTCGCGGATGAGCGTGCCGAGGTCGGTCCCCTCGACGTAGCGCATGGCGATGAACAGCTGGCCGTCGGCCTCGCCGGCCTCGTAGATGGGGACGACGTTCGGGTCTTCGAGCGATGCCGCGGCCTCCGACTCGCGGACGAACCGCTCACGGAAGCTGGCATCCTGGGCGAGCTCGGGGGCCAGGACCTTGAGGGCGACCCGCCGTTTCAGCCGGTTGTCCAGGGCCAGATAGACGACGCCCATCCCCCCGCGCCCGAGCACCGACTCGACGCGATATCCAGCAAGTTCGGCTCCGACGGAGATGTCCGTGTCGATCCCCCCGCGCGTGTATACACCTGCCCGTCGCCGTTGGGGAGGGCCCAGTCACGGCCTGCGTCCGACGTCGTCGTGGGCCCGGGCGGGAACCAGCCGGACCCGGTCCCCGGTCTGGAGGGAGACGACGTGTCGGACGGCGGGCGCACGCGCCAGCGCCGTGAGCACCGACCCTTGCCCCCGGTGGGAAGACCGAGGCCGACCGGGTACCATGGGCCGGCTCCGGCCGCCCCCTGCCGCCGGCCGAGGAATGCCCGATAGCTCACCGATGAAGGAACTCGTACCGACGTGGCGCTGACCGAGGTCGCCCCCCCGGGGGCAGGACCTTGAGGGCGACCCGTCGTCTCAGCCGGCTGTCCAGGGCCGGGTAGACGACGCCCATCCCCCTCGCGCCCGAGCACCGACTCGACGTGGTATCCAGCGCCCCTGTGGCCGGGGGCCGGCGCGACGTGTACGACCTGGGCTTTTGTCCCTTTCGGCGGTTTCGGCGTCGTCGGAACGGGGTACGCCAAAAGTCCGAGTTCGGATGGGCCTCGCCCTGTTCGGGCCTGGCCTGGGGGAGGGAGGTCCGGGGGGATGGCTCGTTCGCCGCTCAGGCACATCGTCGCTCTGTTCGTCTCCACCGTCCTGGTAGCAGCGTTCGTCATGGTCTCGGCGGGGCCCGCCGCTGCCGTGGGAGATATCCTCCCCGGGCAGCAGGGGCTGCCGGACCTCGACACGCGAACCGGGTCGGTGCAGGCGACGGCCGGCCAGCAAGCCATCGTGGACGGCCTCGGGGCCGCCGTGCGGTGGAACCGGTTCGGCACCCCGCAGTCGCTCATCCGGTACGGCGGGTTTCTCGCATCCGGCGTCCAGGGGGCCGACGCCGTGAGCGCGGCCCGGAGCTGGATCGCCGCGAATGCCGCGCTTTTTCGGCTCTCGGCCGTCACCGACGCCAACCTCAAACTTCTGAACGACTCCCCGCTCGTCGGCACCCAGGCCCACGCGGTCATCTTCGACCAGTACTTCGGCTCGTTGCCGGCGGCCCAGGACGGCATGATCACCGTGGGTCTGACCGGCAACGCAGGCTCCGGCTGGAACATCGCGTACGTGTCCTCCTCGGCGGCGGGCCGCGGAAGTTCCCCCCCGGCTGCCAAGATCACCGCGACGCAGGCCTGGATCAGGGCCGCGGCCAGCGTCGGACGGACCGTCACCCCGGCGGACATCTCCGCCGTGCGCAAGGTGAACGGATGGTCCGTGTTCTCCGTGGCGGGCTTCGCCACACCGCTCGTCACCGGCTCGAAGGGGGACGGGAACATCGACCAGCGCGCCCGGCTCGTCGCGCTTCCCACCTACACGCAGGGAATCAGGTCCGCGTACGAGAGCATCGTGCTCGACGTCCAGGGAGGGCGGGCCACCGCCTATACGGTCTTCGTGGACGCCGTCAGCGGCGACGTGCTCCTGAGGTTGAATCGGGTCCAGCAGCTGGCCGCCGGCTTCCACGCCGCACACGCACCGGCCGCTCCCACGTCCGGGTTCTTCACGGGGACCACCGACCAGCCAGGCTCCTGCGGGCCGATGCACGACATCCCGGTTCCGGCCGGGACGAAGAGCATCGACGTGGTGGCGTCGGCCGACGATCCGGTCAACGATATCGTGTTGCTCCTGTTCGATCCGAACGGGAACCAGGTGGCCTCCGCTGACACCGCCACCAGCCCCGAGGCCATCCACTACGCCCCCACCGGTGGGGTGCCGGACGGGACGTGGGACGCTCAGGTGTGCCAGTTCGACCCGACCCAGCCTCCCTTCCAGTACACGGGCGCGTACTTCACGAACGACGTGGCCGGCACCTCGTTCCCCTACCCTCCGGAGTGGAAGTTCTTCCGGGCGTACCCGCTGCTCGGCGGACAGCACCCTCCGTTCGACCTGCCGGACACCGACACGCGCATCGTCGGGTGCTGGGAGGACGTTCCGGGGCTCACGCCTCCGTGCCAGCTCGTGCTGATGAACCAGGCCTCCCGGGCGCCGTGGGACCACGACGTGCAGTCGAACCTGCCCACCTTCACCACGAGGGGGAACAACGCCAACACGGCGGAGGCCTGGACCAGCCCCCTGACCCCGGGGCCGCTCGGCCAGCGGCCCGTCGACATGGACCGTCACTACATCCACGACTGGACCAACCAGTGGAACAGCAGCCTGTGCGATCCCACCGTGCTGGGCACGCCGGGGAGTCCCAACTCGGGGGGGGCCGACGTGCTGGCCGCCGTCGTGAACCTGTTCGCCGGTCACAACCTGTTCCACGACTTCTCGTACCGACTCGGGTTCACCGAGCAGAACTTCAACATGCAGACGAACAACTTCGGGAACACGGCGCCGGGGCCGTACCCCAACGGGAGGGAACAGGACCCGGAGACCGGTGACGTGCAGGCCGGGGCCCTCACCGGGGGCGCCCCCACGTACGAGGGGCGCGACAACGCCAACCAGATCACGCTGAACGACGGCATCCCCGGGATCACCAACCAGTATCTGTTCCAGCCGATCGCCGGGGCCTTCTACTCGCCCTGCGTGGACGGGGACTACGACACGACGGTGTTCGGCCACGAGTTCACGCACGCCATCTCCAACCGGATGGTGGGCGGTCCCGATGCCAACCTGACCGGATACCAGGCCGGGTCGATGGGGGAGAGCTGGTCGGACCTCGACGCCCTGGAGTACCTGCACGAGTACAACCTGGTCCCGGTGAGCCACGAGAACCCGTGGGCGGAGGGCGCCTACGTCACGGGCAACTTCTCCCGGGGAATCCGGGACTACCCGCTCAACGTCAACCCGCTCAACTACAGCGACCTGGGGTTCGACGTCCCCGGGCCCGAGGTCCACGCCGACGGTGAGGTGTGGAACGGGACCAACTACGACATCCGCCAGGCGCTGGTGAAGAAGTACAACGCGCAGTTCCCGGAGAGCGACACCACCCTTGAGCGCCAGTGCGCGGACGGCATCCTTCCGCCGGACCAGTGCCCGGGCAACCGGCGGTGGATCCAGATCGTGTACGACGCCTGGCTGCTCATGCCGCCCGCGGTGAGCATGCTCGACGCCAGGGACGCCTATCTCGCGGCCGACGTCCTTCGCTTCGGCGGAGCCAACCAGGCGGAGCTCTGGAACGCGTTCGCCAGGCGGGGCATGGGCGAGAACGCCTCGTCGAACACGAACGCCGACTCCGACCCCGTGCCCGGCTTCACGTCCCCCTTCGCGACGGAGGGGACGGTGCAGTTCAACGGCGATGCGATCGACCAGCCGGGCCGGCCGCACGTGAACGCCAAGATCTACGTGGGGAACTACGAGGCGCGAGTGACGCCGATCGCCGACACGGACTCGACGACGCCGCTGTCCGCCACGGCGTCCTTCGTCCCGGGCACCTATGACTTCGTCGCCCAGGCCGACGGGTACGGCCTCGTCCGGTTCAAGATGAACATCCCGGCGGGGAGCTCGATCCAGCGCACGCTGCACTTCGCCACGAACTGGGCGTCGATCCACCAGGGGGCGGTGCCCTCCGGCGACGGCGTGAACCAGGACAAGCTGCTCGACGACACCGAAGGCACCGACTGGGCGTCGCTCGGGTCGCCGGTGGGTGGCCAGGAGGTCACCGTCCAGCTGGCCGGCGGGGAGAAGATGGTCCGACTGGTGACCGTGAGCGCCATGCTCCACCCCGCGGACGCGAACGACCCGAACGACTCCGGGTCGCAGAGCCGCTTCTCGGCGCTTCGGCAGTTCAGGATCGAGGCCTGTGACACGAACACGGCGCTGGGCGGGATCTGCGACGGTACGACCGGCATCGGCTTCAGCACGATCTACACGAGTCCGGCGAACGCGTTCCCGGGAGTGGTCCCTCGCCCGGTGGCACCGGACCTGACGTTCCGGACCTTCGACGTACCGGACACCATGGCCACCCACGTCCGGCTCGTCGTGATGTCGAACCAGTGCACCGGTGGACCGGACTATCAGGGGGAGCAGGACAACGACCCCACGAACCCGACGGATTGCACCACTGGCTCGGCGCAGGCAGAGAACGTCCGGGCGGCTGAGCTCGAGGTGTTCGGGGCCGACTTCCAGGCCCGGAACCCACAGGATCCCGTGGTCCTGCTGACGATGCAGGGCCCCTCGACGGCGCAGTCCGGGAGCGTCATCGACTATTCGATCGGGTATGCGAACCTCGGACCGTCGGCCGCGAGCAAGGCGACCATCAGGGACGTCCTGCCCGCCGGCGTGACCTTCGTGTCGGCGACCAACGGCGGAAGGTACGACGCCGGCAGCCGTGCGGTGACATGGAAGCTCGGGACGGTGGGGAACGGTGCTTCCGGGGCCGTCGGGTTGACCGTCAGGATCGTCGCCGGACCTGGATCGGTGGTGCTGAATCAGGCCACGTTCGACGCGGCGAAGACCCTGGGGGTACCGGCTGCGGCGGCCACGCTCGTGACCTGACGTCCGCAGGGCCACGCGAAGCGCACGGCGGAGGCGGGCCGGACGGCCCGCCTTCGAATGCCGGGGCCTGGTGGGAAGACCGAGGCCGACCGGGTACCATGGGCCGGCTCCGGCCGCCCCCTGCCGCCGGCCGAGGAATGCCCGATAGCTCACCGATGAAGGAAACCGCACCGACGTGGCGCTGACCGAGGTCGCCCCGCCGGGGGCTCGAGAGGAGGCCCCGGAGCCGGGGCGTCGCTTCCTGGGCAGCCCGTGGGTCGTGCTGGCCTCGGCGGCGCTGATGCTGCTGGCCTTCGGCTTCGTGTTCCTGAAGCACCCCACGCTGTCGCCGCCCACGCGCGACCCGGCCTGGTACACGTGGCGGGCCGAGCTCCTGGCCCACGCGCAGCCGGTGTCGATCGTGCGGGAGTGGGGGCCGTTCGGGATGTTCTCGGGCGGCTACCGGGTGGCCACGCCGCTGCTCGGCGCGTGGCTCATGGGCGTGGCCGGCGTATCCCGGTTCTCGTTCTCCATCCTCGTCATGGTGGCCGTGCCGACGCTGGCCTCGCTGGCGCTCGCCGTGTTCGCGTACCGGCACCGCCGTGACCCGCTGCTGTTCCTGCTGACGTTCTTCGCCTCGGGCGTGCTGTTCCTGTCGATCCCGTACGTGGGCTACATGGACAACGTCATGTGCCTGTACATCCTGGCGCTCACGCTGCCGTTCATGGCCGCGGCCCGGACGTCGTGGGGAGCCCGGACCGCGCTGGGGTTGCTGATGTTCCTGGCCACGCTGACCCACCCCACGACGACCGCGATCTTCGTGGCGGTGCTGGCGGCGGGGGCCGGCCTGCACCTGCTGACCAGCCGGTTCTCGTTCAAGAAGACGCTGGATGCGGACGGGCCGATGCTGATCGCGTCGGCTGTCGGCGTGATCTTCGGACTGGCCATCTGGAAGGTCGGGCTGTGGGGGGTCCAGTCGCCGTTCGCCGACGCCGCGCTGCCGCCCCCGTACCCCTCGAGCGTGTTCAAGGCGCAGCTGGGGGACTGGCTCCTCAGCCTGAAGCCGCTCGTCACCGGGCCGCTCGTGGCGATCGCCATCGGGTTCATCGCCGTGACGGCCGTGCGCGGCCGGAGCCGCCGCGAGCCCATGGACGACTACCGCCGCATGTCCCTGCTGTGGCTGCTGCCGTACCTCGGCGTGTTCGGGTTCGTCGCTGGGCTGACCTACCCCTACTACCGGTTCATGAACACCACGCTGGCGGTGCTGCTGCTGACGGGGCTCGGCGCGTGGCTGGTCGTGCGGTTCGTGGTGCGGCGCAACGTGGCCGCGGGCGCGCTGGTCGCGCTGCTGATCCTCGGCGGCTTCGGGTCGATCCTCGCGTCGGGGCTGACCCGGTGGACGGCGAACACCCCGTCCTCGCGGTTCATGGAGCCGGGAACCCGCGTGGCGCTGGCGTCGGTGGACGCGTACACGCACGTCGACCGGACCAGCCCGATCGTGTTCGTCATCAACTACCGGCAGGACCGCAAGGCGTGGGGGTGGGCGAAGACCTACTCGAACACCGCCCGGGCCGGGCTCACGGGGAACTCCGCCCTGCGCTCGGCCATCTACTTCGGCACGGTCGAGGACTTCCTGGCCGGGCGGCCCAGCACTGGCACCGATCCCGTGTACCGACGGGTGTCGCGAGGGTTCTTCCACGAGGAGCAGAAGGTCCTGCGGGGATTCGACCAGCCACCGGTCGTGTTCCTGGTGGACCGGTTCAACGGGAGCACGTCGAACCTGGACGTGCTTCGGTCCTCGCCGACGAAGCTGGGCAGCGAGGTCGCGGTGCTGTCGGGGCCGGGGCTCGCCGCGCCGTCGCCGGCCGCGGTGGCGGCGGGGCAGGAGGCCGGGCGCCGGACAGCGTTCGCCCTGTCGCATCCGCCCGGGCTGCTGTCGAACTTCGGGCACACCGTGCGGGTGGTGCTGGCGCTGGTGCTGCTGCTCGTGGTGCCCGGGCTCATCGCGGCGCGGTGGTTCCAGCTGGACGACTCGTTCAGCCGCATCGCGCTCGTCCCCGGGATGTCGCTCGGCCTGACGCTCGCCGCGGGCGTGATCGTGGCCGGGGTGCACCGGGCGCCGTTCGGGACGGCCGACGGTCTGGCCACCTCGGCACTGGCCATCGCGGCGGCGCTGTTCCTGGCGTTCCTCGCGCGCCGCCGAGCCGCCGGCAAGGCCGTCGTCGTGCCGTTCGTGAAACGCTCGCTGTCGCTGTTCTCGAACAGGCCGTTCGGCTTCCTCATGGGGGCGGTCTTCCTGGCGGTGCTCGGTGACGGCATCGTGCAGGGGGCGCTGGCGAAGGCCATCGCGTTCGGCGGGAAGGCGGGGTTCTCGCTCGACGAGGCCCGCTCGCCGCGCCACATCCTCGTGCTGGTCCTGCTGACCTACCTCCCGTACACGTTCATCAGCCCGTTCATGGGCGTCGTGATCGACCGGTTCGACCGCCGGAAGCTGCTGATCATCGCGAACGCCTTCCGCGCGGTGGTGATCGCGCTGCTCGCGGTCGTGGGGATCGACCGGCTGGCGGACCCCGTGCTGATCGGGGCGCTGGTGCTCACCCTCGCGTCGACCCGCCTGGTCCTCGCCATCAAGTCGGCCGGCATCCCCATGGTGCTGGGGGAGCGCAACCTCATGCAGGGCAACGCGATCTCGCAGGCCGGCACGGCCGTGTTCCAGATCGTCGGCGCCGGCATCGCGCTCGTGGGCACGAAGGCCGTGTCGGCCGGGCTGGTCGTGATCGTCGGCGCGGTCGTGTACGGCATCGGGGCGCTGTTCGCCGCGCGGACCAGCAACCTGGCGGAGGGGACCAGGACCGCGCGGTTCCTCGCGGAGGCCCGCCGCATCCTGCGCGGGATCGGGGAGGGGCTCCGGGAGGTCCGGAAGCGACCGGCCGCGCAGCTCGGGCTGGCGTCGTTCCTGTCGATCCGGATGCTGGTGTCGTTCGTCGGGCTGATCTTCGCGCTCGAGGTCCGCCAGATCCTGGGCGGCGGTTCCAGCAAGACCGCCGTGCTGATCGCGGGCGGAGCAGCAGCGCTCGGCGCCGGGCTCGGCTTCGTGGCGGCGCAGGCGCTGAAGGACCGGGTGCCGCCGGCCCGGCTCATCGTGGGGGCGTTCGTGGTGGCCGGCTCGGGAACCATTGCCTTCGGGGGCATCACGAAGATCGTGGGCCTGTCGGTGGTCGCGTTCGTCGCGGCGCTCGGCTACTTCCTGGGGAAGATCTCCGCCGACACGATCATGCAGCAGGCCCTGGCCGACCAGTACCGGGGCCGCGGGTTCTCGTTCTTCGACATCGCGTACAACCTGGCGTGGATCCTGCCGGCGCTGGTGCTGTACGCGCTGTGGTCGCCCGGCCGGGTCCGGCTGCTCCAGATCGGGGCCGGGGCGCTGTTCCTGGCCAGCGCGGCGGTCGTGGCGGCCTGGTCGAAGCGGATCGCCTCGGACCTGGAAGCGCCGAATCGAGAGCGGGCCGCCTCCCCGGGAACCTGAGCGGGGCCGTGCCGGAGGTCGCCGCCGCCGACGCCGTGCTGCACGTGGAGGTGGACGGGGCCGGCGAGCCGGTCACCGTCGTGGCCCACGGACTCACGAACAGCTGTCGCGAGCTGGCTCCGATCACGCCGCTGGTGGTGGGGACGAAGGTGCGACTCTGCTTCCGGGGCCACGGGCACTCCGGCGCTGCTTCGGGCGGTGGCGGGTACGGGTTCGGGGACTTCGCGCGGGACCTCGACGCCGTGGCCGTGGAGTACGGCGCCACGCGCGCGGTGGGGACGTCGCTCGGCGCCGGCGCCATCTGCCGGCTGCTGGCGTCGCGGCCCGACA
>WNFU01005936.1_pt1 | contig 14995 bp, 12 predicted proteins | sample 5400121 | NCBI WGS metagenome assembly WNFU01 (sample SAMN13153360, study PRJNA577476) | soil metagenome | isolation source: 100 cm soil or saprolite under grassland replicate 1 | place: USA:California | collected 2016-06-15
GCGCTGCGACTGCAGGCCGCTGGTCTGTCCACCGTGGTGTTCGAGGCGCACGGCCACGTCGGCGGCTGCGCGGGTTACTACCGGCACCGGGGCTTCTCCTTCGATGTCGGCGCCACCACGCTCGTAGACTTCGAGCCTGGCGGGGTCGGTGCGGAGTTGCTCGATGCGGTGGGTCTGCCAGCCCTGGCCGGCGAGCCGCTGCCCGGCTACCTGGCCTGGCTGCCCGACCGGACGGTGACCCTGCACCGTGATCAGGCCGCCTGGCACCGCGAGCGGCTACGGACGCTGGGCGACAGCGAGCGGCATCGCGCGTTCTGGGCGTTGCTGGACCGGTTGGCCGAAGTCTTCTGGGCGGCGAGCCGGTCCGGGGTGCGGCTGCCGGTGCGCGGACCCGCAGACGCGCTGCATGACCTGCGCGCGGTCGGGGTCCGGCAGGTGCCGCTGGCCCGCCATCTCGGGCGGACGCTGGGCGATGCGCTGCGGCAGTTCGGACTGCGCGAGGAGGCGCCGCTGGTCGGGCTGCTCGGGATGCTGGTCGAGGACACCGTGCACAGCACGGTGGACCGGACTCCGCTGATCAACGCGGCGTTGGGCATCACCATCCGCGGCGCGGGCCTGACCCGGCATCGCGGCGGCATGCACGGCTTCTGGCGAGGCATGGTCGCGCACTACCGGTCGCTGGGCGGCGACCTGCGCACCGGCTGCCGGGTGCACCGGCTGACCGGGCGCGCCGGCGCCTACCAGGTGCACACCGCGCGAGGCACGATGCAGGCCAGCCAGGTGGTGAGCGCGCTACCGGCGGCAACGACCGCGCGGATCGCCGAGGCCACGCCGTTGGCCGGGCGGCTGCTGCCGTACCTGAAACGTGACGGGCCCAACCTCGGCGGCGCCGTCATGGTCTTCCTCGGCGTGCCGGAGGAGGAGGTCACCGACCATCGGCTGACCCACCACCAACTGCTACAGGACTACCGGCGCCCGCTCGGCGACGGCAACAACATGTTCGTCTCCGTCTCCTGCGCCGGCGACCCGGACAGCGCCCCGCCCGGCCACCGCACCGTGATGATCTCCACCCACACCGAGCTGGCCGGCTGGGCGGACCTGTCCGAAGTGGACTACCAGGCCCGGAAGCGGGAGGCGGGCGAACGCCTGGTGGGATACGCCCGGCGCGCGTATCCCCGGCTGGGCGAGCGTGCCGTGGTACGGCAGGTGGGCACGCCGCGCAGCTACGAGCGGTTCGCGTTCCGGCCGGGGGGCGCCGTCGGCGGCGTGCGGCAGACGCTCGGCAACACCAACCAGCGCGCGATCCCGCACGAGCTGGGCGTACAGGGCCTGTGGCTGGTGGGCGACTCGACCTGGCCCGGCCTCGGCACGGTCGCCTGCGTGCTGGGCAGCCGGATCGTCGCCGACGACGTACGCCGGCAGGCCCGCCGGTACGCCACGATCGCCGGAGGGGGTCGAGCATGACGACCGGGACACAGCCGCCGCTGTCCGCACTCGGCCCGGACCTGCTGGCCACCACGCCGCGGCAACGGTGGATAGCCCTCGCCCGGCCGTACCTGGGCGTGGCCGTCTTCGTGCTGGTCGCCTGGCAGCGGTGGTGGTGGCTCACCCCGGTGGTGATGTTCGGCATCTTCGTCGCCGTGGTCACCACAACCCACGACGTCGTACACCGCTGTCTGGGACTCGGCCAGCGGCAGACCGAGTGGGCCCTGTTCCTGCTGGGAGTGGTGCTGCTGGAAAGCGGCCACGCGTACCGGATGACCCACCTGCAGCACCACCGCCTCTTCCCGAGCGCCGAGGACCCGGAGGGCCACCCGGCGAATCTCAGCTTCCTCGGCGCGGTCTGTTATGGACCGGTGTTCCTGGTGCGGCTGTGGTGGTGGGCGTACCGGCGTGACCGCGGCAACCGGCGGCAGCGGGTCTGGCTGCTCGCCGAAGCGACCGCACCGCTGGCGGCGCTCACCGGCGGCGCGGTGCTCTGGCCCACCACACCAGGCGTCCTTATGTACACGCTGATGGCGATCGTGGGCAGCTGGGTCTACCCACTGCTGACCGTCTACCTCCCGCACCACACCTACGGCGACACACCGCTCACCCAGACCCGCACCCTGCGGGGCCACCTCATCCCCGCGCTCTTCCTGGAACTCACCTACCACCTGGAGCATCACCTCTACCCGCAGGTGCCCAGCCACCATCTGGCCGAACTGGCGCGGCGGCTCGACCCGTTCTTCGCCGCGACCGGCGTGCGCCCACGGCGGGTCATCTGAGGTGGCCCGCGCCCAGACCAGGGACCGGGTGCTGCGGGCCGCCGTGCGCACGCTGGCCAGCCAGGGGTACGCGCGAACGACCGCCCGGGCCATCGCCCGCACCGGCGGGTTCGCGCCAGGTGTCATCTACTACCACTTCACCGACCTGGAGGACCTGTTCCTCGCCACCGCTCGGTTCACCAGCCGGGCCCGCCTGGAGCGCTACCAGGCCGAGATCAACGGCCTGACCAGCGCGGTCGACCTGGTCCGCCGGCTACGCCGGCTCTATGCCGAGGATGGCGCCGAGGGCCACATCGCGGCGGTGCAGGAACTCATCGCAGCAGCCACCTCCTCCACCCGGCTGGCCGAGCAGCTCCGGGCCGAGACAGGCATCTGGCGGGACTTCGCCGAAACGGTCCTTCGCGGCCTGCTGGCCAACACCCCGCTCGCTTCGGTGGTGCCGACCCGCGAGCTTGCCACCGCGGCGGTCGCCGGCTACCTCGGCATCGAGATGCTGTCCCACCTGGAGGCCGACCGCACCGCACCAGACGCACTCTTCGACGCCGCCGAACGCGCCGCCGCCCTGGCCGACTCGCTACACCCCCAATGACCCGACCGCAGAGACGCCGACGTCCGACTCATGCCGCCTTGCGCGCGGAGCGCGCCCATGCCGCCTTGCGCGCGGAGCGCGCCCATGCCGCCTTGCGCGCGGAGCGCGCCCATGCCGCCCTGCGCGTGGAGCGCGTTCACAGCCGCGGACCGGCATGCCGCGTGCACGGTCATGCCGCAGCCCTGCGGGTCACTCTTGTCGCGTCGAGCCGGGTGCCAGGATTGTTGGGGCGAGGGAGTTGGTTGCGGTGTCGGGCCTTGAGCACGATGTTGTCCTGCTCGATGTGCTCGATCCGGCGTTCCGGCCGGACTCTGAGCAGGTAGCGCAGGCGCGAGCCGCGGGGTGGTACGCGCGTACAACGGTCGGGTTCGTGGTCCTGCGGTACCCGCAGGCCGCCGAGGTGTTGGCGGATCGCCGGTTCGTGCTGCCGGGTGCTGCCTCGCTGATCGCCCGAGGCGTGAGCAGCGGCCCGATGTACGACTGGTGGACCTCGATCATCGTCAACGTCGACGGTGCCGCCCATGCCCGCCTGCGCCGACTGGTCGGCAAGGCCTTCACCCGGCGTGCCGTCGATGCGCTGCGCGGCGTCATGCGGGCGGTCGCGGAGGAGTTGGTCGACACCTTCGCCGCGACCGGGGAATGTGAGTTCATGGCGGACTTCGCCGACCCCTACCCGGTCCGGATCATCTGCGAGCTGCTCGGTGTCCCCAACGATCAGCAGGCACTCCAGGGCTGGGTCGACGACCTCGGGCTGATGTTCGGCCCGGCCGTGGCCGAGCACCGCGACCGGATCGAGGCATCGCTCGCCGCGCTGTACCACACCGTCGACGACCTCGTCGAACGCCGCCGCGCCCGGCCCGGCCACGGCCTGCTCAGCGACCTGATCTCCGTCGAGGAGTCCGGAGACAGGCTCTCGGCCCAGGAACTGCGACTGCTGGTCAGCACGATGCTGTTCGCCAGCCAGGACACCACCCGCCACCAACTCGGCCTGGCCATGACGACGTTCCTCGCCCACCCCGACCAGTGGCGGCTGCTGGCCGAGCAACCCGAACTGGCCACCCAGGCGGTGGAGGAGGTTCTGCGGACCGCCCCGGTCATCCCGCTCAGCGGTCGGGTTGCCGCCGAGGCCTGCACCCTCCACGGACTGCACATCCCCGCCGGCGCGCGGATCCACATCCTGATCAACGCGGCGAACACCGACCCGGCCGTCTTCGGCCAGACCACCTTCGACATCACCGCAACCCGACCCGCGCCGCAGCTCACCTTCGGCGGCGGAAGCAGCCATCACTGCCTCGGCGCCTTCCTGGCCCGCACCGAACTCGCCGAAGCCCTGCCCATCCTCGCGCGAGGACTCTGCGATCCCCGGCTGGCCGGAACGCCGCAATGGCGTCCACCCGTCGGCGTCACCGGACCGGTCACCCTGCCGCTGCGCTTCACCCCGACCCGGCAGCCGTTCGAGACCTGAAAACACATGCACGGCCGGGCCATGATTGGTCGTGCCGGTCACGTCCTGCTCCGGCTCGACCGGCGCTCGCAGTCCAACGGACTCCTCACCGCGAACAACGGGGGCACCCATGGATCTCGACAACCGCATCGGCGAGTCGCTGCGGACCGACTACTTCCTGCTGCGCGAGGAGTTCACCCCCGCGCAGTTGGACTACCTGCGGCGGACGCGGGCGTTCGTCGAGCAGGACGTGCTGCCGGTGATCAACGGCTACTGGGAGCGCGCGGAGTTTCCCTGGCCGTTGGTGGAGAAGCTGGCGGCGGTCGGCATCGTCGGGGACGGGATCGAAGGCTACGGCTGCCCGCCCATGGATCCGCTGTCCGCCGGCCTGATCCACATGGAGCTGAACCGCGGGGACGGCAGCCTGGGCACGTTCCTGGGTGTGCAGGCCGGGCTGGCGATGCGGTCGATCGCGATGCTCGGCTCGGAGGAGCAGAAGCAGCGCTGGCTGCCGCCGATGGCGCGGTTGGACAAGATCGGCGCGTTCGCGCTGACCGAGCCGGAGCACGGCTCGGACTCGGTCGGCCTGGAGAGCTCCGCCCGCCGCGACGGCGAGTCGTATGTGATCAACGGCCACAAGAAGTGGATCGGCAACGGCAGCATCGCCGACGTCGTGGTGGTGTGGGCGCGCGACGTGGCCGACGGGCAGGTCAAGGGTTTCCTGGTGGAGAAGGGCACCCCCGGCTACAACGCCCGGGTGATCGAGGGCAAGGGCTCGGTGCGGGCGGTGTGGCAGGCCGAGATCGAGTTGGACGAGCTGCGGGTGCCGGCGGAGGGTCAGCTACCGGGCGCGCGGTCGTTCAAGGACACCGCCGCGGTGCTGACGACCACCCGGGCCGTCTGCGCGTGGGGAGCGCTCGGCCATGCGGTGGCCGGCTACGATGCCGCGTTGACCTATGCCCAGCGTCGGGTCCAGTTCGGCAAGCCGCTGGTCAGCTTCCAACTGATCCAGGACCGGCTGGTCAGGATGCTGGCGAAGGTCACCGCGATGCAGCTGTACTGCCGCCGGCTGGCCGACCTGGCGATGTCCGGCCGTGTCGAGCCAACGCTGGCCGGCCTGGCGAAGGCGCACAACACCAGCACCGCGCGCCAGGTGCTCGCCGAAGCCCGCGACCTGCTCGGCGGCAACGGCATCCTGCTCGACTTCCACGTCATCCGACACATGGCCGACCTCGAAGCGATCCACACCTTCGAGGGCACCGAGACCATCCAGAACCTCATCGTCGGCCGGGACATCACCGGTGTCTCCGCGTTCGTGTAGGCGTTCGTCACAAAGCGGGGAGATGACATGAACCTCGCCGGCAACCCCGTCGAAGCCACCCAGATGTACCCCGACCGGCCGGCCCTCCGGCTGGACGAGCGCCGGCCACGGTGGGTGGGGGGAACAACGGCGCCGGACTCGCCCGGCAGCAGGCAGTTCCCCATCCTGGGCGACGCACCCGGCAGCTACGTGCTGGACCGTTGATGACCGTAGTGCGGACGGTGTCGGTCGGCGGGCGGCGGCTGCGGGTCGCCGTCCGCCCCGGCACCGACCCGGGGCGGGCGCCGCTGCTGCTGTGCAACGGCATCGGCGCCAGGCTGGAACTGCTCGGACCCTTCGTCGACGCCCTCGACCCGGCGATCGAGGTGATCCGGTTCGACCCGCCCGGGGTCGGCGGGTCACCGGTGCCGCCCCTGCCCTACCCGTTCATGGCGCTGGCCAGGCTCGTAGGCCGGCTGCTCGACACGCTGGGTTACGACCAGTTCGACGTCCTGGGGATCTCCTGGGGCGGCGGCCTCGCTCAGCAACTCGCCTTCCAGAACCCGCGGCGCTGCCGGCGGCTGGTGCTGGTGGCCACCGCGACCGGCTGGCTGATGGTGCCGGCCAGGCCGGGCGTGTTGCTGCGCATGGCAACCCCTCGACGGTACCGGGACGCCGGCTACGCCCGGGCGATCGCCGCAGAGCTCTACGGCGGCAGGATGCGTAGCCGGCCGGACCTCGTCCAGCGGCTGATCCTGGACTTCGGCCGGCCGGCGTCCAGGCGCGGTTACCTGTACCAGCTTGCCAGCGGCGCCGGCTGGACCAGCCTGCCGTTCCTGCCGCTGATCCGGCAGCAGACGCTGATCCTGGCCGGCGACGACGACCCGATCATCCCGCTGAGCAACGCCAGGGTCATGGCCCGGCTGCTGCCGTCGGCCCGGCTGCACGTCTACCCGGACGGGCACCTGGGCCTGCTGACGATGAAGGACGACCTCGCACACATCGTCGGCGAGTTCGTCGGTCGCCCCCCACGTGACCGAACCTAGTAACTCATCGCCTCCCGCAACCTGTGGCCGGCCTCGGCACGGACGATCACCGGCGGGGGTCGCGGGGTGCGCCGGTCCGCGGGGGTGCGCCGGTCCGCGGGGTGCGCCGGTCCGCGGCCGGATCCCGTGATCATCGCCGGGTTGTCGCGGCCGTGACCGCGGTTCCGCGGCGACGATCACCGGCCGAGTCGGCAGGCCACGGACGATCACCGGCGGAGGTGGTAGGGCACGGACGGCACGGACGATCACCGGCCGGGTCGGCATGGCACGGACGATCACCGTCGCAGAAGCAGCCGGCCTCCTGCATCGACGTCGCCTCATCCCCGCACCTGATTCCCACCCACGCGACGCCCTGGGCGCCGCGCCCTCCACCGCCCGGTTCAGGGAGACGATGCCGGCAAGGCGCTGCCCCGCCACGTACGACGACGTGGCGGGGCGGCGTGGCCGTTGCCGTTGCGGCTCAGCCGGTCACTGTGAACGACCTGGTCAGGTCGGCGGCCGAGCTGTCGCCGGCGTAGACGTCGATGCGGCCCGGCTCCACCACGAACGTGCCGCGGTTGTCGTAGAAGCCGAAGTCGCTGCGGTCCAGCGTGAAGGTCACCGTCCGCGTCTCGCCGGGGTTCAGCGTCACCCGCTGGAACCCGCGCAGCCGGCGCACCGGCTGCGAGATGCTGGCCACGGGGTCGTGGATGTAGAGCTGCACGACCTCGTCACCCGCCCGGTTCCCCGTATTCGTCACGTCCACCGAGGCGGTGATGCTGCCGCCCGTGGAGGTGGTGGCCGAGCTCAGCCGGAGGTTCGTGACAGAGAAGGTGGTGTAGCTGAGCCCGTAGCCGAACTGGTACAGCGGCAGGCAGGTGTTGAGGTCGCGGTACCGCGAGTTCCACTTCTGAGTGGCGTCGCAGGGCCGCCCGGTGGGCTCGTGGTTGTAGTAGAGCGGCACCTGGCCGAGCCTGCGCGGGAACGACACCGGCAGCTTGCCGCCCGGGTTGACCTTGCCGAACAGGACGTCGGCCACCGCGTTGCCGGCCTGGACACCCGGGAACCACGCCTCGAGGATGGCCGGCGACGACGCGGCGACCTTCTCCAGGGTGAGCGGACGGCCGTTGAACAGCACGACCACGAACGGCTTGCCGGTCGCCTTGATCGCGTCGATCAGGGCCTGCTGCTGGCCGGGGAGGTCGATCTCGCTGCGCGCCGCCGCCTCGCCGCTCATCTCCCGCGACTCGCCCAGCGCGAGCACGACCTGGTCGGCGGCGTTGGCCGCGGCGACGGCCTGGTCGAAGCCCGGGCCGGCGGGGCAGTCGGCCGCGGGGTTGTAGTCCGGCGGGTCGGTGTGCGGGAGGGTGCAGGCCTGCACGAACGTCGTCGTGCCCGAGCTCTGCGCCTTGATCCCGTTCAGGACGGTGACCGCGTCCTCGTCCCGGCCGGTGCCCCACCACGGGCCGAGCATCGCGTGGCCGTCATCGCCAAGCGGACCGATCACGGCGGTGTTCTTGGCCGGGTCGAGCGGCAGCGTGCCGCCGTCGTTCTTCAGCAGCACCATCGAGCGGCCCGCCGCCTTGCGGGCGGCCGCCACCGCGTCGGGCAGCAGTTGCGCCGACGCGGCCTTGGAGACGTCGACGTAGGGGTGCTCGAACAGCCCGGCGCGGAACTTCACCCGCAGGATCCGCCGCACGGCGTCGTTGATCCGGGCCATCGAGATCCGGCCCTGCTTCAGCAGCTGGGCGCCGAAGTCGCGGATGAGCGTGCTGGTCATCTCCGAGTCCATGCCGGCGTTCAACGCGATCGCCGCCGCGTCCGGGCCGTCCGCGGCGACACCGTGCCCGCAGTCGCCGGAGTCGGGGTTCACGGGCGGGCACGCCCGCATCTCCGCGACCGCGGCCCAGTCCGCCTCGACGAACCCGTCGAAGCCCCACTCGCCCTTGAGGATGTCCGTCAGCGTCTCGTGGTTGCCGCAGCCCGGCACGCCGTTGATCGCGTTGAACGAGCACATCGTGGTGTCGGCGCCGGCGTCGATGGCGGCCTTGAACGGCGGCAGGTAGAGGTTACGCAGCCGCTGCTCGGACATGTCGGTGGTGTTGTAGTCGCGCCCGCCCTCCGGCTGGCCGTATGCGGCGTAGTGCTTGGGGCTCGCGACGACCTTGTCCGGCGCGCTGTAGTCGGCCCCCTGCGCCGCCTTCACCCGCGCCGCGGCCATGGCCGAGCCGAGGTACGGGTCCTCGCCGGCGCCCTCCGCGATCCGGCCCCAGCGCGGCTCGTGCGAGACGTCGACCATCGGGCCGTAGATCTGCTTGAGCCCGACCGCGGCCGACTCGCGCGCGCCGATCCGGTCGTCGTCCGCGGCCGCCTGCGGGTCGAAGGAGCTGGCGGTGGCCAGCGGGATCGGGAAGACCGTCCGGAAGCCGTGGATCGTGTCGAACGCGAACAGCATCGGGATGTGCAGCCGGGACTGCTCGACGGCGATGTGCTGGAGTCGGTTGATCTGCACGGGATCGGTCAGGCTCAGCACCGAGCCGAGACCGTTGCGGACCTCCTGGTCGGTGACCATGAAGTCGGGCAGCAGCTGGATCTGCTCCAGCTTCTCCTGCAGTGTCATCTTCGCGAGCAGGGAATTCACCCGCGCCTCGATCACCTGGCTTGCCGACTGCCGGGTCGGCGCAAGTGCGGCCTCGTCGCTCGACCGCGTCCCGGCCACCACGCCGCTGGCGGTCGCCAAGCTGAGCGCGACGACCGACGCGACGGTCACGGCTCGTCTGAACCTGGGCATACGTCCTCCCCTTCCCGCTGGTCCCCCGCTGCCCCCCGGCCGGGCCCCTACCCGATTTGCCGGCCTCGCGAAACATCCGCGAAACATCGGGGCCCCCATCTGGGTTTCGGCCCCGGCCTGGCTGGGTAGTCGCGCGCAGGGCACGTTGGAGTGTCCCCGCGGAGGTGACCGCGATGCGGCTGAGGTCAGTGATGGCGGTGCGGCCCGGCGTGGCCGGCCTGGCGAGCGTGGTGGTGGGCGCGGCGATGCTCGTCGTGCCGCCGCGGGCGGCGGCGGACTCGACCCAGCAGCTGCGGGAGTATGCGGGTGCAACGTGGGCCTCGCTCGTGGCGATGACCGACGAGGGCTCGGGGCTGCCGGCTGATCGCCTCGAGGCTGACGGGACGCGCAGCGTGCAGACCTCGACGACCAACATCGGCGCGTACATGTGGAGCGCGCTGGTGGCCGAGCGGCTGGGGATCATCACCCCGGCCGACACGGTGCAGCGCCTGTCCAGGACGATCGGCACGCTCGAACACATGGAGCGGTACGGCACGAGCGGCCAGTTCTACAACTGGTACGACCACCGGACGGGAGCGAAGCTGACGATCTGGCCGCCGACCGGGGCGCCGCTGACCCCGATCCTCTCCTCGGTGGACAACGGCTGGCTCGCCACCGGGCTGCGGGTGGTGCAGCGCAGCGTGCCCGAGCTGGCCGCTCGGGCCGGCGCGCTGTTCGACAGCATGAACTTCGGCTTCTACTACCGGCCGGACGTCAACCGGATCCTGTTCTACTACGCGCCGGACACCGGGCAGGCCCCCTGCTGCTACGACACGCAGGTCAGCGAGAGCCGCATCGCCGACTACATCGGCATCACCAAGGGCGAGATCCCGCCGCGGGCCTACTTCGGGCGCTGGCGCAGCTTCCCGGACAGCTGCGACTGGAGCTGGCAGGAGACCCGGCCGCTCGGCTTCCACCGCAGCTACTTCGGCGTCGACGTCTTCGAGGGCGCCTATCCATACAACGGCACCCGGGTGACCCCCGGTTGGGGCGGCAGCATGTTCGAGGCGCTGATGCCGGCGCTGTTCGTCCCGGAGGAGCGGTGGGGCCCCGGGAGCTGGGGGCCCAACCACCCGCTGACCGTGCGCGCGCAGATCCACCACGGCCTGGTGCAGGCCGGGTACGGCTACTGGGGGTTCTCGCCGTCCAACACGCCCGAAGGCGGCTACGACGCGTACGGCGTCGACGCGATCGGGATGGACCCCAGCGGCTACCCGTCGAATGAGGACCGGACGCTGGTCGACCCGGGCTTCGCCGGCTGCCCGGGCCGCCCGGCGCAGCCCGAGCCGCCCCCATCGGCGTACACCAACGGCGTCGTCACCCCGCACGCCGCGTTCCTGGCGCTGCGCTTCGCGCCGGCCGAGACGCTCGCGAACCTGCAGCGCCTGACGCGCGCCTTCCCAGGCCTGTACGGCCAGTGGGGGTTCCGGGACAGCGTGAACGTCGGCACCGGCACGGTCTCGACGGCCTACCTCTCCCTCGACCAGGGCATGATCATGGCCGCGATCGGAAACGCGCTGGCCGGCGACATGCTGCGCTCCGCGTTCGCGGGGCCCGCGGAGCAGCGGGCGCTGCGCCCGCTGATGGGCGTCGAGGAGTTCAACGACGACCCCCGGGGCTGCACGATCACCGGCACCGCGGGCGACGACCACCTCGTGGGCACCCCCGGTGACGACGTCATCTGCGCCGGCGGCGGGGACGACGTCGTCGTAGCCGGCGGCGGGGACGACACGGTCTTCGGCGACGGCGGCGAGGACGTCATCGACGGCGGCGACGGCGCCGACACGCTGTACGGCGGCACCGGCGACGACCGGCTCGGCGGCGGCGGCGGCGCCGACGTGCTCTCCGCCGGCCCGGGCGACGACCGCCTCGACGGCGGGACCGGCGGCGACTTCCTGGAGGGAGGCCAGGGGACCGACCGCTGCCTGGTCGAGGCCGGTGAGGCGACGGACGGTTGCGAATGAGGCACCGATCGGGTCGGTAGGTCGCGTCCGGCGTCCGGCGGCGCGCTCGCGGCGTCGCGGTGACTGCCCGCCGCGGTTCCGGCCCCGCACACGCCGCCAGCCTCCCGCCGGGCCGCTCGGCGCCCGGCGGGAGGCGGCCGACCCGACGTTCCCGCGGTAGGCCGGGTCAGGTGAAGTCGGCGGGGGTGAAGTCCTTCGGCTCCACCAGGACCAGCCAGTTGCCGGTTTCGTCCCGCATCACGGCCTCGACGCCGTACGGCCGGTCGGACGGCTCCTGGAGGAAGGTCACCCCCTTCGCGGTGAGCTCCTCATAGGTCTTGCGGCAGTCATCGACCCGCAGCCCGAGCCCGCCCATCTGCCCCTTCTCCAGCTGCCGCCGGACGAAGTCGGCGGCCTCAGGGTCCAGCGGCGGGCCGGGCGTCATCAGCGTCACCTCAAGTTCGGGCTGCGCGGGGTGGCCGACCGTGACCCAGCGGAAGCCCTCCCCCATCGTGATGTCGGTGCGCGCCTCGAACCCGAGTACGTCGACGTAGAAGTTCCGGGCCCGGTCCTGGTCGAGGCAGTAGACGGTCATCAGAGAGATGTTGGTGATCATGTGATGACGGTAGGACCGGCCGCTGCGGGAGAGCTTCTCCGAGATTGCGCGTCCGCTTCCGCGGCGGTGCCGCCCGGATCGAGCGCTCCACGCATGAACAGGTAGCAGCCTGGCACGTGCGCGCCGCCACGGGCGGCCCAGCGGTTGCGGTACGCCATCGGGCTCTCACCGACCAGCTGGGTAAAGCGGGAGGAGAACGACCCGAGGCTGGAGAAGCCGACCAGCATGCAGACCTCGGTCACGGTGAGGTTGGCGCCGCGGAGCAGGTCCTGAGCACGCTCCACACGGCGCCGGGTGAGATAGCGCATCGGGGTCACCCCGTACGCCGCCTCGAAGCTGCGCACCAGGTGGAACTTCGACACCGCCGCCACCCGGGCGAGCTCGTCGAGGTCGAGCGAGCTGGCGTAGTAGCGGTCGATGTGGTCACGGGCCGCGCGCACATGGCGAAGCAGCTCCACGGCCACCGGCCGGATCGCGGTCCCGGTCACACCGCCAGCGTAGCGGCCGACACCCATCGACCAGCACCACAAGCCAGGCGCTGCCCGCGTACGCAACCACACCGCAGCGGCGCTTGGTCTTCTTGACCTGCGAGGAGCAGGCGGCCTGAGCGGGTACATGGAGCTACCGTCGCAGCGTGCGGGTGCGTCGGGTGGATGATGTGCTGGCGGAGGTCATGAGGCGGAGGGCGGAGGGCGGCATCCGACTGGTAGGGGTTGACGGACCGAGCGGCTCGGGCAAGAGCACCTTGGCTGCGCGGTTGGCTCTTCGAAGCGGCGCGCCGTTGATCGAGGTCGACGACTTCGTCTCGTGGTCCGACTTCGCCGGTTGGTGGCCTCGCTTTGAGCGCCAGGTCCTGACGCCGTTGCTGTCGGGCGCCGACGCGCACTACCAGGTGCGGGACTGGCTCGGCGATGAGTTCGGCTCGTCGTTGGACGGGTGGAAGACGGTGGCGTGGTCGCCGCTGGTGGTGCTGGAGGGGGTGACGTGCACGCGCCGTGAGGCTGCGGATCGTCTGGCCTACCGGATCTGGGTCGACGCGCCGGCAGAGGTTCGGCTGCGGCGCGGGCTGGAACGTGACGGGCAGACGCACAGCCAGCTTTGGCTGGACTGGCAGGTCGAGGAGCGTCGGTTCTTCGCTGAAGATGGAACCTACGCTCGGGCTGATGTGCGGATCAGCGGGAACCCGAGCCTCCCACACGATCCGGAGTCTGAAGTCGTCCTACTCGACTAGCCGGTGCCGCACTGGCGAGCACCGCCTGGAAGTGGGCCAGCGCCCTCGCGAACTCCTCCAGGTTCTCGATGCTCGCCGTTTCGGCAGGCTCGCCCTTGAGCCAACGGTAGACCGACCAGTTCCAGGGATAGGAGTGATCAGGGACGCCGATCGCCAACTCTCCGTGGCACGATAGGCGGGCGACCACATCAAGGTCTGCGGTGGGCGGTGGGAGCTAGAGGAGTTCGCGCGTCACGATGTTGGCGGCCAGGCGCAGCCGTGCGACTCCTGCTTCTGATCAGCGCCGTACCCGCGTTAGAAGAGGGTAGGCCCGCCGGGGGCCTACCCTCTTGCGCCGCCGGAGCGATCCTGTTGCCGGTCCGCTGGCTCAGCAGGGGAACAGGCCAGGGAGGAACGACCGGCACACGTCAGCCGGGTGGGCGATGACGTTGTTGGTGGTGTCGGTGAGCACGATGTTCGTGTAGGTAACCTGCGCCAGCACGAGTCTTTGTCCGGAGGGGCATGTGAAGCCGCCGGCCGACAGCGGGCCGCCCGTCAGGCTTGCCTGGACGCGACCGTTCTCGGGGGTGAACGTTCCTCCGGCGCTCACTTGGGCCTTAACCGTCTCCTTGTTGGCGGCCTTCGGGTGATTATCGCCGCCGTTGATGCACGCATAGATTGCCGTGGCGTCTGCGGCCAGCGTGTAGTTGACGGTCTGCTGCCCGAGGCCTGCCTCATCCCAGTTCACGACGAGGGCGCCGCTGTCGTCGACCGACGAGTTCGCGAAGAAAAAGTGCGCGCCGGAGGTGGCCGACGCGGCCTGGGCCGTGAATGCCATGAATGCCGTGAATGCCATCGTGAGGAGAAAAATGCTGATTCGTCGCACTGTTACCACCTTCCCTGTCCCCACCGGGCCCGAATATCAGGAACCGATGTCGACAGCGATGGACGAACTTGTGAGCTGAGATTCGAGGCGTTGCACCCGTGAGGCCGACTTGGCGGGCTTGGTTCACGGGTGAAGTAGAGTCCAGCGGGTTCGCATGCTTTCCCTTCGAACCCCCCTGCCGATCGTGATCGAGTCAAGCTGGGGGTCCACGCGCCAGCCGTCCAGAGCGGGAAGCGCGGTGCACCCCTGCCGAGGTCGGCGGTAGGGTGCAGATCTGAACGACTAAGGAAGCGGCCTTCCTCTCAGAGATCGGACACCGCGCCCGGCGGTAGAGCCGGTCGTGACCGCACTGATTTCGCGACGCTCGCACGGCCAGTTGGATGCAAGCGCATTGTCTGGATACCGCCAAAACCCCCATGATCGCCCCAAGCCGGCAGACGTGCTGATCGGGCGAAATCCCCGTGCGTGATCGTCGTGATCACATGATCGCCCCAATTGGTCATGCCGTCAAGGCCACGCATGAGTTGTTCATGTAGGTGCCGCCGTCGGTAATCGGACTCTGCCACAAACATTCACAGCATGGGGTCACCCGATCACGATCCGGGAGCGAAAATCAACGCGATCCGTGCAAACAGGAGAGAGGGGCGGGTTGTCGGCCCAGTCGGGCTGGTTCAAAGGTCCGGTTCGCCACCCCGAATGCATGGAGACGCGTCCACGGTATCGAGAGGCCGTCAAAGGGCGAAGAAACACGGACGCCCAATACGGAGCAATTGAACTATCCTTTTCGTCGCGTTTTGTGACATGATGAGCTATGCGCTATTCGCCTCCTGTGGAACTTTCCGAGAGTGAACGCACGAACTTGGCGTCCTTGACTTGGTCGTCATC
>WNFU01010224.1_pt1 | contig 14991 bp, 8 predicted proteins | sample 5400121 | NCBI WGS metagenome assembly WNFU01 (sample SAMN13153360, study PRJNA577476) | soil metagenome | isolation source: 100 cm soil or saprolite under grassland replicate 1 | place: USA:California | collected 2016-06-15
CTTCCCGAACTGGCCATATGCCATGTTCGTGGTCTTTGAGAAATAAATGCGACGACGCTTCTTGCGGCAGCGCCAGCGACGATTGGGCCTAGCCCGGTCTTGAGAAGCCGGGGGAATCTCAACCGTCGCGGCAGTGACTTAGGGGGGATATGCGCTCATTGTTCCAGCTTTCAAAAGTCGGACTGAGCTCACGAGTCGCTGCGGCGACTAAGAAGTCGGTTGTCGCATTTATTTCTCAAAGACCATAGAACATGGCATATGGCGCATTTAGTCCAATGACCAATTCGATCCGAAGCCTCCGATAATGGGAAAGGCCGTTCCCGTAAACGAACAATCCGCCACTGATCTCAGCCCGCGACATTCTCTTCAAATCAGGCTACAGAAAGAGTTCCCCTGACGGTCGTGCTCAGCGGCTCACACTCGATCACTTGATCCGCCGCATTGCTTTTACAACACCATTGACGCCTTTAGCGGCTGTTTGTATCCTCAGCCTCGCTATATTTTCCCGCCGGCCCTGGGGAAAGCTCTCAAACAACGAAATCGGCAAAACAATCAGAATCTCTCTTGAGAGAGAGATGAGGAGGATAAATGCGCCGTTTAATGATTACCGCCTTATCCACTTTGATACTGCTGTGCGTATCTATCTCAACCCCGCAGGGTCGTGGGTTGCATTCAATCCGCTGGACCCCTCTCATGACCAACCTGCTCATCTGGGCTGGGGCGCCGGCTGCTGCAAGCCCGAGGCCAGTGGCAGTGCCTTCGCAAGCGCCCGCTAGTATGCGCGGCGCGGCGCCAAGCGCTCAGGAGAGTGTTTCCCTGGAACCCGGCAAGCCCGTCGAACGAGAGCTTTCCGGTGGTCAATCGCATTTCTACAAGATCAGCATGACCGCCGGTCAGTACTTACGGATAAACGTCAGCCAGCGAGGAATAGACGCACTGGTGGCGCTGTTTACGCCCGATGGCAAGAATATCGGCGAGGTAGACGACGTGCATACGACTGTGGGGTCAGAGACTGTCTCGGCGATCGCAGAGGCGGCGGGCGCATATGGAATCGAAGTGCGTTCCGCCGATAAGACAGCCCAAACAGGACGCTACGAGATCAAGATAGAAGAATTGAGAGAGGCTATTGCTGAAGATGAATATCGCGTCGCTGCGGACTCACTCTTTCGCGAGGCGAGGCAGTTAAGGAAAGGAACGCTGGAAGCAAAAAGAAAGAGCATCGAAAAGTATGAAGAGGCGTTGGGGTTATATCGCAGAGCAGGCGACAGTAGAGGGGAGGCTGAAACACTTAACAGTATCGGCCTAGCCCATCATTCATTAGGAGAGAAACAGAAGGCGCTGGACAAGTACAATGAAGTTCTGCCGGTCCTACGGGCTATAGGTGACCGCGGGGGGGAGGCTACTGTGCTCAATAACATCGGCACGGTCTATCTATCACTAGGAGAGACACAGAAAGCGCTGGACAAGTTTAATGAAGCTCTGCCGATCCTACGGGCGGTAAACGACCGCAATATGGAAGCTACCACCCTCAACAACATCGGCCAGGCCTATAAGTCATTAGGAGAGATACAGAAGGCGCTGGACAAGCACAATGAGCTTCTGCCGATCGCACGGGCTATAGGGGCCCGCAATGTGGAAGCCATCACCCTCAACAACATCGGTCAAACCTATATGTTATTAGGAGAGATGCAGAAGGCGCTGGACAAGCTCAATGAGGCTCTGCTGATCCTGCGGGCTATAGGTAACCGCGGGGGGGAGGCTACTGTGCTCAATAACATCGGCCTGGTCTATCTATCATTAGGAGAGAAACAGAAGGCGCTGGACAAGTACAATGAAGTTCTGCCGATCGAACGGGCTATAGGTAACCGTGATATGGAGGCTGGTACGCTCAATAGCATCGGCGCAGTCTATCAGTCGTTAGGAGAGATGCAGAAGGCGCTGGACAAATTTAATGAAGCTCTGCCGATCAGCCAGGCGGTAGGCGACCCCTTCGGCGAGGCCTCTACACTCAACAACATCGGCAAAGTCTATGACTCACTGGGAGAGACGCAGAAGGCGCTGGAGAAGTTCAATGAAGCTCTGACGCTCTGGCGGGCCGTAAGTGTCCACAACGGAGAAGCTGATACCCTGCTGGGGATTGCGCGAGTAGAGCAAAAGCGCGGCAACCTGACCCAGGCTCGCCAAACCATTGAACAGGCTGTCGGCCTGATCGAATCCCTGCGCACAAATATCGCCAGCCAGGAGCTTCGAGCTTCCTATTTCGCCTCCCGGCAGGAATTCTTTGAAACTTACATCGACGTACTGATGCAGATGCACAAGCAGAACCAGGCCGAGGCGCTTGACACTGCCGCATTGGCGATAAGCGAGCGCGCCCGAGCGCGCTCACTGCTGGAATTGCTGAAAGAGTCCCGCGCCGACATTCGTCAGGGCGTCGATGGTTCGCTGCTTGAGCGCGAACGCTCCTTGCAGCAACGACTCAATGCGAGAGCCGCGGCGCAAGTCAGCTTATTGAATCGGGAGCACACTCCCGAACAGGCCGACGCCGCCGCCAAAGAGATCGCCGTCATCACCGACGAATATGAAGAGGTCCAAGCCCAGATTCGGGCTCGCAGCCCACGATACGCGGCTCTGACCCAACCTCAGCCCCTGGGCCTGACAGAGATTCAACAACAGGCGCTTGATGAAGACACACTGTTGCTCGAATACGCGCTCGGCGAAAAGCGCAGTTACTTCTGGCTCGTTTCGCAGCGCTCCATCGATAGCTACGAGCTTCCTCCGCGCGCCGAGATCGAAGCCGCCACTCGCCGGCTTTACGAACTGGGCGCCGCGCGCCCGAAACGCGGGACTCCGCCCGATCCGCAATTCATCGCTCAGGCCAAGGCGCTCAGCGAGATGTTGCTCGGCCCGGCGGCGGCGCAACTCGGCGCCAAACGGCTGGTTGTTGTGGCGCCGGGCGCGCTGTCTTATCTGCCTTTCGCCGCGCTGCCGTTGCCGGAAGATAAGAAGCGACCGGTCGGAGATTATGAGCCCTTGATCGCGAAGCATGAGGTCGTGAGCATTCCTTCCGCTTCGGTCTTAGCGATCATTCGCCATGAAACGGCGGGCCGGCAGAGGACGGCCAAATCGGTCGCCGTCCTGGCCGACCCCGTCTTTGAAGCGAGCGACCCTCGCCTGGCGTCGGCTAAAAACGGAAACTCCTCCGGAGAGACTCCAGCCGCGCCAGCGTCTGATGTGGAACTTTCAGAGTTGACGCGCGCGATCAGAACCATGAATTTTTCCGACGCTCGCGCCGGTTTCACGCGACTCGCATTCTCACGCCAGGAAGCCCAGAGCATCATTGCGCTGACTCCGAAAGGAACAGGGCTTAAAGCGACTGACTTCAGCGCCAACCGCGCCCTGGCCAAGAGCCGGCAATTGAGTCAGTACCGCATCTTGCATTTTGCGACCCACGGTCTGCTCAACAGCGAGCGCCCTGAACTTTCCGGGCTGGTCTTCTCGCTCGTTGATCAGGAGGGGAAACCGCAGGACGGATTTCTACGGCTGCACGAAATCTACAACCTCCAGATCAACGCCGATCTGGTCGTGCTCAGCGCGTGCGAGACAGGACTGGGCAAAGAGATCAAGGGCGAGGGACTGATCGGGCTGACGCGCGGATTTATGTACTCCGGCGCGCCGCGCATAGTGGCGAGTCTGTGGAATGTCGACGATCTGGCGACGGCTGAACTGATGAAGATTTTTTATCAGCGCATGCTCAAAGACGGTCTGCCGGCTGGGGCGGCGCTGCGAGCGGCACAGCTTGAATTGTCCAGGCAGAAACGCTGGGCGTCCCCCTACTTCTGGGCCGGATTCGTGTCGCATGGGGAGTGGAAATAATTGACCGCGGGGGTGGCTAAGGACAGGTGGAAATGAGCGGCGGTCCATACGTGTGAGGAGTAGGCATGCTCGGTAGCGCTCGACAATCACATGTAGATTGGGAACTGACTGAAGAGGCGTTTTCGAAATTCCTGGCCTGCCTGGATTCAGACCCGGCGCGCGCGGGGGAGAAATATGAGGCTCTGCGCGAGGCGCTGGTGAAATTCCTAGACTGGCGGGGCGCTCCCTTCCCTGATGAGTTGGTGGACGAGGCCTTCAATCGCGTGGCGCGGAAGCTGGAAGAAGGGGAGACGATCCGTGATGTGCCAAACTATTGCCACAGCGTGGCGCGCCTTGTCTTCCTTCAATGGCTGGAGCGTATGGGAAATAAGCGAGTCGGGCTTGAAGAACTACTGATGGTTGCGCTCCCGGAGCCGGACGCGGCCGATGTGCGGCGGGAATGTCTCAATCATTGCCTGCGACAACTCCCGGCCGACAATCGGGAGTTGATCATCGAGTATTACCGGAAACAGGGGCGGCAGAAGAGCGATCACCGGGTAGCGATGGCCGAAAGACTGGGAATCCCGCCGAGCGCGTTGCATAGTCGCGCCCAACGCATCAGGAAAAAACTGGAGCTATGCGCCACGCGGCGCCTTAAAGACCATAATTCATGAAAATGGATCAGCGCGAAAATTTGATCCGGAGATACCTGCTCGGCGAGTTGACCGGGGCGGACCAGATCGCCTTTGAACAGGAACTTCTGAGAGACCGTGGCAAATTCGATCGGGTGTGGGCCGTCGAGAACGAGATGGTTGACAGTTACGTGAGAGGCGAGATGTCTCGCTCCGACCGTAAACGGTTTGAAGCTCACTACCTTGCCTCTCCATTGCATCGTGAGCGTGTGGCGATAGCCGAGGCGTTTCTCACAATCATCGATGAGGCGCCCGGAGAGACGGTTGAAGTAAGAGAAAAGGAACCTGGCGTTCCCTGGCGCCGCAGGTTTCTGAACTCCCTACGTTCGCCACACCGGGGAAGAAGAGATCGCTGACTTGCGCCAAAGCGGCGAATCGTTGAAAGCAGAACTTGAACAGTTGCGCTGGCGGCGGCAATCCCCGGCGCCGACGGTCCTTTCTTTTCTGTTGACTCCCGCGCCGGTACGCGGCGAGAAAGCCCCTCCTCAAACGATGATCCCTCGCTTAACCGGAAAAGCGCAGTTGTTGATGGAACTGGACGGCGACGATTACGCGAACTATCAGGTAAGCCTCCAAACCGTTGAGGGGCGGGAAATCCTCCGGCGCCGGGCCGGCAAATTCAGGTTCGGCAAAGATCGGGCGTTCGCCACGCTGCCGGTCAATGCCGGAAAACTCACCAGGGGCGATTACATCCTCATCCTTTTCGGCCAGGCCGCAGACGGTGGAAGCGGAGAGATCGACCGATACTTCTTCCGAGCGCCATAAAAAAAATATCCCTACCAAAAAAAACTGCGACAGATTTCGGCATTTTTTCGGACTAATAGGTGGAAGCACAAATGACGCTCCGTTTCAGAGAGCGGCTGGGCCCTGTTCACGGACGGAGAGACTCGAAATGGAGTCTCATTGCCCCTCTTGCGCCGAATGCCTCGCGACGCTGGCGATCGTCCTGCGACTTTTGCGTTTCCCACGCGGAAAGGAAGAAGAGCAGGCGTTAGGCGCGCTGTACCCGATAGGCCTGAAAGCCGCAGGAACAGCCCGCCGGCTCTCTAAATCGGGGCGGCCAAAAGTGGGACAGACTTAAAGTCTTTAAAAATTAACCGCGACAACAGCGTAGGGGCGGGTATTCCCCGCCCAATCGCCTCAATCACAAGTTCGGGCGGGGAATACCCGCCCCTACATTGGATCGCGTGGTTGTAACTAATTTTCAAAGGCCATCAGTCCGTCCGTAGCGTGACAACCGTCCGCAAACCGCAGATCAATGCAAAGGCGTCCGGCGTGTTGCCAGTGATAACCATTACCACAAGGCGCGCGTTGAGGGCGTAGTGTATGCAAAGACAACGTATCAGGGAACAAGTCCTACGCAGAGCGTAGGAAGAACCTATCTTGTCAGGAGGACCGGCATGGCTATAAACGGTAATACATTCAACAAGTCCAGTATCAAGGGAAGCAAATTGCGCCCTTTCAAAAAGCGTTGGCGAAGCTCGGGCGCCATTTCCAAGCTCCGGCATAGCAGGCGCGCCCTTTTGATAGTCTTGTTGTTAACGTCGAGCGCCGTCGCGTTGGCGTCCCTTAGTGTTTGGCGAGCCATCAAGCCAGCGCCGAGCCTTGCCTCTGTGAACGCCGCCTCGACGACCGGCGCCGCCGTCAAGTCCTCCGCATCGCCGGCGACAACCGACCCTCCCTTCACGAAGCTCAAAGAGTACGTGTATGCCGGAGGCAGGCTGGTGACGAGTGAAGAGATATCTTGTGTGCCTGCCCTCAGCCCCGCCAGCGTGAGCTTGTCGAAGGACGGCCAAACCGGGTCTTTCAGCTTTTCTATGCCGTCGATATGTAGTTGGACCGCTACCAGCAACGCCACCAGTTGGCTCACCGTCACCTCTGGGGCGAGCGGCTCTGGCAATGGCACGGTCAATTACTCCGTAGCGGCGAATAGCGGCCCGCAACGCGTAGGGACGATCACCGTTAATGGCCAGGCGTTTACTGTCACCCAGGCGCCGAACCCGGCCAGTTGCGGTTTTTCTCTCAACAAAACCAACGAGACAGTCAGTGAGCAGGCCAGCAGCGGCGTGCTATCTTTGACGGCGGGCGCGGGCTGCGCGTGGACTGCCACGAGCGACGCCACCAGTTGGCTCCCTATTACCTCACCGCCGAGCGGCAGCGGCGTCGGCTCGTCTCCCATCAACTACTCGATCGCCGCTAACAGCGGGCAGCAGCGCGTCGGCTCAATCTCAATCACGGCGGGAGGACAGACCGTCGCCACCTTTACCGTCACTCAGTTGCCGAATCAAGCCAGTTGCGTATTTACCCTCAGTCCGGGCATTCAGTTAATCGGTGTCGGGGGCGAGAGCGGATCGTTCAGTGTCACGACCGGGGCGGGTTGCCTCTGGGATGCGGCCACCAGCGACGGCTGGATTACGATCACCGGCGGAGCCACGGGCGTCGGTAATGGGACGGTGAGTTTCAATGTGCAAGCCAACAACGGCGCTTCGCGCACAGGTTCAATCTTGGTTCGCGGGCAGGTCTTCACTATTACCCAATGCGGATATGTGGTTTCTCCAACAAGCAACACGTTTTACCAATACGGTGGCTCTGATACCATTCAGGTATCAGCGGCGGCGGGTTGCTCCTGGTCAGCGACAAGTAATGATGCGTGGATCCACATCATCTCAGGGGCGAGCGGCGCCGGCAATGGAAATGTCCTTTACTCGGTCGACGAGTATGACGAGATCATGGCCACGCGGTGGGGGAGCCTGTGGGTAGCAGGTCAGGGGGTTTCGATCCAGCAAAGTGGGAACATGTGTTGTTGGGAACCGCCCTTCTGTGTCCCCTGTCAGGGGGCGCTTGATACATCGACGACGAATGGGAGCCCGAGAGGTCTGACGGCTCGCTACTTTGGCAATACAACATTGAGCGGTCAGCCGGTGATTGACCGCACAGATCCAATCATCAACTTCAATTGGGACAGCGACAGCCCTGATAAGCTCCTGCCGGCGGATGGCTTCGGCGCGCGATGGAGTGGCCAGATCGCCGCGCCGTCGAGTGAAGCATATACCTTCTATCTGTACAGCGACGGCGGTGCCAGGCTCTGGGTTAACAGCCAGTTGGTGATCGACCGCTGGCGGCCGTCGTCCGAACCATATACTCGCAGTGCGCCTGTCGAGTTGAAAGCTGGCGAGAAGGCGGACGTACGCGTGGAGTACTATAACGCCGGGGGAAAAGCCTCGATCCACTTGCTGTGGAGCAGCGCCTCGACGCACAAATTTATCATCCCGCAGCGATATCTGTATCCGGAATCCGCAACGGATAAGTCCACGCCGGCTGACGCCAAACAACAAACGGGAATGCTGCTGCCGCCGGGATCTGACGCCGGCCCGAAAGCCACACGGCCACATCTGAGCGCCCCAGACCGATGGCTAGCGAACCCGCTCGGCCGCGGGGGATTGGCCTTATTGATCGCCTGTGGCGTGTCGGCCCTCCTGCTCGGGACCGTGTGGCGGCAAGCTGGCAGACGGTTCGCTATGGCTGCCGCCGGCGTCATGTCGCGCCTGCGGGATCAGATCGCAGCGCGACTTGGAGAGTTATTCCGGATTGCGGCTGCGGCGTACGACAAACTTCAGTTTGTCGCGGGCTTCGGCAAGAGACTACTTGAAGGGACCTCCAACAAACTGAAGTTCGCAGACTTTGGCAGGAGACTTTTTGCATGGGCCTGTGACAAACTGAATGTCATAGACTTTGGCAAGAGGCTACTCACTGGAGCCTCCGACAAACTGAAGTTCGTCGGACATTTTCTTCTCGCCATCTTCCTGCCGATTTTCAAAGTCGTGTCGCATTGCGGCGCCGTCATGCGTCTCGGCATGCGAAAGCTAGCCGGGCTATTGCCAGAGAGAGTACGGGCCATAGCCCGGCGGGCGCAATCATCTTGGCGCAGTTCAGGTGTGGCGCGGCTCAAGCCTATACTTCGCCGCGCCCTGTCCATCGCCATGATTGTGATACTGGCGACGCCGCTCAGCCCCACTCAGGCGGACGGCCTCGCACGCGCAGCGCGAGCGACCTGGCGGACGATGAGCGCCGCCGCGAACCGGTATGTCGCGGGTAGCAATGGCGACACGTTCGATCGCCTCATCAAGTTTTTAGGCAAGCGACCTGGCAAGGCCGTTTCCGCCGCGGCGCAGGCGGAAGAGGTGACGGTCCTGCAGGTCTGTCCGACACAGCACGTCATGTTTGTCGGCGAGTGTTATACCTTCACGCCGGTCGCTCTCGACAGTAGTAATAAGCTAGTCCACGGCGCCGCGATGAGCTGGAGCAGTCTTACCCCTGCCGTCGCCACCGTGTCCTCGTTCGGCGAGGTGGAGGCCGTGGCGGCGGGGACCACGACTGTGACGGTTCAGTCCGGCAGTGTCACTAAGCAGATCCAGATCGAAGTGCGGAGCGGGACGCGGCCTAGAGGCTCGAACCAGCAGGCGGACCTCGATCCGAATACCGACTGCAGCGACCAACAAGCTTCCATGTTCGCGCCGCAATCGGCCGCCGGCGCCCCGGCGCAGCAAAACCTGATTGGCGCCGACGGTGTGCTATACGACTGGGACCCGCAGGCGGCGCCCGGCTCTCTCGCCACGCATTTCAGGAACGCCGTAGGCAATCCCCGGTTCACGGCAAGTAGTCAAAGCAGCGCCGCCGTCCTGACGAGTACGCAGCTCGGCAGCTACAACTATCAATTTAATGTGCCGGTAGTGAGCGTCGGCGGCAGAGGCGCGAGCGCCAACATCGGCATGACGCTCAACAGCAGAGTGTGGAATAGCGATAACGGGAAGCTCACGTTCAATTACGTCGGGGCGTATCCTGGGCCGGGATGGTCGATGGGCTACGGCAAGATCATCCGCAACTACAACGCCACCGCCACGGGCGACAAGAGTGGCATAGGGAGCGGCAACAGTCCGGGCGATTATCTGCTGGTGACCGGCGACGGCACACGGATACGACTGGCGGCCAAGTACGACACGGCGGCCGGCCACTGGTTCCACGAGTCGGATGACGGTTCCTTCTTAAAGTTCAATCCGACGAGCGGTGAGATGCTCTACCCGGACGGCGTGAGGATGATTTACGGCGTCGTCAACGGCTGCTTGCTGCCGACCGCCATGATCGGTGCGAACGGCGACGCGATCACCATGTCCTACAGGGATTACTGTGAAGGGGCGAGCTGTGTGCGGGTGTTCCGACACCGCACCGCCTTGAGCGCCGTCCGCGATACGCTGGGGAGATACGTCACCTTCCATTATTATGGGGATAATGATTACACGGCCGACTCCGCTAACGGCCATCCCGCGGGCGAGCTTGCGGCGATCAAGGCGCCAGACACAAGCGGCCTCCAGCAAGAGGTCATCCGGGTGGAGTATCAGCTCGTCACCTTGAAGTATGACTTTGGCAGCCTCGCCGTAGACGCCCCGGCCAACAACTCCCAGATCCAGATGGTGCGGCGGATTTATTATCCGCAGACCGGCAGTGGTTTTTTGTTCCTGGATTACAGCAGCTACGGTATGCCGCGCAAGGTATCGAGTCGTAATGGCATGAAAGGGGCGGCAGGGGCGATCACCGACGGTACGGAGATAGCCTATACGAAATACAACTACACGACGATCGACCCGAGCGACCCCTATGACCGCAACCAGGTGGGACATCTGAGCGACTTTCCGCAGTTCACCCTCAGAGAAGAATGGTGGCAGGGCAAGACCGACGCCGCCGGCGCGCCGACAACGGACACGACAAAGTACGACTATTCGCGCACGATGGACAGCTCGACGAATACGGAAGTGGATACAATTAAATATGTCGATAGGAATTACGAAGAGGCCACGACAAGAGGGACCGATAGCAGTCAGCTCAGCTTCGGCAAAGTGATCTCGGTCGAGCGGAGGACCAGCTCGCCGCCACAAGTGACGCTGAGCAAACAGGTCTTGACATATGTGACCGGTCCGGACGGGGAGGTGGAAGTCGGAACGGTTGAAACGATTGACGAAGCGGGGCAGGGCAGGCTGCTGAAATTCGGCTATGGCCAATATGGCAGAGTGATTGACAAGTCTGAGTGCGGCTACAAACAGACGACCGGCTACCAGATCATAAGGCGCACCCATTATGACTACTTCGATGACTCAAACTACCTGGCCGCCCGCTTTCTGCACTTGGTCAGCCGCACGAGCGTCTATGACGCGCTGAATAACAACAATCCCACGGATGACGTGCTGAAGGCAAAGACCGAAACCGTCTATGACGGCTACACGGACCCGGCCGTCGGAGGGATCGAGAACTATGGACTGACCTCAGGTCAATACCCGCCGAATCACGACTCAACATATGATCAAAATAAAACGCTGAGAGGAAACGCCACCGCCGTCAAGACCTTCAGTCAACTCACGCCTGCTGAAGTGTCGACAACGCGACATGCGAAATATGACATCTTTGGAAACGTCGTACAGGCCGAGGTGAGCTGTTGCGTGAAGAAGAGCTTCAGTTTCAGCGGCCTGACGGCGTATTCCGAGCCTGACTCGATCCAATCAGGCGACACAGACGGCTTGAATCTACAAACTAACTATCGATACAACTATTTCACCGGGCTGGTTGAGCGTGAGACGAACCCGGACGGTGTGTGGACCGACTATGGATATGACAAGGCGCTCAGGCTCAATACAGTGAACTCGCAGATCGGCGTGGAGGCGGTGACGCAGTTCGATCAAGATGGCAATGGGAATGATTTACTCACCTATCTCAGTCAAACTACCTATGACGATCAGGGAACACAGAAAGTAATCACGAGCAGGCTATGGTCTGACGGCGCAGGACGAGTCCTCCGGGCAGGGACAGGCGCGGGAAGCGCCCCGAACAGCTATGACATGACCGCGACTATCTATGACGGCTGGGGCAGAGTGACGAAACAATCGAATCCTTACCTCGGTGACGCGAACGGCAATCCTCAGTCCGGCGTGACTCAATTCTGGACCACAAATACCTATGACGAACTGTCGCGAGTCACCCAGGTGACCTTACCTGATACTCCGAATAATCAGACCATTCAGACAGAATACAACGGCGCGACAACGACGAGCGGCGCCACGGTCATCGTGACGGACACTGTGGGGCGTAAGCGCAAGAGCGAGGTGGACGGGTTGGGCAGACTTGTGAAGGTGACTGAGCAGAATCCGGCCAACGGCAATCTGGAGTGGGAGACGAGCTACAGTTATGACGTACTGAACAATCTGATCCAGACCAATCAAGGCGGACAGCTCCGCACGTTCGCATATGACTCCAAGGGCAGGATCACCAGCGAAACTACCCCGGAGGCGGGAAAGACCGACTACACCTACACGGACTTCGACGCCGTCAGCACACGCAGGGACGCGAGAGGGGTGATCACCACCTATACGTATGGAGATCTGAACCTGCTGACCGGTGTGAGTTATGACACGTCGCAAGCCACGGGAGTCGCGCTGACGGCGGCGGTGAGTATCACCTACAAGAACGCATCGCCAGGCAAGGGACAGATAGTTATGGTGAGGGACGGGGCTGGGGACGATGGCGAAAGCTATACCTATGACAGCCTCGGGCGGCTTCAGTCATGCACGCGGGTGATCGACGGGATAAGCTACCAGAAGCAGTATGAGTACAACGAGGCGAACCAGATGACGCTGATGACATATCCGTCCGGCAATCGGGTGAATGTAGGGCGCGACGACAGAGGGAGGCTCTCCGCTGTGAAGAAGGTGGACGCTTCCGGCGCCCTGCTGGATACCTATCTGAGCGGGATCAATTACAGGGCGGACGGGCTGATCAGCAGCCAGAATCTCGGTGACAGCACGACGGAAAACTTTGGCTATAGCAATGACCGGCTGCAACTGACGTCGCAGAAGGTGATGAAAGGCGGCAGCACGCTGCTCGACCTGACCTACGTATATGCAGCGGCGGCGGGACAGATGGGAAGCTCCACGATAGCCGGCAACAGCGGCCAACAGGTCGGCGTCACTGGAACGATAAACGGTCAGAACCGAAATCAGGCGTTTACCTATGATAATGTCGGGAGGCTCGCGACAGCGACTGGCTTATCCACACAGGGCGCTTGGGCGAGACGCTACGAATACGACCGGTACGGAAACCGGACGGCTGTCTTCGATGCTGTAAGTGGCGGCAATCAGTTGCAACACGCGGCGATTATGAATACGAACCGCATTGACAACGTGGACGGAATAGTTTTCAGATACGACGCGAGCGGCAACATGACTTGGGACGGAGCGAGGACATACGGGTATGACGCCGAGAACCGGCTCGTGAGCGTGAGCACTGTGAGTGGTGGTGAAAGCTACAGCTATGACGCAAGTAATCACCGGGTGAAGAAGGTGGTGGGAGGAGTAGTGACGCACTACGTCTTGGAAGGCGACCAGGTGATCGCCGAGTATGAGCGCGGCGGCGGCTCCACGCAGGCGACTGGGACGAGGTACTATCATAAGGATCGCTTGTCGGCGAGGCTCATCACGGACGGCGCCGGCAATGTAAAGGGGGCGACGGATCATTTACCGTTCGGAGAAGAAATTGGATTCACAGGCGAATCAGAAAAACACAAATTCACCACCTACGAGCGAGACGGAGCGCTTGATTATGCCGTGAACCGACATTACGATCCGCAGCGAGGGCGATTCAATCAGGTCGACCCGCTGGGAATGGGCGCAGCAAGCCTGGCGGAACCGCAAAGCTTGAACCTGTACAGTTATGTACAGAATGACACTGTCAATTTCACCGACCCCCTAGGGCTAGTTAGACCAGGAGATATATGTTCTACAAACGGCAAAGATAACGATGGGATTATTGGAAATGATGGAAAGTGCCATAAGGCTCTAAGGGGTGATAACTCAGTTACAATTCGTGGCGGGAGCAGTAACAGAGTAATAGTAACCATAACTATCAAACTTAATCCTAACCCTATCATCTTACTTGTAGGAGAACGTAAAGATAGTAGGCGAGGTGGCGGTAATCTTAAAGATCTCCATACGGAATTGGATATTATCGGATTATGTCCGGGGTTTGGAGAATGGGCAGATGCCACAAATGCCATAATCTACGGGGCGGAAGGAGATCTTGGTGGGGCAGCCACATCAGCTATGGCCACGCTTCCATTTTTGGGGTGGCTAGCGACCGGTGGGAAAGTTGGTCGAAAGGTCGCTTCGATTACAATGGATGAGGCGATCGAGCAGGGGGTGAAGCATGTGGGGGGGGATGGAATCATGGAAGTGACTGGTAAAGGGACGAACTTCCAGTTCCGCAGCACGGTTAAAAACGCATCCGGTCAAATTGAAACCAGGGTAGCCAGATTTGACATAAACCCGACAGATCCTCATGTGCAACAGCTTGGTCCGCATTTAAATTTAGAGACGCGTATTGGGAAGAAAAAAGTTGGGACGGATCCACATACGCCGATTGATCCATCTACTATTAGGAAAGGAGATTGTCCGTAGATATAGGCATTACAGCATATGTCACTACAACGAAACCTAAACATGATAGGGCGCTTTACATCAAATGGAGATGTAGATCTGGCTGCAGATCCGACAGCCTTGAGAGAATTGCTCGAACGGCTGAGTGACAAAGCTTTACCTCTGAGTTTTGAATTATATATACCAGCAACTGCTCCTGCGCCTTATGATGATTATTTAGAAGGGCTTACCATTAGAGCAGGGGACGGGCTTTTAAATATAGAGACCATAGGAAAAGTACTGTCTATCAGCGGTTCTGAGGAGAACATTCAAGCGCTATCAGATGATATCCGATGGTTAATTGAGGAAATCGAAAGCAACGCAAACTTAGATGAGCACCTTCATTTGGAGCATTATCCAGATCACCCGTACCTATCTCCCTCTCCCGTTTCTTTAGTTATTCGCGGGATAACATCATGAAGGTCTCCGCCGTAACCGTAGTGAGCTTCTTGACGATATTCAGACTGGGTTTGACGTAGTTGAATTATGTCTGGGGTTTGGAGAATTGGCTGATGCCACAAATGCCGTAATCTACGCGGGGGAAGGAGATCTTGGTGGGGCAGTCCAATCGGGTATAGCCACGCTTCCATTTTTAGGGTGGCTTGGAATAGCCGGCAAGTGGGGGAAAAGAGCGAGTGGCCTGGGTGACCTAAATAATGCTGAGGTCAAAATGATTCAAAACGTTGTGGATGAAGCTGGGAGACCGTTAGAAGTTGTTGGCTCTGCAGCCACAGGCACGCGACGTGGCGTTGGCACAGACATTCCGATCGGTAAGGGACCGGGCACACGGAGTGACATTAGACTTGTTGTGATGGGCGAATTTCGCCACAACATATTGATTTCCCAGACACTTGCTGTCAGCAGGGGGGGACTGCTAATTTGGGAGCGTGAAGCTACAAATCTCTGACTTAAAAACAGAACGTCAATGGCGTGCG
>WNFU01014998.1_pt1 | contig 14990 bp, 14 predicted proteins | sample 5400121 | NCBI WGS metagenome assembly WNFU01 (sample SAMN13153360, study PRJNA577476) | soil metagenome | isolation source: 100 cm soil or saprolite under grassland replicate 1 | place: USA:California | collected 2016-06-15
CCCGAAGCTCGGGCTCCACCCCGGCGCCCACCCTCACCTGGATCGACGGGTAGCGGCCGCCCGCATCTACCTCTGCAAGGGACCCATCGGCGAGAAGGGACATCGCGTCGGGCGAGCATCGGGATCCGCCCGAGCGCCAGCGGGCATGTAGGCCAGGGCGCGCCCTACAGGGGCTCGCCCGGGAACTTCAGCTCGAAGCGCTCGACGAGCTCGGGCACGCTGTCCGGCCGCATCTCGAGGCCGTAGCGGTCGCACAGCGCCCCCAGGGTCTCGGGGTCGGTGTTGGTGACCCCGCCCAGGTCGACCAGCTCGGCGAAGAAGCCCTCGAACCCGGCGGGCGAGATGATCTCCAGGATCCGCGCCGGCTCGTCGCCGGCGTTCCAGAATGTGTGCCACTGGTTGCGCGGCTTGAAGATCAGATCGCCGGGCCCGCCGACCAGCACGTCATCGCCGAGCAGCGCGCCGACGCGACCCTCGATCACCCAGCTGTACTCGTCCTCGCGGCTGTGGCGGTGAAGCGGCGCGGCGAGCGCCCGGGGGGGCATCGGGTGCTCGACCAGCGAGAACCGCTCGCCGGCCTCGGCCCCGTCGATCATGAACCTGCCGCCAATGCTGCCGAGAAAACCGGCCTTGCCGTCGCTCGGGCCCAGTACTCGTGCTGTCGCAGTCGCCTCCACCCGCTCCTCCTTTGGTCATACAGTAGTGTCGCGCGACTTTTTACACGATCGGGCGCGCCGTGTCAAATCAAAAGACAGCGGTGTGCGACCATTACGTGGGAGATGGCGCGCAAGTACGAGATGAAGCGCCGCGCCGAGCGGGTGCGGGAGACGAGACGGCGGATCGTCGAGGCCGCGATCGACCTGCACGCCCGCGTGGGCCCCGCCAACACCACGGTCAGCGCGATCGCCGAGCGGGCGGGCGTCGAGCGCCAGACCTTCTATCGCCACTTCCCCGACGAGCGCTCGATCAACATGGCCTGCTCGGGCCTCTACATGGAGCGAAACCCGCTACCGAACGCCGACGAGTGGCGCGCGATCGAGGATCCCCGCGAGCGCCTGCGCCACGGGCTGGCGGAGCTCTACGGCTACTACGAGGCCAACGAGGCGATGTTCTCGAACGTGATTCGAGACGCCGAGTTCCACGCGATCACCCTCGAGATGGCCACGGGGCACATGGCGGCGATCGCGGAGCTCCACGCGGCGCTGGCGGAGGGCCTGGCTCGGGACGGAGAGCGGCGACGGATGGACGCCGCTCTTCAGCTCGCCCTCGGCTTTCACACCTGGCGCTCGCTCGTCCGCTACAGCGGCCTCTCCACCCACGAGGCGGTCGAGCTCAGCGCCGCGAGCGTGCTCGCGGTCATTGGCTCGGAGGGTAGCCGGCTACGCTCGACCTAGCCGCAGTTCGGCCAGTGGCCGGTGCCGTCCTGCTTCATGAGCGCGACGGCGACGACGGCCTGGGTCTTGTACGGGTAGTCGATCGGATCGCCGCCCGGGGACTTGGGGGCGTGCCGCCAGGTCGACTTGGTGAACTGAAAGGCGCCACGGTAGGCGCCGCCGCCGCCGATCGCGTCGGGGTCGCCGCCCGACTCGCACTCGGCGGTGGAGCGCGCCCAGCGCTTGTCGCGGTGCGAGACCTTGTCCCAGAGGCGCGCGTACGCGGACGTGTTGGCGGTCGGCTGGTCGGCCGCGTCGCCGCCGCCGGTCGGAACGCCGCCCGAGCTCGAGGAAGCGCCGGCGGGGACAACCGACCAAGCACAGGCAGCCGCGAGCGCGGCCAGCGCACCCGTGATCGCCAGGGCGATCCTGGGCATGGCGTACGCAACGCCGGGTGGGTTGTTCACCTTCACCTTCACGCTCTTTGCCGCTTTCGGGGTTAGCTGACGGGCTCGCGCCAAAGAGCTGGCGCTACACGGCCATCAGGCCGCGATTCGCCCCGAACCGTTGGGTCCCCCGACGCCCCGCATATGTGGCGGGGCGTTCAGCAGGTAGCGCGGCAGATTAGCAAACCGTTAGCGAAGCGTGAGCGGTTTGGCCGTGGCGATGGTGCCGCTCCTACGGCCCGCCACTCTTCGACTGCCCGAGCCGCGCGGAATAAGACAGGGCCCCCATCCGCGCCAATCGTTGCGCGGAGGCTGTGGAGATCGAGCGAGCCGCTCGCCTGAGGCTGAAACTCAGATCTCGAGCCGCGACTCCTCGAGGTCGAGCTCGCGCTCGATGCGGCGCATCACCTCGGCGCTGATCTCGCCTGAGTTTCGAAGCTCGACGACAGCCCGGCGCTGGACGTCGAACAGGGCGCGCATGAGCTGCTGGTAGGCAATCGAGCGGTCCTCGATGCCGTCGTCTTCGATCTTCCCAGCCCGGGTCTTGAAGCGCCGCTGACGGAACTCGAACGCGCCCCGGACGCGCGAGATCGTGTCGTCTCTGGTCCACTCCTCTTCCGCGAGCTCGTCGAGCCGCTCGATCGCCGCGCGTGCCGCCACGAGGCGCGCCCGGATCTCCTCCTGCTCCTCCTCGCTGCCGTCCTCCGTCACGCCGAGCCGCCTGATGACGGCGGGCAGGGTGAGCCCCTGGACGACCACAGTGACGAGGATCAGGGCAAAGGTGAGGAAGATGATCAGCGAGCGCTCGGGCAGCGGCACGCCGGCGTCGGTCTCGAGCGGCAGCGCCAGCGCGGCGGCGAGCGAGACCGCTCCCCGCATACCGCTCCAGGCGGCCACGACGCGCGGCGCTGCGCCGACCCGGCGCTGGAGCTGCGACGGACGGCGATCGAGGAACCTGATCAGGTAGGGGACCGTGAACATCCACGCGAAGCGGGTCCCGATCACGGCAGCGCAGACGAGCGCGGCGTAACCCGCCACCTCGACCGCCGACAGAGGTTGGATGCCGTCGACGACGACGGGAAGCTGGAGCCCGATGAGGATGAACAAGGTGGCGTTGAGCAGGAAGACGAGGATCTCCCAGACGGCGAAGCCCTGGAGGCGCATCTGCGGCGTCGCGATCTCGGGCGCCTTCCAGCCGAGGTAGATGCCGGCGGTGACCGCGGCGAGCACTCCCGACAGGCCGAGCTCCTGGGCGGGCAGGAACGCCGCGTAGCCGGTGAGCAGCGAGATCGTGATCTCGGTCGGGATGTCGTCGAGCCGGCGGCGGATCTCGGTGATGACGAAGCCGGCCGCGAGGCCGATCGCGACCCCGCCGACGGCCGCCCCTACGAACTCGAGGCTCGCGTCGAGCAGCGAGAAGCTTCCCCCCACGGCCGCCGCGACCGCGACGCGGTAGGCGACCAGCGCCGCGGCGTCGTTGACGAGGCTCTCCCCCTCGATCACGTTGACGATGCGCCGCGGCGCCCCGACCCGCCGCATGATCGCCGTCGCCGCGACCGGGTCGGTAGGCGAGACGATCGCCCCGAGGGCGAACGCCAGCGCCCACGACAGGCCGATCACCTCGTGGCCGGATACGGCGATGACCGCGGTCGTCGCGAGGGCGAGCCCGATCGACGTCATCGAGATCGCGCGCAGGTCGGCTCGCAGCGTCCGCAGGTCGGCGAAGAACGCCGCCGAGTACAGGAGCGGCGGCAGGAAGATGATCAGGACGAGCTCGGGATCGAGCTCGATGTTGGGGATTCCCGGCAGCGCCGCGAGGGCCAGCCCCCCGAGCACCAGCGTGATCGGGTAGGGGACCGAAAGCCAGCGCGCGAGCGCGTTCAGGCCGGCGACCGAGACGAACAGCGCGAGGATGAAGACCTCGAGGTTCTCCATCGCTTCATTCTCGCCGTTGGTGCTCGATCACATAGGCGGAGCTGGAAACTGAACGCAAGATCCTCTACTGCGCGTTGCGGCAGGCTCGATGCCGCCGTGGACAAGTGGGTCAAGCCCTGCAAATGGGTGCGGCTGAGTTCCCTATCCCAGGCGATCCGAGCCGAGCATCCGGGGCACGAGACGCGGGTCGAGCAGCCGCAGGATCGTGCGCCGACGCGTTACGAACTCCTCGAGCGCAGCCCCGACGACGGGATCCTTCGCGGCGGCCCGAAAAGCGATCCGCTCGTTCAGCCGCATCGGTCGTCCCGTGGAGTAGTCGGCGATCTGCATGTGGTGAGGACCGAGGCGACGCCGGAAGGCGCGGCGGTAACGCTCGAGCGGAACGTCGAGGTCGCCGTGGTCGAGGAGCGTCGAGCGAGTCTCATTCACGAGCCACTCGGCGCTCTGGAACGCCCAGCCGCAGCCGACTCCGAAGAGCGGGTCGGTCGCGAGCGCCGCATCGCCGACGAACGCGAGTCCCGAGCAGGCCGCGGGGCGCATCTTGTTCGGCATCTCGAGCTTGCCGATCAGCTTCGACACGCGCTCGGCGCCGGCGATCTCAGGACCGTCGCGGAGCTCGCCGACCAATCGGTTGTAGGCGGCCTCGGGATCGGCACGGAATTCGGGTAGTCGCGCGTTGTGGGGTGCAACCGCGATCACGGTGAGGTCATCCTCGTTGGGAAAGACGGCTGCGGCGTCCGGATCGAGCAGCCAGAGTCGCGCCTCGCTCTTCGGCGAGCGCACGCCCCGCCAGTAGGCGAAGTAGACGAAGCGGTTGTGCGGGCGCACCCGGGCGGGTACCCGCGCGAGCCGCGCGATCGTTGAGTCGCGCCCGTCGGCGGCCACCGTCAGCCTCGCGGACAGGGTGCGGCGCCTATGGTCCGTGCTCTCCACCTCGACGCCGTCGACCCCATTCTGACCGCCGGATAGGCGCACGACCGTCTGGCCGGGGAAGAACTCCACGCCGGGCGTTGCGACCGCGAGCTCGCGCACGATCGGGTCGAGGCTTCGACGGGTGATTGCGTAACCGGGCGGCGCGTCGGCCGGAAATCGCATCCAGCCCCCGTACGGCGTCCAGGCCGCCGCCCTGCTGCGCACGGCGCCGGCCTGCTCCAGTAGCGGCGCCAGTCCGAGCCGCTCGATCGCCGGCACGGCGCTGGACTGGATCTGGTGCGTGCAGGCGACCTTGTAGGCAGCGGGATCGGGTCGCCGCTCGATCAGCGCGACCCGCGCCCCGGCGAGCGCGAAAAGTCGCGCGGCCGTGCAGCCGGCGATGCTCGCGCCGGCGATGGCGACGTCGAACGCGGCCCGGGCGGGCACGGGTTGAGCTTAATTGGAGCCCGCCTCGGCCATCCCCACCGTCCCCTGATCGCCGAAAGCCCGCCTGGTCAGCGGGCTTTCTGACAGCCTGAATCGGTCGGTCCAGTGCGGATCGACGAGAATGACGGAGGTGAAGATCTGGCACGTGCCCCAGGCGCAGCGCAGTTCCGGCGCCGCTCTGGCGGGGGCGATAAACGAACGCCTGACCTGGTACGGCCTCTTCTCGAACGGGGCCGGCGCGGTCTTCGTCCTCCTGTTCCTCCTCTACCTCGGCCCGAGCCGGATCACTGATGCCGAGTTCGACGCGCTCATCGAGCGCAGCATTCCCGGGTTCATCGCCTTCATGGTTGTGGCGCTTCCCTTCGGGCGCTACTGGGCGGCGATGCTCCCATTCCGACCGATCGAGGCTTGGCTGCGAGCCGAACGCCCGGCAAGCGTCCAGGAACGCACGGCCGTCCTGCGGTACCCGCTCGTGTGGGCTCGCCGATCAGCGGTCATCTGGGCCGCCGGGGCAATCGGGTTCGCGGCGATCAACTCCAGCCTCGGGTTGGTCAACACGGTGGGCATCGCCGCGATGACCGCACTCGGTGGCCTCGCCTCATGCTCGCTTCAGTACCTGGTCGTCGAGCGACTCATGCGACCCGTGACGGCACGAGCGCTTGCCGGCGGCGCTCCGCCGGAGAACCCGGCCCCAGGGGTCTCGGCGCGGCTGACGATGGCGTGGACTCTGGCAACTGGCGTGTTCCTGATCGGGACGGGAGGGCTGGCGCTGTCGTATCTGGTCGACCACAGCATCGACGAGACGCGGGTTTTCGTTGCGATCGTGGTGCTGGCGGCGAACGGGCTGTTCGGCGGGCTGTTCGCGATGCTGATCGCGGCGCGTTACGTCGCCTGGCGGCTCGAGAACGTGAGCCAGGCGCTCGAGAAAGTGGAGCACGGCGATCTCAACACCCGTATCGAGGTCGACGACGGCAGCGAGGTCGGCCTCGTCCAGGCCGGCTTCAACCGCATGACCGAGGGCCTGGCCGAAAGGGAGCGGCTGCGGGAGGCGTTCGGCACATATCTCGACCCCGATGTGGCCGAGCACATCCTGCGCGAGGGAACGGCCCTGGAGGGCGAGGAGGTCGAGGTGACGGCGATGTTCGTCGACGTTCGCGACTTCACGGGATTCGCGGAGGGCGAGAGCGCCCCAGTGGTCGTGGCGACGCTCAATCGGCTGTTCGAACTCGTGGTGCCGGTCGTCCATGGTTACGGCGGGCACATCGACAAGTTCGTGGGGGACGGGTTCCTCGCTGTGTTCGGCGCCCCGCGACGTCAGCCCGACCATGCCGAGCAGGCGCTCGGCGCGGCGCGCGAGATCGCGCGCCGAGTCGAGGGGCGTCTCGGCGAGCGCGTGAGCGTCGGCATCGGGCTCAACACGGGCGTCGTCGTCGCCGGGAACGTCGGTGGCGCGGGTCGCTACGACTTCAGTGTCATCGGCGACGTGATCAACGTCGCGGCGAGGGTCCAGGCGGCAACCCGAGAAACCGGCGACACGATCCTGATCTCCGAGCACACCATGCGGGCGGTGGGCGCGATCGACGCGGGACTCGAGGAGCGCCCGAACGTGAAGCTGAAGGGAAAGCGCGATGCCGTTGCGGTGTACGCGGCCGTGGCGGCTCCCGCAACACGCACCACTACTTCTTCTGCTTGACCTTCCAGTCGTCGGTCGTGCGCAATCGACCTTGCCCTTACGAAAAAAGGCCCGCCGTAGCGGGCCTTCTTCGAGTAGCGGGGGAACGCTATGGCCTGGTAGTAACCGACCCGGACGCCCCCGGGAGGACTCCGGAGGACTCGCCGTCAGAGGTCAAGGATGAGCGCGAGAGCCTCATCTACGGCGCGCACCTCGCCGGCATCGAGGCGCCCCGCCGATTGGCCGAGCCGTTGCGGATCCACCACCGTCGTCTGCTCGACGAGGACGCGCGTCTCACGCTCGCCGAGCGTGATCGTGGGACGGAAGCTCGCCGGCCGAGCGCTCGTGGAGGTGGGCGCTACGAGCGTGGTGCTGAGGTCGAGGAACTCGTCGGCCTGCACGATCACCGCATAGCGGGCGCCGCGCTGCTCGTGCCCTCGCGCGCCGCGACGCGCCGGCAGGCGAAACACCTCTCCGCGAACCATCTCAGTCGAGAGGCGCCGGCGCCAGCTCGGCCATCTGCTCCCGGATGATCCGCATCTCCTCGCGATCGGCCTCATCGGCCGCGACGCGCTGCACCTCCTCGCGGATTGCAGAGCGCACTCGGCGGCGCGCCGCCGCCTCGCGCAATGCGGTGCGTACCGCCTCGGAGTCCGTCATGCCTCCTGTGCGGACCACGTCAAGCGCCGCAGCCGAGGCGTCATCGAGACGAACGTGAAGGGACCGTGCCATTGAGAAACCGTAGCACGGATCGTGCTACGCAAAGCCAAACAGGTTCATCTCCAACCGCCCGCGATCGCGCCCGTCGCATGCCGCGTTGCTTTCTCCGGCCCACCCGACCAAGCATGGCGCGACGATCGCGAACAGGTGTGCAACCACGTAACCACGTGTGCACGTGACCACTGAGTAGCGGGGGCGGGATTCGAACCCGCGACCTCCGGGTTATGAGCCTCCTCCCGCACCTGGCGCGCCGTCCGTCCGGATCGGCCGAGACCCCATATGCATGCGGCATTCCGGGCCTCGCAGTCTTCGTCGATCCGGTCGTGGTCCGGCCCGTGCGGCGCCGTTCGTTTGACATGCGTTTGACGCGCTCCTCGAGGGTGTGGCCACGCTCGTCGGAGATCTCAACCAGTGCGGCTTCGGTGCCAAACAGCTCGAGCACGGTCCCCTCGGTGCCGCGGGGCCACCGCCCGCTGGCGGCCGTCAGCTCGACGACATCGAGGACCTTGACCGGCTCAGGGGACATTGACGTACGCGGAGGTGAGGCGCGGCGGCGCCCCTTCCTGCTCGATGATCCATCCCGTCGTGACTTCATGCGTCTGCCCGTTCAGACCCTCAATCAGCATCGGCACTGAGTATCGCACTCCGTGCCGCCCGGTTCGCACCTCGCCCACCTCCGCAGAGAGCACGCGTTCGGCGATCTGGTCGCGGAGATACTCCCAGCTATCGCGGTCGATGCCCAGGGCTGAGGAGAAGACACGCGCCTTGTGCCTTCCCGTGCCGTGCTCCGGCGACAGCACATAGTCGCGGAGCTTCCCGCGGTCGATGATCGCCTGATCCGCATCGGGGAGCGCTGCCATGGGACGAACCGATCATCGCGGCCCCGCAAGACGGGATGCGGCTGCCAGTTCCTATCGGACGATCTGAAGGCCGTCAGGCGGCGTTGCTGCGCGCATTCCAGCCGGCGATGAAGCCGGCGAGCGCCTGCTCGTCGGTGAGGTCGACACCGGCCTCCTTGGCGGCGGCGAGGAACCGCTTTGCGGGGCCGCCGGCGGTGCTGTCGGCCGCGGCATCGAGCATCTCGTCGGTCCACCTGGGAATCGCCTCGACGGTTCGCGCGATCGCCCAGTCGGGGATCCCCCGCTCGCGTCCCGCGAAGCGCACCCAGGCCTCGAGGGCGCTCGGAACCGCCTCGAACAGGCCGCGATCGCCGACCACCTTGCGCGGCAGCCAGTCGGCCATGAACAGCTCCGCCACAACCGGGCTCCAGCGTAGTGCTCGCCCGTCTACGTAGTCGCAGCAGAAGTCGATCGCGAGCGAGACCACATCGGCCTCGTCGGCGCCGGGCTCCATCCCCCCGGCCTCCGGCGAGGCGAGGAAGCTCTCGAACAGGCGATCCCGCTCCTCCGCCGAGATCTCGGGGATATCGACGTCGACATCGCCGTCGGGAAGATCGGCCGCGCGCAGCAGGGCGAGCGCCCGGAGCCGAGCGTAATCCTCGCCCACGGGTGCGTCGAGGGTCATGTCGGTCAGCTCGATCGCAGCCCGGACACGTGCCGAAGCCTCAGCAGGCTCAATCGGCTCGATGCGCAGCACGCCGTCGTCCTGAGGGTTTTCGCGCATCACGTCCTCGACACGCTCGATCGAGTCAGCGAGCAGGATGTCCTTGGCCATCATGCCGAGGTTGTTGTCGATGTAGACGCCGACGGCATGGCGCTCGCCGTCGCCGTGCGCGGCCTCGATGAAGATCGTGCGGCCGTCGTCGAAGACCTCCTCGCACATCACGGCAGTACGGGTGACCTGGGCCTCAAGGATCGCCTGCCCCCACCGCGGCGCGTCGATGCCGTCGGCGATTAAGCGCCGCGCGCTCTCAAGTGCGGCCAACCCGAGCTCGGTCTCCGAGACCTCGCCGATCGCGATCAACGCGGCGAGTGCGCCGGCGTTGCCGCAGCGCGCGATCTCGTCGACGATCGGACCGCCGATCTCGAGGTCGGGATCGTCGGCCCCGGGCTCAAAGCGCCGCGGCCACCACATGCCGACCAGCGCCGATGCCCACAGCTCGGCCTCGAGCGCCGTCTGGAGACCGATGGCCTCGCTACACGCCTCCACCGCGCTTCTCCGCAACGCGGTCGCCCGCGAGCCGCTTGAGCCTCTGGCCCGCTCCCGCTTGCGGCGCTGCGCGACCTTGGCGGGATGCCCGCCGGCGCCCCGTCTGCGCTTGCGCGAAGCCACGGCGAGAACACTAGTTGGCGCGGCCCGACGGCTTCTTCGAATGTGCCATGCGGCGTGGATCCAACCCGCAAACTGCGGCGAAGTGGCACTCCGGCCATCGTCGCTTCCGCAGCGCCCTACGCCTGGGCCGTTTGACAATGTTTGACGCGGCACGCCGAGGCTCGACCGCGCCACGGCCCAACTGCCCCCATTTGCAGGGAATTTGAGTAGCGGGGGCGGGATTCGAACCCGCGACCTCCGGGTTATGAGCCCGGCGAGCTACCTGACTGCTCCACCCCGCGGCGTAGCCTCAGTTTAGCGGCGCTGGGCGTTTCGGCTCCTGACCACGTGGTACCCGCACAGGGGTGCTCGGATTGCCCAGACTGAGCGGGGCTCGCAGGCCCTTCGAGCCGCGGACGGAGGTCTGGCGCCAGGCGGGCCTGGGTTCCGAAGTAGACCGCCACCAGGCCAAGCGGGCGCGCGGCGAGGTGGTGCTCGCGGTCCCGAGCGACGGCGCCAAGCTCGCCGACGAGATCCTCGCCGCCGTGCGCGAGGACGGCGACGGCGCCTCCGCCAAGGCGCCTACTTCTTCTGCTTGACCCTCCAGCGCGCTTCGGCGGGCGTGGGGTCGGTGTTGCCGGCCGCATCGCGAGCCCGGACCTCGAAGGTGTGCCGGCCCCTGCTGACCTTGACGGCCTGGGGCGAATCGCACGGCACAAAGCCTTCGCCGTCGAGCTTGCACTCGAAGCTCGAGCCCGGCTCCGAGGACGCAAACGAGAAGCTCGCCCGCCTCTTGCTGGTCTTCCTCTTCGGGCCAGCCGTGATCTGGGTATCCGGCGGGTTCGTGTCGCCCGCGGGCTGTGGCGCCGGCGAGGGCGAAGGCGGCGCGGGCGACGGCGAGGGCGACAGCGGCGTCGCCCCCATAGCCACGACCGCGTCGAATGCGTCGACCAGGCCCGCTCCCTGAGCCTCTGGAGGGAACGCGTCGACCGGATCGACCGTCGTCTTCTGAGCTGCCTTCACCTCGGCGACGCTCGCCTCGGGATCCTGGTCGAGCTGCAGGGCAGCAACCGCCGCGGCGTGCGGGGCCGCCGCCGAGGTCCCGAAGAACCTGTGAGTCCCCGAGGGAAAGAACGTGTTCAGCACGCCGTCGGTCGCGGAGACGTCGGGCTTCGGGAGCACGCTCGGCGACGGCAGCGGCGGGGCCGGGCTCGTCCCGGCGACGGGGCCGAAGTAGTGGGTCACCGGGCCCCGCGAGGAGAAGCTCTCGATCGTCGCCGAGTTGTTGAACGGGACGGCGGCGGTGCTCATCGCCTCCGCGGTGCCGTTGTGGCCGAAGATCGTCGGGCCCACCACGTCACCGCCCGAGGAGACCGGGTACTCGCTCGAGCTCAGCGCTCGACCCCCCATGGCGATCCACTTCAGTCGTGGCGCGCCGACGTCGTTGTAGTTGTTGATCACGAGGACGACGCTCTTAGCGGACCCGGTGGTGTTCTCCCACGACAGGAACTCGAACGGCTTCTGGGTCGTGTCGTTGAAGTCTTCGCTGCTCGCGAGCTCGACGGCGCCCGGGCTCGTCAGCAGATACATGTCGATGTCGGAGCTGACCCCCAACCAGGGCTGGGCCCACTGCAGGTCGATGCGCAGCGTCCTGGTGTCGGGAACGGTGAGGTTGAAGGCGGTATCGACGCCGGCGCCGGGATCGAAGTCCATGCAACTGGTCGCGTACGCCGGAACGCCCGCCGGGCAGGAGTTCGCGTCGCGGAAGCTGGGCGCCTCCCATGACGCGATGTCGCGCCCGAGCGAGTCCTGGATGTTGGAGTTCGCCGCCGAGGAGTAGTAGACGACCCCGCTCGCGCTGACGTCGTCGACCGCGACGCTGATCGGCCCGTCCTGGAAGAACGGCTCCTCGAAGTAGCTGACGTCGTCGACGATCACATCGGCGCCCGCATCGCGCAAGTCGCCGATGTTGCCGGCCATCGCAAACTGGCCGCCAAACGCGGTCGCGAACGAGAGCGCCGCCCCGGGCGCCAGGTCGTGGACGAGCTGGAGCATCGCCCGCCCCTCGTCGTTTCCCGTCTGGGAGTCATCGAGCACGTCGACGGGGCTGGGCCAGCCGCACGGATTGCCCGGTCCGGGGAGGTCGCCGGTGCTGATGTCCTGGGCCGCGGTGGTGTCCGCGGTGGCGTCCTTGTTGTAGCTGTCGGAGAGCGCCCCGACCTCGATACCCGAGCCGTCGACGCCGAGCTGGCTGCGCGCCTGGACGGCCTTGAGCTGGGTGTCGCCCTCGGAGTTGACCGATCCGCACTCCGCGGCGGCGGTCTCCGGGTCCGAACGGCCAGCCTGGGAGGTGATCGGGGCGAGAACCTCGGTCACGGACTCCACGCCGGAGACCTGAGCGAGATCGCGTAGGGACTCGGGGGCAACGAGCGCCGAGATCGTGTCGTAGCGCGGGCTCACGTCGAGGATCTCGGCCCCGGCAAGACGAGCCGCCTGACTGCCGTCGCGTGCATCTCCCGCGACTCGGAGCTCCACGACCACGGAGTCGCCCTGGCGCGTGAGGCTGCCCGGCCCGCGGACCGGAAGCCCGAGCTGGCGGGCCTGCTCGCGCGGCGACGCGTTGCGCAGCTCGGGCGAGGCGAGCGCGTCGAGCCGGGGCGAGAGCTCCTGGCCGGCGGCCGGCTTGTCGAGTGCGGCGAGCGCGCCCTGTGGTGCGCACATGGCGAGAAACGCCACCGCGACGAGAGCGAGCCTCCGCTCGCCGCGCAGACGCCGGGTTTGGCGCCGGCTAAGCCGCATGGCAGCCCCAAACGATGACAGCTGCGCGCCGATTCCACAACGAGAGAGGCCCCGCCTGGGCGGGGCCTCTCCCTTACGGCCTGGTCCTCGAGCGGGGGCTAGTTCGGGCCCTCCTCGAAGTTGTAGGTGATGTTCGAGTTCGCGTTGCGATCGGAGATCTCGAACGCGTCCACCCAGCCGTCGTGGGGAACGGGGTCACCGAACCCCTGGACGAGCCTGACGCCGCCGTGATTGCCGTTCGGGTTGACGATCGCCGCGTTGGGTTCGGCCGCGATGATCACCGACAGCGGCTTGACTCCGCTACCGGGGGTCGCACCGGCCGTGCCCTCGAGCGACCACCAGCAACCGTTTCGTGCATCCCAGCGCTGCCACTGGAAGAACATCTCCTCGCCCTGGTCGGGGCACGAGGCGCTGCCCTCGGCCGGATCCTGATAGGCCGGCTCGAAGAACAGCAGGTCGTCGGTGTTGTTGTCGCCGTCGTAGTCGACGTTGAGGATGATGTACGGCCACTGCTGCCCGTTGTTGAACCTCGCGCAGGTCGAGTACTTGAGGGTGAGAATGCTGCGCAGGTACGTGCGGTGATACCGCGTCGACCGCAGCTGGGCCGCCTGCGTGCTGCCGTCGGTTACCAGCAGGTGCAGAGCACCGTCGCCGATCGGCGTGGCTGTGGGATTGCACTGGTCGACCTCGAACGTGGTGGAGCCACCACCGACGTTGTCGATCTTCCAGGCGTTGTCGTTGTCGTGCCACACGGTCTGCTGCGTGGTCGGTCCCGCGACCGCCACGGAGACCCCAAGCGCCAAAGCGCCTGCGGCGATCGCTGCCGCGGGCCAGAGAAACCTGTTCACAACTACCTCCGGTCCCATCACCGACCTGGGGCCGGCGGTCCGTCCGCCCTCCGTGGACATCAACGCCTGTACCTCTGCGTGCCCATCCCGGGCTATGGCGACCCTATCCCGGGACTTGCAACAAATGCAACCCGGAACCGACCGGCCGGGCTTCAGGCTCGGTTACACCAGCGTTGTGGGGGCAAGGGCGCCTGACTAACCGGCGTCGGCGGGCGGGCCGTGCGTCACCCGGCGGTTCGTCCAGAACACCCAGACGAAGCGGAGCTTGCCGCCCCCGAGGTCCTCGACGTAGAGGTCGTCGCGCACGCGCTTCAGGGCTCCGCGCGAGCTTGGTGGACTCGCGCTGACCGAGCCGCCCGATGAGGAGTCGGCGTGCTGGTAAATCCTCGCGAGCTGGTTGCAGTCGTGCTGGTCGGGGTGGACGTTGGGCGTCACCGAGTAGTCCATGCAGGTGTCCAGATCGGCGCCGGACTCGTCCTGATGGGTGAGTCCGAAGGTGTGGCCGACCTCCTGGCAGGCCACCGACTGCCGCCACGCGGGGGTGTTGTACCTGGAGGTCGCGAAGTAGGTGTCGTTGAGCTTCACGGTTCCCTGGACGATGTGATCGCCCGACACCCAGATCGACGCGAGCCCGAGCCATCCGTTGTTGCCGTATGAGGCGTCGCAGACCTCGATCCGGCTGGTCGACGGACGGCACCTGCGGCCGGTGGTGCCGCCGGGCACGATCGTCGTGTTGAGCGGATTCGGGCCGACGTAGTCACCCGGCGGCGGAGGCGTGGCATCGAGCCAGGTGGAATCGGCCTGATCCAGCGACCAATCCGCGGAGACGGCCCCGAGATAGGAATCCCAGGACGTCGTGACGTCGTCGCCGAGCGTGAGCGCGAACGGGTTCTGGGTCCGCGACCAGTGGTAGTTGCCCCAGGAATGGTTGGCGGAAGCCGAACCGGCCGCCGAGCCGAGACCGATCGTCGCGAGCACGAGCCCCGTGAGGATCGCGCGCCCGTATCGCCGCCTGCCCCGAGATATCCCCTTGCTCAAATCAGCTTCCTTCCGGTAGGCACCCATCGATTCCCCCGTGGCGTGCACAAGACACGACCCGGTGACGGAGATTGTAGAGGGATAAACGCGGGTTGAGGGGGTCGCTCCGCCGAGCGGATGGCTGCGGCCGAGCTCTAGGCCAGATTCGCCTTGCGCGGGTAGACGACCTCGGGGTCGGTGAGGACGTTGACGAGCGCCGGCTTGCCGGCGGAGAAGGCGCGGTCGAGGGCGGGGCGCAGCTCGCCGGGGGTGCGAACGAGCTCGCCGTGGCCGCCGAGCGCCTCGATCACCTGGTCGTAGCGGAGCTCGGGCTGGAGCTCGGCGGCGACCTGGTAGCCGTAGAGGAACTTCATCGGGTGGTACTCGAGCGCCCAGATGCCGTTGTTGCCGACGACCCCGACGACGGGCAGGCCGTGGCGGACCATGGTGTCGAACTCAAGTCCGCTGAAGCCGAAGGCGCCGTCGCCGAGCAGCAGGCAGACCTGGCGGTCGGGGAAGGCGCACTGGGCGCCGATCGCCTGCCCGGGGCCGGCGCCGAGGCAGCCGTATGGACCGGGGTCCATCCAGCAGCCGGGCTCATAGGTCTCGA
>WNFU01006971.1_pt1 | contig 14987 bp, 15 predicted proteins | sample 5400121 | NCBI WGS metagenome assembly WNFU01 (sample SAMN13153360, study PRJNA577476) | soil metagenome | isolation source: 100 cm soil or saprolite under grassland replicate 1 | place: USA:California | collected 2016-06-15
GGCGGACACCGCCCGGGGATCAACGGCGCCACCGTCACCACACTCGCCGACTCGGTCACGTCCGGATGAACCCGACCGGACGCCGGCTACCACCTTGCGTTCGCCGGCGGCCTGGGTCCGGCCGGTCGACGCCCGACGATGGGACCGCCGCCGTCAGGTTCGCCCGGGGTGCCGGCTGCCGCGCAACGTTGAATCGCTTGACGGTGCGGGCCCGGGGTCAGCCGCCGGTGCGCGGCCAGCGGGGCCGCAGATCGGGATCGACGCTGAGCACCCGGCCGGGGAACGCGTCGATGAACTGCTGCCACTGCTCGTCGCACCAGGCGGGCACCCAGCCACCGGACCGGCACGCGAACACCCTGGTGAACACGCCGTCAACTGGGGCGCCGTCGTCGCTGCGGCGATCGGCCTCGACCCCGGTGGTCGGTTCCAGCTGCGGCCACCGGTGCCGCCACCGCGGGTACCGCACGCTGATCCGGGCGCCGGCCTCGACGTGCGGGTAGGTCCAGTCCTCGCAGGTGAACTCGCCGGTGGCCAGGTATTCGGCGTAGGCGCGCCGGTAGCCACTGTCGTGGTGGGCGTCGAAGACGACGACATCGGTGAAATCGCCCTCCCACGCGAGGGGGCCGGCGTAGGCGTTGGAGTCGGCGACCAGCAGGGTGTCGGTGTCGAGGGTGAACCGGTCCCAGAATCCGTCGGTCGCCTCGCATCGGGGCAGCGGCAGGCCCTGCTGGGTGAACGCGGCGGCCCGCACCGGCCAGATCACCTCCCGGTGGATGCGCGTTTCGGCGTGGCCCCAGTCGTAGAGGCGCAGCGACTGCGTGTCGCTGGCGCCGGCGTCGAGCGGGTTGGGGAAGAAGAAGTCGAAGTCGACGACCAGCAGCCGGCAGTGGGGAGTGTCGGGTGCCTGATCGGAGGCGATGGCGGGCACGATCAACCTCGCTTTCGCATGCGGAAGGAACTCGACGGCGCGAAGAAACGGGGCGAGCACCGGCGGCTCGGCTCCTTGGGTTTGTCTGGTCACAGCGCACGCAGGTGCGTGGCCCGACGTGTTCTCGCGGACAGGCGCGGCTGCGGCGGGGGCTTTGCGGGGGATGCCCGGCGTGGGCCGGGTGGCGCCCCGAACCTGACCTGCCACCCACTGGGCAGTTGGGTAGCGCACCAGCGCCCAGGGGACCGGGCAGTGGCGCACACGGCTAAGGGTGCGGGGCGCCCGACTCCCCCCTGTTGACCCCGGTCGGGCGCCCCGCTGTGCCGGCCGGCGCCCTAGCCGGCAGCGGGGTAAGGCTTGGTGGCAGGCTCAGCGGCCAGCGCCGCCCGTGCGGCGTGGATCGCCGCCGTGGGGTCGTCGTTGAGCACCGCGTACAACGCGATCAGCTGAACCGTAGCGGGGGTGGCCGGCGTCCAGTACAGGTGCCAGCCGGGCGCGTCGTGGCCGCCCCGCACATGGACGTGAGGGTCGGGCGGCTCGGTGACCACGGTGAGCGTGACCGGGCTGTCGGTGGCGGCGTAGACGCCGCGGTGTGGCCGGGACGCGGTCAGGCTGCGTTCGAAGCCGAGTTCGTGGAGTTCACCGATCAGCCGCTCGAAGGTGTCCGGGCCGGCGGGCCCTGGCGGCTCGAGGCGGTTCGCGGTGCTGCCCATCAATGCTCCTGCGATTGCTGGCCGGTTGGGTGCTGCGGGTCGGCCACGATGCAACCGTGCCTTGCCGTGCAGCTCAAGTCGGGCCTTGCCCGCCCGTAGCGTGCTTGGCCCAGCGTCGAAGCGGTCCGCACCGCGACGGCGCGCAGTCACGCACGCTCCAATACGCGCATCCCGACGCGGCCCGACGCCAGGGCACGGCGCAGGTTGCCCGCCTCGATCAGCAAGTGCGCGTGCGTGGATTGCCACGCGATCGGACGTGCCTGCCGAACCATCCGGGCGATCGTCACCGTCCTCCGCGCGTAGCGGAGCGCGGCATCTTGCCCGGATAGCAACGGTGATTCCCATGCTTGGATCGCCACGTGCGCCACGTCATGCCCTCACAATCTGGATGCTCCGCTCAGGTCCATCACGGCGTGGAGGAGGTTGTCACGAGACGCCCATCCCTCCTCGATCTCCCATCCAACGGCCGGAGATTGGCGCAGTGCTCGCGCAGAACCCGTGTTCGGGTGTGTGTGCTCCGGTCATGAACCGGTGTGGTCGTGCGGGTCGCGGTCGGGTGGGATGCGTAGCGCGGCGCTGACCGCGTCGAGTGCGGTGAGCGGGTCGGCGTCGGCGTTGAGCGCCGCGTACAGCACCATCAGTTGGACCCGGTCGGGGGTGTCGGCGGTGAAGCTGAGCCGCCAGGCGGGCGGTTGGCCGGTGCCGGCGGGGGCCAGGTGGGCCATCGGTGGGGTGGCGGTTTCGTCGTCGAATTCGACGACGAGTGGTACGCCCGCCGCGACGTGCCTGGTGGTGTGCGCCTTGTCGCTGCGCACCTGTTGGTAGTCGAGGTCACGCAGCTGGGCCAGAAGCCGGCTGAACGGGGCGGGTTCGGTTGCTGGGCAGCCGCTCGAGCCGGCGGCTGCGGCGTTGGGACGGTCGGGTGTCATTGTGGCCCCTTCCTCGATGTGCCCCGTGGCCGTACCCGCTCAAGGCGCCTGCCGGCGGGTGCGGCGGGGGGCCGTGTCGTGCGGATGAAACCCGTGACCGGCAAGGGGTTCAAGTCGCCAGCGCCTCGGGATTGGCCTGTCCTGCAACGCTTGCGTGATGGTGACGGCCGGCGCTACCTGGTACGTGTCAGCCTTGTCTGTCATCAAGGTCCGAGCCGGTGAGCGCGGCCAGGGAGGCGATCGGTGTCGGCCGGTGGGGGCGCTTCGGAGGCTTGGTGCCAACAAGGTCCGGCAGACATGGCTGGTGACAAGTGCCGCTGGCCGTTGGGGTCAGCCGTCGCTGAAAGGTTCTGGCTGCAGACCCAGGTCGACCATCGAGCGCGGTGACAACGACGGTTGGCCGGCGCGGCGATGGATGGTCACGGCAGCGGACTCGCCCCTTCCGTCCGGCGCGCGGTGCCGGGCCTGGCCACGCCGGCTTGCGCTGCCGGGGCCATCCCCAGGCCGAGTGGTTGACGAGCGGTCGCAGCGACGGCAGTTGGTCGGAGGCCGTCGTGCCCGGTCAGGTGTGGACGATCTGGATGGTCCGCTCCCGTCCGTCGAGGCGGGCGACGGCGGCGAGGTGGTTGTCGCGCGAGGCCCATCCGTGCTCGATCTGCCAGCCGGCGGCGCGCAGGTCGGCGCAATGCTCCCGCAGGACGTCGCATGCCTGTTCGTAGGTGGCGCACTCGTCGACCTGCGCCGTCCATGAGCGTTCAACGTCGAACACGTGGCATCACCCCCTTTCCCCTGGTGTTGGATGACTTGCTCCTGTGGCGCCGGCGATGTGAACGAGACATCGCCCTCTCCGCCAGGGCGGCCCCACGGCCCGTAGCAGGCCGCTGCTGCGGGCCGTGCTCGTTCGGCGCGGGCGGGCATGCTGTCGGCGGCGTGGGTGCCCGCATCGGGGCATCACCGTGGCGCTGCGGTTGTTTCGATGTCGGGATCCCAGGCCAGCCGGTGGTCCACGGCCTGGTAGCAGGCCCGGCAGCACAGCACACCGTCGTCGGTGGTGATGGTGACGGTCGCCGCGCAGCAGGGCGTGACGTACATCGGCCAGGGCTCGGTGACGTAGGGCAGGTCGCGCCGGTCGTGCAGGATCCGCTCGGAGCGGGTCTGCCCGGGCCGGGTGGCGCGGATGCCCCACCACGTGGTGGAGACCAGCCGGCCGACGCGGCGGGCGGCCCGGGCGGCGCCGGTGAGGTCCTGGCGGTTGAACAGCTGGCGACCGGAGGTGTCGCGGCCGATCCACCGGCCGTTTTCAACGGCGATGGCGCCGACCGGGTTCCCGGCGGGGTCGGTGATCAGGAACATCGGTTCGCGGAGGGACACGGCGGAGCTCCTTGTGTCATTGGGGGTTGCGGGCGTGGCCGGCCGCCGCGACCGTCGGCGGCAGCCGGCTCGGGTGGCGGCCCGGCCTGGTGCCGCTGCCAGGGGTTGTCCTGCCTGGATTTGCCCGTGGGTGCCCCGGGTGGGGGTGCGGCATGGCGGGCCACGGCGAGTGCGCGATTGCCGCCACTGCCTGGTGCGCGGCGGGCCCAGAGGGGGGCTCGTGGACCGGGGAGCGTGCCGGTCTCCCCGGGGGCACGGCGTCCGCGGTGTGCTGCCCGGCGGCGGCCTCGCTGCCCGGGGTGGGGGTCAGGCGTTGGCGAGGGCGGTGACGGCCGCGTCGGTGATGTGGCCGATCGCCTCGACCGGGTTGGCGACTCTGATGGTGGTGGTGCGGTCGAAGGTGTGCCCGGACAGCTGGGCGGGGCGCAGCCACAGCACGGCGCAGCCGGTGCGGTGCAGGGCGGTGATGAGTTTCTGGGACGGGTCGATGTTGGCCAGGTGGCCGTCGGAGACCACGGCGAGCAGGCGCAGGGTGCGGGTGCGGCGCAGCCCGAGGAACTGGTCGGCGAGTTTGACCGCGTCGATGAACGTGGCGGTGCCACCGCCGGTGGCCATGTCGAGGACCTGGGTGGGCCGCTCGCGCGGCGGCACCAGGAGGGTGGTGGTGGAGCCGAACGCGATGGTGGCGGTGACGGCCTGGTTGCGGTGGGCGGCGTGGGCGAGGATCCGCGCCGCCGACGACAGGGGTTTGGCGTAGCGGCGCATGGAGCCGGACACATCGACGAGCACGGCCAGGTGCAGGGTCGGTTTCGGTGGCGGGGTGTGGGTGCGTTTCTGCCAGGGGGTGGCGGTGGGCATCGCGCCGGCGGCGGCTTGGGCGTCGGCGGTGACCGCCTGCCGGGTGCGCAGCCGGCCGGGTGGCAGCAGCGCAGGGGCGGCGGCGGGTTCGGGGTGGGCACGGGCCCGCTGCAGCCGCTGGGCGAGGTGCCGGGCGGCGGCGTGTTCGTCGGGAGTGGGGTCGCGGCGCCGCCACGCGGCGGGTACCGGGTAGGTGACGGCGATGTGCCGGGCGAGGTACTCGGCCGGGGTGATGCCGGCGGCGGCGGCGAGGTAGTCGGTGAGCGCGGCGGCGAGCAGCCCGGCGAACTCGCCGAGGTCCGGCACCGGCGGGTGGGGCTGTCGGGTGGGGTCGACGCCCAGGACCCGGCACCAGCGCCAGGCAAGGTCGACCATGGCTTCGGCGTCGGTGTCGGCCACGGTGTGCGCCTGCCGCCAGATCTCGCGCAGCGCGGCGAGGCGCTTGCGGCCGAGCACGGCGGTCACGGCCGCGCGGGCGGCGCGGGCGTCCTTGTGGGTGATGATGCGGGCGTCCACCCGGGCGAGGAGGAGTCCGGCTACCTGCCCGGCGTGCCACGCGTCGTCGACCGGGGCGTCGTCGACGTGCAGCAGGCTGGTGACCGCGTGGCGCAGCCAGCGGCGGTCGCCCCGGCGGCGGGCCCGGTGGCGGCCTTCGGCCCGGGATTCCTCCAGCAGGTAGGCGACGTCGGCGACGACCGGCGGAGTGCCGTCCGGGGCCCGCCAGCGGGTGTGGGCGGCATGTCCACCTTCGTGGATCAGCAGCCCGTACGCGGTGGGTACGGCGTGTTTGTGGGCGGCGCGGGTGGGGTCGGCGATGTTCGGTTGCCCGATGTGGACGGCGTCGACCTCGACTCGGGCGTGGTCGGGGTAGAAGCAGGCGGGGCGCCGCCGCCGGCACCGGGCGCGACGACGACGGTCAGGTCGGTGCGGCCGGTCAGCCGGGGCATCTGCCGGGTCCAGGCCTCACTCCACGCCTGCCAGCCGTCGTCTGGCGTGGCGGGTGTGCCGGGTGGGCGCAGGTGGATTCGTGGGTGTGGCATCGCAGGTCAGTCCTTTCCATGTCGGGTCCGTGTCGGGGCCACGCCGGGGGCATCCCCGGTGCGGCGTGCGGTGGGCGCGGGGCGCGGGGCGTCAGCGTTGTTTGCCGAGGGTCAGGGCGGTGACGGTGTCGCCGAAGTGTTTGGACAGTTCGGCGATCACGGCGGGCCGGTCGTCTTCGGGGGCGATGCCGGCCAGGTTCGCCACCGCCGCCGCTTGGCCGAGGGTCTTGCGGACGCGGGCGAAGCCGAGCATTTCGCGGAGCTGAGGCGCCTTATGCCGAGATCGACATAAGGCGCCTTATGCCGACCTGTAGGTTATGCCGAGGTTGGTCGTTGCGTCGCTGGTAGAGCGATTTGCGTGGACAGTCATGGCGGCATAACCGTGTCGCCGGGACCCGGGTTTACGGCTCATGACGACAAACGGCAGGGTGTTCGACGCGTCCCGGGTCCGTATCGCGGGTCCACTTGAGCCATACCTGGTCGGGTTCGACGCCGAGCTGCAACGGTTGGGGTACAGGGACTTCTCAGCGAAGATCCAGCTGGAGTTGGTCGCGTATCTGAGTCGTTGGATGGCCGGCGAGGCCGTGGCGGTATCCGCGTTGACACCGGAGACAGTGCAAACGTTCCTGGCGGCGCGCCGAGCCGCTGGCTACACCTACATGCGCTCGACCAAGGCGCTCGGACCGCTGCTCGACTACCTCCGGCAACTGTCGCTGGTCCCGACGCCCTCAGCGGCGGAGCGCCCGCAGGATCCGGCTGAGGTTCTTCTGGACCGGTACCTGCGGTATCTGATGGGCGAATGGGGTGTCACCGTGAAGACGGCACGCGACTACGTGGATCTGGTCCGGCCGTTCCTGGCCGATCGGGTCCAGGACGGTGCGACGGTGTTGGCGCCGTTGACGTCGGCTGACGTGAGTGGGTTCGTGGTCGCCGAGTGCCGGCGCCGCCAGCCCCGCGCCGCGCAAGGCGTCGTGACCGCGATGCGTTCGCTGCTGCGGTTCCTGCATGTGGAGGGCCTGCTCGCGCACTCGCTCCTCGGGGCCGTACCGGCATACGCACGGCGACAGCAGGCACTCCCGAAAGGCGTGGACCCAGCGACAGTCGGGGCGCTGCTGGGCGCGTGCGATCATAGCCCGGCCGGGCGCCGCGACTACGCGATCCTGACGGTTCTGGTACGGCTGGGGCTTCGCTGCGCGGAGGTGGCCGGCCTGCAGTTGGAGGACATCGCCTGGCGGCACGGCGAGATCGTCGTGCACGGCAAAGGCAACCGTCACGATCGGCTTCCGCTGCCGGTCGATGTCGGCGAGGTGCTGGTGGACTACCTCCGCTCAGCCCGCCCGCAGAGTGCTCTGGACAGGTGTGTGTTCATCCGGGTCAAGGCCCCGCACCGGGGTCTGAGCCCGGTGGGAATCACCCAGGTGGTGGTTTCCGCGTCGGCACGGGCCGGAGTGGGTTGGCTGACCGCGCACCGGCTGCGGCATACCGCGGCCACGGGCATGCTCGCCGCCGGCGCCCCGTTGGCAGAGATCGGTCAGATCCTGCGCCACCAACGGCCGCGCACCACAGCGGTTTACGCGAAGGTGGACCTCCTGGCGCTGCGCCCGCTGGGCAGGCCCTGGCCAGCAGGCGCGGCATGACGCCGCTGCGGCAGGGCTTGGCCGACTACCTGACGATGCGCCGTGCGCTGGGGTTCAAGTTGGAACACGACGGCAAGACCCTGGCCACCTTCGTCACCAGCCTGGAAGCCCAAGGGATCGATACGATCACCATCGACAACGCCCTGGCATGGGTCACCTCCCCACCTGTCGGCGCCGGCCAGGCCACGCTGGCCAACCGGATGACGATGATCCGCGGCTTCGCCGCCTACATGCACACCGTGGCCCCCGCCACCCAGGTACCCCCACCCGGGCTGCTATCCCAGGGCCAGCACCGGGCGGTGCCGTATCTGTACTCCGACGACGACATCATCGCGCTGATCGCCGCCGCGGGCAGGCTACCGACACGACTCGGCGCCCTGACGATGCAAACCATGATCGGTTTCCTGTCGGTCACCGGCCTACGCATCGCCGAAGCCCTCGCAGTGAACCGCGACGACGTTGACGTCGAACAGGCACTGCTCACCGTCAACGACGGCAAGCTCGGCAAACCCAGACTCATCCCCCTACACCCAACCACCATCGACGCTCTGATCGCCTACCTGCGGCGACGCGACGCACTGTGTCCCCGGCCCGCCACGACCGCACTGTTCATCTCCGCCGTCGGGACCCGCAAGCGATACTCCTGCCTGCGCACGACGTTCACCCACCTGCTGCGCAGCGCGCAGGTGCAACCCCGCGCGGGGCGCTGCCGGCCCCGGCTGCACGACATGAGACATACGTTGGCGGTCCGCACTCTGATCGACTGGTACCGCGACGGCGACGACGTCCAAGCGCGGCTGCCTCTGCTGTCGACCTTCCTCGGTCACAGCGAACCCGCCTACACCTACTGGTATCTGCACGCCGCCCCCGAACTCCTCACCGAGGCCGCCCACCGCCTCGACGCAAACCACGACCTGGAAGGTCGGCCATGACCGTGTTCTCCGCGACGCTGCAAGCGTTCTTCACCGACCGGCTCATCCGCCAACGCCAGGCCAGCGGCCACACCATCGCCGCCTACCGCGACGCGCTACGGCTCCTGCTGACGTTCGCCTCGCACCGCACGGGCAAGAACCCATCCCTACTCGAATTCGCCGACCTCGACGCTCCGCTGGTCGCCGCGTTCCTCGACCATCTCGAACACGACCGGCACAACATGGTCCGCACCCGTAACGCGCGACTGGCAGCAATCCACGCCCTCTACCGCTACGCGGCGCTGCACCATCCCGAACACGCCGCCGACATCGCACGAGTCCTCGCGATCCCACCGAAAACCTCCCGGCGGACCATCGTCACGTTCCTCACCGACGCCGAGACCGACGCGCTGCTCGCCGCACCCGACCGCGGCACCTGGACCGGCCGCCGAGACCACGCCATGCTCCTGCTCGCTACCCAGACCGGCCTACGTGTCTCCGAACTGACCGCACTGACCTGCGGCGATCTTCACCTCGGAACCGGCCCGCACGTCAACTGCCACGGCAAGGGCCGCAAAGACCGCATCACCCCGCTGACGCCGAACACGGTCACAGTCCTACGCCACTGGCTGGCAGAACGCGCCGAACAGTCCACCGACCCGCTGTTCCCAACCCGGCGAGGCTCGGCGCTGAGCCGAGACGCCGTCGAACACCGACTCACCCACCACAGCAGAAACGCCACCCGCACCTGCCCGACCCTGGCCGACAAGAAGATCACCCCCCACATCCTGCGTCACACCGCAGCGATGCGCCTCCTGCACGCCGGCGTGGACATCACCGTCATCGCGCTCTGGCTCGGCCACGAATCCATCAATACGACCCAGGTCTACGTCCACGCCGACCTCGCCCTCAAACAACAAGCCCTCGACCGGACCAAACCATCCACAACCCCGCCAGGCCGATACCAACCCCCGACAGACCAACTCTTGGCCTTCCTCGAAAACCTGTGACCCTCAGCGACTGTCGATAGAGGTGTGAAAGGGCCCGGGGCCAGGGCTGTGCCGCGACGTGGTCGCCGAACGAGTACTTACGGTCGGGAACGGCTATTACAGCCTCGCCGACGACCAACTCTGGGGCGTCGTGCGCGAACGCAAAGGCGCCGACCACACCCTGCTGCTGCGTCCAAGACGACGCCGCGCAGCCCGCCCGGACAGGGGCCCCATCTACGTGATCTGCGACATCCTATCGGCGAACAAACCCCACCATCCCCAGCTGGACCTGCCGCAACAAGGTCGGACTGTGCCTGACCCCGACCAGCGCCTCCTGGGCCAACCGGATAGCCGCTGTCCGGACCTGGCGCCAGGCCAGTCAACTGCGGCAACCGTCTGCAGGATCGGGCGCTGGCATAGCCAGATACCGGCGGCCCGCATCGATGATCGCGACGCTAACCGGTACCTGCGTGTAGAAGATCTGCCGGCGTCGCGGGTCGTCGACCGTGCTGGCCTTGGTACACAGGATTTCCCAGGCCCGACGCAGCGACCGATCCGCTTCGTCACTGTCATACGACCCGGCCCGCAGCGCATTGTGGCGGACCAGGTATATCTCCTCGCTCCGCAGCGCGGGTAGCGTGCCCGCCTGGTCCAGGCCAGCGGCTGCCTGCTCGCTCAGCGCAAGTGCGACCAGCTTCTCGCCTTGCTCCAGCGCAACCGTGGCGTGCAGTGCGAGGGCGGCCAGCTCGCTACGCCGGAACCCGCTATGGTGGCACTCTTTCGCAGTCTCTATGAGCAGGTCGGCGGCCGCGACCAGATCACGGCCCGCGTACAAGGGATGTATGAGTAATTCAGCGAGATAGTTGCGTACGATCGGCCGGACGCTGGCGTGCTGGGTTTCCTGCAGATGCCGCCAACCAGCCATGATCGGCTCTTCGGCCGCTCCGGGACGGCCGGCTTCCAGTTCAAGTTTGCCGAGCAACGCCAAGTTGTACCCCAGGTGCATGCTCGCGTCCGCCTCGTTGGGCGTTCGATCCAGCGCCTCGCGCAAGGTCTGGCGCCCGTCGTCGTATCGACCAGCTGCGATAAGCAGCTGACCCAGATAATTGGAAATCATCAGAAACTGGTCGACGATGCCAGCTGAGTCGAGGTCCGCCAGCGCTTGGCGTAACCACCTCTCGCCTTCGTCGAAGTTGCCAGCATCGAAGTGTGCTACGCCGAGGAAGCCTGCGACGCGCCCCGAACGGATCAGGTATGCCCTATCCGAAGTGTCGTCGCGAGGCATCCGCAGCACCAGTTGGTACGCTTCATTTAGCAGTGTCAATGTACGTGCGAGGTCCACGCCTGCGGTGTGATGACCTAGCTCGCTCAAGGCGTCGATCTGAGTCACGATGTCCCCGCTCATACGGGCGTACCGCACTGCTTCGGTCAACGCGCCGATTGCGTCGGGCAGGCCACGCATCGCGATGAAGTACGCGCCCTGAGCTTGCCGGGCGAGTGACTGCAACAGCGGGTCACCCTCCTGGTCGGCAATGGATAGGGCTTCGTCGACGAGTGCGCGAACCGGCATGGCCGACGAGCCATCCGGCCCTCGCCACCAACGCTGTGCGGCGATAAGCATCAGATGCACTATCCGGACGTGCAGTTCGGGCCGAGGATCGACGGCCCGATCGAGCTCCTCGCGGGCGTGCCAGCACAGCCGAACCGCCTCGCGATCAGCGCCCGAAAGATACGCGGCTTGTGCGGCCGCGAAAGCGTTGTCCGGACCAAGCTGGTCCTCGGCGGTCGTCGAGTCGAGCGCGCTCAAGGCGCCTGGTTGCCTCTTGTCAGGTGACAGCATGACCTAACGCTCCTTTGCCTCGTCGATCGCCGCGGTCTTCTCGATCAGCTCCGCGGCGGCGTTCGTCAGCCACGTAGCTGGGCAGAGGTCGGGATTGGTTTGGCTGTATTCAGCCGCGCGGCGGAGTCCCGCCGCGGACGCGGGATGATCCTGGTTGAGCATCGCGACTGCGGCTTGGGCGAATGCAGCTGCGGCGTTGGCCTCGGCGCTTGCCGCCCGGTCGAAGGCGAGTTGGCTCAGTAGCGCCTGCTCGGCAGCTGCCGGGTAGCTTCGGGCCATCCAGTACACCCATGCCAGGTTATACCGGCAGAACCCCTCGACCCGTGGCTGCCCGGCAGTGGAACCGTCCTCCAGACCGAGCAGAAACGCCTCCTTCGCTCGGGCCAGGTCGCCGAGCCCCAGCCAGGACAGCCCTTGAGCGTTGCGTGTGTAGCCGATCGCCTCTGGTACACCGCTGCGCTGATATGCTTCGATCGCCGCCGCGGCGTTGTCACCCGCCTCCTGCCACTGTTCTGCGACCAGATATGCGGCGCTTTTCGCGTCATATGCCCGCGCAAGCACGAGGTCGTCATTCTCGGCAAGACCGAGCTGGAACATACGCTCCGCAGCATCCAGTGCAGCCGCGACGTCTCCCCGATAGCTGTGGCAAAGGCTCAGATTGACCAATGAATGGCTCTCATTATGGTACAAGCCCAGCTCGTGGGCGATATCAGCGGCACGAGCGGCAGCGGTGATCCCCTCATCCAGGCGGCCCGCCGGCCGGTAGGCTGCGGCCAGCATCCGTAACACATGTTCAACCTTGCGATCGTCGCTCTGCGCCCGCGCCAGAGCCTCGGCCCGCTCGAGCAACGGAATCGCTTCGGCTATCGGCCCACCGATCGTTCGAGCGAACCCGAATCCGAGGAGATGCCCGAGGACGACATCGTCATTGACCAATCGGCCGTCAAGCTGCTCGTGCATGTCGAGCACGGCCGCGCTCGAGCCCTGCCAGACCAGGAACTCTCCGATCGCCTCCAGCAGGTGCGCGGCCGGCTCGAAGTCCTGCGCCTTCAGAGAGTGCACGAACGCCCACCGGTACAGAAGCACGTCGTCTGCGACGCGCCACTCCTGCTCAGGCGGCGCGTTTCGCAGGTACCACTGGGCGACTCGACGTTCTAGAGCCCGAAGGCCGATAGCGCCGCTCGCCGGGAGTTTCGCATAGACCAGGTCAGCATCGAGCGGATGCACCGCGAATGTCTTCATCCGCCGATCCAGGGTCACCATTTGAGTACGGGCCAAGGTGGCCATCGCTGGGGCGACATCGACCGCGGGAGCAAGCGGGCCAAGCACCCAGACGACGGAGTCAATTGTCGTCGGACGTTGGAAGACAGCCAGCACATCCATCACCAGCCGGGCCTGCTCGTCCAATCGGTGGTAGCGTTCTTGCGACAGCCCCGCCACGATGTCGCCGCGGGCGGCGTACGTTTCCAAGAGCTCAGTCAACGTCGGCGTGGTGAGGTAATCGTCGCTAATCGCTGCAACCACCAGCTCGAGCGCCCTCGGGATGCCATGCACGCGAATGACAGTCCTAGCCAGTTCAGCGTCGGTAGTGTCGGCGAGCGCGTCAGCGCTGCGGTCCAAATCTCGTAGCAGGTCGATGCCCTCGGCAACCGGTAGTCCTGAGTCCAGTCGCAACCGAGCCTCGTACCTGCGTACCTCGGACGCGAACATTGGCGGAACCTGACTGGTGATCAGCAGCCGAGGCGGGGCGGGAGCCCGGAACACGAGATCAAACAGCAGCCGCAATTCCTCGTCGGGAATGTCGCCTTGGTCGGTGAGCAGGTCTTCGAGGTTGTCGATGATGACGAGACATGACAACGGCACCAGCGCCGCGAACAGATCGAGCGCCTTGTCCGAGACCGAGCGGCTGCTCATCCATACCTGATTGAGTCGGTCTTCATCCGGCCTGTCGAGCAGCCGCGCACTGTCCATGAATACCCGCTCGAAGCTGATTCCGGACGTACGTGAGCTGACGTTCACGATACCCAGCGGACGAAACTCGACGGAACCGGAGGCAAATAGTTCAGCGGCTTTAGCCGCCAGCGCGCTCTTGCCTATCCCCCGCCGACCGACAATCGTGACCACGCGGGTATCCGGTCGGGTAAACACCCGGCTGAGGTATTCCAGCTCATGACTCCGGTTTTTGAAAGTCTCCAGCCCATATGCGACTGGCACTCCGATCACGCGGCATTCCTGCGTGGGCACCCCGCCACCGTCCGTTCACCTCGACGAGTCCTCAGCATAGGTGACACAGCGTCGCAGCAACAGTACGCTTCGTACACGCATGTAACGCCATGACGACAAACTGGGGAACGTCGATGGTCAAGATGCTTCTCCACCTATGGAACGCGGCTCGAGATCGACACACGGTCCTGCCCGTCGCCGCGACCCTGCTGGGTGTCGTCATGGTCGTCGCCGGATGGGTTATCCAGGGCGAGGAGTACATACCGGGCATGTTGCAGCAGTTCGGTTCGGCTCTGGTAATGCTCATGCCACTGCTGTTTCTCGGTCGGCTGCTCGAGGCACGGATGCGTCGAACCGAGGAACGAACCCGTTCGATCTCAACTGATCTCGCAAGAATCCGATCCGATGTGTCAGCCACCGCCGCAAAGATCGACGCACTTAACGCAATGACCAGGGAAGACATCGAACGCCTCGACAAGCGTCGCGAAGAGATGTTCGCCGACGCCGAACGTACGCCGGACCAGGACAATGTGGCCCAGATCTTGAGCGACGCCAAGATTGTCGGGGCCATCGCGACGGAAGGCGTGCGGGTACGCGTCCCCGACTCCCATACCTGGCTACGCTTTCGCGCACCAGCCTCGGCAGCGGACGCGGCGCACCTCTCGGTAGTCCTCGAGCACGCCGATGCACGGCCGTTTGCGCACCTGTCGTGGCACTCGGGCGAACCGGCCGAAACTCTGGCAATGCGGATTGCCAGCGAACTCACCCCGATCCAGCAGGGGCTCTCTGAGGACGGGGTGAGCTTCGCGCGCCAACTGGTTCGCACCGTTCATACGGCGGTAGCGGCTCGCCTCGGCGAATCCCCGTTCGACCTGGGTGCCGTGATAGAGCTACCCAATGACCAATGGGCAATCTCGACCGACGGGCTGCACTGCACGGAGCGCTTGTATCACATTTCGGTCGTTCGACTGCTCGACCAGCGAGAGGACTGGCCACGGCATATGCGCACCAAGGACTGGGTCAGGCAGAAGCAGTTTGCCGAGGCATACGAGTTGGCCCTGCATCTGCTCGGCCCTCCCCCGAAGGGTCCGCACCGATAACGGCATCGCGGACGATATGCGGACTCGACGGTTGGCCACACAAGTTACAAACAAAGCTCGCTGTACCGGCTGCTATGGCAGCCGCCAATTGCTCGCTAACTAGCTGTCGATGGTCCGAGATGCACATAAGGTCATTCATCCACGCTTCATCTGGGTGGCCATCATCGGGAATCCTGAGGAGCGGATTCGCAGGAGGCCGATGTATGCCCGCCATTCAAATAGACCGGCAAGTACAGCGCAGCGAGGATTAGGGCTCTTCGGTAGCGACGGCCATCGGGAGGTATGGACTGATCGGGGTTCGCCCGACTGCGGGGTGTCCATTCACGGGTGGGGTGTGGCCCGCGGGGTTGAGGATGGATGCGGGCGGCACGCTGTCTGAGCGGGGATGCTTGATCTTCCGGTGTGGATGGTGATGATCGTGGCTTGTGTCCGACGTTCCCGCTGCGGA
>WNFU01010596.1_pt1 | contig 14985 bp, 12 predicted proteins | sample 5400121 | NCBI WGS metagenome assembly WNFU01 (sample SAMN13153360, study PRJNA577476) | soil metagenome | isolation source: 100 cm soil or saprolite under grassland replicate 1 | place: USA:California | collected 2016-06-15
GTGTGCACGCAAAAGATGTCAGATGGCTAAAGGAAGCCGAGCTTGTTTCTGGCAGAGGGAGTGCCAATGGCCACTGAGCCAGGCGGCACGGGCTTTGGCAGTAAGCACTGCACCTTCCACGGTCCACTGAGCACCGGAGCGTTTGAGACGTTGGGTGACGATTTGTTTACAGCCGCTTTCAATCGTTCCACTGCCGATCAAATAACCTTGAGCCCGAAAGAAATCGTAGCGCATGCGCTGGCCATTGTTGGAGAAGTAGGTAACTGCCTGTCTGGCTTCCTCATGTTGGCTGGCGAGATGTTGACAGGCAAGAAGGACTTCTTCGACCTGACCCTGCCAGAGCGATTCAACAACTTGAGCCAGCCACGATTGGCGTTGGGCAGGCGAGGGAAAGACGGCATCGGCTAATCGTTTGAGGCGATCTTCGGCATGAAACCAGTCTACGATTTGCACAGCGTTGGGATAGTACTGAGCCACCAATTCCCAAATCCAAGCTGCGCCATCACAGACAAAGACCAGTTCTGCGGCTAAATCAGCGGAGACTTGGCAACCGGTTGCCCAGACCAGTTTGCCAAACGGATCGACATGCGCAATATCGCAGTAGTAGTGATGGTGCGTCGTTCGGAACACCGTTCCCTCGCGTTGGGCTTTCTGGCGTTGGCGAGCAGATTGGCGGGACAGCAGGACAGCTTCCGCTTGATACCAGCAGCCGACCTTCATATCGCGCCAGTCTTCATGGTCCGCAACCGCTTCGCCCTTGCGGGGGCGGGGTTCAATGCGCACTTTAGCGGCATCCAGCGAGCCATACAACCGTTTGGGAACCGGCTGTTCCTCTCGTAAACGCGCTTGCAAGGCGTTCTCATTCTGGCTGGTTTGAATATTCTCTGCTTCGCCTTCCCGCTGTAATCGACCGATCTGCTGGGTTTCCGAACGAATGCTGTTTTCGGACACTTCAAACAACAAAAACTCTTTCAGCCATTGCTCGCTTTCCTTGAACGAAAATCCTATGCCTGCCAAAGCCATCAGTTGCGCCAAGCCGGAACTGATCGCACCTGCTTCCAACCCATAGGTCTTGTCCAGTGGCGCTACTCCTTGCCCACAGGAACAACCGGCATAATACGCCCGCCTGTACTCTACTTTTCCAAACACTGTCGTCATGACTGCTGGACGCATGCGTTGATAGTGCAGTTTCCCACCACAGGCACAGGCAATTTCACTTTCGGGTGTCGCTTGTAGTCCACTCAAAAAAATCCCCAATGCTTCTGCCCCTATTTGTCGCAGCGTTTCTCGAAATGCTAATTCAAACATCGCCATCGTCTGGAGTTCCTGACTTTCACTTTGTTTCTGGCGGATATTTTCCTGAACCAGGTTCGCTATCTCTTCGGCAATCCGCCGGATGTCTTCCGTGTTATAGTTCATCTGTGAGCCTCGGGCTTAGGGTTTTTGTCGCAAACACTATCCTACCCCAGGCTCACTTTCCCTGACAACCTTTGCGTGCACACCGCATGTCAGGCATGCGTTATTTAACTTGATATTCGAATTTCAACCTAGAAGTCCAAGTAAAAAGTTAACTTACGCATGTTATGCGTGAGACAAGCGGTCGTGAGTAGACTCGGAGGCAGGATCTTCCTTGAGAAGTTGAACTGCATGAGGTAAAACCGAGACCACCACTTGTAAATTCTCCACGGCACCTTTTGGGCTGCCCGGCAAATTAATGATCAACGTTTTCCCGCGGATGCCAGTCACAATTCTCGATAACATGGCGTGCGGGGTCACTTTCAGGCTGGCTGCGCGCATTGCCTCCGCAAGACCGGGTGCTTCACGTTCAATGACTGCACGCGTCGCCTCAGGGGTTAAATCGCGCGGAGAAAAGCCAGTGCCACCCGTCGTAAGAATGACATCCAGTTCGCCGCTATCCGCCCAGCTTGTCAGAATTTCACGGATGTCAGATTCCTCATCAGGGAGAAGTGATTGCTTGACCACCGACCAGCCCGCAGCTTGGATCAGATTCGCAAGCGCGGGACCGGATGAGTCCGCGCGTTCACCGCGCGAAGATCGGTCAGAAAGGGTCAATATGCCAAACCGTATGGTCATCTCAATTCTTTTCCAAACAAATGGACGGTATCCATGGGCTGCCAGCCGCGCTGTTGGTAATATCCTTCGGCTTCAGGATTATCGCTCGTAACCAGCAGATAACATTTCAAACAGCCTTTGGCACGCAAGCGCGACTCTACTTCTTCCATCAAACGAGACCCGATTCCCATTCCACGAAACGAAGTTGTAACTGCCAGATGATAGACGAGTCCACGACGACCATCGAAGCCACCCATCACGGAACCAACGATGTTGCCCTCTGACTCGGCAACAATGAATAAATCAGGGTCCCGAGCAATTTTCTTTTCGATCTCGGCGGGAGTATCCGAACGGCCGATATGGACACCCTTTTCAATACTCCCCCATAAGCGATAAACCGATTCGTAATCAGAAGGGAAACAGAATTCACGAATTTTAATAGTTGGAGAAATCACAGCAGTTCAAAGATTACTTTAGCAAATTAAGCAAATCATCCGGCATGAACGGTTTCATCAGGAACGCATATGCGCCGCGGCGGAGACACTCATCCTTTACGTTTAAGCCCGAGGTCATGACAACGCGAACATCCGACAGGTTCTGATTCTTTCGAATCGCCTCAAGGATTTCCATGCCACTTTGACCGCCCAAATGCACATCCATGAAGAGGGCTTGAGGTTTTTCACGTTGAACTGCAGCGGGAACATCTGAATTAACATCCAACGCTAAAACTTCGAAACCTTCCATCTTGAGAAGAGTTTTAAGAAGGGACACCATGGTTGCATCATCTTCGGCGAGCAGTATCTTTGCCATTGACTTTTGTTTTCCTTGAGGCAGTTTTCTTTTTCGTGGCTTGAATATCCTGTTCATTCCGTTTTGGCAGGATAATGGTGCGCAAACCGTTGCGATGCGCCGCCAATACTTTTTCTTTGACGCCACCAATGGGCAGCACCTGCCCTCGCAGTGTGATCTCACCGGTCATGCCAACATTTGGTTTGACCTTGCGACCTGAAATCAACGAGACAAGCGACGTTGCGATTGTCACACCTGCGGAGGGACCATCTTTTGGCTGGGCGCCGGATGGAATATGCAAATGGATGTCAGACCGGTTGAAGAAATCGCTGTCCAGACCGAGCTGTTTGGCGCGGGAACGGACAAAAGATAAGGCGGCGCGCGCAGATTCATTCATCACGTTTCCGATGGAGCCTGTTACCTGAAAGCCCTTTCCGCCTGGCATACTGGTCGATTCAACAAAGAGAACATCACCGCCGTAAGGCGTCCAGGCAAGTCCTGGAACGACCCCTGGGATTGAAGTACGTTGATTGAGCTCTTCACTCGCCAGAAAGATGGGATGATCGAGATATTCTTCAACCAGTTTCGGTGTGATCTTGGCTTCTTGAACTTTTCCTTCCGCAACTCGCGTGGCCACTTTTCGGCAGATCGCGCCGATCTTCCGTTCCAGGTTGCGAACGCCAGCCTCACGAGTGTATTCACGGATAATCTTACGCAAAGACTCATCGGTAAAGATGACCTCATTTTCACGCAGGCTGTTCTCACGAATCTGGCGTGGGATGAGATAGCCATTTGCGATCGCAATCTTTTCACTTTCGGTATAGCCTGAAAGGAAAATGATCTCCATTCGGTCCCGCAACGGGCCCGGGATTGTTTCCAATGTATTGGCAGTCGTGATGAAAAACACCTGAGATAGATCGTACGCAACTTCTAAATAGTTATCACGAAACTCAGTGTTCTGTTCCGGGTCCAGCACTTCCAGCAAAGCGGACGCAGGATCACCATGAAAGTCGAACGTGAGTTTATCGATTTCATCCAGCATGAACACCGGATTCTTCGACTCAATTCGGCGGAGAGCCTGCAAAATGCGCCCCGGCATCGAACCGATATACGTACGACGATGGCCGCGGATCTCGGCTTCATCCCGCACACCGCCGAGCGAGGCCCGAACAAACTTGCGATTCATTGCCCGTGCAATCGACTGACCAAGTGAAGTCTTACCCACACCCGGAGGGCCTACAAAGCAGAGGATCACACCTTCACGTTCACGCCGGATCTTATCCTCAGAAGGAGCTCTCACCTCATCCTTACGGTCAATGCGCAATTTCCGTATGGCAAGAAACTCCAGAATCCGTTCCTTCACATCCTTTAGACCATAATGATCTTTGTCAAGGATTTCGCGCGCGTGACCGATATCAAGGTTGTCTTCTGACCCTTTCGACCACGGCAATGAAACAAGCCAATCCAGATACGTTCTGATCACGCCATATTCAGCCGCTGCAGTTGGCAAACGCGATAAACGCTCCAGTTCCCGCCGTGCCTGCTTATCAGCCTCTTCCGGCATTTTGGCTTCTTCGATCTTCTTGCGAAATTCTTCGGTTTCAGCGGCCTGCTCGTCTTTTTCGCCCAATTCCTTTTGAATTGCTTTCATCTGCTCGCGCAGGAAATACTCGCGCTGGACCTTTTCAATCTCGCCGCGCGCTTCGTTTTGAATCTTTTGCCCAAGCTGCAAAACTTCGGCTTCACGCACCAACAGTCCAATCAACTTCTTGAGTTTTTCGGCGACTGAATCGAGTTCAAGAATTTCCTGCGAATCCTTGATGTCCATGCGTTGGAAATTCGCAATGGTATAAGCTGTCTGCAGAGGGTCTTCCACAGAAGTAATTGACCCTGCCAATTCTTCAGGAAAAGAGGGAATCATCTGCGTGATCTGCTGGAATTGGTCGCGTGCGTTGCGAGCGAGCGCATCGATCTCCAGCCCCTCTTCCACTACTTCCGGTGCAAGTTGGATCTGCGCCTTGAGATATGGCTCTTCCCCAACAAATTCACCCAGACGGAAGCGATCCATGCCTTGTACAAGCAGGCGGAGTGTTCCATCGGGCGCTCGCAACAAACGGTGGACAACGGCAATCGTTCCTACGCGATAGAGATCCTTTGGACCCGGCGATTCAAGCTCCGGATTGACAGCTGCCACCAGGCCAACCAGCTTGTCGCCCCCCACCACTTCGTCCACTAACTTGATCGAGCGCGGCTGTCCAACTGTCAGCGGGACAGCTGTTTGGGGATAAACAACCACGCCCCGTAAGGGGAGGATTGGAAGAATATCTGGATATTTCGATGAATTTGACATTTGTGCGGAATCGGATTCTGCCGAGTTTGAATCTTTCTTCTGAAACCTGGAAAACATGGAAGGCATGATCAAGGACAATAATTCATTTTCCTCATCCTCATTCCACTGAAGAAGATCATTCAGGTTGGTTTGCCATCTGGACGCAGGCATTCTTGTTATCCAACCTCGCCTTGACTTGAATTCACTTTTGGAAGCATAATTACTAAAAATCCATCCTGATAGCCTGCTGTTGCTTTTTCCATATTGACCCTCACTGGTATTTCCACCGCAAGTTCGAATTTTCCAAACCTGATCTCCATTTGATGATAGGCACGGCGCTCATTAAGATCGGGACGATTGCCGCTGATCATTAGAATATTGTTTTCGAACGCTACCTCGAAATCTTCATCTCTCATGCCAGCGATTTCTATTTTGATCACACAATTTTCTTCAGTCTCATACACATCCGTCGGCGGACTCCACGTGGAGCGCACGTGCCAACTCACGGCATGCAAAATCTCGCGCCGTGTTTCTGTAACCGCCGAAGAAGACTTACGTAGTATGGTAGGCATAAACGTTCTCCTTACATTTCTCGAGCAATAAATCAGAAAAGTCAGCGCCCTGTTAGGATTCGAACCCACAGCCAACAATCTAGAGCAGACAGGGCATTGCTTTTTATAAATTATACTTCTAATAAGTCCGACCCGCAGGGAAATTCATGCCGCAAATCCCCAATCTGCCAGGATTGCCATCAAGATGTAAGGTACAAATGTGACGCCGGGGTTGTACCGCGCACCACACGGATTTCAGTTATTCTGTCACAGATGAAAATCTGCAAGATTTCGTGGAAATGGCAGGTATCGAATTTCAGACGGACCTGCGTTGGAACGATTTGTATGCTCCTCTGGCAAACAGGGCTGTGACAGAGCCGCAGGGACGAATGTCCAAACTTTTGTCTGAAGTTACCGCTCGTCTCACACATATCATGCGTAAGTTAACTTTGTACCTGAATTAGGAGGTTGAAATTCAAATATAAAGTTAAGTAAATTATGCGGCACTCTGTAAGAACGAAGAATTGCCGGTAGATAAGGATTATGTTAGTATTAGTTTGTCACTACACTCTTGTGCGACACAGGTAACCTCGAATGCAACATAATAAACTCGTGCGCCCAACCATAGGAGTTCTGGCAGGCTGGCAGGTTTTTACCGGAACACCTGATAGCTTTCTTGGGCATGTGTTTCGCGGTATCCAGGCTGCAGGCCATGATCGCAACTGCAACTTGCTGATGGCATGCGGCATTGACTCCGGGCGATCCGCTTGGCCATTGCTCTACCGGGTCCATGAAGCCGACCAGGTGGGATTGATGACCAGTAAATTCTTCGCCGCACATGATGAGTGTGAGATATTCGATGTGTTATCCAAGGACCTGCCTGCCGTTGGTATTCAAGGCGCGACTGTGGGGTACTACGAATCGGATGGAGAAGATCTTATGGCATGGGATGTGCTGCAAACCCCCGGCAAATCAATCACTGACGCGCCTTGTACAGCCACAGGGGCTCGTTTCCCAAGTCGTCAGTTCCCTCCCAAGGGACTTTATCCCGCAGAACAAGCGTACCAACTCGCCATTCTCCCGCTAAAGATACATAATGAGTTGAGTGGTTTTGTGGCATTCGATGCTGGGAACCTGGACCCCTGTGCAGATATCGTTCGGCAGCTGGGCGCTGCACTGTGGGGTGTTCGGCTATATCGGGAAGCCGTAGACGCGCGGAGACTGGCCGAGGAAGCCAACCGGTTGAAAAGTCGCTTCCTTTCGGTTGTAAGCCATGAATTGCGTACTCCACTAAACTTGATTAGCGGCCTTAGCAAAATACTGCTGGACGAGGATGAGATTCGGGATGAACATCCTCAGGCAAGTTCGCATGACAGTCTTAAGAAAGATCTTCAACGGATTTTCATCAGCGCCCAACATTTGGATGGGCTGATCCGCGATGTATTGGACCTTGCCAGCGGTGGGCAACGCCAGCGCATTGGGCTGGCGCGCTCTCTAGCTCCCGCCCCTACCTTCGTGGTCTGTGACGAACCGGTCTCACCGCTGGATGTGTCGGTGCAGGCGCAAATCTTGAATCTGCTCAAAGAATTACAGGAAAAAATGGGGCTGACCTACCTGTTCGTAGCCCACGACCTGAGTGTGGTCGCCCACACCAGCGACCGTGTGGCGGTCATGTACGTTGGTAAGATCGTCGAATCAGCCTCAACTAGCGAGCTTTTCGCCAATCCCAAACATCCGTACACCGAAGCGCTCATCTCAGCCATCCCACGCCCAGACCCACGCCACAGGGCGAAACGTGTCCTGCTCACTGGCGAGGTTGCCAATCCTGCTAACCCACCTTCGGGTTGTTATTTCCATCCGCGCTGTATGTATGCCAAGGACATTTGCTCCGCACAAGAACCCCTGCTCGAAGAAATTACTCCGGGCCATTACGTGAAATGCCACCGTGCCAGGGAGCTCTCCCTGGTTGGGGCTGTCAAAGCTTCCCTTTAAAGTTTTTGGTGCACGTTCTGCATTCTGTAGATCGAAGTCTGACGGTATTATCCTTCGCCAGGCTTTCATTTGCTCGAAAACTGTTGATCATGATGGAGACAATTTGACTACCATACAACCTAAAGATTGGGAAAATCCTCAGATTGTGGGTCGAAACAAACAGCCCGCCCATGCGACCCTGTTGCCGTATGCTGATATAAATTCAGCCCTTACGGGGGAACGAAATAACTCACCCTATTTTCGACTTCTGAACGGGGACTGGCAATTCCATTTTGCATCCACTCCAGTCGCTGCACCTGAAGATTTCTTTCAGCCAGATTTCGACTCCCACGAGTGGGATGTCATCCCTGTGCCCAGCAATTGGCAGATGTTAGGTTATGGCATTCCGCGTTATCTGGCCGCGGATTATGCCTTTGATAAAAGTAATCCGCCGCACGTACAGGAAGACACTAACGAGACCGGATCATACCTCACCACCTTTACCATCCCTGAGGACTGGCAGGGTCGGCAGGTATTCATCGTCTTCGATGGTGTGGATTCAGCTTTTTATCTTTGGGTGAACGGCAAACAAGTTGGTTATAGTCAGGATAGCCGATTGCCAGCCGAATTCGATCTCACACCTTACATTCATCCTGGCGAAAATACTCTGGCGGCGCGCGTCTACCGTTGGTCAGATGGCTCCTTCCTGGAAGACCAGGATATATGGTTCCTGAGCGGCATCTTCCGGGATGTGTACTTAGTCGCTACGCCTAGGGTCCATGTTCGCGATTTCTGGGTACAGACAGAGTTGGATGCTCATTATCACGATGCTGTGCTCAAGCTACGCGTGCATGTCAAAAACTATGCAGAAACGGCCGCCGAAGGTTATCAGGTAGAAGCAAGCCTCTTCGATCCGGATTCACAGCGAATGGACTGGAACGTGGCTGTTCCGGTCCAGGCAAAAGCCGGGGAGGAAATTACCCTGGAGCTAGCGAGGGATATCGCCAACCCAAAGAAATGGGATGGAGAACATCCCAACTTGTACGTGCTGCTGATTCAACTTAAGGATGCCAGAGGTAATCTTCTGGAGGTGGAACAATGCCGGGTCGGTTTCCGAGCCGTGGGGATCAGAGATGGAAAGATATTGGTGAACGGCGCGCCGATCTATTTCCGTGGGGTCAACCGCCATGAGCATGATCCGGTGCGCGGTCACGCGATCACAGTCGAGTCGATGATCGAAGATATTTTGCTGATGAAACGCTTTAACATCAATGCCGTACGCACCTGTCATTATCCCGATGACACGCGCTGGTACGATCTGTGTGATCAATATGGGATTTACCTGATTGATGAGGCTAACGTCGAGTCACACGGGTTGTGGGACAAGTTCACCAAGAATCCGGAATGGCAATTGGCATTCATGGAGCGCGGCAACCGGATGGTTGAACGGGATAAAAACCACCCGTCGATCATCATCTGGTCGCTCGGGAATGAATCCGGTGAAGGTCCCAATCACGCCGCCATGGCAGACTGGATCCACCAGCACGACCCGACCCGACCGATATTTTATGATGCAGGCGACAGGGCCCCCTACCTGGATATCCTCAGCAAAATGTATCCCAAGCTGGATGTTTTAGCAAGAGCAGCACAATTACCCGGCGAGACTCGCCCATTTATCATGTGTGAATATGCCCATGCGATGGGCAACAGCCCCGGTAATCTGAAAGAATATTGGGAAGTCATCGAAGCCCATCCTCGCCTGCGCGGTGGTTTTATTTGGGATTGGGTGGATCAAGGGATTCGGCAGGTAAGTGAAGACGGAAAAGAGTGGTACGCCTACGGTGGTGATTTCGGTGATGAACCCAGCAGCTTGAGCTTTTGCTGCAATGGCATTGTCTTCCCGGACAGGTCGCTCCACCCAGCCATGTGGGAGGTGAAGAAGGTCTATCAGCCTGTGCGAATGGAAACAATTGATCTGTCCACAGGGAAAGTTGTCGTGATTAACCGCTACTCCTTCTCTGATTTGAGTGGGTTGGATATTACATGGAAGCTGACTTCCGGCGAACATATCCTTCAATCAGGGCGCTTGCCCAAGCTTTATACCTCGCCTGCTGAACGCGAGATCGTTACCATTCCATTCGAAAAACCGGAATTGGATCCCGGCGCTGAATATTGGTTGACATTAAGTTTAGCTCTGGCGGAAGAGACTGTTTGGGCCGAAAAAGGTTACGAGGTTGCTTGGGAACAATTCAAAGTTCCCTGGGACGTGCCTGAAATCCCTGCGACTCCAGAGGAGGGGCAACCAGCTTTGGAATTGATAGAGACTCTGGATCAGGTGAAGGTGAATAGCAAGGATTTCAAGTTGATTTTCGACAAACCATCCGGAACGATTGCTTCATGGCGTTACAAAGAAACCGAACTGATTCAACGCGGACCAAAAAATCAATTTCTGGCGCGCTCCCACGGAAAACGATCTCAACACCTGGGGCGATGAGCGCGCGGCCATTCGCTGGCGCGAGGTCGGCCTCGATCAGCTCGAAGAATGTGTCTCGAAATTATCCGTTACCCAGCCAAGTCCACAAGTGACACAGATCCTTGTAGAGTCTATTATTGCGCTACGCCCGGAAGCAAAATTGCCAGAACCACCCACGCCTGAGGAAAAGCTTCAAGAGCTGGAGATGGGCCTGAATTGGCTCTTGGATGAGAATTTGCTCCTCACTCTTTGTGCACGACTAAACGTGCCGGATGAATCGCTGCCAGGTGAGACAAAGGAACCCAAGATACGAGGGCTCCTCCAATGGGCTGTCGCAACAGATCGCTTATTCGACTTGGTGAAAGGTGTCTACGATCTCCTGATAGAGGTCGAGATGCCTGTATCCGATCAGTTGCAAGAAGTCGTTGCGGCGGGGAAGATGGATCTTGATGCGCCACCGAAGCCCTCGGCGCGCTTCCACTGCGATTACGTTTACACGATTCTCTCGAGCGGAGAAGTAAGCGTAGAAACTCATGTGCTGCCTGACGAGGGACTGCCCTTCTTACCTCGCATCGGATTGCAAATGCATCTACCCGAGGGATATGATCAGGTCGCCTGGTACGGGCGAGGACCGCACGAGACCTATGTGGATCGCAAAGAGGGTGCGCAAGTGGGAGTTTACCGCGCCAGCGTAGATGAGCAATTTGTGCCTTATATCTTCCCGCAGGAAAACGGCAATAAGACCGATATCCGCTGGGTCATGTTAGCCAATGCAGACGGTATCGGTTTACACGCCAGCGCAGACCGGCTGCTGGAAGTGAGCGTCCATCACTATGCCCCTGAAGATCTAACGGCTGCCCGGCATCCCTATCAACTGGTGCGCCGCCCCGAAGTTGTCCTCCACCTCGATTATGGACAATCAGGATTGGGCAGCGCCAGTTGTGGACCAGGACGGCTGGAAAAATATCGACTCCAGCCTGAAGAGGTCCGTTACAGCGTGCGCTTGCGTCCGTTTTCGGCCAAGGATCGCTGAGGCTAGCCAATTAGAGGTGGAACGGGTTCGTCTGCCTTCACAAGCTGTCCGTGAATTTGAGGGCCGATATTTCGTGATCGTACAAGATGGCGAGGCGCAGCGTCGCGTGGATGTCAAAGTGGGAATCATTGAAGAAGATCGTATTGAAATCACTGAAGGACTTGCCGAGGGACAGGTGGTGGTAGCACCATGACCGATGATGTGTTCATCCGCTGCGAGGGGCTGGTCAAAATCTACAAAGTCGCCAATCTTGAAGTGATTGCACTGCAAGGGCTTGACTTGGAAGTGGCGCGCGGCGAAATGCTTGGGGTTGTTGGCGCCAGCGGAAGCGGCAAATCCACCCTGATGAATATCTTGGGCGGGCTTGATCGACCTTCTGCCGGGCGGGTATCGGTAGTTGGGGAAAATTTGCTCAAGATGTCCTATGAAGCAATCAACCAATACCGCCGCACGAAGATAGGCTTTGTTTGGCAGCAGGGCGCTCGCAATCTAATACCCTACCTGACCGCCCTCGAGAATGTCCGATTGCCGGTTACCATCATGGCCCAGGACTGGCGGAAAGAAAAACCGCGCGCCGAAGCGTTGTTAGATTCAGTGGGTTTGAGTGAGCGCAAGCATCACCGCTTGTCCGAACTCTCAGGAGGTGAACAACAACGGGTTGCCATCGCGGTCGCCCTGGCAAATCACCCCGTTTTGTTGTTGGCAGATGAGCCGACCGGAGAAGTGGATACAGTTACCGCTCTCGGAATTTTCCAACTCCTGAAGGATCTAAACCGCCAATTTGGGCTTACCACCGTGATCGTAAGCCATGATGCAGGCATTGCCCATCACGTGGATCGGGTGGTTGCGATCCGAGACGGAAAAACCTCCAGTGAGACCATACGTCAATCCGCAAAAAACACTGATTCGGACTCAACTCATAAAGAGGCAGGCGAAATTTTCGAGGAAGTTATTCTGTTGGACTCGGCTGGGCGTCTTCAGGTGCTGCATGAGTACCTGGAACGATTCGACATCCGAGGGCGTGTCCTTCTCGAAGTCGTAGAAAAAGGTATCCTGATCCGTCCTGTGAGGAGTAATGCCTCCGAAAATCACCTTCTTACTCAAGTTGACGAGATGATGCCAGAAACGAATCAAATTGAATTGCATGGTTTGCGCAGTTGGTGGAAACGTTTGCGTGGCAGCGGGAGAGAATCGCAATGAGTGCGGAAGTCTCATCTCAGGTCAACGACGGAGAATTTATCATCTGGGCTCAGGGACTGCAACGTGAGTACCAGATCGGTGATCGAACTGTTCAGGCTTTGCGCGGCGTCGACTTGAATATTTTGCCGGAACGATTCGTAGCCTTGAAAGGCCGTTCAGGGAGCGGCAAGACCACCCTTTTGAATTGTATTGGTGGATTGGATCGCCCTACTTCCGGCAGTGTGAGAGTGTTAGGGCGTGATTTGTCAGAATTGGGGGAAGATCAACTGGCAATGTGGCGCAGAAATGAATTGGGATTCGTCTTCCAGTCCTTTGGGCTGCTGCCTACGCTCTCGGCCTACGAAAATGTGGACTTGATGTTGCGATTGCTCGATGTTCCCGGCAAGGAACGCCGTGAAAGAACGCTCAAGTGCATTGACCTGGTGGGCTTGACAAAGTGGATGCATCATCGTCCCCCAGAAATGTCGGGCGGCCAGCAACAGCGGGTGGGGATCGCGCGCGCCCTGGCCAACCATCCTCGCGACAAATCGTTGAGACCGAGCACATCACCTTGCTGATGTCCTCCCATGATCCACTCGTGGATCAATATGTAGATGAAATCGTGCTGCTGAAGGACGGCCAAATTGCGAACCCAAATGGCTTGTAACCATGAACTGGCAGGGCACCGTAGCCCTCGGTGGTCGGAGTAGCCTCGAGTGTACTTCGAGAGGCGTACCGAGACTACAGAGTTTCCAGAATACGGGGTACGCGTGCAGTAGATATGTTCAAACAATACCCAGACGACTCAAGTCATGCGAAAGGAATCGACCATGACAGCAAAACAAGTTTCTCCTGAAGGTCTGCAGTGGTTTCAAGATGCCAGGTTTGGCATGTTTATTCATTGGGGCCTGTACTCCATTTTGGCGCGCGGTGAATGGGTGATGCACAATGAAAAAATTCCTGTATCTGCGTATGAGCCGCTGGTACAGCAGTTCAACCCGGTGAAGTTCAACGCCGACGAATGGGTGAGCATCGCTGCTGATGCAGGTCAGCGGTATATGGTTATCACGAGCCGCCACCACGATGGATTCAGCATGTACGATACCGCATTGAGCGATTACAAGGTGACGTGCACACCATTCCGGCGCGATCCGTTGCGTGAGTTGGCTGAGGCTTGTGCCCGGCGTCGTGACGTGAGGCTGGGCTTTTATCATTCCCTCCTGGATTGGCATCACCCCGCCTATCGTTTTCGAAACGAGAGCGGATTGGCATGGGAAGACTATCTGGGGTTCCTGCATGGACAAGTGCGCGAGTTATGCACCCAGTACGGCCAGATCGCCTGTCTGTGGTTCGATGGCGATTGGCCAAGTGCTCAACTGACAGACGACGCGATGCATTTTGCGGCAGGTGGTTCGTTCGAATACGAGAAGTTGTACGAAATGATCCACACAATCCAACCAGACGCGGTTGTTCTGAATAATCGTCACGCCGAACCGCTGCCGGGCGAGGATGTGCAGGGCTTCGAACAGGATCTGCCGGGACAGAACACGGCCGGCTTCAACACCACAACGCTCTCCAAATTGCCGATGGAAGTTTGCATGACTATCAACGATAGCTGGGGTGTCAATGACGGGGATGAAAACCACAAGTCGTCAGGACACTTAATTCGGACCCTGGTCAAATCCGCCAGTGTGGGTGCCAATTATCTGCTCAATATTGGTCCTACGGCCCTGGGCGAAATTTTGCCGGTTCATGCGGAACGGCTGCGGGCCGTGGGTCAATGGTTGAGTGTTCACGGCGACTCGATTTATGGTACACGTGCCGGAGTCATTCCGCCCGCGCCCGATGGGACAACTGTCAGCACCAGCACAGGCGAGACGCACTATGTTCATATATTGGATTATGTCAGCGATTGCGTCATGTTGCGCGATATCCCCGCACAGGTGACGAGGGCGACCTTATTAAAAGATGGTTCGCCGGTGAAATTGACGCCTCACGGCGAGAATGCGTTTCTCACCATTCTCCCTCAGCAACGCGATGAAGCTGACACTGTAATCCGGCTGGAGAGATGATTCGTTATGGAGAACGAAATGAAAAATGGAGTCTTAGTTACGGGCGCAGATACAGGTTTGGGATTGTCGCTCGTGAAACGATTTCTTCGGGGAGGATACACAGTGTTTGCCGGAGTCTACCGATCAGTACTTGACTTGAACAATCTGGTCGCAGAATATAACGATGCGCTGGCGCTTATCCCGCTCGATGTGGCAGACATGGATTCCGTGCGCGGGGCAGCCCGGCAAGTCAGTGAGCGGACAAGTGCTTTGGACATCATTATCAACAACGCTGGAATTCATCTCAAAAATTCGCAGCTATCCCTGGAGCAACTGGATTTTGCCGATCAGCAATTTCAGCAGACGATGGAGGTCAACACCTTTGGGCCATTGCGCGTCGTCCAACAGCTTTGCTCTCTGCTGGAAAGAAGTGGGCAGAAGCTCGTCGTCAACATCTCGTCGGAGGCAGGCAGCCTTTCGGATTGCTGGCGTGAAAATCAATTTGCCTACTGCATGTCCAAGGCCGCCTTGCATAT
>WNFU01011462.1_pt1 | contig 14983 bp, 12 predicted proteins | sample 5400121 | NCBI WGS metagenome assembly WNFU01 (sample SAMN13153360, study PRJNA577476) | soil metagenome | isolation source: 100 cm soil or saprolite under grassland replicate 1 | place: USA:California | collected 2016-06-15
TGCGGCGCGAAAACCTCCAGGCGCTTCCTTCCGGACAGCGCTCACTGATGACGCTGGTGCTGCGGAAGCTGCTTGCCTCGTCCACGTTCGCCATTGCCGGCGCGCTTGCGTCTATTTCGGAACGGCTCAAAGCGAAGATCAAAAAAGTAGCGCCGGCTGAATCCCTCGAAGAGGAACTGGACAAAGATTATGAAGCCCTCGACGAAACGGCCGAGGAGTGGAGCGAGGACGAACCGGCCGCAGCAATCTCTGATGCAGACCGCGCGGCCATCGAAGCCGAAATTGCCGACCTCGACCAATTCACAAGGCTGGCCACGTCCATCGAAAAAAACGCCAAAGGCAAGGCGCTGGTCAAAGCGCTCGGCATCGCTTTCAAAAAAGCGTTCGAACTTGGCGCGGCGGAGAAGGCGATCATCTTCACCGAATCGCGTCGCACGCAGGATTATCTGCTTCGCGTCCTCGCAGACAGCCCGTTCAAGGACGGCATCGTCCTTTTTAACGGCTCGAACACTGACGACCGCTCAAAGCTGATCTACACTGCGTGGCTGGACAAGCACGCTGGTACGGACCGCGTTACCGGTTCGAAGACGGCCGACATGCGCTCGGCGCTCGTGGATTATTTCCGTGAGGAGGGCCGCATTATGATCGCCACCGAAGCGGGCGCCGAAGGCATCAATCTCCAGTTCTGCTCGCTCGTGGTGAACTACGATTTGCCGTGGAATCCGCAGCGCATCGAACAGAGAATAGGACGTTGCCACCGCTACGGCCAGAAACACGATGTGGTGGTGGTGAACTTCCTCAACCGCAATAACGACGCGGACCAGCGCGTGTATCAACTGCTGTCCGAGAAGTTCCAACTGTTCGAGGGCGTGTTTGGCGCGAGCGACGAAGTGCTTGGCGCGATTGAAAGCGGCGTGGATTTCGAGAAGCGCATAAACGACATCTACCAGCGCTGCCGCAAGCACGAGCAAATAAGCTGGAAAACTTCGACGACGAAGTCCGCGAAAAGCTCCGGATTCGTGATGAGAAGTCGAAGGCGTTCCTCGACCACCACGAACGCTTGCTCATGCAACTGACCCGGCACGAACTGAATGGCCACGCCGAGTTTGCTGACCATTCGTCGTTTCGGCTCAAGTCCTGCCCGTTTCCGGGGGACATTCCCATTGGTCTTTATGAACTCCCGCGCCGCTCCGGTGAAGCGCATCTCTACCGCCTGGCCCACCCGTTGGCTGAGGCAATTCTGGCACAGGCGAAGGACCGCAATTTGTCCGCGTCGGAAGTCCGCTTCGACTACAGCAGCCACGATGGCAAGGTTTCGCTCCTTCAGCCGCTAGTCGGAAAGGCCGGATGGTTGACACTCTCCTTGTTCACCGTCGAGTCCCTTGACCAGGCTGAGGATTATTTGATCTTTGCTGCCAGTACCGACAACGGACAGGTTTTGGAGGAGGAAACCGCGCGACGCCTGCTTTCCCTTTCGGGCAAAGTGGAGTCCGGCGTACTGAATGTGCCCCCGAATCAATTGGCGACCGTCACCAAAAGTCAGCAGACTGCGATTCAGCACAGGATTACCGAGCGCAACGCGCAATTCTTTGAAGCTGAAGCGGACAAGCTGGAAGGGTGGTCGGACGATTTGAAGCTTGGCCTGGAACGCGAGATCAAGGATCTCGACCGCCAGATCAAAGAGGCGCGCAGGGCTGCGACAGTCGCGCTCACGCTGGAAGAAAAGCTGGCGGGCCAGAAGCAGATCAAAGTCCTGGAAGCGCAACGCAGTCAGAAGCGCCGTTCCCTGTTCGACGCGCAAGACCAAGTGGATAAGCAGCGCGAAGAATTGATTGAGCACATCGAGGGAAAACTGACACAGAACGTAGCTCAGTCGGCTCTGTTCACCGTCCGTTGGCGAGTTGCTTGATTTCGCTAAAGTGAACGGGAACGCACGATCATGAAAACAAACCCGAAAACACCCGCCGAGGCTCTGGCCGACAGAATCACAGCACGATTGGAGAGGGAAAAGCTCTTAGCCGAGGACCGAGTCTCCCGATTCTCCGCCGCGCTCGCTAGTGGAAAACTAAAGGCTGGGGACTGGAGGCTGGCTATTGAGGCGGTGAAGCCGAAAGCAAAACCCTCGACCGAATGATCTATGACCCGTCTCTCCTCATTGCGACTGGAAGCGCTCCGTGGTGCAACTCGATCGTTCGAGCTTAAGTTCGAGTCCGGCAAGTCAGTCGTGATCATCTTTGGTGAGAACGGCTCTGGGAAGAGCACGATTTGCGACGGCTTAGACCTGCTTTGCAACGGAAATGTCGGCTCGCTCGACCGCAAAGGGCTCGGAGCAGCGACCTCGCGCTTCTGGCATTCGACGAACAGGAAATCAACGGACATCGAGATCACGCTGGCTTCAAGTGCAGGGACATGGACAGCCAAAGTCGCCAAAGGCAAGCTGACCGTGATCCCATCCGAGGGTCGTCCCCGGGTAGCCATCCTGCGGCGACACCAGATTCTTGACCTGCTCACCGGCCGCCCGGGTGACCGGTATGAAGCAGTCCGTCCTTTCATTGCGATAGATGGCGTGGACGAGAGTGAGCGCGCTCTGCGCGACTTGATGAACGATGTCGAGAGACAGCAAAGCATCGCAAATGCAAGGATTGGAGAGAATTTACAGTCCATTGAGAACATCTGGAAGCAGGTCGGTTGTCCTGCGCCATCAAAGTTTGAGTGGGCTGAGGCCGAGGCGAACCGTGACACGGCTGAACTGGATCAAGCTATCAATTTGATTCGAAACGTTACGAATCAGCGGAACGGACTCACTTCACGAAGCCAGGATTGGGAACAAGCTGGAACTCGAGTTGAAAACGCCAGAACCGCGCTCAACAAAGCTGAAGCGGCTCTGAATACAGAACTCCAAAACGCCGTGGCCGGAGGCGAAGAATTGACTCAGCTACTGCAGGCTGCCCGCCACTTCTTCCAACACCACGGGCAGCCCGAAGCCTGTCCATTGTGTGGCAGCAGGGAATTTGCTGGTGGCTTGCCGGAATCCGTGGAGAACAAACTCGACTCGCTGGATTCGTTGCAGGCGGCTCTGAGCGATAGGGCCAAGGCGCAGAAGGCACTCGACCAAGCGGCTGCCCCATCTCAAACAGCGTGGAAGCAACTCAACAAGGCTGCCGACGAAATGTGTTCGGCTTGCGGTGGAGATTGGCCCGAAGACCTGCCCCGACCGACCGCAATCACCCAAGTCCACTCAGAGCGAATTGCTTCAGGAGCCGATTCTGACTGGCCGCACGAATTGATTAAGAAGCTTTCCACGGAAGCAACAAAACTGGGGGAAGCCCTTGATCCAGAATTGAATCGTCGAACACAACGCCGCTCGCTCCTCCAGACTTTGCGCGATGCACTCGATCAGTATCGTCACAACCAACAGCAAAAAGGCGAACTCGACGCTCTGCTTCCGCGCTTGAGAAATGCCCACGTGGCGCTGGTAGAGGAGCGACACGCATTCGTGGACGAAATCCTTCGCCGCATCGCCACGCGAGTGGGCGAACTGTACGAGGAAGTCCACCCCGGAGAGGGTTTAAGCAAAATCAGTCTTCAACTCGATCCAGACAAACGAACTTCGCTTGATGTCCTGTCGCAGTTCCCTGGCGCAAAAGATCCGCCTCCCGGCGCTTACCTGAGCGAGTCGCATCTGGACACTTTGGGTCTGTGCATATTCATCGCCTTGGTTGAACTGGACGCACCTGCCCAAACGGTCCTCGTTCTGGATGACGTTGTGGCGAGTGTGGACGAGCCTCATGTGGATCGAATCATCGAGATGATCTACAACGTCTCTGAATACTTCGCGCACTGCGTCGTGACGACCCACTATTTGCCGTGGCGGGAAAAATTTCGCTGGGGCTGGTTAAAGAATGGTGAGTGTCAGTTGATCGAACTTGGCGAATGGAGCATGAACGGAGGTGTCGTCGGCTCTAAGAGCACGCCTCGCATTGACGTGTTGCGGAATCTCGTCGCGGAAGCGAAGCCGGATGCGCAATTGGTCACCGCCTGCGCCGGAGTCGTGCTAGAGGCCGTTTTGACTTTTCTCACGCGTACGTACGAATGCGCCGTCCCGCAACGGCGCACGAAACCGACGCTGGGCGACCTGCTGCCGGCAGTGAACAAGAAGCTTCGGGCGGCGTTGCGCGTCGAAATTCACGATTCCCCAGTTGCGGAAGGTGCGGCCGCGCCGACGGTCATGATCGGGGACGCCTTGAACAAGATTGAGCAATTCGCCGCGCTGCGAAACATCATGGGCTGCCATTTTAATGACATTGCTTTTCAACTCAAGGACGCCAGCGGCGTTGAATTTGGCAAGATGGTTCTCGAACTGGCGGACGGTCTTTTGCATCCCGAGCACGGATGGCCTGCTTCCGACAAATCCGGCGAATATTGGAGCAACGGAAAAAAGTCACGTCGCCTGTTTCCTCTTAAGCAGCCAGCCTGAGCATGATGCAACGAAAGCAAAAACTCGAACTGACCTGGATTGGAGACGAGAACCGGCCGCGACCGGAACCTCGCATCCGAGTTAAACTCGAGGAACAGGCGGAGCGGCAGGATTCCGGCGTCCCTTGCCATGAAGCCCTCCTCGACGTGTGCGGCAACCCGCGATGCGGGTGCTCAAGCATCCGACTCCAATTCCAGCCCGCCCCGGAAAGTGCGGTCGTGGCGTCTTCTGGTCTGTCGCGTGATTGCTGGCTGGAACTGAGCAGGAAATCGCTCGTCTTGACGCCCGAACAGGAGACGGATCCAGAGTTTCTGCGTCTGGCCCAAATCATCTGCGCGGAAATGACGGAAGCGGACCAGCAGCGGCTGCGTGAATGGTTTCTAGCCAGGAAACTTGAACTCATCCAGACCACTCCCGTCGCCGAGATTGACATCGCGGACCTGCCCAACGCGGACGACGGAAAGATGATCGGGTTCGTGGACGTGTTTCCCTGCGGTCTGGCGCTGAATTTCGCGTTGAACAACGAGGCTTGGGCCGTGGACGAGCAGTATTGCGTGCAACCGGACTGCGCGTGCAGGGAAACGGTTCTTTCCTTTCTCAAGCTCATGGATGCTACGGGCCGAAAAACCACCGCGATCAAGGACACCCCCTCCCTTCGCTACAACTACCGCTCCGAAGCGGCCAAGTCGGTGGCGCTCGGGCCAGCGGGGAGCCCTTCCTTGGACGCCTTGTTGGCGGCCCTCAAACGCGAGCATGCATCCTTGAACTCCCAATTGGAGCTTCGCCACCTGATCATGCAATCCCTCTACGCCCGGCATTACCTGGCACGATCCAGATCGCGTTTGCAATCTTTGCAGTCCCAGCCAACCAATCCATTGTCCGCTGTGCCGGCTAAGATCGGGCGCAACGAACCTTGTCCGTGCGGCAGCGGACGGAAATACAAGCACTGCTGTTTGAACAAAATTCGGCCATGACCCAACTGCGGATGTACAAAAAGCAAAAACTGGAACTGACGTGGATTGAGAAGGAGAACCCGCCCAGGCTTGAGGTTAGGGATATACCTGCTGAATTTTTCCATTCATCGCCACGGCGAATCCCGATCCTGGCGTCGCCCTTTGCGCCTGCTCGATGATGCCGTCCAGGATCAGCGCCAGCTTCGAGTGTTGTTGAAGCGGTGGGATGTTCGTCCAGCCTTTGCTCAGGAAAAACGCCGTCAACCCGCTCTCGTGCCAGGCCTGGCGCTCGTGAGCGCTTTTGCCGATTCGGTAATCGCCGGAGATGACAATCCAGTCGCCCTCGCGCCCCAGTGCGCGAATCCAATCTTCATCTTTTGCGTTCGGACCGAATTTGTCCTGAAGATGAGTGAAAGTGTGTTCCGGTTTGACCATCTCGTTCAATGCGCGCGCATGGCGGATGGCCAGGCAATTATCCAGAAAGAACTTCATGCAGCGAGCCGCTGCTCGAACTCGACCGCATCCTGGATTTCCTGCTCCGGCACTTCATACCAGCGCGCGACCTCGTTGACCGAACCCGCCGTTTTGGCGGCGTTCGCCAACACTTCAGTCGGCACGCCGTGTCGGTCCAGGATCGGCCGGCCAAAGTTGCGGGTCGGATCGAGCACGACGAACCGCTTCTCGCCTAACGGCCACCAGCGGAGGAGTCGGCTGTCCACCGCAAACTCCAACCCTTTCAGAAACGGTTTGATGATTTGGGCAAATACTTGCTGGCGCCTGACAATGTCCGGCAAGCTCGGCTCGCCGGTTTCGCGATGCAACTCCACAAAAATCTCACGCCCATCGGTCACAAACCGGTTCGTGCAGAACGGATGGGGCACCTTGAACAACTCTTCTGCGCGTTCACGGGCGTGGCGCAATGTCCTCCAACTGATACCTGCCTTGAGAAACCCATCCACGAACCGGATTTCGATGAGGTCCAAAAACCCCAGCGCCAGACTGTGGTCGATGGGCTTCCATTGGCCCTGCCACAAAGGCGGCGACGCGTAGGCTTTCTTTCGGGAGCGGTAGCGGTAGCCGCGCAACCAGCGGCGAATGCGCCCCGTTGAAACGCCGGTCAGTCGCGCCGCATCGCGCACCGTGTAAATGCCGGTGTTGAAGTACGCGGAATTCATATCGTCTGCCTGTGCAGGCGCATCTAAGTCGCAGTCAGGGCAGACTTCAATCAGATTTCTCGCCACGCAGTCCCGGGCTTTCATGGCGTTATTGCCACAGCCGGTCGCTCTCGTTTAACCTCCGGTTGCAACAGACAGCGACCCGCAGCTCAACCGTGACCAAAAAACAAAAACTGGAACTGACGTGGATTGGGAAGGGGAACCCGCCTTCGCCAAGGCTTCGGCGGGGCAAGCCGGCCTTCTACTTTTGATTGATGAACAGAAAACAGAAGCTTGAGTTGACCTGGATCGGCAAGGAAAACCGGCCGCGGCTCGAACCCCGGATTCTGCTGGAAGACCAGGCGAAGTCGTTTCACGCGGCGCACCGCGTGACGGACAACGACCTTTTCGATAACCGGCTCATCTTTGGCGACAATCTGCTCGCCCTGAAAGCGCTCGAACACGAGTTCTCCGGCAAGATCAAGTGCATCTACATTGACCCGCCTTACAACACCGGCAGCGCGTTCGAGCATTACGATGACGGCGTTGAACATTCGCTTTGGCTGTCATTGATTCGCGATCGTTTGGAAATCCTTCGTAATCTTCTCTGCGAGGACGGCGCGATTTGGGTCAATATCGACGACATTGAAGCGCACTATCTCAAGGTGCTGCTCGATGAAGTCTTCGGTCGTGCCAATTTCGTAGCGAACGTCCTCTGGCAAAAACGAACCTCCCCGGACGCACGCATCCCGCTTGGTGCAGCGCATGACCACATTCTTGTTTACGCAAAAAATATCGCCACTGTGTCCTTCCAAAAGCTCAACCTTTCGCCAGAACAGGCATCGCAGTTCAAGAACCCGGACAATGATCGGCGAGGTCCGTGGGCCTCTACTGACTTCACCGCCCAAGGATGGCGACCGAACCAGATGTACAGGATCACGACGCCGGGCGGACAGACTTATGATCCGCCAGACGGGCGCTGCTGGGTGAACGTAGAATCCGAGTTCAAGCGATTGCTTGCTGATGGGCGGCTTTGGTTTGGAAAGGACGGGAACGCGCGTCCTCGAGTTAAGAGTTTTCTTTCGGAGTCAGAGGGAATCAGTTCGTGGAGTTGGCGGACCAATGAAGAGGTCGGCCATAATCAAGAAGCGAAGAAGGAAATCATCGCGCTCTTCGGTGCGAGTAACGCTTTCGATACGCCAAAGCCGGAGCGACTTCTTCGCCGAGTTGTTGAGATCGGGGCAGCTCCCGGCGACTGGGTGCTCGATTCGTTCGCCGGTTCGGGCACGACGGGCGCGGTGGCGCACAAGATGGGCCGGCGCTGGATCATGGTGGAGTTGGGCGAGCACTGTCACACGCACGTCATTCCCCGGCTCAAGAAGGTGATTGATGGCGCAGACCCCGGCGGGATCACGGATGCGGCCGGTTGGAAAGGCGGCGGCGGTTTCCGCTATTACCGGCTCGCGTCGTCGCTGCTGCAAATGGACAGGTGGGGCAATTGGGTCATCAGTAAGGAATTCAACGCGGCAATGTTGACCGAAGCGGTGTGCAAACTGGAAGGTTTCACTCACGCGCCGAGCGACACGGTTTATTGGCAGCACGGCCATTCCACCGAGCGCGATTTCATCTATGTGACGACGCAGAACCTGAACGCTGATCAACTGGCGCAATTGAGCGATGAAGTCGGCACGGAGCGTTCTTTGCTGGTGCTCTGCGCCGCGTTTCGGCGCAAGACGGATCGGTATCCAAATCTGACCGTGAAGAAAATTCCCAAAGCCGTGCTCTCCCGCTGCGAATGGGGGCATGATGATTGCAGCCTGCAAGTGGAGAATCTACCGAAAGCGCCGCCCAAGCCGGGGCAGCAGGAGATGGCGCTGGATTTAGCGCATTCTAACACCCTATGAAAAACCTGACGAGAATCACATTGAATCCTGCGGTCATGGGCGGTCGCCCGTGCATTCGCGGACTTCGAGTCACCGTTGGCATGATCGTTGGCCTGGTCGCGTCCGGCAAATCCCGCGAGGAGATCTTGAAGCTGTATCCATATCTGGAGCTCCAGGACATTGATGAGTCGCTGGCCTACGCGGCCTGGAGAGCCGAGGAACGCGAACTGCCCATCGCCGCGGGATGAACCTGCTGGTGGACATGAATCTTTCCCCCGCGTGGGTGCCCGTGCTGCAGGGGGCCGGTCACCAGGCCGTGCACTGGTCTGCCGTGGGAGATCCGCGCGCACGGGATGACGAGGTGATGCGCTGGGCAGGGGAACGCGGTTACATCCTGTTCACACACGATCTGGACTTTGGAGCTCTGCTAGCTGTGTCGGGAGCACACGGCCCGAGTGTGATCCAGATTCGAACGACCGATGTGACACCCGACGCCCAACTCGACCTGTTGCTGCGAACACTGCAACAATGCAAAGATGCGCTGGAAACTGGAGCGTTGGTTTCAGTGGATGAGAGTCGCGCGCGGGTGCGGGTCTTGCCTTTGAGAGAAATCTGATCATGGACCGCCACGTCAACGCCATCGCTGGCCGTCTCAGTTTGCGCCCGCCGCAACGGCGCTCGTTGGAAATCCTCGACCGCGTGACGGAAATTGTCCCGCCACGAAAGAGCGCGGACCCTCAAGCAGCGCTCGATGCGATTCGGGCCGAGTTCCCGACCGTGACGGATTTCGAGCGCGAATTTCCGTCCGTTTGTTTTGCCCTGGCCACCGGTGTCGGCAAAACGCGGCTCATGGGGGCGTTCATCAGTTACCTGCACCTGGCGCATGGGATTAACAATTTCTTCGTGCTGGCACCGAACCTGACCATTTACGACAAGCTCCAGCGCGAATTCTCCGAACCGAATCACCCAAAGTACGTCTTCAGAGGCATTGCTGAGTTCGCCCTGGACAAGCCAGAGATCATCACGGGCGACAATTACGAAGCGAAGGCCGGCACCCTGTTTGACCGGGTGCTACGCTGCAAGGTGAACGTCTTCAACATCTCGAAGATCAATTCCGAAGTGCGCGGCGGGAAGTCACCGCGCATCAAACGCCTCTCGGAATACATCGGCGAGAGTTATTTCGAATACCTGGCGGCGTTGCCGGACCTCGTGCTGATCATGGACGAATCGCATCGTTACCGCGCTTCCGCCGGTGTCCGCGCAATCAATGAATTGAAACCGGTGCTTGGACTCGAACTGACGGCAACGCCTTTCCTCGAAACGAGCAAAGGCGCGGCGCAATTCAAGAATGTCATTCTCGATTATCCTCTCGGCCGGGCGATGGAAGACGGATTCGTCAAAGAGCCGGCTGTCGTCACGCGAAAGGATTTCAAACCAGGCGGAATGTCTGCGGAGGAAATCGAGCGGTTGAAGCTGGAGGACGGGCTGCGACTGCACGAGAGCGTGAAGGTGGAACTGGAAACCTACGCGCGGGAAGCCGGAAACCCGATCGTGAAACCGTTCTTGCTCGTCATTGCCCGAGATACCACGCACGCCGGGCAATTGCTCAAGCTCATCCAGTCGGACGAATTCTTTGACGGACGCTACAAGCAAAAGGTTATCCAGGTGGACTCCAGCAAGACCGGTGCTGAGGAAGACGAAATGGTGGAGCGGCTTCTCAAGGTCGAGCACACCGACGAACCGACAGAAATCGTGATCCACGTCAACATGCTCAAGGAAGGTTGGGACGTGACGAATCTTTACACGATCGTTCCGCTACGCGCGGCAAATGCGCGCATTCTGATCGAGCAGTCCATCGGCCGGGGCTTGCGGCTGCCTTACGGCCGGCGTACGGGTGTCACGGCAGTGGACCGGCTGAACATCGTGGCGCACGACAAATTTCAAGAGATCATTGATGAAGCCAACAAACCCGGTTCGGTAATCCAACTTCAACAAGTCATTTTGGACCCTGACCAGTTTCGTGAGAAGACGGTCACTGTTGTTTCGCAGCCGCAACTCAGTGGACCGCCCGCATTCGAGACGAAGGAGGAACAGAGGATTGCTCAAATCACTTACGGCGTGATTCGGAAGATGGAGAACCAGCCGCAGAAGCTGCCAAGCGTCACGTACCTGCAAAATCCGGAGATTCAGGCAGAAGTTCTGAAGGAGGTCGCCATTCAATACCGTCCCGCCCAATTGGAGATAGAGGGCGTTGCGAAACGGCCTGACATGGCTGCTGTAGTCGCGAGGACGACCGAAATCGTGGTTCAGCAAACCATCAACATTCCACGCATTCTGGTGGTCCCGAAGGGCGAGGTTCGGAGCGGATTCAAGCCATTCAAATTGGAGCTGAGTTCAATCAATTACCAGGCGCCGTCAGAGGAACTGTGGATTAAGCATTTGCGCACTCATCAGTTGGAAGTGTTGGGCCTTGGGAGAGGCGGCATCGAGGAAGCGCGGCTGGAAGACTATGTCGTGGCTGGCTTGATGGATTTTGACGACATCTCGTACGACGACCATGCGGATCTTTTGTACGATCTCGCCGGACAAGTGGTGCAGCATTTTCGCAGCTATTTGTCCGAGGACGAAACGCGCAAGGTGCTCCGATTCCATCAAAAGGAAATCGCACGCTTCATCCACGTGCAAATGCAGGACCACTATTGGGAAGAAGCTGTGGGCTACGAAGTGAAGATCAGCAAAGGGTTCACCGAACTGAAACCGAGCGCATACACAGTCTCGGCGACCGAGCCTCCGCTTGATTACCGAAAAGCGCCGCCGGAGAAAAGAAAGATTGCGAAGCACCTCTTCGGTGGATTCCTGCGGTGCCTTTACACTGTGCAGAAATTCCAATCTGACACTGAACGCAGGTTGGCTATCATTCTGGAACGCGACTCGTCCCGGTGGTTCAAACCGGCCAGGGGGCAATTCCAGATTTACTACAAGCTGGGAGCTGACAATCCCGAGTACCAGCCTGATTTCGTGGCGGAGGCAGACAGCGCCATCTACCTATTGGAGTCGAAGGCGGACAGCGAGATGGACAATACCAAAGTCGTCGCTAAGCGCGATGCCGCTGTCAAATGGTGTAACCAAGCCAGTGCCCATGCGAGCACTTACGGCGGCAAAGCCTGGAAATACGTGCTCATCCCACACGATATTGTTCTTGAGAACATGACGCTGGAAGGGCTGGCGGGCCGATTTGCTGTCTCCTGACGTCGTGAATTATTCACGGCACGTTTGTCAAATGCCTTGGTTTTCCAGCCCGTAGCACTTGCAACCAGTATCCTCGCCCGTTCTCAAAGGGCTCGGCCCGCGCTTCGACTTCTAGAACCGAGTAACGCACGGTCGCCAAGACATAGCTTTTGTACGTTTATGCGAAGAGTTCGGTTCCGACAATGCCTGTCCAGTCGGCCAGTGAGAGGAAATTCATCGGCTCACCCGTCACTTGGTAATGCGTGCGGTCTTCGGCTTCGATGCGGCGGCCGAGGATGGTTGCCGACCGGAAGCGGGGAAGCTATTGCAGGGACTGACGTCGGCAGGGGAAGCTATCTGTTTCCGTGGAATTGATCAGGGCAGCAAACGCGCTCGATAGAACCGGCGCGCGGCGCTCCCGGATTCCGGATCGACAAAAACAAGCGGGCGGCTGCCAAAGGTGTTGGTCGCTAAATTCGTCCAGTTCACCATGTCCGGGGAGACTTGCAGCAGAAACGAGAATCTCTCGGGGCCGGTGACCTGGACTTCGGTCAAGCCATTGGTCGTCTGCTTCGGTGGCGTGAATCGCATCGGGCCGCCCACGGTCGTCACGGCGCGGTAAAAGCGGCGGTCGAACGTTGAGGCGTTCGCATCGACGAACTCCTCCTGGTTCTTGGTAAAGTCAAAAAGACCGATGGCGTTCCAGGCGGTCAGGTTGCTGGAAGCCTGGACCATGCAGGTGCGCCCGACCAGGCCCGTGAGTTGCAGTCTTGCCCCGCCGCCGGCGAGGAACTGCGGTCCGTCCAGGTGAACGGTGAGGATATCCGCCGTGACGACCCGCGCCGCATAATTGGCCTTGCCGATCGAAGTGATCCGAAAGAGGGCCCAGTTCGTCCCGGTCCGCATCCAGAAATCGTCGTAGCTGAAGCCGGCCGAAGGCGGGTCGTTCAGCAGGAGCCCGGCTTGCTGCCCCACGGCGCCGGTCAAACCGCCGAATTCGATCGTCCAGGTGAAGACGTCGGGCACCGGCACGGCGAGATCGGACAATATGATTGAGCTGTAGCCGGGAGACAGCGGAACAGGATCGCTTTCGAACAACCGCGTTCCGGGCGCCGGGTAACGGCCCGGCCCGTCGTTGGCGTAGAACCGGATTCGCGCCGCGGCCTGATTGGTGGCGGGAAGCTCGCCGAAATATTCGACGCGAAACTGGATGAGCTGGCGTCCGATTCCTCCCAGCCGGAGTTCGTCGCCATATTCCAGTGTGGAAGGGAAATAAGCCGACTGGCTGTTGGTCGTGCTGAGGTTGTTGAAGACGATCTCCGCCTGACTGGCGGTCACAACCCACCCCTGCGCGACCGCAATGACCAGGTGTTTCAACTGCACGCCCATGTTGCCGCATCAACCATAAGCGTTTCCGGCGACGTTTCGCGAGGCTTTTCGTGAACGAGACGGCGTTTTGGCGCCCGGCACGGCAGAGCCGGAGCCGGAACATCCAACAACGAACACGAACGCCCAACATCCAATGCTCCCGACTTACTCATGGGAATGTTGGATAAGCTACGTTTTCGTTCCCCTCACCCCTGCCCTCTCCCTTGGGAAGAGGGAGCGACGGCTGGGAAGGCAACGAATGTCGCATATCCAAAGGGACCTCTCATTAGCAACTGGATGTTAGAAGTTCGAAGTTGGATGTTGAATGTTCGATGCTGCCCCGCTACTTGTGCCCGCCGCTCAGCGCTCGACACGCCCGGCCTCAGTCTCTAAGTTCGCAATGCTCGCAGACACACTGGCGCATGGCCAACGCTCGAAAACTATTGTGTGAGTTGATCGCGCTTCCGAGCGTGAATCCGGCCTTTTTGCCCGCAAACGATCCCCGCGGCGGCGAGCAGCGCGTCGCCGACTTTCTCGCGGCGACGGCCGCCCGGGCCGGTTTGGACGTGGAGCTTCAGGAGGTTTTTCCTGGACGCGCGAATCTTCTGACGCGCCTGTCGCCGCTCGGGAAGGTGCGGCAACGCATCCTGCTCGCGCCGCACCTGGACACGGTGGGCGGAGATTCGCCCGGGATCTTCGAACCGCGCGAACGGAGCGGGCGCCTGCACGGCCGCGGGGCGTGCGACACGAAAGGCAGCGTCGCGTCCATGCTGACGGCGGTGCTCGAGCTGGCCGGCTCACGTCAGCGTCCCGCACACACCGAAGTGGTCTTTGCCGGCCTGGTTGATGAGGAGAACGGGCAGGCCGGTTCGCGCGCGCTGGTGGCGAAGGGATTCGAGGCGGACCTCGCCATCGTGGGCGAACCGACCCACCTGCGCATCGTCACCGCGCACAAGGGCGATCTCTGGCTGCAACTGGAAACCCGCGGCCAGGCGGCGCACGGCTCGCGACCGGAATTGGGCACGAACGCGGTTCACGAGATGGCCCGCATAGTGGATCTCTTCGAAACGACGTACGCGGCGATGCTGCGCAAACGCACGCATCCGCTGCTCGGTCATCCGACCGTGAGTGTCGGCACCATTGCCGGCGGTTCGCAACCCAACATTGTTCCGGCGCAGTGCCACATCAACATCGACCGGCGGACCATTCCCGGCGAGAGTGAGTCGCGGGTTCGCCGTGAGATCAAGGCGCTCCTGAGGAAACACCGGTTGTCCGCGACGCTGCTCAACATTCGTAACGCCCCGTGCCCGGCGCTCGAAACGAATCCGAACCTCGCGCTCGTCAAGGCGTTGCTGGAGCTGGCGCGCCAAACAAAGCCGCTCGGCGCCCATTATTTTTGCGACGCCGCGGTGCTGGCGGGTGGCGGCATTCCGAGTGTTGTGTTCGGGCCGGGTGACATCGCGCAGGCGCACACGGCGGATGAGTGGATTTCGCTCCGCCAGCTTGAAGAAGGCACGCGTCTGTTGCTTGGGTTTCTGCGGTCACTGCCGTGAGCGCGCTGGCCAAGGCATCTCGCGCCCTCAGAGAGAGGGTCGGCGTGAGGGTCAAGGGCAACTCCGATCCCGACGCGTCCGAATTTCGAGCAGCTCCTCCCCAACGCTCTCCCGCGTACGTGATTAGCGCGGGGTCCGGGTTTGCAGCGGCGGCCATCTTGGTCGCCGTAAAGTGCGGCATCGTATGCGCCTAGCTTTCCTGACCCACGAGCCGTTTTATCCGCCCTCCGGTGGTGGCTCGGCAGAAGCGGTCTATCTGGTTCAGGAACTCGCACGTCGCGGCCACGAGGTGCACCTGTTTTGCCCGAGGATCGAGAACGCGGGCCAGGTCGCAAAGAAATTCGGCGCCCAACTCCACCTCTTCACG
>WNFU01005941.1_pt1 | contig 14981 bp, 10 predicted proteins | sample 5400121 | NCBI WGS metagenome assembly WNFU01 (sample SAMN13153360, study PRJNA577476) | soil metagenome | isolation source: 100 cm soil or saprolite under grassland replicate 1 | place: USA:California | collected 2016-06-15
ACTCGGCGGTTGCGACAGCTACATCATCTGCGTCCCGACCCCGCTGGTCGACAGAGCGCCCAACCTGTCCATGGTGATCTCGGCGGTGGACGTGGTAGCCGCGAACCTGGCGCTCGGGGATCTGGTGGTTCTGGAGTCGACGACCTACCCCGGCACCACCGAGGAGGTGATCGCCCCGAGGATCGCCGAGGCGACTGGCCTGCGGGCGGGCGCGGAATACCACCTTGCCTTCTCGCCCGAGCGCATCGATCCGGGTAACCGGAGCTATGGGATCGGCAACACCCCCAAGATCGTGGGCGGAGTGGGACCGGCGGCGGCGCGAGCCGCCCAGGATCTGTACCGATCGTTCGTCGACGAGGTGCACGTGGTCTCCAGCCCACGGGAGGCCGAGATGGCCAAGCTCCTGGAGAACACGTTCCGCCACGTGAATATCGCCCTGGTCAATGAGATGGCCGTGTTCTGCCAGGAGCTTGGGGTGAATCTGTGGGAGGTGATCGACGCCGCGGCGACCAAGCCCTTCGGGTTCATGCCCTTCAGGCCCGGGCCGGGGGTCGGCGGGCACTGCATCCCGATCGATCCCTCGTACCTGTCGTGGCACGTACGCCGGCTCGGCTATTCATTCCGGTTCGTCGAGCTCGCCTGCGAGATCAACGACCGCATGCCCGATTACATCGCGTTTCGCGCGGCCGAGCTCCTCAACCGGGAACGCAAGGCGATCAACGGCTCCCGCATCCTGATCCTGGGAGTCGCCTACAAGCGGGACGTCAGCGACACACGAGAGTCACCGGCTGGCGGGTTGGCGCGCCGTCTGGCCTCTCGCGGCGGGACCGTCGTCTGGCACGACCCGCTGGTCGACCGCTTCCAGCTCGACTCGGTGCCATTTCACCGGATCGAGGACCTGTCCGAACGGCTCTTCCAGAGGATCGACCTGGTGATTATCCACACCGACCATTCGGCGTACGACTGGGCATGGATCGTCGAGAATTCGCCGTTGGTGCTCGACACGCGCAACGCCACCGAGGGCCTGGCGGATCCACGCGTCGAGCGTCTCTGACCACCCAGGCCGATGGACGGGTGCCCAGCACCGGCCGAAGGAGGCTCCTTCTCCAGATGGACGATCAGCGGCAGCAGATGTCCCTGACCGACGAGCGCGTCGAGCTGTTCGGCATTCCGGTCGATGCGCTGACGCTCGACCAGACCATCGATCGGATCCGTGGTTGGGTGGAGGCTGGTGGCGTCCACCAGCACGTCGCGGTCAACGCGGCCAAGATCGTCGCGCTGTCCGACAGTCGTGCCTTGGCCGGCGTGGTGCGCAACTGCCATATGGTGAGCCCGGACGGCGTGCCGGTCGTCTGGGCGAGCCGCCTGCTCGGCCGCCCGCTCCCGGGGCGGGTGAACGGCACCGACCTCATGGAGCGTCTGGTCGAGGTCGCCGCCGAGACCGGTCGGAAGGTCTTCTTCCTCGGGGCGCGCCCGGAGATCGTGCAGCAGGTCGTGGCGGTCTTTCGGTCGCGTCACCCTTCGCTGGAGGTGGCCGGGTACCGCGACGGATACTGGTCGGATGACGAGGAGCTCATCAGAGAGATCCGCGAGGCCCGGCCCGACTATCTGTTCGTGGGCATACCCAGCCCCAGGAAGGAGCTCTGGGTCGCCGCGCACCGCGAGGAGCTCGGCGTGCCGTTCGTGATGGGCGTCGGAGGGTCCTTCGACGTCGTGGCAGGGCGCTATCGGCGAGCCCCCGGCTGGGTCTGCTCCCATGGGCTCGAGTGGCTGTGGCGGCTGTGCCAGGAGCCTCGCAGGCTCTGGAAGCGCTACCTGATCGGCAACACCAGGTTCCTCACGCTGCTCGCCCGCGAGCTGGCACGTAGCTGGCGCGACGGCGGCCGGTAGACGGCGATGTGTGGCCTGGTCGCCACCTTTGGGCCCGCGCCGGCTGAACTGGCCGACGTGGAGCTTGCCTGCCGAGCCATCGCCCACCGCGGTCCGGACGGTCAGGGCATCTGGACGGGAAGGGCCGGACGCCTGGCGGCGGACCTGGGGCACCGACGCCTGGCGATCCTCGACCCCTCCCCGGCGGGGGCGCAGCCCATGACCATCGATGGCGACTCTCTGGCAGTGTCCTATAACGGCGAGCTGTACAACTATCCACAGTTGCGCACCCAGCTCCAGAGCAGGGGCCACCGATTCCGCAGCCGCTGCGACACCGAGGCGCTCCTGCACGGGTACCGGGAGTGGGGTCTCCAGCTCGCCGCCCACCTGGAGGGCATGTTCGCCTTCGTCCTGGTCGACCAGCGAGCTGGGACCGTCCTTGCCGCGCGGGATCGCCTCGGCGTGAAGCCGCTCTACTGGTCACGCACGTCCAAGCGGATCTCGTTCGCCTCCGAGCCCAAGGCCCTGTTCTTCCTCGACCGCGACCTGCCGGTCGCCGCCGATCCGCTCGCCACTGCCGCGGTCCTCACCCTCTTATGGGTGCCGCACCCGCGCAGCAGCTTCCTCGGGGTCGAAAAGGTCGCGCCGGGTCATCAGGTCGTGCTCCAGGACGGCCAGGTGCGGGTCGAACGCTACTGGGACCTGGTGGCGGCATGGTCGCAGCAGCGGGCGGCCGGCCCGCCGGCCACGCCCGCCACGCTGGCGGCCGCCCTCGGCGAGGCCGTCGACGGGCAGCTCCTGGCCGATGTGCCGGTCGGCGTCCTGCTCTCCGGCGGCCTGGACTCCTGCTTGGTGCTGGAGCTGATGTCCAGGGCCACCCGCCAGCCAACCATCCCGACCATCGCGGTGGGCTATGAACCCGATGCCCAGGAGTTCGAGTTCCTCCCGGACGACGCGGCCTGGGCTCGGGACTTCGCCAGCCGAGTCTCCCCCGCCGAGCACGCTGAGCTGCTCCTGGCCGGTGAGCACTGGAAGGACGCGGCCGATCTGATCTGGCACCTGGACGATCTCGTCGCCGACCCGGCGGCGCTGTCCATGCGGCTGATGGCCGAGGCCGCGAGGCCAAAGGCGAAGGTGCTGCTGTCCGGTGTCGGCGCGGAGGAGCTGCTGGCAGGCTACCCGCGCTACCTGGCCCTGGGCTCCATCGGGCGGCTCCAGGCGGCGCCGCGGGGGGTCAGGCGGATGCTCGCCGCCGCGACGCGAGCGCTGCCGGCGTCCAGGCCAGGCCCGCTGCTGCCGGTAAGGCGGAACGCGGGCAAGTACGCCGAGGTCCTCGCCCAGCCTCCGGGCTGGTTCCGTTTCTTCAGCTACCACGACGAGCGGCGGCTTGCCAGCCTGGTCGGAAACGCTGGCCTTGCCGCGGAGCTGTTCGGCTGGATGTGCGCGCGGGAGGAGCGCGTTGCCGGGCTGCCCCCGCGCGAGCGCGCCACGCTCACCGATCTGTGCGACTTCCTGCCGAACCTGAACCTGTCCTACGTCGACAAGGCATCGATGGCCGAGGGGGTCGAGGTGCGCGTCCCGCTGATCGACGAGCGCATGGTGGCGGCGGCCGCGCGCCTGCCCGATCCGCTGTTCGTGGCCAGGGGGGTCACCAAGCGAGGCCTCAAGCTGGCGGCCGAGCCCTACCTGCCGAAGGAGTTCATCTACCGGAAGAAGGCGGGCCTGGGTGGCCCCGTCCGCTTCTGGGTGGCCGCCAGCATGGGCGACGCGCTCGACGCCCGTGTCGAGGATCTCGCCGGACGGGGCTGGGTCGACCAGGCGGCGGCGCGGGCCCTGGTGGCGGAGCACCGCCGCGGCCAGGCGGACCGCGCCCTTGCCTGCTGGGCGATGTTCAGCCTGTCGCTGTGGGCTGAGCGCTTCCTCGACGTGCCAAGGGACCGCTGGCTCGGATGAGCGCGCCGGACGACATCAGGGAATTCTGGTCGCGGCACGCCCCGGGGCTCAAGTGGCTGCCGGGCTCGGACCGCGTGCCGGTGTCCCAGGAGCGCTGCGCGGCGGTGCGCGCCGCCCGGTACCGGCTGGAGCCGCACCTGGAGGAGCTCGCCGGCTTCACAAGCCATGCGGGACGGGTCGTCCTGGAGATCGGCTGCGGGATCGGCACCGACGGGGCGCGCTTCCTGGAGGGCGGGGCCAGCTACGTCGGCTCCGATTCGAGCGGGGTCGCCGTCCGCACGGCCCGTGCGACCTTCGACCTCCTCGGATTGCCAGGGGCGGTGCTGGCGGCGGACGCCACCGCCGTGCCGGTCCGCACGGCGAGCGTCGACGTCGTCTACTCGAACGGCGTGCTGCACCACGTGCCGGACACGCGGGGCGCGGTCGACGAGATCCATCGGGTGCTCCGACCAGGTGGGCGGTGCGTGGTGATGCTCTATCACCGCTCGTCGCTCAACTACCGGTTCAACATCCTGGTCCTGCGGCGCCTCGGCGCGGTCCTGCTGCTGCTGCCCCGCGGCACGCGGCTGGTGCGGATGCTGACCGGCGAGTCCGAGGAGACGCTCGCCGCCCACCGGGACCTGCTCCGGCGCCACGGGCTGCGCTACCTGACCGACCGCCGGCTGTTCCTCTCCAACAACACTGACGGTCCGGGCAACCCGCTCTCCAAGGTCTTCAGCGCCCGCGAGGCCCGGCGGCTGTTTGCCGGCTTCCGGCAGGTGGAGATCGAGGTCCGTCACCTGAACCTGCGGACCATGCCCGCCCTGGACCGGTGGTTGGGCGAGCGGCTCGAGCAACGCCTGGCGCGGCGGTGGGGCTGGCACCTGTACGTGCTGGCGACGCGCTGACCTACGCCGGCTCCCCGCTAGCGGACCCCCTCGGCGATCACGTACCAGCCCCAGACCGCCCCGATGAGGCGGCCGAGCCACCCCCCGCTCGGCGCGTGGAACCCGGCCGAATGCACGGTCCGGGCCCGCACCTCATGGAACTCCCCGAGCAGCCGCCGCGCGCTCCGCCGCGAGTACAGCCGCAGTCGCGGCCGGATGCCCTCCTCGACCGAGCCCTGCTCGCAGCGGGCGATGAAGTCGTCCCACGACTCATTCCGAAAGCCCGCGGTGAGCAGGTACCGGACCAGGACGTGCGCGGCGAACAGGCTCCAGCGGTGGTACAGCCCCACGACCACCCGCCCACCGGGTCGCAGCACGCGCCGGATCTCGCGGAGCGCCGTGGCCGGATCGTCGGTGTGGTGAAGCACACCAAACGAGTAGACCAGATCGAATCCCCCATCAGCGAACGGCAACGCCTCGCCGTCGGCGACCAGCGTCGCACCCTTGACCTGCCAGTGATCGATCGCCCCGCCGGCGAGCCGCGCGCCGGTCTCGGCCAGGTCGATGCCGACGACATGCTGGAAATGGCGGCCAAGGTAGGCCAGGTCGGTGCCCGCGCCGCAGCCAACCTCGAGCAGCCGGCCGCCCCTGTAGCCGTCCAGCAGTCGCGTGTGCCACGGCTGCTGGCGATACCTGGTGGTGCGCATCTCCTGGTAGAACCGCGGGCTGCGCCAGGGCGACGAAGCCAGCCCCGTGCCCGCCGGGTGGCGCCCCCACAGCGCCGACGCCTTGCGCCGGGCAGCGTTCATGACCTCCCTCCTGGGGTCCCCAGTCCCGCGTAGAGCCGCGTCACCTTCGCGCTCTCCAGCCGCCACGAGAAACGGCGCCGCGCGACCCACCAGGCGCGGCGCCGCAGCTCCGGCAGATCCGGCTCCAGATGCTTGATCGCCATGACGATCGAGGCCGGGTCCGCGGGGTCGAAGACCGCCCCCACCGGCCCCTCCGGGTTGTCGAGCAGCGCCCGCCGCACCTCCGGGAAGTCGCTGCCCACCGCCGGGACGCCCGCCATGAGGTACTCGAAGAGCTTGTTGGTGTCGCCGAGGTAGTTGTTGAGGTGCACCCGCTTCAGGGGCACCACGCCGAGGTCGGCGCCGGCGGTGATGTCCAGCAGCCGATCGAGGGGCACCTTCGGGACGAGATGGGCGCGGTCGCCGAGGTCCGCGGCTCGCAGGATCTCGGCGAGGCGGGCGAGGTTCCGCGGGCTCCCGAACCCGACCAGCACCCAGTGCCACTCCGGGAGGTCCCGCAGCGCCGTCGCCACCGCCTCGAAGCAGCGATCGGCGACGTACAACCCGCCCTGGTAGAGCAGGATGCGACCGTCAGACGGGATGCTGAACCGGCGGCGCAGGTCCTCTGGTTGGACGGCGGGCGGCTCGACGGGATAGTTGCCGAGCACGAGCGGGGCGGGGCCGCCGTGCAGCCGGCTGAAGAAGCGTGCCCTCGACTCGTTGGTGGTGACGACCGCGTCCGCCCGGCGCCAGATCATCCGCTCGTAGCGCGCGGCCAGGCCGCGGAAGCGCCGCCGCACCATCGGGACGGTCAGCTCGTGCGCGTCGTAGACCAGTTTGGCCCGGCGCAGCCGGGCGGCCAGCGCGCACGGCAGCGTCAAGTGCAGGTTGTGGGCATGGACGGCGTCGGCGGGCGCCGCAAGGACCGCGATCGACGCTCGCGCGAAGAACATGGCGGCACCCGACAGCCGGCGCGGGCGCGAGCTGCCGCGGGCGGGGAAGGGCAACAGCCGGTAGAGCACGCCGTCGGCGTCCCGGCGGACCGGCCGGCGGACCTGGTAGTCGAAGCCGATCACGCTGACGCGGTGGCCGGCGTCCGCGAGCGCGGCCGCTTCCCGCCGCACGCGAGCGTCGCTCGACAGGTCCGATACGACCGCCATGACAATCCTCACCGGCGCCTCCGTGGCTCGATCGGGACGAACTGGAACTGCCACCGGGTGGGCCCGCGCACCACCACCTGTCCCCGCAGTGACGTGCTCGGGCGAATGGCCCCGTAGGCCGGGGAGACCTGCGAGTCGACGGGGGCCAGCCGGATCTCAGGCCCGTCGACCTGCCGGAGGGCGGTCTCGACGGAGCCGACCCGCAGCAGCCAGCCACCCGCCCGCCGCTCGGCCACGGTTCCGGGCGCGAGCGGGAACGTCACCACCGCCAGGTGCTCCCCCCGGCAGCGGATCTCGTCGGCGACCAGCAGCCGGTCGGGCCACAGCTCGAAGCCGCGGCGGTGGAGCACCGGGTCGGGCAGCCGCTGGTAGCCGCGGTGGCCGGCGCGCACGCGCTGCGGCGTCCCGTCGAGGTCCACCTGCTCCACGACTGGCCGGTCCAGTCCCTGGAGCCGGAACGGGGCGCCGTGCTCGATCGGGTTGATCTCCTGGCCGTCGATCTCGACGGTGGCGTGCGCGCGGGTGCCGCGGAAGCGGTCGCGGAGCACCGGGTCGCGCGTGTACGTCCCGCTGCCCGGGTCCGTCACCAGCTCGCGCCCCCGCACGGCCAGCACGAAGCTCAGGGTGTCGTTGTGCGCGTGGCCGCCGTTGCCCCGCTGGCCGACCTCGCCGCACTCCACCAGGCACCAGATGGCCCGGTTGGCGAGCACGAAGCGGCCAGACCTGGGTAGTGCCACCACCGGTGCCCGCGGCGGCGGCGCCGCGGCGGCACCACCCACCGCCCATTGCTGGAACTCGCCGCCGGCGCACTGGCTCGCGGACCCGGCCAGCAGTGCCCGGCCGGTGCCGATCAACGGAGCCGGATCGCGCGGGTGGCGCTCCGAGGCCAGGTTCACCACCAGCCCGCTGTCGTCGTCACCGACCGCGGGGAGCAGCCCGTCCGGCTCGCGGAGCGACGCCAGGACCTCGATGGCGCGCCCGAGGCGCGCGCCGGCGGCCGGCGGCGGCCGGAGCCCGAGCCGGTCCATGGCCAGGACGCCGAACAGGACCAGCTCGGTGGACAGCCGGTGATAGCCGATGGACGCCTCGAAGTTCACGCCGTCCTCGTCGAACTGCTTGCACACCTCCCGGCCGAGCGCCCCGGCGGCGAAACGGAGCCATGCCCTCCCGGTCAGCGTGCGACGCAGCGCCGCACCCACGTAGAGCAGCCCCACGACGTCCGCCAGGTAGTGGTTGCTGGTCAACCGAGGCGAGTATTCGAGGTTGCCAAGGATCTGGCGGCCGTGAGCGGGCAGCATGGCACCGACCAGGCGGTCGACGGAGCGGTCCTGGAGGATCTCGCTCGCCCACACCAGGTTGACGGCGCGGATGCCCACCTCCATGGCGTTGCACCAGTTCACGCCGCGCCCGATCGGGTTGTCCCGGCGCCAGGACTGCAGCAGCCCAGCCGCCGCGCGTGCGTACCCCGGGTCGGCGGTGTACCGCCCCGCCCGGGCGAGGGCGACCAGCCAGTGCATCCGGCTGGCCTCCCACGGGACCTTGATGTCGGCGCCAACCGACGCCGTGACCAGCGCCCGCCGGCCGCGCGCGTCCGAGCGCCAGTTCGCGCCGGTGACGGGGTCGGTGTGCCACGCCGGCGGGCGGCCGAAGTCGAGAAGCCCGTGACCGAGGACGTGGAAGCGCCCGGCGATGGCCGCGTCGGCCTCGCGCAGGCACGCCTCGACGGCGCCCGGCGGCAGGGATTCGACCGACGGCGGCGGCCCCTCCTGGAGCAGGAAGGGTGCCCAAGGCGCGCCGCCGGCCGCCCGTGCGCTTGCCGGTCCCCGCTCACGCAGCCGCACCACCGTGGAGAGCCCGACCCGCGCGGCCCGCCAGGCGACCTCGGCCGCCAGCACCCTCGCGGGCAGCGATGCCGCCTGGCGCAGCCGCGCCACCACCGCGCCGCTCATCGTGACGGCTCCCCGACGAGCGCGCGGAGGACGCGCCGGTACATCGCCATGAGCATGACCAGATTGCAGACCAGCGCGAGCAGGCTGGCCCAGGCCGCCCCCGCCGCCCCGAACGGCGGGATGAGGCCGAAGTTCAGCGCCAGGTTGCTCAGCGTGAGCACCAGGGACGCGTTGCGGAGCTCGGCTCCTCGGGCATGGGCAGTGAGATGGGTGTTGTAGATGGACGTGACCGACCGGACCACCGAGGCCAGCGCCAGCGGCGGGAGCAGGCCCACCACCGGGAGGTAGGCGGCCCCAACCGTCACGCGGATGAACGGCTCCACCAGGAGGCACGCCAGCACCGCGGCGCCGAGCGCGAGCGCGCCGGCGCTCAGTAACCATCTCCGGTCGAGCCGCGCCTCCCTGATCATGCGCGGGAACAGCGCCGCCGCCAGCCCCGCCCCAGGCAGGGCGACCGGATAGGCGATCGCGCTCGCCAACGCGTAGAACCCGACCGAGCGGACATCCGTCAGCGCCGCCACCATCAGCGTGTCCATGTTGTAGGTGCCGACGCTGAGGACCCGGCCGACGTAGGCCTGGAAGCCGTACTCACGCGCCTCCCGCAGGAAGCTCCGGATCCTCGCTGCGACATTGCGGTAGACCGGTCTGAGCACCCTGGTGAAGGCGCACCAGGCGAGCACCATCGAACCCAGCTCGATGGACAGCACCAAGCCGAGGTCGAGGCGGCGTGAGCCGAGCAACAGGCCGGCGAGCGCGACCACCGTCGCCGCCTTGGCGCTCGTGCGGGTGATCGAGTAGAGCCTGACGCGGTCGAGCCCCTGCGCCAGCCGGAACGCCACGAATTCGTACGGGACGACCAGCGTCAGGGGGGCCACCAGCCGCAGCGCGGGGCCGGCGTCGACGTGGAACCAGGGGCCTACCTCGAAGGAGATCGCCAGGGTCACCACGGCGAAGGCGATCCCGACCGGCAGGTAGGCGACGGTGGTGGCGGCGACGACCTCACCGGGGTGCGTCCGGTCCCGGGCGACCTGCCTCGCAGGTGCGATGAAGATCCCGAACTCGAAGAACATCGCCGCGAAGGTGAGCCCGGAGATGACGAACGAGTAGGCGCCGAACTGGCTGGTGGAGAGCACGCGGGCCAGCAGCAGCGTGGAGGCGCCGCCGAGCGCGGTGGTCAGCACCTCCGCGCCGGTGAACACGGTCGTCCGGACGGTGACCGGCGAGCTCGCCAGGCGCCGCAGCCCGGCCGTGCCGCGGCGGTGCGGCGCGCGCTCGACCCCGGGGTGCATGGTCAGCTCACGACCCCGGCGAGTGGCTCCAGCAGCGGTTCCAGGGGCTCCCCCTCGATCCAGTACCGGTGCCAGAGCGCGAAGTTCAGCACCGGCCACAGGACCCAGTTGCTGCGAGCCTGGCGCGCCTGGCTGGCGAGCAACCGCTCGACGGACCCGGCGACGAAGTAACGGCGCAGCGCGTCGCTGGTCAAGAGGCCGCCGAGCAGGGTGTCCATCGCGGAGCCCAGCCAGTCCTGGATCGGCGCGCCGAACCCCTGCTTGGCGCGGCCGAGGACGTGGTCCGGGACGAGCCCGCCGATCGCTTCCCGGAGCACGAGCTTGCCGACGCCGTGGTGGAGCTTGACCTCCAGCGGCAGCCGGTAGACGAACTCGACGAGCTCGGAGGCCAGGAAGGGGACCCGCGCCTCCACGCCGTTGGCCATCGAGAAGCGGTCGATGCGCATCAGCAGCAGCTCAGGCAGCCGCAGCCCGAACTCGTGCTCCTGGGTATCGAAGGCCAGCGCGGCAAGACGGTCTCCGGAGGCTCCCTGACCGCCGTCCGACGGCGACCAGGCCAGGGGGTCATCCGGGTGCCGCAGCAGCCGGGCCCGCTCGTGCCGGGTGGCTCCGGCGGGCAGGTGGACCGGTGCCAGGCGCCCGCCGGCGAGCTGGTCGAGGACCTCCCGCCAGTACGGATGGACCCGGCCGGCGGGGGCCAGCGCGAGCGCACGCGCCAGCAGGGAGCGGACGGGCGCAGGCAGCGCCAGGAACCTCCGCAGCGCACCCCACCGCCCCACCATCGCCCGATATCTCGGGTAACCCCAGAACAGCTCGTCGGCGCCTTCCCCGGCGAGCACGACCTTGACGCCGCGCTCGCGGGCGAGCCCGCAGACGAAATGCAGCGGGATGCAGACGGGGTCGGCCAGGGGCTCGTCCTGGTGATGGACAAGGGCGGGCAGGAACCCGAGGGCGTCCCGCTCGGAGACCACCACCTCGTGATGGTCGGCTCCGAAGTGCCGGGCCACCCGGCGCGCTTCGGCGCGCTCGTCGAAGCGGCCCTCGCCGGCGAAGCCCACCGAGAAGGTGGACAGCGAATCGGCCCGCTCGCGTAGCAGGGCGAGCAGCGCCGTCGAGTCGAGCCCGCCGCTGAGCAGCACGCCGACGGGGACGTCGCTCATCAGCCTGGCCTCGGCCGACTGTCGCAGGAGATCGTGGACGCGGCGCGCGGCCTCCGGCAGGGGCTGGGGCGTCCATCGGCGTGGCGTGAACAGGTCCCAGTACCTGGCGAGCCGTACACCGCCGGCGTCGCAAGTCGCCATCGTGCCAGGAGGCAGCTTGTTGACACCCTGAAACAGGGTGTGCGGGCTCGGCGTGACCAGGTGTGTGAAGTAGGACGAGACGGCCTGCTCGTTGACCGCCCGGCCGACCAGCGGGTGCTCCAGCAGCGCCTTGATCTCGGAGCCGAACACCAGCACACCGCCAGTGTCGGCCCAGTATAGGGGCTTCTCGCCGAGGCGGTCCCGCGCCAGCATAAGCCTGCGCCGACGCTGGTCCCAGAGGGCGAAGGCGAACATGCCCTCCAGGCGCTCCAGGCACTGGTCGCCGTGGTGGGCGTACAGGTGCAGGATCACCTCGGTGTCGCAGGCGGTCCGGAAGCGCACGCCCTCGCGTTCCAGCTCGCGGCGCAGGGCCGGGTAGTTGTAGATCTCGCCGTTGAAGACCAGGCATTCGCCGCGCTCCCCGAACATCGGCTGCGCACCACCCTCCGGGTCCACGATCGCCAGGCGGCGATGGCCGAGCCCGATGCGCTCGTCAGGGCTGACGTACAGGCCCTCGCCGTCGGGACCGCGGTGGCGCAGGGTGTCCCGCATGACCCGGATCAGGTCCTCCGAGACGCCGCCGGCCCGCCGGCCGTACTCGTAGATCCCGACGATGCCGCACACGGTCTCAGGGCCCGCTCGGGAAGGACGCGCCGGCTGCCAGGACCGGCGTCGGCGCCGTGGCTTCCAACCGCTCCAGGATGGCGGCCGCGCGGTGGTCCCAGGTGTGCCGGTGGACCGCGTCCCGACGGGCCTGCCTGCCGAGCCGCTCGCCGCGGTCGAGGGACTCGAGTACGCGCCGGATCGCTCCGGCCAGGTCCACGTGGTCGCCCGGCCGAGCCAGCAGCGCGTTGCGCCCGTCCTCCAGCACCTCCGCCAACTGGTCCAGCCGGCTCGCCACGATCGGCCGGCCGAGCGCCATGTACTCGAACAGCTTGGTCGGCGAGCCGAAGAACGGGACGCCGGGCAGCGGAAGGGTCGGTGTGACGAGGATGTCGCAGGCGGCCAGCCGCGCCAGGGTCTCACCGTGGGGCAGGGCGCCGAGCCAGCGGATCCGGTCGGCCACGCCCAGCGACTCGGCCAGCGCCGCGGACTCGGCCCTCCGCTCGCCTTCACCGATCATCAGCAGGCGGGTGGCCGGTGACAGCAGGCTGAGCGCGCGGACGAGCACCTCCGCGCCGTGCCAGGGGCCGAAGGTGCCAACCCAGCCGAGCAGCGGGCCGTATCCGTGATCGCGAAGATCGCGGTTTCCGTTGGCGGCGGCCAGCTCCGGCCTGACCTCGCCGACGTCGACGCCGTTGGGGACGACGACCACGCGTTCGGCCGGCGCCCCGACCTGGCGGGCCATCTCCGCTGCGGGCTCCGAGATGGCGGCGACCACATCGGCGGCCTTGGCGACACGGCGCTCTATCGACGCGGCCAGCGGCGTCAACACGCGCTCGACCGGCAATTGCCGCTCCCAGTGGGTTCGCGCCCAGACCTCCGACGCGTTCCATTCGAGGACCAGCGGCAGGCCCAGCTCGCGAGCGACGGACATGCCGGCGCTGAGGAACACCGCGTGACGCTGGTACACGAGCGTGGGTCCCAGGCGCTCGGCGAGGCGCAGCCCTGCCCGCGCGACCGCGGTGTCGACCGTGATCTCGTGGATGCTGTGAGAGATCCGCGCCGCCGGCGGTTGCGGGTCGACCAGCTCGAGGTCGTCGAGGACGTCGCGGATCTGGGGCGGCGGCGGCGCGGTCGCGACGAGGCCGACGCGGAGGCCGGCGCGACGGTACGCGCCGAGAATGCCGCTCAGGTGCGTGACCGCCCCTCCGGTCGCGCCGCCGGAGGTGCCACGCCAGATGGCCAGGACCGCGCCGCAGCCGCCACCGGACGCGCCCTGCGTGCGTGCGCCGGCCGGGCGGGGGCGACTTCGCGGCAGGCGCGCGAGCCGCCGGCCGACGAGGGCGGCGCCTACCAGCAGGTCGGCCGGCATGCGGGCGCCATGGCCCATGGCGCCCGCTCGGGTGATCGGAGTGACCTGCCCGGTCTCCTCGTCGGCCACGTAGCGCAGCCGCACCGGGACGAGCGCGAGGGCGGCCTCGAACACCCGCGGATAGATCTCGCGCCGCCACGCGACGCTGTGCAGGACCACGGCATCGATGCCCTGCTCACGAACGATCGCACCGAGCCGGCGCCAGCGCTCGACCAGACCGGCGCCGTCGAGGACGAGCACGGGCTCGACGCCGGCGGCCCGTGCGAACGCCGTGGCGGCCGCGGGTGACGAGGCGGCGATGACCAGCCAGCGGTTGCCGGGCGGCAGCATCAACCCTCCTCCCCCGCCGGTGCCTCCGCGCGGCCCGCGGCCGCGCCGAGCAGGACCATGAAGAAGGCGTTGGAGCTGCCGTAGGGCCACATGGTCAGCGTCAGGGACATGACGAGGTAGGCCAGGGTGGCGCCGCGCAGCGCCCCGAGCGCCAGCAGGTCCTCTCGGTCCGCCGATCGGCGGCGCAGGTCCCGCAGCAGCAACCAGGCGGTCACCCCCAGGGCGATCAGGGCAGAGAAGCCCAGCAGACCCTGCTCGACCAGGACGCTGATGAACGTGCTGTGGGGTGAGGTGAGCGCGGGGACCCCGTTGACCGCGAGGTCCGGGGCCTGCTCCTGTGCCACCCTGAACTGGTTGACGCCGATCCCGACCAGCGGCGCGCCGCGGAAGATGGCCCACCCCTCCTGATAGGCGGCGAAGCGGCCGTAGACGTTGCGCGAGTCACCGAGGCGCTCGGACAGCACGCCGCCCCCGCCGAACAGGTACAGGCCAACCAGGACGACGGACACCACCGCGGCCGAACCGCCGACACGGCTGCTGAAATCGCGTCGGGTCACCACCGTGGCGATGAGCACGAGGATGCACGCGAGCCAGGCAGCGCGGAACAGCGTCAGGCCGATCGCCACCGCCTCCAGCACCGCCACCGCGCCGCCGAGCATGCGCGCCGGGCCGCTGCGGGCCTGCGTCCAGTAGAGCGTGGCGGCGAAGCAGATGGTCAGGTTGAGCGCGAAGACCTCTGGAACGTTGTATGGCCCCGAGATGCGAACCATCCGAACGAAGGTGTCGTACCGCGCCACGCCGCCGCTGAGGGACGCCAGCTCGAAGCCCCAGCTGCGCTCGGCGATGCCGATCAGCGCGAGCGCGGCGCCGGCCAGCGTGAACGCCCCGGCGAGGCGGCGGAACCGCCCGGGACCGGTGAGTACCCGGCGGGCGACGAAGAACAGGCCGACCGGCAACAGGACGGCGTCGACCAGCACGGCCCGCAGTCCGGCGCTGTCCCCGACGGTCACGACCGTCAGCAGAATCCTCGCGGTGAAGGCCACTCCGAGGCAGCCGACGGCGATCGAGAGCCGCCTGGACCAGGTGCTCTGCAGTGACGGCGACGGGCCGGCCAGCGCCGCGGCCAGCACGGCGGCCACGAACCAGACGCGGTCGAAGGTCACCAGGGACTGCTCGCCAGGGACGCGTACCCAGGGGAACGCGAGCACACTGAGCGGGACCCACAGCAGCAACGCCGGCAGGAGCAGCCTCTGGAAGAGGAGCGCCAGGACGAGCACGCATGCCATGCCGAGCAGCAACGCACCGAGCAGGGCGCCGTGGCTGCCCACGAGCCAGCCGAGCAGGAGCGTTCCGGCCAGCGCGGCCAGCCATCCGAGCCGCCAGTCCACCCGAGGCCGCCGGTCGGCCCGACCGCGCCGCTCGAGCGCCCCGGTCGCGGCCGCGCTCCCGTTGCCAGTCAGACGAGTCACCCCCGAAGTCGTGTCGCGTGATCAACTGGCGG
>WNFU01005942.1_pt1 | contig 14981 bp, 17 predicted proteins | sample 5400121 | NCBI WGS metagenome assembly WNFU01 (sample SAMN13153360, study PRJNA577476) | soil metagenome | isolation source: 100 cm soil or saprolite under grassland replicate 1 | place: USA:California | collected 2016-06-15
CCGGGGTTGCGGGTCGGAGGCAGCGTGTCCCGGTCAGCTTCGCCGAGCTCGAGCGGCAGGCGAGGCGGAAGATGTCGCGCGCAGCCTTCGCCTACGTCGCGGGAGGAGCGGGGGCCGAGCAGACGATGCGCGCGAACGCGAGGGCGTTCGAGTACTGGGAAATCGTGCCTCGGATGCTGCGCGACGTCTCGGTTCGCGACACGAGTGTCGAGCTGTTTGGGCGGCGTCTTCCGGGACCGTTTCTGACCGCTCCGATCGGAGTGCTCGAGATGGCGCATCGTCGGGCAGACGTCGCGGTGGCGCGGGCGGCCGCCGCTGAGGGCGTTCCGATGATCTTCTCGAGTCAGGCGTCCCGGCCGATGGAGGAGTGCGCCGCGGCGATGGGAGACTCGCCGCGCTGGTTTCAGCTCTACTGGAGCACCTCGAATGACGTCGTCGAGAGTTTCGCGGCGCGCGCCGAGCGCTGTGGCTGCGAGGCGATCGTGATCACGCTCGACACGACGATGTTCGGCTGGCGGACGAGGGACCTCGATCTCGCGTATCTGCCGTTCATGCGCGGGAAGGGCATCGCGCAGTACACGAGCGATCCCGTCTTCCGCGCGGCGCTCGGGGGGATCGAGCCGGTGAGCGGCCGGATCACGCTGTCGGCGCTCCGCGTCCTGCTCCAGATCACGAGGGCATATCCAGGCCCGTTCTTCGGCAAGCTGCGCTCGCCACTGCCTCGCGCCGCCGTCCGACAGTTCATCGAGACGTACTCGCGCCCGTCGCTTGCGTGGGACGATCTCGCGTTCCTTCGCGAGCGGACGAAGCTGCCGATTCTGCTCAAGGGGATCCTGCATCCCGACGACGCGCGCAAGGCGATCGACGCCGGGATGGACGGCATCGTGGTCTCCAACCACGGCGGCCGCCAGCTGGACGGTGCGATCGCTTCACTCGAGGCGCTTCCGCCGATTGCGGACGCCGTTGCGGGCCGGGTGCCGGTCCTGCTCGACAGCGGCGTCCGGACTGGAGCCGACGCGTTCAAGGCGCTCGCGCTCGGAGCAAACGCGGTCTTGATCGGTCGCCCGTACGTGTACGGGCTTGCGCTCGCCGGCGAAGACGGCGTGCGTGAGGTGATCCAGAACTTCCTCGCCGATTTCGATCTCGCGCTCGGACTCGCAGGAGGGACGTCAGTTGCGGATGTCACCGCCGACGCGCTCGTTCGCGCTGCACACATTTCCGGCACGGAGTCGTGACAGACACGTGACATCTTCTCCGCTACGTTGCCCGACATGGCGACAGCCGCGACATCTCGAGGGAAGACGAGCGCGACGCCCTGGGGCGCTGCGCAGACCGTCGAGCAGCTGACCCTGCCACAGCGGGCGGGCGAGAAGCGCTTCGCCTCGGTCGTGCAGCTGCTCGAGACGGCGAAGGGCGAGCGGCTCGTTCGCTTCGCGTACACAACGGGTGGAATCGCGCGCCGCGGCCCGGTCACCCTGCGACTGCGCGATCTGGAACGACTCCGCGTGGCGCTCGCCGAACATCCCGGCTTGGCGGAGGCGCTCCTGGGAGGTGACGCCTAGACGGCGGCCAAGGCCCGCTCGCGGGCGGACTCGACGAGCGACGAGAGAATGAGCGCACCGTCGGCCGAGCCGAGAAGCGGATCGACTGCGTGCTCGGGATGGGGCATCAGTCCCATCACGTTTCCGCGTTCGTTGACGACGCCCGCAACGTCATTTCGAGAACCGTTGACCGGCTCCGCATACCGGAGCGCGATCTGGTCGCGAGCCTCGAGCTCGGCGTAAAGCGCGTCGTCGGCGTACCAGCAGCCTTCGCCGTGCTTGACCGGAATCACGAGCCGCTGTCCTTTGGAGCAGCGCGTCGTGAACGGCGTGTCCGTGCGCTCCACCACGAGCGGGACGTCGCGGCAGACGAACGAGAGCGACTCGTTCCGGCGAAGCACGCCCGGCAGAAGGCCGGCCTCGCAGAGAATCTGGAAGCCGTTGCAGATTCCGAGCACGAGACCACCCTCGCCTGCGAACTCGGCAATTGCGTTCATCGCAGGCGCGAAGCGGGCGATCGCCCCACAACGTAGGTAGTCGCCGTACGAGAAGCCGCCCGGAAGAACGACCGCGTCGAGGTCCGGCAGCTCGGTCTCCGTGTGCCAGAGGAACAACGCCTCCGCGTCGAGCGCCGCGAGCGCCCAGAGCGCGTCACGGTCGTCGCACGCTCCAGGGAACTGAAGGACGCCAATGCGGGGCTGCGGGCTCGTCATCCCTGCTCCTCCGCCAGCTCGATCTCGTAGCTCTCGATCAGTGGGTTGGCCAGCAGCTGCTCGCACATCCGTTCGATCTCGGCGCGGGCCGCCGACGGATCGGCCGATTCCACTTCGAGGTCGACGACCCGGCCGACCCGGGCTTGCCCGACTGAAAACCCGAGCTGACGGAGCGAAGACTCGACCGCCTGCCCTTCGGGATCCAGGATGCCCTGCTTGGGCCGGACGAGCACGGTCGCCCTCATCGCAGCACCACTTGCGGATCGGCGAGGTAGTCGTCGAACGCGATGCCGGTGAGCCGTTCGAAGGCCTCGACGTAACGCGTGCGTGTTCCGGCGACAATGTTCTCCGGAAGCTCAGGTCCCGGATCGGTCTTGTCCCAGTCGAGCGACTCGCAGTAATCGCGCGCAAACTGCTTGTCGAACGAGGACTGTGGGCCGCCGGGGCGGTACTCGTCGGCCGGCCAGAACCGCGACGAGTCCGGTGTCAGCGCCTCGTCCGCAAGCACCAGGCAGTCGTCCTCGTCCAGACCGAACTCGAATTTCGTGTCGGCGATGAGGATTCCGCGCTCGCGCGCATGATCGGCGCCGAAGCGGTACAGCGCGATCGAGACCCTCTCGACCTCGGCGAGGCGGTCAGCTCCGACGAGCTCGGCAGCCTGCTCGCGGTCGATGTTCTCGTCGTGTCCGGTCACTGCCTTCGTCGCCGGCGTGAAGATCGGCTCCGGAAGCTCCGCCGACTCGACGAGTACCGGCGGGAGCGCGTGTCCACATACCGCGCTGGTCGCCTTGTAGTCCTTCCAGCCTGATCCGGCGAGATAGCCGCGCACGACGCACTCGATCGGCAACATCTCCAGCCGCCGGCACTCCGTCGTCCGCCCATCGGGTCGCAAGCCGAGTAGGTGGTTCGCGCAAATGTGCTGTGTGCGCGCGAACCAGAATCCGGAAAGCCCGGTGAGGACACGTCCCCGGTCTGGGATCTCGGTCGGCAGGACGACGTCGAAGGTCGAGATGCGATCGCTGGCGACGAGCAACAAGCGCTCGTCGTCCAGTGCGTAGAGCTCACGAACCTTTCCGCTGCCGACGTGGAGTGATGCCTCAGGCATGGACGGGTTCCTCCTTCTCGACGAGGGCATGTAAGCGGTCGAAGACGGTGTCGGCGTGTCGTACGGTCGCCTCGAGATCGAAGACCGTGTCGAGGTCGACGCGACCGGTGATCTCCGCGTCGCCTCGGACAAGCTCCACGAAGTCGGTCTCCTCGTCCCAGGCGCGCATCGCGTGACCTTGGACGATGCGATAGGCGTGGTCGCGCGACAGCCCAGAGTCGACGAGTCCGAGCAGGAGACGATGACTGAAGAACAGATGGTGGCTCGCATCGAGATTTCGCCGCATCCGTTCGGCATGGACGACAAGGCCGTCGACGATCCAGCAGAACCGGTCGAGCATGTAATCGAGGATGAGGAACGAGTCTGGGATCACGATGCGTTCCGCGGAGGACTGCGAGATGTCGCGCTCGTGCCACAGCGGCACGTTCTCGAGGCCGACGAGTGCGTTCGCCCGCACGATTCGTGCGAGACCGCAGATGCGCTCCGCGACCTTTGGGTTGCGCTTGTGCGGCATGGCCGACGACCCTTTCATCCCTTTGCCGAACGGCTCCTCGACCTCACGGACCTCGGTCCGCGCGAGGTGCCGGATCTCGGTGGCGAAGCGCTCCAGCGACGTTGCCGCGAGCGCAAGCGCTGAAAGCAGCTCTGCGTGCCGGTCGCGGGCAATGACCTGGGTCGAGAGCGGATCCGGCTCGAGACCCAGGCGCTCGCAGGCGATCCGCTCGACCTCGGGCTCGACCTGGGCGTAGGTGCCCACCGTGCCGGAGAACTGACCGACGCGATTCGTCTCGACGGCGCGGGCTACGCGCGTCCGTGTGCGGTCGAGCTCGAACGCCCAGCCGGCGAGCTTCCAGCCGAAGGTCGTTGGCTCGGCGTGAATGCCGTGCGTGCGCCCGATACAGAGTGTGTGTCGATGCTCGTCGGCCCGGGCAACGACCGCCGTCAACGCGCGGTCGAGCCCCTCGCCGATCAGGCGGCCTGCGTCCTGGATCTGCAGCGAGAGCGCGGTATCGACGACGTCCGCCGTCGTCAGGCCGTAGTGCAGCCAGCGTCCCGCGGGACCGAGCTGCTCGGCGACCGCGTCGACGAAGGCGGCCATGTCGTGATCCGTAATCCGCTCGATCTCCGCAACGCGCTGCGGGGACGGCGCCGTCGCGCGTGCGCGGATCTCGGTCACGTCGCCGGCCGGAACGGCGCCGACCTCGGCCCAGCCGTCGAGCGCCGCCAGCTCGACCTCGAGCCACCGCGCGAGCTTGCGCTCCTCCGACCAGATCTTGGCCATGGCCGGGCGGGAGTAGCGCGAGATCACTGCTTCGATTCTAGAGAGCGGTCAGGCGGACGGCCCGAGAATCCGTGCCGCCAGCACGGCGGCGTTCTTTGCACTGTCGACGCCGACGCAGGCGACGGGAACGCCGGGAGGCATCTGCGCGATGGAGAGGAGCGCGTCGAGCCCGTCCAGGACGCTTTTCGAGGACCGCAGCGGCACGCCGATCACGGGGAGGTCCGTGTGCGCGGCGAGGACGCCGGGCAACGCGGCGGCGAGCCCGGCGCCTGCGATGAGCACCCGTAGTCCGCGCTCGCGTGCCGTCCGCCCGTACGCCGCGACAGCCTCCGGCTGTCGATGAGCCGAACGAACCTCGAACTCATGAGCGATCCCCCGGGCCTCGAGCTCGTCGAGCGCAGGCTGCATGCGCTCGCGGTCCGATTCCGAGCCGACGACGATCCCGACGAGCGGACTAGACATGCGCGACGGCCGCAGCGATGTCCTTGCGGTACTTGACCCCTGCGAACGAGATCAGCTGCACGGCTGCGTAGGCTGCCTCGCGGGCGTCGGAGACCGAATCGCCCACGCCGGTGACGTTGAGGATCCGCCCGCCGTTCGTCACGAGGTTGTCGCCATGACGCGCCGTCCCAGCCTGGAAAACGAGCGCCCCGGCGCGCTCCGCCTCGGCGACGCCTTCGATCGGAACGCCGACGTAGTCGCTGCGCGCCGGATAGTCCGGTGCGGCGAGGACGACCGTGACGGCGGCCTTGTCGGCCGTCGTCAGATCGACGCGAGAGAGGTCGCCGCGCGCCGCCGCGGCGAGCGCTGGGAGCAGATCCCCTTCGAGTCGCGGCATCAGCACTTGCGTCTCGGGATCGCCGAAGCGGCAGTTGAACTCGAACACGCGCGGCCCGTCGTCCGTGATCATCGTCCCTGCGTACAGGCAGCCGAGGAACGGTGTGCCCCGTCTCGCCAGCTCGTCGAGGACCGGCTGGTGGATGGTCTCGACGAGCTTTTCGACGTCGCCGAGCCACGGCACCGGCGAATACGAGCCCATGCCGCCCGTGTTCGGGCCGATGTCGCCGTCCCCGATCCGCTTGAAATCCTGCGCCGCGCCGAGCGCGAGTGCGCGCGTGCCGTCGCAGAGCGCGAACAACGAGACCTCTTCGCCTTCGAGCAGCTCCTCGATCACGATGGCATCGCCGTGCGCGGAGACTGCGCGGAGGGCGGCGTCGAGCTCCTCCCGCGTCCGGCACACGAAGACGCCTTTGCCGGCAGCCAGGCCGTCGGCCTTGACGACGCACGGCGGTCGTGCGATCGACATCGTCTCCGATGTCGCGACACCTGCGGCGCGCATCACGTCTTTCGCAAATGCTTTCGACCCTTCGATCCGGGCTGCCGCAGCGCTCGGCCCGAAGACGGCGACTCCCGCGTGACGGAGCTCGTCGGCTACCCCTGCCACGAGCGGCGTCTCAGGCCCGATGACGACGAGATCGGCCTCCAGTGACCGCGCAAGCGCGAGCAGGCCCTCCCCGTCCTCGGCGCGCACGGGATGGCAGCGGCCGAGGGTGGTGATACCCGGGTTGCCCGGCGCCGCATGCAGCTCGTCGAGATCCGGTGCCTGGCTGAGCTTCCAGGCGAGCGCATGCTCGCGCCCACCCGAACCGACCAGGAGCACCTTCACACGAGGACTCTAACCAGCGCCGTTGACGGGTTTGAAAGCCGCGCCCGCAGCGAAGGAAGGAGGCGATGCTGGAGCCCGGGCTCGACAGACACGAATGGGAAAGCCGGTGGCAGGCGCTCGAGGAGCCGATGTCCGACGCGCCGGCGGAGGCCCTGCCCGAACTCGATGCTCTCGTCCAGCAGATGCTCGCGGAACGCGGCTACGCGATCGACGATCCCGTCGCGCGGGAGGGCGACGACCGCGAGATCGTCGCGGAGTTTCTCTCGGCGCGTGAGATCACCCGCATGCTCGACCAAGGCTCCGACGATGTCTCGCCGGGCGACGTCGCGGCCGCCATCAACGGGTACCGCTCGGTCTACGAGTATTTGCGCGCCGAGCGCAGCGCGCCCTAAGCGCACGACACGTTCGCGCCTCCGGCTCTCGACGTCTCCCGTGGCTATCGACACAGAATCGACAGACATTCGTGCGTGTCTGCCCGGTATCGTCGACCGCGAGGGTGGTGGGTAGTTCCCCCACCCGGGTGGGGCGTTGGCGGGTAAGGACTAGGCTAGGAGTGCCATGGCAGGGGACGAGCGCAGGGTCGAGGCGCCGCCCTACGCGGCGGCTCTGACGTCGGTGGTGCGGCTTCCCGCCGGTCGCTCCGAGGATGACCGGTTGGCAGTCGAGGAGCCGCTCGAGATCCGCGTCGCCGGCAGCCCCGTCGCGGTCACGATGCGCACGCCCGGTCACGACGAAGAGCTCGCGCTCGGCTTCTGCATCTCCGAGGGGATCCCGGCGCTGGCCGCGCACGTCCCGGCCGACCTCGCCGCGAATACGGTCGAGGTCGAGGTGGCAGGCACATTCGACCTCGAGACGATCAAGCGCAACTTCTACACGTCGTCGTCGTGCGGCGTCTGCGGCAAAGGCGCACTCGAAGCGGTCGCGGTCGCTGCTCCTCCTGTCGACAGCGATCTGCACGTCTCGCTTGCGGTCATCGAGACCTTGCCGGATCGGCTCCGGGAAGAACAGGCGACCTTCGAGGCTACGGGCGGTCTCCACGCCACCGGGCTCTTCGACGAGGAGGGCACGCTCGTCTGCGTGCGCGAGGACGTCGGCCGCCACAACGCGATGGACAAGGTGATCGGCTGGGCGCACGGTGCAGGTCTCCTGCCTCTGACGAGATCCATCCTCTGCGTCAGCGGACGCCTGTCCTTCGAGCTCGTCCAGAAGGCCGCCGTCGCAGGCTGTCCGCTGCTCGTTGCGGTCGGCGCCCCCTCGAGCCTCGCCGTCGAGCTCGCACAGGATCGCGGCGTCACTCTGTGCGGCTTCGTCCGCGGCGGTACCGCGAACGTCTACACCGAACCTTGGCGTCTGGAGGTCTGACCGGGATCCTGCTCGTCGGCGGCGCGAGCCGTCGGTTCGGGTCGCCAAAAGCGTTCGCGGTGTTCGACAACGAGACCTTGGCTCAGCGCGGCTGGCGACTACTTGGCGAGATCTGCGACGAGCGGATTGCGGTCGGCAGGGTTGGGGAGGGCGCTGAACTGCCCTTCCCAATCCTTGCCGACGGACTCGACCAGCGCGCGCCCCTCGTCGGGGTCGTTGCGGGTCTGCGCGCCGCGTCCAACGATGTCTGTGTCGTTCTTCCTGTTGACGCTCCGCTCGTCTCCTTGGAGATGCTGCGGAGTCTGGTTGACGCAGGAGGCGATGTCGCTGTCTCCCAAACGGGACCGCTCCCCGGCGTCTATCACAGATCCGCGCTGCCCGTTCTCGAGGAGCGGCTCGCGGCCGGCGAACTCAAGCTCTCGGCCGCGCTAGAGCGACTTGATACGCGGATCGTCGACCTCGATCCGTTCTTGCTCGTCAACGTAAACACGGTCAGCGACCTCAGAGTTGCGTCGAGGCGGGAGCGAGCGATCGCGGCCGCAGTGGATGTCGCTCGAGCTCAAGCCCTCGAGGCGGGCGGCGCCCGTATTCTCCAGGACTGGAATGACACCATCGTGCATCTCGCGCCGACGCCACTTGTCGCGAGGGTACGGACTACTTGGATCGAAGGCTCGGATCGCAGCACGTTTGAACGCGAAGTGGCGGTCGCGATGCATGTTGCCGCGCGGGATGGCCCGGTCGTTCCGCCAAGTCGAGCGGTCCCGCCGGGGCCGTATGCCGTCGACGGCCTTGTCGTCACTCTCTGGGAATACGTCGAGCAAACTCCCGGCGACGTCGCGCCGCAAGAGCTTGGTCATGCGCTACGGGGGCTTCATGCCGCGCTCGAGGACTATCCGGGTCAATTGCCGCCGCTAACCGAGCGGCTCGAGCGCGCGCAAGCCGTGATCGACGATCCCGGAGCCGTCTGGACACTTCCTGAGGAGAGTCGACGATTCCTGTCGAGGACCTTTCGCGATCTCCGCGATCGTGCGAGGGATTTTGCGCTCGCTGAACGAGTTCTCCACGGCGGGGCGCACGGTGGCAATCTCTTGTCGACCCGACGCGGCTTGCTCTGGATCGACCTCGATACGGTTTGCCGCGGGCCGCTCGAATGGGATCTCGCGCACCTACCCCACGCACTTGTCGCCGACTTCCCAGAAGCAGACGTCGACGCCCTGGCGCTCTACCGACTCCTCGTGAGTGCCGACGTGGCTATCTGGTGTTGGCACACGTATGGTCGCGCCCCCGAAGTCGATGCGGCGGCCATGTTTCACCTCGACCGGCTTCGTGCAGCCTTGGGAGAGGTTCGGATCATTCCCTACGATCAGTCGTACGTCGACCGATACCGCCGGCTCGTCGAGGAAACGTTGCGTGAGTTCGGCTTCGAGCCGGACCCAGTGATGGATCCTGACCTGGACGATCCAACCACACCCTTCGCCAAAACATGGATCGCCGTGGCCCAGGGCGATGTTGTCGGCTCGGTCGCGCTTCGTGATCTTGGCGAAGGAGCCCTCGAGTTGAAGCGGATGTACCTGCGTCCAGGGTGTCGTGGCGGAGGGCTCGGCAAAAAGCTGCTCGCTACCGCACTCGACTGGGCGCGGTCGCACGACGCGAGGCTGGTCAAGCTAGACACGAGCGAGCGCATGGAAGCGGCGCGCCGCCTCTACGAGGCCCATGGCTTTCGACGCGTTCCCGGCGACGCGCCTCGCCAGGGCCAGTGTCGCTTGCTGTACGAGCTCCGACTTTCCTAGCGAAGAGACACGACGCGCCCGCGTTCGGCGCCGGTTCCGACGAGCGAGATCTCGACGCCGAGCGCCTGCTCGACGAAGTCCACGTACGAGCGAGCGGCGCCCGGGAGGCCGTCGGTGATCGGCTCCTCCCAGCCCGGCAAGGTCTCGTACACGGGCCGGCAGTGATGGAAATCACTCTGGTGCGCGGGGAACTCGTACGTCTCGCTGCCGTCGCGCAGGCGGTAGGCGACGCAGACAGGAAGCTGAGAGAAGTGCGAGAGGACGTCGAGCTTCGTCAGGGCGAGCGACGTGATCCCGTTCAAGCGCACCGCGTAGCGCAGAGCGACGAGGTCGAGCCAGCCGCAGCGGCGCACGCGACCCGTGACGGTTCCGATCTCCCCACCGAGCTCACAGACACGCTGCTGGTCCGGCCCGTCGATCTCGGTCGGGAACGGTCCCTCGCCGACTCGCGTCACATAGGCCTTCGCCACGCCGATCACGCGGTCGATCCGGTTCGGACCGATGCCGATCCCGGTCGCGGCATTCGCCGCGACGGTGCTGGACGAGGTCACGAACGGATACGTACCGTGGTCGAGATCGAGGAGCGTTCCCTGACCGCCTTCGAGCAAGACCTCGCTGCCTTCGTGTAGCGCACGGTCGACGAGGAGCGACGTGTCCGCGATGTACGGTCGCAGCCGCTGCGCAAAGCCCTCGAGCCGCTCCGCCAACTCCTCCAGCTCGAGTGGCTCGACTCCGTACACGCGCTCGAGCCAGACGTTCTTCTCCGCGAGCGCGACCTCGATCTTCTGCCGCAGGATCTTCGCGTCGAGGAGATCCTGCACACGGATCCCGAGCCGGGCCGCCTTGTCCGCGTAGCACGGACCGATCCCGCGGCGTGTCGTCCCGATCTGCAGCTTCCCCAGCCGCCGTTCGGACGCCTGATCGATGGCGACGTGCCACGGCATGATCAGGTGAGCCTCGCCGGACACGTGCACGTCGGCGGTCGAGTGTCCACGTGACTCGAGCTCGTCGACTTCCGCGAGGAACACCTGGGGATCGACGACGCAGCCGGCGCCGATCACGCACGTCTTGCCGCGGATGACGCCGCTCGGAATCTGGCGGATCTTGTACGTCTCCTCGCCGACGACGATGGTGTGACCCGCGTTGGGTCCTCCCTGGTAGCGGCAGACGAGATCGGAGTCGAGGGCGAGAAGGTCGACGATCTTGCCCTTCCCCTCGTCGCCCCACTGGGCACCGACGATCACTGTTGCGGGCACGTCGAGGAGTCTGCCAAAGGAGGCGGCTAGGGTCTTTCCTCCGTGTCGATCGGCCAGGCGTCTCTCTTGCTCGTCGGATCATTCGCGTTCACTGTCGCGTCGAGCATCGTCCTCGCACGCGAGCTCGACCGGCTTGGGGAACGGCTGGGCTTCTCGGAGGCGCTGCTCGGCATCGTGACCGCGATCGGCGCAGATGCGCCGGAGATCGCCTCAGCGGTGACGGCGATCGTCGCCGGCCACGAGGACACGGGCGTCGGCGTCGTCGTCGGTTCGAACGTCTTCAACCTGGCCGGGCTGCTCGGCCTGTCTGCGCTGATCGCTGGGCCCGTACGCATCCACAAACACGGGCTCGCGCTGACCGGGGGTGTCGCGGTGCTCGTCGCACTCGTCGGCGCGCTCGTCGCCGTCGGCACGCTTCCCGGCGTGGTGGGCCTGCTGATCGCGCTGCTCGTTCTGGTTCCCTATCTCGTGCTGTCGAGCTTGCACAGCCGATCGCGAGCCCGCCTCCCGGCGGTGCTTCGCGAGGCCGTCGTCGAGGAGCAGCGGGACGCGCGGCGTGACGAGTTCCCGCGCCCGGCGACCGCGATCGACGCGCTTGCGATCGTCCCTGCACTCGCAGCCGTCATCGGCGGGGCGGCAGGGATGGTCGTCGCAGCCCAGTCGCTTGGCGACCATTGGGACGTGTCGGGCGTCGTGCTCGGTGCGCTCGTGCTCGCCGCGCTCACGAGTATCCCCAACCTTCTCGCTGCGGTTCGCCTCGCGCTGCACGGGCGCGGTGCCGCTTGCGTGAGCGAATCCTTCAACTCGAACAACGCGAATATCCTGGTCGGGCTTTGCATTCCCGCGCTGATCCTCGGGCTGGGCTCGGCGTCAGGCGTGGAGACGTTCGCCGCGTGGTGGATGTTCGGGATGACGCTCGTCGTCGTCGGGCTCGGTTTCGGCGGCGGCCTGACCCGCCGTGAGGGCGCGGCCATCGTCGCGCTCTACTTCGTCTTCGCGGTCATCCTTGCGACGGCCTAGCGCCCGTCTCGCTCGACGCGAATCTGATGCCCGCGCGGGCAATCGATCGTGCCGCGCAGGTGGTCGAGCGAGAGCGTTGCCTGAACCGATGGGAACGTTTCTCCCAGGTCTGCGCAACGTTCACACACCACGGTGAAGCCGGTTGCGAGCGGAGAGATCCACACGGTCTGCTCGGTGAGGACTGCCCAGCTCGCCATCACGTCGCCGCCAGATCCGCGAACTTCGCGTAGCGCTTGAGGAAGGACAGTCGCTCGATCCCCGTCGGACCGTTGCGGTGCTTGGAGAGGATGATCTCCGCAAGCCCTTGCTGATCCGTGTCCTCGTTGTAGTACTCGTCGCGGTAAACGAAGATAACGAGGTCCGAGTCCTGCTCGATGCTACCGCTGTCTCTCAAGTCAGACAGGATCGGGCGCTTATCGTGTCGCTGCTCCACCGCGCGTGAGAGCTGTGACATCGCGAGGATCGGCACGTCGAGGTCGCGTGCCAGCACCTTGAGGTTGCGCGAGATCTGCGAGACCTCCTGCACCCGGTTCTCGGTCGTCGTTCCCGAGGTCATGAGCTGGAGGTAGTCGACGATGATCAGCCCGAGGTTCGGCTCGCGCGTCTTCAGCCTCCGCGCCTTCGAGCGAATCTCCATCATCGTGATCGAGCCCGTGTCGTCGACGTAGATCGGCGCCTTCATCAGCTTGTCGCCGGCCGCGACGAGGCGGGGCCAGTCGTCCTGCGCAAGCTTCCCGGTGCGCAGCCGCTGGGACTCGACCTTTGCCTCGCTGCACAGCAGTCGCTGCGTCACCTCGGCCTTGGACATCTCGAGGGTGAACAGCGCCACGGGCGTCTCGTGCCGTAAGGCGAGGTTGGCCGCGATGCAGAGCCCGAGTGCCGACTTCCCCATGCTGGGCCGAGCGGCGACGATCACGAGGTTCCCGGGCTGGAACCCCGAGGTCAGCCGGTCGAGGTCACGGAAGCCGGAGGGAACCCCCGTGACGTCGGCACCGGATTCGTACAACGCCGTGATGCGTTCGAAGCTCTCCTTGAGGAGCTCCTCGATGTGGCTGAATTCGGTCGTGACGCGGCTCTGCGAAAGCTCGAAGACGACCTGTTCGGCGCGGTCGACGAGGATCTGGGTCTCGCCCGGCCGTTCCCAGCCGAGCTGGGCGATCCGCTGGCCCGCGGCGATCAGGCCGCGCAGCGTCGCCATCTCGCGGACGATCCGGGCGTAGTGGGCCGCGTTCGCGGTGGCCGGGACGAGCGCCGCCAGCTCGTGCAGTCGCACCCGGCCGCCAACGTTCTCGAGCTCGCCTCGCTCCTCGAGCTCGTCGACAAGGGTGATCGCGTCGACGGGCTCGCCCTTCGCGTACAGCGCGAGGGCCGCGCGGTAAATCTTCGCGTGGCTCTCGCGGTAGAAGTCCGACGCGTCCAGGACTTCGCTCACCGCCCCGATCGCGCCCGGGGAGAGCAGCATCGCCCCGAGGACGGATTCTTCGGCCTCGAGGTTCTGGGGTGGCGCGATCGGAGCGGCTTTGGCGAGCTGGGCGACAGGTGTCACTTCGCGTGAGCTAACCACTGCCGCTGAGGGGATTCCAGGGTCTGGACGAGTCGGTTTTGAACATGGCAAAAGTGGCTATTTGCAGGGAGAGAGGAACGCATGTTCGCAGACACGCCGGACGGAGCTGTGGACAGATCGGGCGCTCCGTGCGGGAACTTCCTCGAAGAATTCACAGGAGGTGGGCGGCGCTGTGAATCCTTGTCCCCACGCTGTCCACAGATCTCCTACACGCCGCCTGGCGGGCCGGGCAGGATTGTGGATGCGGCACCGATGACCGCGAGCAGAGCCGGCACGGTGCTCGCCACCCGCAGGCTCGCCTCCGTCGCGATGCGGGGCGGTTAGCGCTCTTCGGAGCCCGCGTCGACGGCGCGGTCGAACTCGTCGTCGGGAAGCTCTTCGGCGACGTTCTGGCGCGACGGCTGCAGCTCGCCGGAGGCCGTGAGCTCAGCCTCCTGGGCGGCGGCTGCGGCGTCGAGCGCGTCGAGATCGAGCTCCGGCTGCGGCTCCGCCTCGGCCGGCGCCTGCTCCGCCTGCTCGGCGGCCGCCAGGGCCTCGAGCTCCTCCTCGGGCGGAAGCGCTCCGCCTTCGGGTACGACCAGCGTGCGCACCTCGACCGTGACGTCCTGGAACAGCTCGATCGGGACCTGGTACCGACCGATCCGCTTGATCGTGTCGACGCCGATCTTGCGGCGGTCGACCCGCACCTTGTGCTTCGACCACAGCTCGTCGGCGATATCGGTCGGCGTCACGGAGCCGAACAACGAGCCCGTCGGGCCGGCCTTGACGTCGAACCGCAGCTCGACGTGGCCGAGACGATCCGCAACTGCCTGCGCATCCTCGAACGTCTTCGCCTCGTGCTGCGCGCGCCGTCCTTCGACCTTCTGCAGCTCGGCCACGCGAGCCGGGGTCGCCTCGTCGGCGAGCCCGCGCGGCAACAGGAAGTTTCGCGCGTAGCCGCGCGCGACGTTGACGACCTCGCCGCGCAGACCCACCTTGTCGACGTCCTTGCGGAGGATGACTTCCATCAGTGCTCCTAGCGGCCGTCCGCGACGTACGGCAAGAGCGCCATCTCACGCGCGCGCTTGATCGCGACCGCGACCTGCCGTTGATGCCGCCGGCACGCGCCGGTGATGCGGCGCGACCGGATCTTTCCCTTCTCCGAGATGTAGCGGCGCAGCTGGTTGGCGTTCTTGTAGTCGATCTCCTCGACCTTCTCCTTGCAGAAGTAGCAGCCACGCTTCCGGATCGGGCCGGCGGCACCCGGCCGCTTGCGGCCGGGCTGCCTGTCTCTGTCTCTCTCTCCTCCGCGCGGCGGCATCAGAACGGAATATCGTCGTCTGCGGAGCCGCTGAAGTCCTCGTTCCCCGCGGTCGCCGCCGCCGGGACGAACTGGCGCTCACCGTCGCCTCCGCCGCCGCCTTCGCGGCTGCCGAGGAACTGGACGCTGTCGGCGATGATCTCCACCGCCTGGCGCTTGCTGCCGTCTTGCGCCTCCCACTCACGCCAGTCGAGGCGTCCGTCGACGCCGACCGGGCGGCCCTTGGAGAGGTACTGCGCGCAACTCTCGCCCTGGTTGCCCCAGACGGTGACGTCGAAGTAGTTGGGCTTGTCGCCCCAGTTTCCCTGCGCGTCCTTCTGACGCGTGTTGACGGCGAGCCGGAGCTTGCAGACCGGAGTGCCGCTCGGAGTGTGTCGAAGCT
>WNFU01016552.1_pt1 | contig 14975 bp, 13 predicted proteins | sample 5400121 | NCBI WGS metagenome assembly WNFU01 (sample SAMN13153360, study PRJNA577476) | soil metagenome | isolation source: 100 cm soil or saprolite under grassland replicate 1 | place: USA:California | collected 2016-06-15
CGTCACGATGACCGCCGCGAAGACGTCGACGGCCAGGTTCTCGCCGGCCTGACCGCCCCCCGGCGGTGTCAGGCCACCGCGTCGCAGGCGGAGCACACGCCCCAGCCTCCGGCGTCGATGTGGTCGAAGGTGACCCTGCGGCCGCAGTGCGTGCAGGTCCGGACGTCGCCCTCGGGCGCCCCGTAGCGCTCGAGCGCCTTCAGGTATCGCGCGAGCAGCAGGTCTCCGTCACTGCCGACGCGCGGCGGGGTCTCGTAGCGGCGGGAAGCCTCCAGATACCGGACGAGGAGGTCGTCCCGCTGGAGCTCGTCGGCGCGAACAGCCATGTGCGCCTCCTCCCAACGTGCGGCAAGCTTCTTTCATACCCGGAAGCTGGCCCCGTGAATCGCCCCAACCCCGGCGAACGGGATGTTCAGTGACAAAATCGCGCTCACTCGCGTGACGGGATCACGCCCGTGACCAGAGCTACCGCCGGAGCTTCCTGTCCCTGAACAGGTGCCCGCACTCGAGACACTTCATGTTGACGCGTGCACCAGGCCCGGCATGAGGAAACGGCTGCGTGCGAGAGGACCCGCACAGCGGGCACGCCGGCCGGGACGCCGCACCCGAGGGCCCGCCGATCCCGGGCTGGGAATCGTCTGGAGTCGCCTTCTCCATCCGACCCCATTCTCGGGCCTCGGCCGGCAGGATGCACGGCGCACCCGACGGCGCGCGCCACCCGTGTGCTCTCCGCTCGTGACGGACCTGTGGAGATCTCGTGCCGGCCCGACCCCAGGACTCCTGGGACCGGCCCGGTCGTGGCAGGATGACCCCGCCGCCCCGCGATACCAGGAGGTGCAACCGATGGACCGATTCACCGTCGAGCTGAAGACGGACCCGTCCGACGGCACGAAGTACTTCGTGGCCCGAGACGAGACCGGCCGCGAGGCCGAGTCCGACCACGTCGGCGGCTTCCGAGACGCGCACGCCCGGGTGGCCCTGGCCACCCAGGCCCTGGCCCGTCTCGGCGAGCGCATCGAGACCGAGGTGGCCTGACCCGAACCGAGGGCCGGCGGAGCCGGAAGCCATGCGGACGGGCCGAGCGTCTCGCCTCGCCGGCGCGGCCGCGCTCGTGACGGCGCTGCTCGTGCAGGCGAGGCCCGCGATGGCGGACGCCGGCGTGCTCGATTCCCGGTTCGGGACCCACGGAAGGGTCGTGACCCACTTCCCCAGGCCCGGGGCCGCCGAGGCGGTGGCGCTGGACGGCTCCCGCATCGTCGTGGCGGGCACGATCGCCGGGACCTCCGGGATCAGCAGCGTCGCACTGGCCCGGTACCTGGCGAGCGGCGCCCTCGACCGGAGCTTCGGGGATGCCGGCAAGGTCGTGACACACGTGGGGGGCAAGAACTCCATCAACTTCGTCGGCGACGTGGCCGTCACCCGGGGACGCCGGGTACTGCTGATGGTGTTCTCGAGCCTTCGCACCTCCCACAGCCTCCTCCTGCGCTACCTCCCCGATGGAACCCTCGATCCCGGGTTCGGCACCGGAGGCAAGCTCCGGCTCGATCCGATGGTCTTCGGCGGCCTCCTGGCGCTGCTCCCGGACGGCCGGATCCTCGTGGTGGGCGGTGACTCAGCCGACATCTCGGTGGCGCGGCTGATGCCCGACGGGGAGCTCGATCAGTCGTTCGGCTCCGGCGGCGTCGTCACGACCGACGTCGGAGGGCTCCAGAACTTCGTGGACGACGTGGAGGTCCAGCCGAACGGCCGCATCGTGGTCACCGGGTTCTCGTATTTCCACTGCAAGCCGGCGTGCAAGGACATGCTCACGCTCATCCGGTACCTGCCGGACGGCGACCTCGACGGCCATTTCGGCACCGGCGGCTCCGTCCAGGTGACTGCGGGAGACCAGTTCCCGGACGGAGCCGGCCTCCAGTCGAACGGCGAAATCGTCGTCGCGACGTCGAGGTCGTTCGGCACCTTCGGCTGCGGGACCACGGACGCGGCGTTGTTCCGGTTCCACCCGAACGGCGACCTCGACACGTCCTTCGGCCGGCGCGGGCAGGTCCACGTCTCATCGACCGATCCCCACGACCTCGTGGTCGAACCCGACGACCACATCGTGATCGCGGGATTCCAGTGTCCGGACCGCAGGATCCTGCTGTCGGTCTCGGGCTTCACCGAGGACGGGGAGGTCGACGGGGCGTTCGGCCCCCACGGGACCGGCACGACGACGGTCCCGGTCGGACCCTCGAATGCGAGCGCCAACGTCGCGGCCCTCCAGCGCGACGGCAAGGTCGTCGCCGCGGGCGGGACCTACCGCGACCTCTTCACCAGGAACTTCGCGCTGGTCCGCTTCCTGAAGGCATGATGAGCCCAACCCTACTGCCGGGCGGTCGCTCCGGGGAACAGGTCGAGGTACTCGCCATACCCGAACAGGCGGTTGCGGCGACGCCCCGTGATTTCGCGAAGCAACCCGACCTCCGCGAGGTCGCGCACCAGACCTGACGCCGTTGGCTGGGACACCTCGAGCATCGCCTGCACCAGCTTCACGGACACCACGGGCTGCCCGAACAGCTGGTCGAGCAGAGCCAGCGCCGAGGCGGCGCGACGGCCGAGCTCGGCGCCAAGTCGAGCCCGATCCCTCTCTCGCAGGTCCGTGATCCGGGTCGCTGTTTCGGTGGCCTCGATCGCCACCTGGGCCACGCCGTCGAGGAAAAAGGCGAGCCAGCCTTCCCAGTCCCCCTCGTCTCGAATCGCCTGGAGCCGGTCGATGTAGTCGTCCCGGTGCTCCTTGAAGTACAGGGACGTGTAGAGCAGCGGTCTCCGCAGGACTCCCCGCTCGGTCAGCCAGAACGTGATCAGCAGCCTCCCCGTCCGGCCGTTCCCGTCGAGGAACGGGTGGATGGTCTCGAACTGCGCGTGTGCGATGCCGGCCTTGAGGAGCGGCGGGACCGGCTCCGGATCGTGGAGGTAGTTCTCGAGATTGGCGAAGGCGTCCGACACCAGCTCGGGCGGAGGCGGGACGAACCGAGCGGTCGCGGGTGAGCCACCCCCGATCCAGTTCTGAGATCTCCGGAACTCGCCCGGTGTCCTGTTCGGTTCACCCCCGCGGACATCCTCCATGAGCTTGGCGTGCACCTCGCAGAGGAGGCGCCTGGACAGAGGAAGCTCGGCGAGGCGGGCCAGGCCATGATTCATGGCCGCGACGTAGTTGATGATCTCGGCGACGTCCACCCGCCGCTCGGCGCGCTCCATCTCAGCCTCGAACGCCAGGACGTCCATCAGCGAAGCGCGCGTCCCCTCGATCTGGCTCGAGAGGACTGCCTCCCGACGGACGTACTGCAGCACGAAAAGGTCCGGATCGGGCAGGACCCCGACAGCGCCATCCAGCCTTCCAAGGGCTCGGTCCGCCTCGGAGAGCAGCGCGACCAGCGATTCGGCGAGGCGCAGGTCATCTGGCGGCAAGGGTTCGGGGACGAAGGCCCGGTACCCTGCTCGCTGGCGCTCGTAGTGGCCCGCTCGCGTGCTCGCCATCAGCATCCCTTGCTAGCTTCCCATCTAACATAAGGATACCGGGTGAACCTTATTTAGTGGGGCAGCGCTCACAAAGCTTCGTCCAGTGCGACGGCAAGGTCGTCGCCGCGGGCGGGACCTACCGCGACCTGCGACCAGCTGTCGGAGATCGACGACGCGACCAGGGCGTTCCTGGTCCAGGTGGCAGACGCGGCGGCCGCTCGGTGGCAGGAGCAGGACCAGGGGATCTGGGAGGTCCGGGGCGAGCCCCGGGACTTCCTGTACTCCAAGCCGATGTGCTGGGTCGCGCTCGATCGGGCCATCGACATGGCTCCCCTGATCGGAGGGGAAGCCCGCGTGGAGGACTGGACGCGGACCCGCGACGAGATGCGGGCCGCCATCCAGGAACGCGGCTGGTCCGAGGGGGCCGGCGCGTTCACCCAGTACTTCGGGGGGTCCGAGCTCGACGCGTCGAACCTGATGATGGCGATCGTGGGGTTCCTGTCGGCGGACGACCCCCGCATGCTCGCCACCATCGATGCCACCGAGCGGGACCTCACCGACGACCGCGGGCTCGTGTTCCGGTACCGAGCCGAGGAGGGCGTGGACGGCCTGGAAGGAACGAGGGCACGTTTCTCCTGTGCACGTTCTGGCTGGCCGAGGCGCTGGCCCGGGCCGGCAAGGTGGACCGGGCGAAGGCCGTGTTCGAGCGGGCCATCGCCTTCGCCAACGACGTGGGCCTGCTGGCCGAGGAGGTCGACGAGGTGTCCGGCGAGCTGCTGGGGAACTTCCCCCGGCTGATCAACGCGGCGTGGGCCATCTCCCAGGCGGAGTCCACGCACGGCGTTTGATCAGATCGGCGCCCAGCGGTAGCGTCAAGACGTCCGGGTCCTCATCGACCGAGAGGAGGGGTCATGGCCCACCCCAATGAGGAAATCGCCCGGAGCGCGACCGAGGCGCTCTCCAAGAGGGACATCGAAACGTTCCTCAGCCTTCACACCGACGACGTCGTCCTCCATTTCCCCGGTCGGGGGCCGATGGCAGGCGACTTCCGGGGCAAGGGCGAGATGGCGCGGCTGTTCCAGCGCCAGATGGAGATTCTCGACTCCCCGCCCGAGATCGAGAACCACGACATCCTGGCCAGCGACGACCACACCGTGGTCCTGAACAAGACACGGGCGTCCCGCGGCGGTCAGATCCTGGAGCAGAACCAGGTGGTCGTGATGCACATCAAGGACGGCAAGATCGCCGAGGTCTGGCTGCACTTCTCGGACCAGCAGGCCATGGACGAGATGGCCTCGTCCTGACCGATCGATCGAGCGCCAGCAGGAAATAGCTTCAGCCGATCCCGGCCACCCGACCGGCGGTCAGCACCCCGTCGGGCGTCGCGTCGAGGCGGTCGAACGGCGAACGAGCCGCCTCGAGTTCCATCCCGCTCCGAGCCCGGGTCGCCGATCGTCTAGCGCTTCCCGCCAGCCGCAAGCGGGCTCGGGAGACCTCGTATCGTGCGCCACGCTCTGCCGCACCTGCGTGGTCGGGGCGCCGCCGTCGACGACCCTGCTCGACGAGCTGGGTTCCGCCCCGATCCAACGTGTACGGTCTGCCCGAGACGCACGGCCCCACCACCGTGTGCGCGTGGAAGGACGGCTGGCCGGAGATTGGCGAGCGACGAGTTGGCGCGCCTGCTGGCCCGCCAAGGGCAGGCGCAACGTGATCTGGGACCGGGTCCGGGTGCTCGATGGGCATGCGGGACGTGGCGCGACACGGCAGCACGGCCGCTAGGACCTGTCATTGCCCACGGGTAGCATGATGTGCCACCGCTCTATGGGAGGAACACCTGGGCACGGACATCGATCAGCTGGCAGCCCAGCAGGCTCCACGGGTTGCGCGTGACCTAAGACGGGCCGCGCAGAGGGGCGGAACCGAGGCAGACTTCCGTCGGGAGGCTGCTCGGATTCTCGATGATGCGGCCCAGGCAGTGGGGCTCACCATCAGCCCGCGTGACGAGTATCACGTGGCTAGGGGCAACGTCGACTCGCTCTACAACCGGCTCGTGCTCGAGTACAAGAGGCCAGGAGTGCTCCGTGCGTTCAACGCCGCCAGTCCCAACCGCAGGGCCATAGATCAGGTCAAGGGTTATGTCGAAGACGTGGCGGTCCGCGACCGGCGCGAGGCCCACCGGCTCGCTGGCGTCGTTACGGACGGCTTCCATCTCATCTTCGTCCGGCGGGTCGGGGAGGGCTGGTCAGAGGATGAGGCAACCCCCGTCAACGCGTCCTCGGCTGAGCTGCTGCTCCGGCTCCTGTTCTCTCTTGCTGTTGGCGTCGCGCTCATCCCCGAGAACCTCGTCGAGGACTTTGGACCCAGACAGTGGCGAGCGAAGACCGCGGTCCGCGGGATCTATCGAGCCTTTGCAAGCAACAGGAGCCCCCTCGTTCCGAAGCTTTTCGAGCAGTGGCGCCTCTTCTTCAGTGAGGCAACGGACTACCGCTCATGGGCAGAAAGGATCGAGTCCAAGCCAGAGTTCCGGGAGTTCGTCGGCTCCTTGTGGACGAGAGAAGAGATCCGACATCTAGAGCCAGCCAGTGTCTTCTTCGTCCTACACACGTACTACGCCCTCCTCATCAAGCTCGTGGCTTCCCTTGCGGCCGCCCGGTTCGCAGACGGGGACACGTCTCCACTCGGAGACTTGGCCGGGAAGGAGGGTGATGAGCTTCGAGAAGCCCTCGCGGAACTGGAGCGTGGGGGCCTGTTTCGCCAATATGGAATCCGCAACTTCCTTGAGGGTGACTTCTTCGGCTGGTACCTCGCTGCTTGGAACGACGATATCGAGCAGGCAGTCTCCTCGATGATCAGCCGCCTCATGCAGTATGACCCGGGGGCTCTCGAGCTCGCCCCTGAGAACGCCCGCGACCTCCTGAAGAAGCTCTACCACTCCTTGCTACCGAAGGAGATCCGGCATGACCTGGGTGAGTACTACACGCCCGACTGGCTCGCGGAGCGACTGATCCGCCAAACGCTTGGTGAGGGGGATCTCGGCGACCCGACGAAACGGGTCGTCGACCCCGCTTGTGGGTCAGGGACGTTCCTTGTGATCTTGATCAAGTACATCAAGGAGCGCGCGGCTCGGAACCGTCAGCCCCCTGCCAGAACCCTGGAGTTCATCCTGCGCAACGTTGCGGGATTCGATCTCAACCCGCTGGCCGTCATCGCCGCCCGCACGAACTACCTGATCGCGCTGGGCGATCTCCTCAAGGAGCGAGGCGCAAGCGAGATCGATATCCCGATCTACCAAGCCGACTCGATCCTGGCACCGTCACAAGGGACCGACCTCTTCGAGGGAGACACCTATCCGCTGAAGACTTCGGTTGGGACCTTTCGTATACCCGCGCTCTTCGCCGAGCGCGAGCGCATCGACGCGCTGGCGAACACGCTCGACGAGAGCGTGGAGGGCGAAGTGAGCGAGGGCGCGTTCCTTTCCCGGGTGGCCAAGTCCGTCGGACTTGAGCCGGAGGAGCGACGCGCCGCTGAGAAGGAACTCAGGGCTCTTTACCAGAGGCTTCGCGACTTGCATGATGTGGGCGTCAACGGAGTGTGGGCGCGAATCATCAAGAACGCATTCGCTCCCGTGTTCCTTGAGCCCTGCCACTACGTTGTTGGCAATCCCCCGTGGGTGAACTGGGAGAACCTTCCGGAGGAGTACCGCTCGGACAGCAAGCCTCTGTGGGAACACTACGGGCTGTTCCCCCACGGCGGGATGGACACCATCCTGGGCAAGGGGAAGAAGGACATCTCCATGCTCATGACCTACGTGTCTGTCGATCGTTACCTGCGCCGTGGCGGCAAGCTGGGTTTCGTCTTTTCTCAGAGTCTGTTCAAGACATCCGGCGCTGGCCAAGGGTTCCGGCGGTTCCAGCTCCCCGACGGCACACCCTTCGGCCCACTCACTGTCGAGGACATGGTCGACCTCAAGCCCTTCGAGGGAGCCTCGAATCGGACGGCGGTCGCGGTTGTCGCGAAAGGGAGGGCGATCCGGTATCCAATCACGTACTTGCGGTGGAAGAAGCGGGGCACGGGTCGAGGTAGCGCGATTGGTTTCGACACTCCCCTGGAGCAGGTGACGAGTCAGAAGGTCACGTTCAGCGACTGGTTCGCCGAGCCAGTGGACGGCCGCAATCCTACATCCGCTTGGATCACGGCGAGGCGGGGAGCCCTGCGGGCATTGAGAAGAGTCCTGGGACCTTCGGTGTATGTCGCCCACGAAGGCTCAAACACCGGAGGAGCCAACGGTGTCTTCTGGATGGAGATCACGGGTGACTCAGGACCCCGTGAGGCGTAGAGGGATAGACGTAGAAGTGATGGAGCGCGACTACCCAAAGGCCCACTCGTACTTGACTCGGTTCGAGGGCATTCTCCAGTCGCGGCCCGCCTACCACCGATACTTCACGGACGACGATCCGTTCTGGTCCATGTTCAATGTCAGTTCGTTCACTTTCGCACCATGGAAGGTCGTTTGGCGCGAGCAAGCGGCGCTGTTTACAGCGGCGGTTATCGGTCCTAAGGACGGACGCCCCGTTGTCCCCGACCACAAGTTGATGATGGTGGAAGCGGGGTCGCCGCGGGAGGCGCGATATATCTGCGCAGCACTCAACTCCGCGCCTGCCACCTTGGCTGTCTATGCATACGCAATCGAGATCTCGACAAATACGCACGTGCTCGAGAATGTCGCTGTGCCCAGGTACTCACCTCGGGACCCGCTCCATCGGCGGCTGAGTGACCTGTCGGAGGCCGCTCACACAGCCGCGTCTGAAGGTGACGCCGAACGAGTCTCCTCCATCGAAGCGGAGATCGATGTAAGCGCAGCAAGGTTGTGGGGTCTATCGGAATCGGAGCTTGCTGAGATCCACCGCTCCCTTGGGGAGGCATGACGTGAGCAACCCGTTCGAAGGACTTCGTCCGGCGCTGGAGGTCATCTCACAGGAGGCAGAGGTCTTACCTGCCACTGGTCAGGCTATGGAGGATCTCATGCGTCCCGACCACGCCGAGGTGATCGATCGCCTGCGAGAGGGCGACGACAGGGTGAGGGAAGTTCTGCTCGAATCTCCCAACCGAGAGCCGTACGTGGCGCTGAAACCGCTCCACCGGGAAGTCCGGCACATGCTGAGGTATTTCCTGGACGGGTCGGCTCGGACCTTCTTTCTGGGGGATGCGGTCGAGGGCCGGAGGCAGACCCCAATACACGTCGCTCAGATTGGAGCAGCGGCAGTGTTCAGGAGCGATCGAGGCCAAGTACATGTGGCGCAATCAGTGCACAGGATCGTGCTGATGATGGACAAGAGCGCGGTCTCGTTTGGCGAGCGGGTGGAAGAACTCGTCAAGCAAGCGGGGCCCCGGTACGGCTTCCTGGACACGATGGAGAAGGACGGGGAGTCGGAGAAGACATCGCCCGGGAAGGAGCCCCGCTCACGTGCTGCGCACAAAGCTCATCACCGTATGGCGATGACCGAGGAGGAGTTGGGGAGGAGCCTGCACCGGTTGCCGGGAGAGTGGCTCGTCCTGGATGGAAGCCTCGGCAAGGACCTCCACTCGTGGCGGGACGTCCCCGAGTTCCTCGGGGTCACGAAGTCCTTCAGCCGCGAGCCGACCTTCAAGCTCCCCGGGGCGAGGGGTGGTCGCGTGGTGAGCCTCTATGAACTGCTGGCCGGGCTCCCGTACTCCGCGAGGACGTGTGCCTTCTCCGCGCGCTCAGGCAAGGGAGCTGTGTGGTACGTGCGGTTGCGGGAGCAGCGGCACCTGGACTATCCCCTGATGGGTGTGGTGAAGGTGGAGTTCCCCAACCCGAACGAGGAGGCCGTGCCTTCGGCGACCGTCGACGAACTCTCCTCGGCCCTGGTGGCCGAGCGGCAGGCCACGCCACACGGTAAGGACATCCGATGGCATGCTCATCTGTACCCGATCTACCTCGCCGAACAGGCCGTGAAGAACGGCTTCACCTCGATGGAGGCGCTGAAGGCTGGTATGAGGTGGCCCACGCGGCTGTCGATGCCCGCTACAGGCTCTTAGGATGGCAGACATGGTCAAGGAGATGGAGGAAGAGCAAGAGCTGGTCACCGGAGCGCCGCCTGCGGGCGGCGAGGTGATCGGCAAGGCCTCCGCGACCGAGCGAGACCCGAACTCGTCGGAGCGATTCTCCTTCTGGCTGGCACCCGACGAGATCGTCAACCCGTTCGACATCGTCGAAGCCGATCAGCTGGAAGGGACTCGAACGTTCGGTCTCGTCACGAACATCAAGCAAATCACGGACGCCCCCTCGCACCTGTCCAACTTCATCTCCAGCGACTTCGGCAGCACCGACTCGACAGCCCAAACCCCTCGGCAAGGTGCGAACGTGGCTGACGTGAGCGTGCTCGCCAACTACGACCCCTCCGACCCGAAGAAGTATCCGATGGGGATCTACATGCCCGTGCAGAGCGAGTCGCCCGTCCGCTTCGCGGACGAGGGCGGCATACACGTGGCACTGGGCATCGACAAGATGTTCGAGTACGAGCGGGAGTACAAGGAGAAGATCACCATCCCCGCTGGCCTGATCCGCATGTCGAACGGGACCCGCGTGCGCGTGTACCTGGACAAACGATACGTGCTCGGACCGGAGGGCGCCCACGTCAACATCGCGGGTATCTCCGGGCTGGCCACGAAGACCTCCTACGCAATGTTCCTAATCCAGTCCATTCTTCAGACGGTAGGAGCGAAGGACATCGCGGTCGTCTTGCTGAACGTCAAGCAGAACGACCTCCTGGTCATCGACAAGCCGCGAAAGAACCCCAAGCCGGAGGATATCGAGTTCTGGGAGTTCCTCGGCCTGCGGCCCCAGCCGTTCGAGAACGTCCGGTACCTCCTCCCGTGGGGCAAGGAGACACAGACCACGGGGCTCCCCAACTCCTTCGGAGAACCGCCCGATCAGTTTCAGACCTACTCGTACTCGTTGGAGGACGTAGTGGGCGACCGCATGAAGCAGGGGCCAGGGCTCGGCCTGCTGATCCGAGTTCCCGATCCATGGGACACGTTGGGAGCCTTGATCGGTGAGGTCCAGCATGGGATCGCGAACCAAGAGCCTATCTGGAAGAACGTCCACACCTGGAGCGAGCTGCTGAACGGCCAGCCGCTCATGAAGGACGGACAGCCTCAGCGCATCAGCAATCTGGAGGCGCGGTCAGTGGGCCGCTTCGTTCGCGTCTTGCGTCGGGTCACGCGAAACCGCCAGTCCGGCGTATTCGTGGAGCAGCGAGCGGCCAGACGTGCCGTGAACCTCGGAGACGAGATTCGAAAGATCGAAGGCGGCCAGACGACGGTCGTGGACATCGCGAAGCTGACCGATGAAGAGCGTGCCTTGGTATTCGGGCACATCATCCAAGAGGTCTACGCGATGTACGCGGAAGCGACCATTGACGAGCGAGGGGATCTGCCGAAGAGAGTCCTTATCTTCGTCGATGAGCTGAACAAGTACGCGCCGTCGCGCCGAGGCGGAGGGGAGTCATCGATCCTGGAGTACGTGCTCGACATAGCAGCTCGGGGCCGATCGTTGGGCGTGGTCCTCGTGTCGGCGGAGCAGTTCATGAGCGAAGTTCATGGACAGGTGATCGGCAACTCCGCTACGAAGGTAATCGGCCGGAGTGACTCATCGGAGTTGGCTGACGCCTCCTATCGGGCCATTCCCCAAGATGTGAAAGCCCACCTGACGAGGTTGGACAAGGGCGAGCTGCTGCTCACCCATCCCATCTACCGACAGCCCGTGCGCATCGAGTTCCCGATGCCCGCGTATCAGGCGATCGGACACTAGGCCCCCGAAGTGCCAGTGGCATCTACCTTCCGCGATCGGGACGATCGGCGGTTTGACGCCGGGTGTCCGGTTGAGGAACGGCCCAACTGGAGTACCTGGGTGACGCCACGGAGGCTGATGACCGAACCAGTGCACCGCTGGTTCGTGTTTCCGCATAGTTTCTCGCCACAGCTCGTCCACTCGCTCATCGCGGAATGGGGCCTTTCCAGCGAGGACGTCGTCCTTGATCCCTTCGTGGGGGCGGGGACTACGCTGCTCGCGGCTCAGGACGCCGGCGTCCGCGCGTCCGGATTCGACCTGTCTCCTCTCTCCGAACTGGCCTCGCGAGTGAAGGTTGCACCTCCCGATGCCGCAGCTCTGCGGAGTGCCTGGGCCGCGGTGAAGCCACGAATCCGCGTCCGCCGCCGCCTCTCGGCCGAAGCTTCGTACGGCGAGCTGGTCGTTCGAGCTTTTCCAGAGACCATGCTGCCGACGCTGGATGGCGCCCGCCGGGCCATCCTCGACGCGGAGCGGCCGGACGCCGAGAGGGATGCTCTGCTCCTTGCCCTGCTCGCCGTGCTACCAGCCTTCAGCCGATTGGTCCGCAAGGGCGGTTGGCTGGAGGAGCGGGTTGAAACTCTGCCCCCCAAGCGTGTTCGAGGCGAACTGGACGAGAGAGTGCAGCTCATGGCCGAAGACCTGGAGGATCGACAGGGCGATGGTCGGCCATCTGCGACAGTGTCCGTAGGCGACGCGAGAAGGTTGCCACTGGAAGACGGGTCGGTCTCGGCCGTCGTCACGTCCCCTCCATATCCGAACCGCCATGACTACACGAGGGTCTTCGGGGTCGAGCTCCAGTTCGGCTTCCTCGACTGGATGGAGCTTCGACGGCTTCGCTATCAGAGCTTCAGTTCCCATCCCGAGTCCAAGCCCGAGCGCCCCAAGAACAACGGATACGCAGAGGCGAATGAGCTGAGGCAGACGATCGCGAAGATCGCGGATCTCATCACTGACAAGCGCGCGAAGACTCGCATCCCTCAGATGCTACATGGATACTTCGAGGACCTGTACCTCACGGTGCGAGAGCTTCAGCGGGTCCTCAAAGCCAATGGACGCGCGGCAATCGTGGTGGGAAACGTGAGCTACTGTGGCATCCCGCTGGAGGTAGATCGGTTCACCGTGGAAATCGCTCGACAGGCGGGGTTTGCCCCACGTATCGTCTACGTGGCGCGGCGGCGCGGCAACAGCGCCCAGCAGATGAAGGAACACGGGCGAAGGCCTCAACGTGAGTCGGTGGTCGTGCTCGTCAAGCCTCTCTCGCGCAAGAATTCGCGCAGCTGAGCCACGCTTCGCTCAGCCGCGTAACGGGGGTCCAAAGACGCTCCGACTGAGGCTCGCGACCATCAAAGCGGAAGCGATGGTTAACTTGACCATCTGATTTCACTTGACTGTGAACGGATTGCCGCGTCGGCCAGCCAGTAAGGAAAGCAGAACAAGGGGAGGAATTGTGATGGCTGATCACTACGTCCTTCACGTGCGAACATAAGGGCATGACGGCCCGATCCTCGGCCCAGTCCTCAAGTGACCCTTGCGCCAGGTTTCTGAGTGCTTGCCTGATTGTGCTCCTGGCCAGGTCCGGGTCAGCTTTCATGTCTAGGGCGGCTCCAGTTACAATATCTATGAGTTAGTCTCGCATTTTGCGGGATTGTCTTGCCGCCCATCCAGTACTGCTCCACATGATCCACCGCGCTATCGTCGGCATCTTGGATCCGCTGGTGGCATATCGTGCAGGTCGGGTCACCCCGGAAGAGCGTCTCCTTCAACCGCCTGCTGAAAAGCCTAGGTTCGTGCCGGGGCGCTCCCATGACGTCCTTTAGCATTAGGCGCCACTTGTCGAACCGTGCCGTTACCATCTTGACCGAGCTAGTCGACAACTCGATTGCTTCAATGAATGCCTGGTCCGCGGTCATCAGCCAGATGAGCGCCTCACGGATGGAGTCGAGGTACGGATGGACTTGACTCTTGTCGTACAGGGTGAATCCGTACATGAGAACGTCGTAGAGGGATACGTTGAACTTGCTGGGCTCCCAGTACCCGTTAGGGTCCACGTCCGTTCCCCTGTAGAACCGGCGAAACGCATGCTCTCCTAAGAGAGACCGCACGAGAGCGGAGGACTTCTTGAACTGTTGGCGAAGCTCGGCAGCCGCCCCGGGAGAGATGTTCTGCCACTGCCGCATGTCGCGGTTCAGGAATTGGCTTATCGGAGACCGATACTGAAGGTAAGGGGTATGAAAGAAGCTCGCGAATCGGAGAGCGAGCTCGACATCTCTCATTCTCCGCTCTGGGGCCTTGATTCTCAGCAAGTACATGAAGTCCGGGTCCCCAGCTAGCTCCCTTAGAAGCGTGTTGTATGGACCGCGGTACACGCAATTGCGAAGTTCCTGGTCATTAAGGGCAACCGCACCACTGTTCAGTCGTTCGAAAATATCGAACTTCAAATCTTCGTCGGATTCCCTCTGGATCGTAACTGTTCGGATCGGCGTTCGTCGAATCGTAGCTTGAAGATCCTTCTGGAGGTCCGCATAGGTCTTCTTCAAAAGATCGGCCCTGATTCTGAGTCCTTGCAGGGCGAATTTGCCATCGAGAAAGTCGAAGAAAGACGTCAGCCTCTGTTGGCCGTCGATAACCGACTCCTTCCCATCGAGATCCTCGGCCAAGTAGACAATCGGCAATGGAACTTCGAGAAGGACTGACTCGATCAGGCGACTACTCTTAGTGCGGTCCCAGATGAAATACCTTTGGAATCCGGGCTGAAGGACGAGGTCACCATCTTTGAACCGGTCGTACAAGTCCTTTATGGGAGGATCGGACGGCCTCGCATACACTCGCCGGACAGTCTCGGTCACCTCTGCCTGGTCCGCAGCCTCTTCAGCCTCGTCTGTCTCTTCGTCTTCTTCAAGGGTGTCGTGTTTGAGCGCAGCGTCCATAGCGATGCTTTAGCCTCCTACGCACGGATTCTATGAGTCTGACAGCAACGGAGTTCTGGGTCTAGCGAGCGATCTCCGGCCTGGGCGTTGAACTGCGAGGTCGCGATCCTTGGCTCTGGCCGTAGTGGGAACCCTCGAGGCCGGAGAGCTGCTCCGTCGCGCGATCCCATTCCTCCTCGAGCGAGGCGATGCGTTCTCGCGTCTCCCCGTGGAGGCGGACCGCCTTCGCCACGTCGTCGCCGCCGGTCTTGTAGAACGCTGGGTCGGCTAGCCGCTCCTCGAGGTTCCGGAGCTCCGCCGTCTCGCCGTCCAGCTCGCGCTCCACCCGCTGGACCGCCGTCCGATGCTCCCTGAGCAGGGCCCGCTCGAGAGCCGTCGCCTGTCGCCGGGCCTTCGCCTCGAGCGGCGCCGGAGGCCGGACGCCCGTGGTCGTCTCGGGAGCGCTGGGGGTGGCGTCGCGGTCCTTGCGGTAGCGGTAGAGCTCGTAGTCGCCTTCGTAGGAACGGACCTGGCCTTCCTCCACCTCGAGGATTCGGTCGGCTACTGTTCGGATCAGGTGGCGGTCGTGCGTTATGAGCACGAGCGCGCCCTCGTACGCTTGGAGCGCCTCCTCGAGAGCGTCCCGGCTCGGTATGTCGAGGTGGTTGGTCGGCTCGTCCAGACAGAGCAGGTTGTAG
>WNFU01009987.1_pt1 | contig 14971 bp, 11 predicted proteins | sample 5400121 | NCBI WGS metagenome assembly WNFU01 (sample SAMN13153360, study PRJNA577476) | soil metagenome | isolation source: 100 cm soil or saprolite under grassland replicate 1 | place: USA:California | collected 2016-06-15
AGCCGGACGTGATCACGATGGACCTCAACATGCCCGACGCCGACGGCTTCTCGGGCATCGCGCGGATCATGGCGGAGACGCCGACGCCGATCCTCGTGCTCACCGCGAACCGCGAGGAGGCGGTCGGGTTCCGCGCCCTCTCGCTCGGCGCGCTCGACATCCTCGAGAAGCCGCAGGCGACGACCGACCTCGACGAGTACGGGCGCCTCCTCCGCTCGCGGCTGCGCCTGCTCGCGGGCGTGAAGGTGATCCGCCACATGCGCGGCCTGCGCGAGCGCGCCGCGGCCGCGCCGCGCGTCGCCGGCCGGGCGGACCTCGTCGTCATCGGCGCGTCGCTCGGCGGCCCCCGCGCGCTCGCGTCGCTCCTGCGCGGCCTGCCCCGCGGCTTCCCGGCGCCGATCGCGATCGTCCAGCACATCGCCGACGGCTTCACCGAGGGGCTCGCGAGCTGGCTCGCGACCGAGGCGCACCGCGACGTCCACGAGGCGCGCGACGGCGAGGCGCTCGTCCCGGGGCGCGTGGTGCTCGCGCCCACCGGGCGCCACCTCGTCGCCGGGGAGGGGTTCGTGCGCCTCTCCGACGCCCCGCCGGTGGCCACGTTCAAGCCGTCGGTCACGCCGCTGTTCCTCTCGGCGGCGCGCGCGTACGGCGCGCGCGCCTGCGGCGTCATCCTCACCGGGATGGGGCGCGACGGCGCCGAGGGCCTCAAGGCGATCAAGGACGCGGGCGGGCCGACGCTCGCCCAGGACGAGGCGACGAGCGCGGTGTTCGGGATGCCGCGCGCCGCGATCGAGCTCGGCGCGGTCGATCGCGTCCTGCCCCTCGACGAGCTCTCGCGCGCGCTCGCGGAGCTGACGCGATGATGGCGATCCCGACCGAGCTGCTCGTCGAGCTCGCGGCTCTCCTCAAGGAGCGGGTCGGGCTCCACATCCGCCAGGACAGCCACTCGGCGCTCAAGATCGCGATCGCCGCGCGGCTCGACGAGCTCGCCGGGAAGGTCGGCGACGCGGGCGGGTACCTGAGGCTGCTCCGCTCCGAGCAGGGCGACGAGGAGCTGCGGCGCCTGCTCCCGCTCGTGACGGTCGGGAAGACGAGCTTCTTCCGGGACGAGCGGCAGTTCCGTGCGCTCGACGCGCTCCTCCCCGGCCTCCTCGCGCGCGTCCGCGCCGGCGGCCGCAAGCGGATCTCGGTCTGGTCCGCGGGGTGCGCGACGGGCGAGGAGCCGTACTCGATCGCCATGGCCCTCGCAGAGGCGGGCGCCGAGGCGGAGCAGGTCGAGCTCCTCGCGACCGACGTGAACCCCGAGGCGGTCGCGTTCGCCGCACACGCGAGCTACGACGCGCGGCGGGTGCGCGAGATCCCGGTGCCGCTGCTCGAGCGCCACTTCGACCGGGACGGCGACCGCCACGTCGTGCGCGCCTCGCTCCGCCGCTACATCACCGCGATCCGGCCGCACAACCTCGTGTCCTCGGTCTTCCCGCGCCCGGCGGACGGCGGCTGGGACATCATCTTCTGCCGGAACGTCATCATCTACTTCGACACGCCGACGACGCAGCAGGTGCTCACGCAGTTCCACAACGCGCTCGCGCCCGGCGCGTACCTGTTCCTCGGTTACTCGGAGTCGCTGTTCCGGCTGTTCGAGGGGTTCGAGCTGACGGAGGTCGCGGGCGCGTTCCTCTACCGCCGCCCCCAGACGGCGCTCCGACCGGCGCCTGCGACACTGCGGGCGCGCACGGTGCCGCTGTCGCCGCCCCTGGTCACCCACGTCGACGTCCGTCCCGCGGCGGCGCGCCCGCGCGGCGCCGGCCCGCCGTCCTGGGGAGCGGAGGCGCACGGGTCCGCCGCCCCCGGGCCCGGCTCGCCGCCGCTCGCGCCGCAGGAGTTCCTCGACGGGGCGGTCGCGCTCTTCGCCGAGGGCCGGTTCGGGGCCGCGCGCGAGCTGCTCGAGCGGCTCCTCGAGCGGGCGGGGGAGGACCTCGCCGTCCGGCTCACGCTCGCGAACCTCTACGGGATCCTGCGCCAGCCCGACCGAGCCAGCGCCTGCTACACCGCGGCGCTCCAGATCGAGCCGCTCAGCGCCGAGGCCCACCTGTTCTACGCGATCCACCTGCTCGCGGGCGGCGAGGCGGACGCGGCGGCGCTCGAGCTCTCTCGCGCGCTCTTCCTCGACCCGGACCTCGTGCTCGCGCACTACTACCTCGGGCGCTGCCGCGAGGCGCAGAAGGACGTGAGCCGCGCGCGGCTCGCCTACCGGAACGCGCTCGAGGCGTTCAAGCGCCGGCCCGCGGGGAAGCGACAGGCGTTCCTGGGTTACTATCCCGACATCCCCGAGGACGGGGCCGCCTTCGCCCGGGCCGCCGAGTACGCGCTCGCAGCGCTGTAGGTGACACGATGGCCGAGAAGAAGCGCATCCTCCTGCTCGACGACTCGAAGATCACGCTCGAGATGGAGAAGGCGGTCCTCGAGGACCGCGGCTACAAGGTGGCGATCGCCTCGAACCTGCTCGAGTTCCAGTGCCAGCTCGACCAGTTCCAGCCCGAGATCATCCTCACCGACCTCATGATGCCGGACATCTCGGGCAAGGACATCGTCCGGGTGCTGAAGCAGGACTTCCACAGCGAGAAGATCCCGATCATCCTGTTCAGCTCGAAGCCCGACGACGAGCTGCAGGAGATCTCCGAGCAGGCGGGCGCCGACGGGTTCCTCTCGAAGTCGCACGGTATCGACAAGCTCGGGGACATGGTCGACGAGATGGTGGACTCCATCCTCTGGTAGGGGTGGTCTGCACGTGCGCCCATACGAGATCATCCACGCGAAGCGGGACGGGCGGGCGATCGCCGCGGACGACCTGCGCGCGCTCGTCGCCGGGTTCACGCGCGGCGACGTCCCCGACTACCAGATGGCCGCCTTCTGCATGGCGGTGTTCTTCCGCGGGATGGACGAGGCCGAGGTCGGCGCGCTCACGGACGCGATGCTCCGCTCGGGCGACGTGCTCGATCTGTCCGACGTGCCCGGCGCGAAGGTGGACAAGCACTCGACGGGGGGCGTCGGAGACAAGGTGTCGCTCGCGCTCGCCCCGCTCGCCGCGGCGTGCGGCGTGAAGGTGCCGATGATCTCCGGCCGCGGGCTCGGGCACACCGGCGGCACGCTCGACAAGCTCGAGGCGATCCCGGGGTTCCGCACGGACCTCGGCGTCGACCGGTTCCGGGCGCTCGTGCGTGAGGTCGGCGCCTGCCTCGTCGGCCAGACGGCACAGCTCGCGCCGGCCGACCGGCGCCTCTACGCGCTGCGCGACGTGACCGCGACGGTGGAGTCGATCCCGCTCATCGCCGCGTCCATCATGTCCAAGAAGCTCGCGGAGGGGATCGACGCGCTCGTCCTCGACGTGAAGGTCGGCTCGGGCGCGTTCATGAAGACGGCCGCGGACGCCCGCGCCCTCGCGCGGACCCTCGTCGGGATCGGCCGCGGGATGGGGAAGAGGGTGAGCGCGCTCCTCACCGACATGTCGCAGCCGCTCGGACGCGCGGTCGGGAACGCGCTCGAGGTGGTCGAGACGGTCGAGCTCCTGCGCGGCGGCGGCCCCGCGGATCTCAGGCACGTCACGGTCGAGCTCACCGCCGAGATGCTCCTGCTCGGCGGGGTGGCGCCCGACCGCGCGGCGGCCCGGACGGCGGTGCTCGCCGCGATCGCGGACGGCCGCGGCCTCGCGAAGCTCGAGGAGATCGTCCGCGCCCAGGGCGGCGACCCGCGCGCGCTCGCGGATCCCGACCGGCTCCCGCGCGCGCCGCGCACCTTCGACGTCGGCGCACCTGCCGCCGGGTTCGTCGGGGAGATCGACGCCGAGGCGCTCGGCCTCGCGGCCGTCGCGCTCGGCGCGGGCCGCGCGCGCGTGGAGGACCGGGTGGACCCCGCGGTCGGGCTCGTCGTCCACAAGCGGCTCGGGGACCCGGTCGCGCGCGGCGAGCCGCTCTGCACCGTGCACGAGGGCGATCGGAGCGAGCCGCGCGCCCGCGTCGCCGCCCGCGTCGAGGCGGCGTTCCGGATCGGGGCGGCGGGCGTCGTCCCGCCGCCGCTCGTCGTCGAGCGGCTCGACGTGGCGAGGTGACCATGACGAAGCGCGCCGATCTCTCCACCCGGCTCTCGTACGCGCTCGCGTGGGTGCGCGGCCGGACGGACGTGTCCCCCACCGTCGGAATCGTGCTCGGGTCCGGCCTCGCCGGCCTCGCCGACCGCCTCGAGCGCGCAACCGTGATCCCCTACGAGGAGATCCCGGGCTTCCCCATCTCGAAGGTGCCGGGTCACCGCGCCCGCCTCGTCGTAGGCGAGCTCCCCGTCGATGGGGGCGCCGTCGCGGTCGCCGCCATGCAGGGGCGGGCGCACGGCTACGAGGGCTGGAGCGCCGACGACGTCGCCTTCCGAACGCGGCCGGGGGTGTGAACCCGTCGTTCCTCCCGGGCGACCTCGTCCGGATCACCGATCACCTGAACCTCTCCGGCCTGAACCCGCTCGTCGGCGAGAACGACGATCGGATAGGCCCGCGCTTCCCGGACCTCACCGACGCCTACGACTCGCGGCTCGGGGCGATCCTCCACGAGGTGGCGGCCGAGCGCGACATCGCGCTCCGCTCCGGGGTCTACGCGTGCCTGCTCGGCCCGTCGTACGAGACCCCCGCGGAGATCCGCATGCTGCGCGGGCTCGGCGCCGACGTCGTCGGCATGTCGACCGTGCCGGAGGTGATCGCGGCGCGACACATGGGGGTCCGGGTCGCCGGGATCTCGGTCGTCACGAACCTCGCGGCGGGGCTGTCCCGCAAGGCGCTCACCCACGAGGAGGTCGCGCAGACGGCCGAGCGGGTCGAGGAGCGGCTCACGGCCCTCGTGACCGGCTTCCTCGCCCGGGCGGCGCGTTGAACGGCGCGGCCGGCCGCAGTAGCCTCTGCGGCGCGGCGTGAGCCGAACCGCCGGGTACGGAGGCAGCGATGGTGAACGAGACGAAGGACGCGGCGGCGGGGGACGACGACCGGCGCGACAGCCAGCGCGTGCCGATCCAGCTGCTCGTCCGCGACGACGCCATCGGGGGATCGTTCGAGCCCTACGACGGGAACCTCGCGCTCGGCGGCGTCTGGTACGACTCCTTCCACCCACCGGTGGGCAGCCACGTCCAGATCCGCTTCCTCGTCCCCGGCGCGCGCCAGGAGATCCGTGCCTTCGGCGAGGTGCTCCGCGTCTCGCGCGAGGGGGCCCGCTTCGGCGCGCACGTGAAGTTCGTGGACATCCCGCTCGACGCGGAGCTCGCGATCGCGCGCTATCTCCAAGAGGGCTGAGGGTGGCCCGGGCTCGCTCCACTCCGGGCCTCGCCCCCCTCGTCCGCGCCGCCGTCGCCGCGCGCCGTCACGCACACGCGCCCTACTCCCGGTTCAAGGTCGGCGCGGCGGTGCTCGCGGGCGCGGCCGTCCACGCGGGCGCGAACGTCGAGAACGCGAGCTACGGGCTCACCCTGTGCGCCGAGCGGGTCGCGGTCGGCGCGGCGATCGTCGCGGGCGCGCGCGGGATCGACGCGGTCGCCGTGGCGAGCGGCACCGAGGAGCCGATCCCGCCCTGCGGCGCGTGCCTGCAGACGCTCGCGGAGTTCGCCGGCCCGGAGCTGCCGGTGGTGCTCGTCGGCGCGCGCGGCCGCAAGGTCGAGACGACCCTGGGCGCGCTCCTGCCCCAGGCATTCTCGAACCGGTTCCTGGTTTGACTCGCGCCGCTTCCGGTCCTATGTACGGCGACGGGATGGAGGTCTTCCGCTCGCTCGACGAGGCGAAGGCGCGCGGGACGCTGCGAGGCTGCGCGGTCGCGATCGGCAACTTCGACGGAGTCCACCTCGGGCACCAGCGGCTGCTCTCGCTCGCGCGGGAGCGCGCCGCCCCCCGGCGCGCGCCGTCGGTCGTCCTCACCTTCGACCCGCACCCCGTGCGCGTGCTCCGTCCCGCGCTCGCGCCGCCCGTGATCACCTCGCTCGCGCGCAAGCTCGAGCTGCTCGCGGAGCGCGGCGTGGACGCGACGGTCGTGCAGCCGTTCGACGTCGCGTACGCGCAGACCCCCGCGGCCGAGTTCGTGGCGCGCGACCTCGTCGGAGCGCTCGGCTGCGCCGACGTGGTCGTCGGGTACGACTTCACCGCGGGGCACGAGCGGGCCCGCGTGGACGCGCTCCGCGCGCTCCTCGCGCGGGCGGGCGTCCTGCTCCACGTGGTCGAGCCGGTGACCGCGGACGGGCTCGTCGTCTCCTCGACGAAGATCCGGGAGTTCCTCCTCGAGGGGAACGTCGAGGCCGCCGCGCTCCTCCTCACCCGCCCCTACGACCTCGACGGCGAGGTGGCCCGCGGCGCCGGGCGTGGCCGCGGGTTCGGGTTCGCGACCGCGAACGTCGCGACGGCGGCGCTCCTCCCCGCGAACGGGGTCTACGTCGTGCACGCGATCGTCGGCGGCCGGCCCGGGCCGCGGGGCCGGGAGGGCGGCGCGGTCCACGGCGGGGTGTGCAACGTCGGCGTGAAGCCGACGGTGGAGGCGGGCGCCGCGGTCGTGGCGGAGGCGCACCTCTTCGACTTCGACGGGCGGGATCTCTACGGCGAGCCGATCCGCCTCGCGTTCCTCGCGCGGCTCCGCGACGAGCGCCGCTTCCCGTCCGTGGACGCGCTCCGGGCCCAGATCGGGCTCGACGTCACACGCGCGCGGGACGTGCTCGCCGCGGCGCCGGTGTAGGCGCCGCGACACCATTTCTGCGAGCCGAAACGCGCACTTCCGGGGTCCCGCTTCCTTGACCCTCTCGCGAGGCGCCTGCTAACGTCGAGGACGCCTTCCGGCGTTGCGTCGCCCCCGCTCGAGAGGAAATTTCGACATGTCAGGACGTCTCGGCGAACTGCTCGTGCGGGAGAACCTCATCTCGCTGCAGCAGCTGCAGAAGGCGCAGGACGAGCAGCGCAAGACCGGCGGCCGCATCGGCTCTCTCCTCGTGAGACACGGCGCCATCGCAGAGCACGACCTCACGAACTTCCTGTCGAAGCAGTACGGCGTCCCGGCGATCTCGCTCAAGGACTTCGACATAGACGACGAGGTCCTGAAGCTCATCCCGAAGGGCACCGCCGAGAAGCACCAGGTCGTCCCGGTGAACCGCGCCGGCTCCTCGCTCATCGTCGCGATGAGCGACCCCTCGAACATCTTCGCCGTCGACGACATCAAGTTCCTCACCGGCTACAACGTCGAGGTCGTCGTCGCCTCCGAGCAGGCCATCAAGGAGGCGATCGAGAAGTACTACTCCGAGAAGGGGCCCGATCTCGACGAGGTGATGCAGGGCTTCGACGACTCCGAGGTGACGCTCGTCGAAGCCGACGGCGACGACATGAACGTCGTCGACCTCGAGAAGAGCGCGGAGGAGGCGCCGGTCGTCAAGCTCGTGAACCTGATCCTCCTCGACGCGATCAAGAAGGGCGCCTCCGACATCCACGTGGAGCCCTACGAGAAGGACTTCCGCGTCCGGTTTCGCATCGACGGCGTGCTGTACGAGGTGATGAGGCCGCCGATGAAGCTGCGGAACGCGATGATCTCGCGCCTCAAGATCATGTCGGAGCTCGACATCAGCGAGCGCCGGCTCCCGCAGGACGGCCGCATCAAGCTGAAGCTCGGGAAGGGCAAGGAGATGGACTTCCGCGTCTCCATCTGCCCGACGCTCTTCGGCGAGAAGGTCGTGATGCGGCTCCTCGACAAGTCGAACCTCCAGCTCGACATGACGAAGCTGGGCTTCGAGGAGGGCCAGCTGAAGGAGTTCATGGAGGCGATCGACCGGCCCTACGGCATGGTGCTCGTCACCGGCCCCACCGGCTCGGGGAAGACGACGACCCTCTACTCCGCGCTCCAGAAGCTCAACGAGGTCGCCTGGAACATCTCCACCGCCGAGGACCCGGTCGAGTTCAACTTCTTCGGGATCAACCAAGTCCAGATGCACGAGGACATCGGCCTCAACTTCGCGGCCGCGCTCCGCAGCTTCCTGCGGCAGGACCCCGACATCATCATGGTCGGCGAGATCCGCGACTTCGAGACCGCCGAGATCGGGGTGAAGGCCGCGCTCACCGGCCACCTCGTGCTCTCGACCCTCCACACGAACGACGCCCCCGGCACGGTCTCGCGCCTCCTCAACATGGGCATCGAGCCGTTTCTCGTCACGGCGTCCTTGAACGCGATCGTCGCGCAGCGGCTCTGCCGCAAGCTCTGCCAGGAGTGCAAGAAGCCGGCGGAGGTCGAGGACCAGGCGCTCCTCGACGCCGGCTTCTCCGCCGAGGAGATCGGCACGTTCCAGGCGTTCGGCCCGGGCGGCTGCAAGACCTGCAACGACCGCGGGTACAAGGGACGCGTCGCCATCTACGAGGTGATGCCGCTGTGGGACGGCCTGAAGGAGCTCGTCATCCAGGGCTGCTCGTCCGCGGAGCTGAAGCAGGAGGCGATCCGGCTCGGCTTCCGCACGCTGCGCATGGCCGCGCTCGCCAAGGTGAAGCTCGGCATGACGAGCCTCGCCGAGGCGCTCGGCAACACCGCGCCGGACAAGTTCTAGGTTTCCACCCCACCCCGACCCGCTCCCCCGCCGTGCGGTGGGAGAGGGAGCCGAAAGAGAGCCGACCTTGGCGAACCTGCACCAGCTCCTCAAGGCGATGGTCGAGAAGGGGGCCTCCGACCTCCACGTCACGACCGGCTCGCCCCCGCAGCTCCGCATCGACGGCAAGCTCGTGCCGCTCAAGACGCCGCCGCTCTCGCCGGTGGACACGAAGCAGCTCAGCTACTCGATCCTGACCGACGCGCAGAAGCACAAGTTCGAGGAGGAGTCGGAGCTCGACCTCTCCTTCGGCGTGAAGGGGCTCTCGCGCTTCCGGGCGAACATCTTCATGCAGCGCGGCGCGGTCGCCGGCGCGTTCCGCACGATCCCGTTCAAGATCCTGACCTTCGCGGAGCTCGGGCTCCCGCCGATCGTCACCGAGCTCGCGAGGAAGCCGCGCGGTCTCATCCTCGTCACCGGCCCGACCGGCTCGGGCAAGTCCACGACGCTCGCGTCGATCATCGACAAGATCAACACCGACCGGCACGAGCACATCATCACGATCGAGGATCCGATCGAGTACCTGCACCCGCACAAGAACTGCCTCGTGAACCAGCGCGAGATCGGGGCGGACACCCAGTCGTTCAAGAAGGCGCTCAAGTACATCCTGCGGCAGGACCCGGACGTCGTGCTCATCGGCGAGATGCGCGATCTCGAGACGGTCGAGGCGGCGCTCGTCATCTCCGAGACCGGCCACCTCGCCTTCGCGACGCTCCACACGAACTCGGCGGTCCAGACGATCAACCGCATCCTCGACGTCTTCCCGCCGTACCAGCAGCCGCAGGTCCGCGCGCAGCTCTCCTTCGTGCTCGAGGGCGTGCTCACGCAGAACCTCCTGCCGAAGGCGGGCGGCCCGGGGCGCGTGCTCATCATCGAGGTGATGGTGCCGAACCCCGCCATCCGGAACCTCATCCGCGAGGACAAGGTCCACCAGGTCTACTCGCAGATGCAGGTCGGCCAGACGAAGTTCGGGATGCAGACCTTCAACCAGAGCCTCGGCGTCGCGTACGCGAAGCGGCTCGTCACGCTCGAGGAGGCGATGGCGCGGTCGTCGGATCCGGACGAGCTGAAGAACATCCTCGCGAGCGGGAGCGTGCGCGCGCCCACGGCGATGGGGCCGAGGTAAGGGAACGGCGATTCGACCGGCGGGCGGCGCTCGACTAGGATCGCACCTTCGGAGCGAGGAGACCATGGCCCAGGCCGCAGCGATCAAGCAGAAGCCCGCGTCCGCGCCGAAGCAGGCGGCGGTCTTCAAATGGTCCGGCAAGACCAAGCAGGGCGAGCTCCGCGCGGGCGAGATGGAGGCCTCGGACTCCGGCGCGGTCGAGTCGCGCCTGCGGCAGATGGGCATCGATCCCATCAAGGTCCGCAAGAAGCCCAGGGAATTCCACATCACCATCCCGGGGATGGGCGGCGTCTCGACGAAGGACATCCTCGTCTTCACGCGCCAGTTCTCGGTGATGATCGACGCGGGCCTCCCGCTCGTGCAGGCGCTCGACATCCTCGGCTCGCAGTCGGACAACCCGGCGTTCAAGAAGGTGCTCCTTCAGGTCAAGTCGCGGGTGGAGTCGGGCTCCACGTTCGCTGATTCCCTCGCCGAGCACCCGAAGGTCTTCGACGAGCTCTTCGTACAGCTCACCCGCGCCGGCGAGATCGGCGGCATCCTCGACACGATCCTGCAGCGGCTCGGCGCGTACATCGAGAAGAACGAGAAGCTCGCGCGGCGGGTGAAGGGGGCGATGGTCTACCCGGCCGTCGTGATGTCGGTGGCGGTCGGGGTCGTGGTCGTCCTCCTCGCGTTCGTGACGCCGACGTTCGAGAAGATGTTCAAGGACTTCGGCGGCGCGATGCCGGCCCCGACCCAGTTCCTCATCAACCTTTCGCACGGGCTCACCGAGAACTGGTACTGGTTCCTCGGCGTCCCCATCGCCTTCGTCATCGCGTTCAAGGCGTTCGTGAACGACCCGCGCGGGCGCGCGCTGTGGGACGCGTTCACCCTGAAGACGCCGCTCTTCGGCGCGCTCGTGCGGAAGGTCGCGGTCGCCCGCTTCACGCGCACGCTCGGGACGATGCTCTCGTCAGGCGTCCCCATCCTCGACGCCCTCGAGATCGTGGCGAAGTCGGCGGGCAACAAGGTCATCGAGCGCGGCATCCTCTACACGCGCGCCAAGATCTCCGAGGGCAAGAACATGGCCGCCCCGCTCGCGGAGACGAAGGTCTTCCCGTCGATGGTCGTGCAGATGATCGGCGTCGGCGAGGCGACGGGCGCGATGGACCAGATGCTCGGCAAGATCGCCGACTTCTACGACGACGAGGTGGACGTCGCCGTCGGCGCGCTCACCAGCATGATCGAGCCGCTCATGATGGTCGTCCTCGGCAGCGTGGTCGGCGGCTTCATGGTGGCGATGTACCTCCCGATCTTCAGCATCGCCGGGAGCATCAAGTAGGGTCCTCCGTGGGCAGCGCCGGCGCGAGCCTCCTCCACGAGCCGGCCGCGGGCGGCCTGACCGCGCCCGTCGAGGACGACGGGCTGCACCGGAAGCTCGTCTGGCTGACGCTCTTCCGCATCGCGACCGTCACGGTGCTGCTCGGCGGCACCGCGATCGTGAACCTCCAGTTCGGGCCGCAGGCGAACAGCGTCGTCGCCCCGCTCTACGGCATCGTGGCGACCACGTACGGCGCCTCCCTCGTCTTCGCGATGATGCTGCGGGTCCGCGCCCTCGAGCGCGGCGTCGCGGCGGCGCAGATCGCGCTCGACGTCGCGGTCGCGGTCGCGGTCGTCGCGACGACCGGCCTCTCCGAGTCGGTGTTCGTGTTCATGTTCCTGCTCGCGATCGTGAACGGCTCGATCCTCCTGCACCGCGCGGGCGCGGTGGGGTCGCTCGCGCTCGCGCTCGTCGGCTACGGCGGGGTGGTCACCTGGCTGCACCCGGCGCCCGAGCTCGTGCGGGGGACGCTCTTCGCGCACGGCGCCGCGTTCGTCGCGACCGGCGCGCTCGCCGGGTACCTCGCCGAGCAGCTCCGCCGCACCGGCGAGCGGCTCGCGGAGAGCGAGAGCGACCTCGCGGCGATGACCGCGCTCCACGAGTCGATCGTCCAGTCGGTGACGAGCGGGCTCCTCACCCTCGATCCGCGCGGCCGGATCACGTTCTTGAACCGCGCGGGGGAGGAGATCACCGGGCTCGGGCGCGCGCAGGTCACGGGGCAGCCCGGCGCGCGCTGGTTCCCCGCCTTCACCGGCGAGGCGCGCGAGGAGGCGGAGTACGTGACCGCCGCCGGCGAGCGCCGCCTCCTCGGCTACTCCGCCTTCGACCTTCACGGCCGCGCCGGCGAGCGCGCCGGGACCGCGGTGATCTTCCAGGACCTGACGGAGCTGCGCGCGATGGAGGAGGCGGTGCAGCGCTCGAAGCGGCTCGCCGACCTCGGCCAGGTCGCGGCGGGGCTCGCGCACGAGCTGCGCAACCCGCTCGCGTCGATCTCCGGCTGCGTCGAGCTCCTCCGCGGCGCGCAGGGGCTCTCGGAGGAGGACCAGCGGATCATGGGGATCGTGCTGCGCGAGACCGGGCGGCTCGACCAGCTCCTCACCCGCTTCCTCGAGTTCACGCGCCCGGCACCGCCGCAGCGCGTCCCCGCCGACCTCGCGCTGCTCGCGGGCGAGACGCTCGACGTCTTCGGCGGCGACCCCGCGGCCTCCGGCCTGCGAATCGAGCGGTCCCTCGCCCGCGCCCCGGTCGAGTGCGATCCGGATCAGCTGCGGCAGGTGCTCTGGAACCTGCTCGCGAACGCGGCGCAGGCGGTGCGCGAGGCGGGGCGCGGCGGCGTCGTCCGCGTCTCGTGCGAGCCGCAGCCCCGCGGGGCCGCGCTCCTCGTGGTCGCGGACGACGGCCCCGGCATCCCCGCCAGCGAGCTCGGCCGCATCTTCACCCCCTTCTTCACGACCAAGCCGCGAGGGACCGGCCTCGGGCTCGCGGTCGTGCAGCGGATCGTGGACGCGCACGGCGGCTCGGTCGCGGTGGACTCGACGGCGGGGCAGGGTGCGCGCTTCACCGTGCGGCTCCCCGCACCGCGATCGGACCGCGCGCCCGTTCCGGGCTAGGATCGCGGGCGGGGGACGAGGAGCACATGGCCGCGATCCTGGTGGTCGACGACGAGGCGTCGATGCGCGAGTTCCTGGAGATCCTGCTCGGGAAGCTGGGTCACCGGGTCTCGACCGCCGCCGGCGTGAAGGGGGCGCTCGCGCGCGTCGACGAGGGCGGGGTCGACCTCGTCGTGACCGACCTGCGGCTCGGCGCCGAGTCCGGGATCGACGTGCTCCGGCGGGTGAAGGAGCTCTCTCCGGCCACGGAGGTGGTGATGGTCACCGCCTTCGCGACGACCGAGAACGCGATCCAGGCGATGAAGCTCGGCGCGTACGACTACGTGCTGAAGCCGTTCAAGGTGGACGAGCTCCGGCTCGTGGTGGAGAAGGCGCTCGAGCACCGCGCCCTCGTCCAGGAGAACCGGGTGCTGCGTCACCGGGTCGGGAAGCCCCGGCTCGCGACGCCGGAGATCGTCGGCCACAGCGAAGCGATGGACGAGGTCCGCGCGCTCGTCGAGAAGGTCGCGCCCACCCGCACCACCGTCCTCGTCACGGGGGAGAGCGGCGTCGGCAAGGAGGTCGTCGCGCGCGCCATCCACGACCGGAGCGACCGGCGCGACCAGCCGTTCGTCGCGATCAACTGCGGGGCGATCCCGGAGGGGCTCATCGAGAGCGAGCTCTTCGGCCACGAGAAGGGCAGCTTCACCGGCGCCTTCGAGGCGAAGGCGGGCCTGTTCGAGGTGGCGGGCTCCGGGACCCTCTTCCTCGACGAGGTCGCGGAGCTGCCCCACCCCCTCCAAGTCAAGCTCCTGCGCGCGCTCCAGGAGCGCCGCGTGCGGCGCGTCGGCGGCACGGCTGACCTCCCGTTCTCGGCGCGGATCATCGCGGCGACGAACCGGGAGCTCGGCGAAGAGGTCTCCTCCGGGCGCTTCCGCGAGGACCTCTATTACCGGCTGAACGTGATCCAGATCCGCGTACCGCCGCTGCGCGCCCGCCGCGAGGACATTCCGCTGTTCGTCGGGCACTTCCTCGTCCGGTTCGCGGTCGAGGCGGGGCGCGGGGAGATGCGGCTCTCGCCCGACGCGGAGCGCCGGCTGCACGAGTACGACTACCCGGGCAACGTGCGCGAGCTCGCGAACGTGGTCGAGCGCGCCGTGACGCTCGCGAACGGCCCGCTCATCCAGGTGGCGGACCTGCCGCCGGGGCTGCGGGTCCCCGCGGGTGCGGCGCCGCCTTCACCCGCGCCGGCGACGGACCTGCCCGACTCCGGCATGGATCTGCAGTCTCACCTCGACGACATCGAGCGACGGCTCCTCGAGCAGGCGCTCGGGCGCGCCGGCGGCGTCAAGACGGAGGCGGCGCGCCTCCTCAGCCTCACGTTCCGCTCGCTGCGCTACCGGCTCGCAAAGTTCGGCATCGATCGATGAGGCGCGCCAGCAGCCGTGACTGATCTCCCTCGCCCCCGCGGAGCGTAGCGGAGCGGGGGAGAGGGTCGGGGTGAGGGGGCAGCGGGTTCGAGGGGGAGAGGGAGCAGCGTCCGCCCTGGCGAGCGAGGCGCGCGCGGCCGCGATCACTTGCAGAGCTCGGTCGCCGGCCCGGGCAGGAGCGCGTTCGTGACCGGGTCGCGCTTCGCCGCGTGGCGGCAGCGGTGCAGGTCCTTGTCGATCGGCAGCCACTCGATCTGCGTCGTGAGGTCCTTCGCCGCCCCGAGCGTGACGTTCGCGCCGCCCTGGGGGACGCGGACCGAGGTCAGGCCGAAGGAGACCTGCCCCCCGGCCACGTAGGCGACGAGCTTGCCGATGTTCGGCGGGACGAGGGTGTCGTTCCGCTGCGAGCGGGCGGCATCGCCGTTCACGTACAGGCACAGCCCGCCGGTCGAGGGCGCCGCGCCGTAGAGGTACGAGAGCTGCGTGCGGCCCGCCTTGCAGGGCGAGTTGACCGGGCACTTCGTCGTCGCGTCCACCGCGCCGACCGGCGTGGCGGTCTGCATCGTGTTCCAGAAGGAGCAGCCCTGCTCGACCGCCGACACCGACGCGTTCCGCTCGTCGGTCCGGTAGATGTTGTGGCTGACGCCGTCCACGTCGACCACGACCGACCCCGACGTCGCGGACTCGCCGTGGTTGAAGTAGTAGCTCCAGCCGCGGTCGTACGGCGAGGCGAGGTTCGCCGGGACGGGGCTCGTGTCGTAGGCGTTCACGTTCTTGAGGTCCGAGTCCTTGAGCCGCGCGTTGTCGTAGGCGAGCGCCTCGGCGGCGGTGCGGAAGACCT
>WNFU01016690.1_pt1 | contig 14967 bp, 14 predicted proteins | sample 5400121 | NCBI WGS metagenome assembly WNFU01 (sample SAMN13153360, study PRJNA577476) | soil metagenome | isolation source: 100 cm soil or saprolite under grassland replicate 1 | place: USA:California | collected 2016-06-15
AAGTCCGCCGGGATCCCGTTTCGGGTGCCGCCGGCGCATCTGCTCCCCGACCGCCTTGCCGCGGTGCTCGCGGTCGTCTACCTGATCTTCAACGAGGGCTACGGCGGCCGCGGCGACCTCGCGGCCGAGGCGATCCGGCTCGGGCGCGCGCTCGCCGAGCTGAGGCCCGACGAGCCCGAAGTACACGGGCTGCTGGCGCTGATGCTGGTCGACGACGCCCGGCGCGACGCACGATTCGCCGACGACACGGTCGTCCTCCTTCGCGATCAGGATCGATCGCTCTGGGACTTCGACCGGATCGCGGAGGGACGGGCCGCGCTCGATCTTGCGCTTGCGCTCGGCGGCCGCGGTCCCTACGTGCTGCAGGCGGCGATCGCGGCCCTGCACCTCGATGAGCCCCAGGACTGGCCGCAGCTCGCGGCCCTGTACGGCGAGCTCGTCCGCCTCACCGGCTCACCGGTCGTGGAGCTCAACCGGGCCGCCGCCGTCGCCGAAGCGGGCGAGGTCAAGGCCGCGCTCGCCCTGGTCGAGCGCCTCGAGCTCGACCAATACCACTATCTGCACGCGACGCGCGCGGAGCTGCTGCGCCGGCTCGATCGCGTCGAAGACGCCCGCGCGGCCTACAAGCGCGCGCTCGAGCTCGTTCACTCGGACGCCGAGCGGCGCTTCCTCGAGTAGCGGCTGACCGAGCTCCAAGGCTGACTGCAGCTACGGCGGGGCGATGACGTCGATCGCAGCGAGCTCGTCGTCTGCGAGCTCGAGCCGTTCGAGCGCGGCGACGTTCTGCTCGAGCTGCTCGACGCTGCTCGCACCAATCACCGCCGACGTCACGCGCGCGTCGCGCAGCGCCCAGGCGAGCGCGAGCTGCGCGAGTGTCTGACCGCGGCGCTGTGCGATCTCGTTCAGCGCGCGGATTTTCGCGAGCGTCTGCTCGTCGAGCCGGTCCGTCGAAAGCGTCTCCCCGCGCGTCGCGCGCGATCCCGCCGGTACGCCGTCCAGGTAGCGGTCCGTGAGGAGTCCTTGCGCGAGCGGCGAGAAGACGATGCAGCCGATGCCCGCCCGCTCGCAAGCGTCGAGCACGCCCTCCTCGATCCAGCGGTAGAAGATGTTGTAGGCGGGTTGGTGGATGACGAGCGGGGAGCGCAGATCGCGGGCAATCTCGGCGGCTTCGTCGGTGCTCTCCGGGTCGTACGACGAGATGCCGACGTACAGCGCCTTCCCCTGCCGTACCGCGGTGTCCAGCGCGCCCATCGTCTCTTCGAGCGGCGTGTCGTGGTCGCGCCGGTGCGAGTAGAAGATGTCGACGTAGTCGAGTCCGAGGCGGTGCAGGCTCTGGTCGAGGCTCGCGAGCAGGTACTTGCGAGAGCCCCCGTCGCCGTACGGCCCCGGCCACATGTCGTAGCCGGCCTTCGTCGAGATCACGAGCTCGTCGCGGTAGGGCACTAGGTCGCTGCGCAGGAGCCGGCCGAGCGTCTCTTCGGCGGCGCCGTACGGCGGCCCGTAGTTGTTCGCCGCGTCGATGTGCGTGATGCCGAGGTCGAACGCGCGGCGGACGATCGCGCGCGCCGTCTCCAACGGGCGGTCGTGGCCGAAGTTCTGCCACATGCCGAGCGAGATGGCGGGCAGCTGCAGGCCGCTCCGCCCGGCGTGCCGATACGACATGTGGTCGTACCGGCTCTCAGCCGGGTCGTACGTCACGCGCTCGATCCTAAATGGGTCGCCTTCCAGAGCAGCGCGCGCTACGTGCGAATAAAAGATAGAGGCCGTTCGTGCTAAGCGCTTGGCGCGAGGTCCTCTCGCGCGAGGGAGCCCGGCGCTTCGTGCCGGGCTCCGTCGGAAAACGCGCCGCGTGCCGCGAGGCGTTTGTGGTAGTCGGTTCAGCAGCCGGCTGCCTCGGACGCAGTGATGAGCGGGATCATGTTGCTGAGCCCTTGGGGCGACGCCTTGAACATTCCGTCCATCCCTTGGGCGCTGGTGTGAAGCATGTTGCACGCGCCTGGGCTGGTCGGCGTTGCCGCCGCTGACATCGCTGAAATCGCTGCGGCCGTCGCAAAGACGACAAAAACGAGCAGGGCAGTCGCTAGAACCTTCGTGCTCATATCTCTCACCTCCTGTGGTTAAGCGCACGCTTCGGGCGCCGTGGTGACGGGGATGACGTGCGTCTCCGTGCCGGGCGGCAGGATGTAGACGACGTAGAAGTCGACTCCGTCTGGGCCCGCAATCGCGCGGTGGACGTGGCCGAAGCCGCGGTCGACGAAGCCCTCGCCAGGGTTGTACGTCGTCTGGCGACACACATTGGCCCGGGCGTCCTCGTACGTAACCGATCCCTTGACGACTTCGACGAGCGCCGGGCCCGGATGCGTATGCCAACCAGTCGGCACGTTCGCACCGAGTCGTACGTGCTGAATGAAGACATCCGCTCCATTGGGCGTGACGGCCCGGGCGAGCGCCGACAGCGGGATGTCTTCGATCGAGTTGTGTGCTGCGAGGAATCCCGTCGGAACTGTCGCAGCGTCAACTTGCGTGACGTGGTTCGCTACCGCGGCACCTACAGCCACAAGAGCAACCGCGGCAACGACTGTTGCGATTGCCGGCCTTCTCATCAGGTTCCACCTCCTTTTGGGGCCGCCGAGACGGCCATCTGAGCGAGCGGGTGAAGCGTGCGGACGCCCTCACATGCGCCTACGACGGCGCATGCCGCCTGCGGCGCAGCTTCGGCGGTAAACGCCCATCCCTCGAGAACCAGACCCGCGGTCGACCCGTCGCGGAGCAGAGCGACGTTCGTGACCCCGAGCCGGGCGAGTTCCTCGAGCGCGCCCGGGCGGAGCGTCGGCTCCTCGTCCGAGGCCGGGAAGAGCACCACCACCATCGCCACGTCCGCTCCCTTCGCTTTGCGGGTCAGTGGCGTCGACGTTAGGTCTGGCGGTCCGTCCCGATCATCGGGGAGCTCCCTCGACTTTGAGCTCGGCGACCCGCGCAGCAAGCTCGGCGCGGTTCCGCACGCCGACCTTCTTGAGCAGGTTGGAGACGTGCCGCTCGACCGTCTTCCGCGACAGAAAGAGTTCCTGCGCGATTTCCGGATTGCTCGCGCCCGCCGCGATTAGCTGGGCGATCGCACGCTCCCGTTCGGTGAGCAGCTCGCTGCCAGGCCCGCGTCGCCACGTGCGGACGCCGAGTGCCCGCAACCGTTTCTCCGCCACCTGCTGCTCCGTGCGCGCACCCATCGCGCTTGCGGTCTCTGCCGCGACTGTGAGGACATGCTTCGCGCGAGTGCGATCCGTTTCAGCGAGGACCGTCCCCAGGTCGATCCGTGTCCAGAAGGCATCGAGAGCGAAGTCGAGTTCCTCCGCGTCGTGCAAAGCAGACTCGAGAAGCCGCGCGCCGTCGCCCTCGGTGAGGAGTGCGTGTACGCGGCGCCGCGTCAGTTCCTCGCGAGGACGCGGGTCGACCTGCAGGCGCTCCCACTCTTCAAGCGATCGTGCCGCCTCGGCGCGCCGGCCGACGTGGGCAAGCGCGTCCGCGGCCACGAGCCGAAGCTCCGTCGCACATCTGGGGCAACTCGCCACCACGGCGCAGGCGCGGGCGGCATCGACCTGCGCAACGACCTCCTGCGCAAGCTCCTTCCCGCCGACGAGCGCCAGCCACAGCGCCGCAAGCTGATGGAGCTCGATCCGTCCGTGGTCGCTTGCCCCACGGGCGTACGCGAGCAGGCGCTCAACGCCCGCGCGCCAGTCGGCGCGGTGAAAGTCGATCTCGCTCGCAACGCGCTCGATCAGGTGCCGGCCGCGGGCCTCATCCCCGACGCGCGAGGCGAGATCCAGCGTCTCGGCGACGATCTCTTCCGCTTCGACCATCCGACCTCGCTGGAGCAGATAAGCAGCGAGCCAGTAGCCGGCGTCGAGGGTGAGGCGCGGCAGGACGCGGCGCCCCGCCTCGTCCCACACATACCGGATGCATTCCAAGGCCTCGTTGAGGCGGCCCGCCCGCTGCAATGCTCTCGCGCTGGCGACCAACCCGGTGAGGTGGGCCTGCTCATCGAAGCCGCGCGCCACCGCCGCACGCTCGTCAGCCGCGCGTGCCATCGCCTCTAAATCATCCTCTTGGAACGCGGCCTCGTACTCGACCCGCAATGCCTCGAGGTACGCCCGCCGCGCCAGCTCGTCCGACTCGTACAGCCGCGCGCCGCGCGCGACTGCCTCGTGCGCAAGAGCGCGCCCGCGCTCCTTCGTCCCAGCGCCCCACAGATCCAGCGCCGCCTGCTGGACGTCGAACTCGAGGTCCAGCAGCTCGTCACCCGCATGGGTCGCGCGTGCCCGAGCAAGGTAACCGCTGGCACGATCGGGATCGTCGAGCGCAAACGCCGACTTCGCCGCGTTTAGGAGCGCGCGAGCGCGCCGCACGGAATCTGGCCAACGTTCAGCAAGCAGGAGGTTCCGCTCCAACGCGACGTCGTGTCTCGCGAGCTCCGAAGCGAACTCCGCAATCTGTTCGTTCAACCTCAGCACGCTCTGGTCGGAAGGCTCGGATCCATCGGCGATCCCCACCAGCAAGGCGAGCCCTTCCTCTCCGAGGAGCGTTCGCTGCCGCGAGCGAACGAGACGATCCGCGACGTCGACCGACGGCAGGCCCGCTGCGTGCCGGTGAGCAACCGCTTCGCGGAGGCGGCGGACGTCATTTCCGGCGCGTCGCATCAACCAGTCGCCCACGCGCCGGTGCACATCGAGTCGCTGCTCCTCAGGAACCTCCCCGGCCGCTGCGACTCGGATCAGATCGTGCGCGAGCCGGACCGTTCCACCCGACTCGACGGCGACACCGCGCGACACAAGCTCACGCACCGCCCGCTCGACCCGGCTGATGTCCCACCCCTTCAGCTCGGCGGCGTCGCCAAAGGCCAAGGGACGGCCGGCGACTGCAAGCAGCGCGAGCAGTCCGCCGGCGTCTCCGCTCGCACCACGTAGTCGCGCGGTCACGAGACGACCGGCGTCGACCTCCGCTCCGGCCGTTCGGACAAGCGCCTCGAGCCAAAACGGGGAACCCCCCGCCCTCGCTACGAGCTCACGCGCCGACGCGTGGGCAAGCCCTGGCTCCAGCATCTCGACCAGCTCGAGCGCCTCGCTGCTCGCCAACGGCCCAAGCTCGAGACGGCGGAGGCGCTCCGGCGGCAACACCTGAGCGAGCGAGTCGACCAGCGAAATCGACGTTGGCGACGGCCGCCCGCCCGCCATCAGCGCAAGCGCCTCTCCCCGGTCATGGGCGGCGCGCACGAGGTAATGGCAAAGCGCGAGCGAGAGGTCGTCGATCCATTGCACGTCGTCGACGAGAATCAGCGCCGGACCGACCGTGCGAAGCGCACGGTGCGCGGACTCAAAGATCCGCAACGGCTGAAGCGCTGCCGCTTCCTCCCGATCGTCGTCCAAGAGCAGCGCCTCCAGCCCGTGCGCAGCCGGCGCCATGGCGGCGAGCGCCAGCAGAAGATCAGAGGCTGCTGCGAGCGGCACTTCGCGTTCCGGCTCGTAGCCAACGACGCGGAACCGGTTCGACAGCGGCGCCCGCATGGCCGCCTCTGCCAAGAGCCGGCTCTTCCCGCTGCCAGGCTCGCCGACGACGACAGCAGCGGAGACGTGCCCCGCTGCAGCGGCACCGGTGATCTCATCAAGTTCGGCCAGCTCGTCCCGCCGGCCCACGAACGCACTCATAGGCCAAAGCGTACGACGAGTTCAGAAACGCCGAAACGGGCTCCGCTTAGCCGAAGAGCAGCTGGCCGCCGGCGAGGGAAGTCGCCTCCGTCCTCGCGCGCTCGACCAGAACGCACACCAAATACAAGTGAAGGCACTCATCTCGAGCGCCTTCACCAAAGCCCGCGACCTTCAAAACCTGGTCACTAATGGGTCTCTATAGCGGGGGCAGGATTTGAACCTGCGACCTCCGGGTTATGAGCCACCCCGACTGAGTCTCGGCATGCCGCAGCGTTCCACAGAAACGCAGGTCCTCAGCGAGATCGGTCCTCACCCGTTGCATTGAGGCGGCACACGGCGACATCTTCGCGGAAGCCCGACGCTTGCAGAATGCTTGCAGTGAGTTCGGTGCTCAAACGGTCAGGTTTGTCGGTGCTTAGCGACGGTGACGCCTGCTGAGAGCGGTCGCGGCTGAGGCCCCGCGTGCGCAGACGCAACAGCGGGCCCCGCCGTGACGCGCGAAAATGACCGCGATGGATGCGACGGACGTCTGGGCGCTGCGCCAGGAAAACGCTGAGCTTCGCCGTGAGCGGCAGCGGGCCGACGCGCGCGAGGCCGCAGTCCGCGATGTGATCCAGACGATCGCCCGAACCACCTTCGATCTCGACGCCGTCCTCCAGACAGTCATCGACCGCGCAACGCACCTCTGCGACGCGGATACCGGCAACATCGCCCGTCGCGAAGGTGACGTGTACAGGGTCGTGGCGTTCACGGGCCTCTCGCCTGACTACGAACGACTCGTGCGTGAGCGAATCTATGTCCCTGAACGTGGCTCCATGATCGGCCGCGCGCTGCTCGAGCGGCGTGTCGTTCAAGTCCGAGACGTGCTCGACGACCCCGAGTACGCGCTCAGCGACATCCAGCAAGCCGGCGGCTTACGTACGATCCTCAGCGTTCCGATGCTTCGAGAGGGAGTCGAAGCGCCGATCGGCGCGATCGGGGTCGCTCGAAACGAGGTTCGCCCGTTCAGCGACGTCGAGATCCGACTAGTCGAGACCTTCGCCGGTTACGCCGCGATCGCACTCGAGAATGTCCACCTGTTCCAGACACTGGAGCGCCAGCGAATGGAGCTCGCGCGATTTGCACCCCAGGTCGCGAACCTGCTCTCGAGCGACGAGGGCGAGCAGCTCCTTGCGGGCCACCGGCGCGAGATCACCGCTCTTTTCTGCGACCTTCGCGGGTTCACCGCGTTTGCGGAGACCGCGGATCCAGAGGAGGTGCTGGGCGTGTTGCGCCAGTACCACACCGCGGTCGGCGAGCTGGTCATCGCCAACGAGGGCACCGTCGAGCACTTCGCCGGTGACGGAATGATGGCCTTTTTCAATGATCCTGTCGTTATTCCCGAGCACGAGCTCGCGGCGGTTCGTACGGCTCTCGCCCTGGCCGAACGTTTTGCGAGCCTCGCGACGGACTGGCGCAAACGTGGTTACGACCTCGGACTGGGCATCGGGATCGCCACCGGCTATTCGACGCTTGGGCGCATCGGATTCGAAGGCCGCTACGACTACGGCGCGGTGGGCAATGTTGTCATTCTCGCCTCCCGGTTGTGCGATGCAGCCGCCCCCGGCGAGATCCTGGTCAGCCAGCGAACATACGCGACGATCGACGATCGTGTCCGGAGCGAGCCGGTACCGGATCTCCAGCTGAAGGGACTCAGCCGGCCCGTCGTCACGATGCGAGTGCTCGCTCTCCGCGACTGACTTGGAACGCTGAGCGCACCCCGCCCTCCCAAGCCAATAACGCTGGCTTAGCAAACGAAAGGCCCTGTTTCCAGGGCCTTTCTCAGTAGCGGGGGCAGGATTTGAACCTGCGACCTCCGGGTTATGAGACGCGTCGATCCAGGTCATGTGAGGTGAGATTGGCTTACGCGAGCCATGTCCGACCATGCTCGATCATTCCAGATGAGGTCAGATGGGTACAAAATGGGTACAAAATTCGCGTCAGTTCTGACAACACGCGATCTCAGACTAGGGCCGCTCCTCCACTGTCGACGTCGCACCAGGCTCGCGGGGCACGACCGCACGCATGACGGCTTCGGCGCGCGCCAGTCCTCGCCTCCTGGCGCTTCGAGGTCAGCGGTCTCGTGGAGGTGATGAGCTGGGGTCGAGAGTAAGTGCGCACGTTTGGGACGTGCGTCAAAAGTTCGGACCAGTTACACGCGCTGACCCTGATCGAGTCGCACTCGCTCTACTGAGCGCGATAATCGCCTTCCAGACGAGAGTACGCTGGCACAGGCGACGATTCGCTAGGCGGTTCTAGCTGATGACCCTTGGCCGGGCACGGCCTAGAGTCGAGCTATGAGTACCCGCGTCGTCTCCGTCGCTGCGTTATGCGTGCTGCTCTTCGCCTCCCCTGCGTTGGTCGGCTGCTCCTCTTCGCACCATGCGGCCCGGTCGAGCGCAGCACAACCCAAGAGCCGGCTGATCGTCCTCGGCCAGTCGATTGCAGGGATCCGCTTGGGCGAGCCGCGGAAGAGCGTCGAGAAGGCATTCGGGCCCGGCAGGTCAGGGCGGCGTGGTCTCGTCCGGTACTTCGGGGGCCGCCTTCTCGTCGACTACTGGTTCCACGACGGACTGACGACACGAGTCCAGGGGCTTGAAACCAGGTGGGGTGGCTTTCACACTGGCTCCGGCGTGCATGTCGGATCAAGCCGAGAGGAGTTGCGCGCCCTCCACATGGCTTGCGGCAACGGGGAGTGCAGTCGCCAGGCAAGGCCCATGCCAGACGCACCGGGGAGCATCTTCACGATGCGACACGGCAAGGTCGCCGAAATCGACATCTTCTACGCCTGACGCGGCCATCAGACCCGACCGAGCAGCCGTGGCAGCCCGGGTCTTGTTCGGCGACTGTGAGCTGCCGTTCAAGGTGTATTCCGGAGCGCTGGCGCATTCGTCGGTCCTCGCGCCGCCTCTGATCGTTGGGCGCTAGGGGAGTCCTGGTCGGTAGCTTGCTCGGAAGAACCCTCGCGACCCCGGCTCGGTGGGACACATCAGCAACTCGCCCGCGTGCGGTGGCCGGGAGGGCGCGAAACACAACATCGTGCCGCCGCAGCCCCAGAGGTAGGGCCAGCGCCGATCGTCAGGCGCCGTGGAGCACGGGAGCGGCCTCGCCGGCGCAACCGTCAGCCCCCGGCGCAGCCGTCCACGACGATCAAAGGGGACGATGAACCCGTGGTCGACTGGATATCTCCGCACCCACTCAGGCTTCACTGGCACGACCGGCCGCCCGGGCGGGTGGTCGAGAACAATTCTCCCGTTCGACGCGAAGTAGCGTGCGTTGAGGCCGCGAAGCGGCCGCCCGTCCGGCACGCCGTACGTGTGCGAGGCGCAGACGTAGGCGCCGAAGCGGTTCAAACCGCACGGGAAGTACAGGCCGAGATAGTGCTTGTTCTGCGGGCTCCCTCGTCGAAAGCGATACGCGATGTCGATGTGGCACGGGTCCGCCCGTACCCGTGCCGGCTCCGACCTGACGTGACCCGAGGGGACGAACCAGCCGCCGTAGTGCATCCAATTCCAGCGGATCACGCAGGCCTGTAGAGCGACGGCATCCCACGCGCTCGCCGCACCGCCCCCCGACGAGATCGGGGTCAGCACGACGGCAAGCGCGAGCGAAACGACAACGGCGCGCGCCACGACGCCGAATGATGCCACGCCCGCTCGGGCGTCATCGGCGCACGCTGGCGCAGCCGAGCTACCCGCGCCATGAGCGGTGCCGACCGCGCCGTTCAGCGTGGATCTGCGCCCGCTGCGCCGGATCTCAACCGGCTGCGCCGTCGTAACCGAACTGGATGCCGCACCGTGGGCAGAATCTCCTGAGAGCCGGCGCCCTCGTGGTGCCACGGCGGTTTCCGAGCTACCTCCATCCGAACCGCCTCCCCTCAGGCGGTGAGGTGCTTGTCCATCTCGAGGATCGCTTCGTACTGACCGGCTCGCGGCTGATGCACGATCGCACGCATCGACTGAAAGTGCTCGCCCTTCTCGAGACCATGGGTGACCGTGTCGAGCCCAACGGCGTCCAGTTTCCGCATCGCTGCGGTCGCTGAAGCGAAAGCGGCGTACGGCCGGACCAGGCACGTCGTCACGGAAGGGGCCAGAGTCGGACACACTTCGGATCTCGACGTCGTCGAACCGGACGATCAGCCCTGACCTACGCCGATACGGTCGCTGTAGCACGTCTCCCTGCTGCCGATTGGCTTCGCTAACGCGACGCTTGCTCCAACGGCGCTCCTGCTCCTCCCAAGATCCCACGCCTCGCTGTCGGACAAACACAAGCCCACAACTTCAGCGCTGTTGAACGTCGATAGACCGCATCGCTCAACATCCAAGACGGCACGGGAGTTCCGATAACCTGAAGCAGCGGACACGTCTCGTCATTTCGAACCTCCGGGTTCCTTACCGCGGAGGTTATGAGACCCGTCGTTCTAGGTCACGTGAGGTGAGATTGGCTTGCCTGAGCCATTTCCGATCACCCTCGATCACCTGAGATCAGGTCAGATGGGCCCAAAATGGGTACAAAGTTCGCGCCAGATCTGGCAACGCTTTCGCCCTAACGACTGCATCCGCGAGACCTCTGTTGATCGTCTGACGACGAAGGCGCACCTCTCAGTGCACAACCTCCCTAGGCCAGCGCAGAACCGAGCTGACGGCAGCTGGTAAACGGGAAGACGCGAGCCTTTGGAGCGACGCGCAGTGAACAGCGCTACATGCTTCTCGCGAACAGCCTCGCTCGGATCGACCAGGATGATGTCCTCGAGGTACGGGCTGAGGTCGGTCGCCAGCAATGTTCTGACGAGCCCATCCGCGTCTGGCATCGAGTAGCCGGTGATGATCAGCCGGCGCATTCGGCCGACTTCGTGCCATGCTGCGCGCCATATCGAGCGGAATGGCTCCTCTTCGACTGGCTTGTTCGTGAGCGGTGGCGCCATCACGCCGGGGGCGACCTCGCGGTACGGGTCGCGGCGAAGCCGCAACGGCAGCGTCGATGACCGCCAGTTCAGCGATCCGTGGAGCTTGAGCAAAAGGACCGAACCGGCCGGACGTTTGCCCCGACCACCACGCCGCCAGAGATCGGCGCCGCTGTCGACGGTTACGCCGTATCCGCCGCGCTCCGGATCGAATCGAAAGCCGGCATGTTCCGCGCGAGCGCCCGGTCGATCACGCAGTCGTAGTTGAGTGAGATCACTGCGTCGCCGACACGGAGTCGGGAGGCCAACGCAGCATGGAAGTCACAGTGATCAACGATCGTCTCGCCAAGCAGTTCGGGGAGAACAACGCGAAGCGCGTCGATCAGCCGCCTCGGCTCCTCGAGATGACGGCCTCGCGCGATCTTGAAGGTCGCATGAAAGACGCGCGGCATCAAGGTTGTTGAAGACCGTCTCGAGCCCGATGTTGAGGGCTGGGCCGTAGACGGTCCGAACGTGATCGATCAATGCGCGCCCGGAAGAGGTACGGCCGGTGGCGGACATCTGTAAGACCTGGAAGAAGTCGTAATCGAGCGGCGGCGGGACAAGAGCGTCAGCTGTCACGAACGAGGCACCGCGCGTGGCGCCCGACCAGAGAATCACCAGCGTGCTTCGCTCTTTCGCACCGATATTTGGGATCTCCATCGGGCTCAACGCTACGACGCCGCGAGGACGTTGCCGCTCACGCTGGGCCGTGCGACCCACGACCTCGCCTGAGGCGCTCCGCTTGAGGCGGAAACCGAGCAGCTCAGGAGATCTCCTCTCCGTCGCGAGGCGCGATCGCATTGATTCCCCGACGGATGCCGGCGGACAGAAAGCGTCCTGGGGCACGGGGCTGTTCGGTGTAACGCGGTGGGTTCTGGAAGAGCGCGTGATGGATCGCGCAGGCTGTTCCGGCCCGGAGGATCATGGCCGCCTCGATTGCCTGTTCGGGTGTGAGCGTAGCCGGAACATCGGTGGCCGTGAAACCGTCCAATTCGACGACGACACCGTTGATCGGCAGGAACGCCACGGCGAAAGGCGCATGTCGGCGGGCGATCTCATACCAGCTGCCGTGCCAGATCGTGTCGCCGCAGTGGATCAGGCGGAGCTCGTCGCTCTCGATAATCCAGGCGACTTGGTCGTCACCGCGCCAGTCATGCGAGGGAGCGGCAGTGACGCGGAATGGCCCGATTTGCCGGGCTTGCCACAGTTCCAAGGGGACGACCGTCAAGCCCTCTGCGGTTAGCGTCGTCGCGACTGGCGCGTGACAGAACGTCTGCCCAGGCTCGATTCGAGCGAGGAGATGCCGATCGCAGTGATCGGGATGGAGGTGCGTGACAAGCACCCACGTGTGCTGATCGATCGTGACTGGCACGAGAGGCGTGCGTGGAGCGCCGAGGAAGCCGCGCAGCGGGATGACGTTCTCGAGCGGATCTACAAGGAGACGCCAGGGCCCGTCGATCGCCTCGATTCCTGCCCATGACAGTCGCCTGAGGGAGCTATTCGCCATCCCGATAACGTTACTTTAGAGTAAGGTTATCGGGGATGGCGAGAACAGCAAGCCCGAGGACACGGCCGGCGCTGCTGAAAGCCGCCGGCAAGCTCTTCTACGCCCGTGGCGTGGCAGCGACCGCCCTGGACGAGGTCGCGGCAACCGCGAAGCTGACCAAGCCAACGCTCTATCGATACTTTCCGTCCAAGGAAGCGTTACTTGCGGCCTCGCTTGAGGAACGGCACGAGCAACTGACCGTCGAGCTCCACCGTTGGCTCGAGCCTTTCCCGCCGGCCGAGAAGCCTCGCGCGGTGATCGACTGGCTCTGCGACTCGATCACAAATCCGGGCTTCAACGGGTGCACCTTCGTCCGCACGTACGCGGAGCTACACACAGACAAATGGGTGCGCGAGGCGGCTAGAGAGCGCAAGCGCGTCCTGCTCGAGACGATCGAGGACGCATGTCGCGCCGCCGAAGCGAGCGAACCGAGGGCGCTCGCCCGGCAGCTCGCCCTCATCGTCGAAGGAGCGACAACGATGGCCTTCGTCAGCGGAGACGGCGCCGCGGCCGCGGATGCCGCGCAAAGACTTGCCGAGACGGCGCTCCGCGCCGCCGGGCTCGAGCAACAGTGAGCAAGAGCCGCCGCTTTCTGATCCTGCACGGGGTCGAAAACTGGCGGCCGCGTGAACACTGGCAATGGTGGCTGGCAGAGCAACTGCGATCTCGCGGCGAGCAGGTGCTGTACCCGCAACTCCCCTCCCCTTCCTCGCCAGCCCTCGACGAATGGCTCGCCGTCTTGCACGGCGAACTCGCTCAACTTGGAACCCGAGAACGAGTCGTCATTGCACATAGCTGTAGCGTCGCGCTCTGGCTCCTCGCAGCGCCCGAGATCAGCAGCCAGGAGCGCGTCGATCGCGTCGTCCTCGTCGCACCGCCAGGCCCATCCGCCTTCGTCGCCCCCTACCGCGCCTTCCTTCCCGTCGGCATCGACCGGGGCGCCGTCACTCGAGCCTCGAAAACAACCGCGATCCTCGTCACCAGCGACAACGATCCCTACTTTACCGAAGGGCTCGACGCGTACAAGTCGATTTACACGGACGCGCTCGGGATCGAGCACCGAGTCGTCCCCGGGGCCGGCCACATCTCCATCGACGAAGGCTACGGTCCCTGGCCCGCAATCCTCGACTGGTGCACCAACGGCCTGAGCGACTGGTCTCAGCGCGTCTGAATCCGACTCGCCGACTGAAGCCGTTCTTCCAAATCACGATCCGTCCAGCGTGCGATCGGGTAACGTGACCCGGGCACGCGTCTCGCTACCCGCAACCTCCGGGTTTCCTACCTTGCGGAAGTTATGAGACGCGTCGATCCAGGTCATCTGAGGTGAGATTCGCTTGTCTAAGCCATCTTCAGGGCCGCTCGATCATGGGATCAGCTCAGGTCGGTGGTGCTCGCGTCGACATCGACGTAGTTCGTCTTGCGCTCCTCGAACGACCACCAGGGCGTGTTCGGCATGCCCGTGAAGGTCACCGCCACGGGGATCGTCGCGCGTGTCACCTCGGTGGGCGGAACGTCCGCGCCCGGCACCGGATCGAGCGGCTTCGCCGCGGCCTCCACGTCGAGGCTGTACCAGTCGAGCCGGCCCTGGTAGTAGCCGTCGGCGATGTACACCTTCTCGGCTCCCTCCCGCTCAGGCGCGGACCCCGCAAACTGGTACTCGAGCTGCGGCGGAATCCAGGCGTCATCGCCGTTCGACGGGGGCGGAGGATCAGGCGCTCGAACCAGGCGAGGAACTTCGTCGCCGCCTCGTTGATCGCGGTGTGCTCGGCCATAGTGATGCCGGCGACGCCGTCCCACGCGTGGTTCGCCGGGCTGTCGACGAGGTGCTCGTAAAGGGGCGCCGCCGTCCACCGCGCGCCCGGCGACCGCGGCGAAGAGCTCCCAGACCTGCGGGCTGGCGACGATCTCGACGTCGTCGTTCGTCGCAACGCGTCGATGAGGAGGGTTGCGATGGGACAGGCTCGGCGTCGTGCGGCGGATCGTGCGGGGCGGCCGCGGATGCGGTCCCCGGGTCGGCCGTCGGTGGCACGGCGGGAGGAGCGGCAGCGGTTCTGGCGGGCGATCGCTCGCGGCGTCTCGAGCGAGGAGGCGGCCGCCGCGGCCGGCGTGTCGGCAGCGGTTGGCGTCCGGTGGTTCCGCGAGGGTGGCGGGATGCGACCGCTCAGCCTGCGGCCGACGTCGGGTCGCTACTTGTCGTTCAGCGAGCGAGAAGAGATCGCGCTGCTTCGCGCGCGCGGCGCCGGAGTGCGGGAGATTGCGCGGCGGCTTCGGCGTGCGCCGTCGACGATCTCGCGTGAGCTTGTGGGGTGCGTTAACTCGGTTCCCGCTGCAAAAATCGTGGGTCGAGAGCGATTGACTCTTCTCACCGAGCCACGAGCGTCAACGATCCGTTCTGCGCCAGCCCGCAGCCTTCCCGACGCCAGGTCTCTCTGTCCTTATCTATAGGCGGCGATTCCGAGGCGATCCCAGTCGCGGGTCGACCGAGCGCGCGCAGGGCGACAGCTCAGATTGCTGCGTTTTGCAGGCGCGACCGAGTTTGCGCACCCCACACGCCGCTCGCGGTATCGACTCAGGTGGAAACCGGCCCGCGACAACAAAACGCCCGCGAACCAGATCATTTACCTCGTATACCAGTCACGTGCGTCCCGCGGGGAGCGCTTCTCGCACCCGACGTACACCTCCGCGCTCGGCGCGAAGGCGCTCACGACACCGCCGCTGCCCGGAGAGAAGTCGTACTACTT
>WNFU01016801.1_pt1 | contig 14962 bp, 17 predicted proteins | sample 5400121 | NCBI WGS metagenome assembly WNFU01 (sample SAMN13153360, study PRJNA577476) | soil metagenome | isolation source: 100 cm soil or saprolite under grassland replicate 1 | place: USA:California | collected 2016-06-15
CGCTGCCGCAGAATACGGCGGAGAAGTTGTCATGGCAGTTGCCGCCGTTCTGGATCTGCGGCGCGAATCCGAAGTGCACACCCAAATTCAGGCCGGCTTCCTTGCCCCTCGCCTCGAACGTGGCGAATGCGGGGAGCAATCCGGTACGGATGCTTGAGTTCGCGGCGTCACCCGCGGCCGTATTCTCCTTCGTGAACACCCAGAAGACATTCACGTTCCCGGAGAACGAGAAGGACCATCCGTTGGACATTTGCATCGTCAGGCCTTGCGCGCCGGCCGTCGCGGAGACGCCCAGCGCCAAGCCCAACAACAACAGCGTGAGACGCTTCATACGAGATTCCTCCTTGGGAGTTTACCTGGCCAATCCTACCGCTCGTGCCCTCGAGGCGCCAACTGCAACTGCGCGCGGCGCCAGGTACAGCCGAGTGGGAACGTGGTCCTCCCACCAGTCATACCTCGTCTGGCTTCTCACCTACAGTTGTGTGAGCAAACAGGGGAAAGCGGAGCCCACCTCCTTGAGAGCGAGTCCATCGTGCTGCGCCCCGCCGCCGCGCCGACCGCACCAGGCCGCGCCAGCGTCCGCTCGGCATTCCCCGCTCCCGCGAGGCTAGGGTTTCCCCGCAGGAGGGGCCGCCAACGACGGCTTCCGAACTGAGCCCGAAACCTCGAAGCGAACCCACATGCCGGCCGCCCCATGGCCCGGCACCCCGCAAAATATTAGGTAGGACCCCCCCCTATCCGCAATAAAGCGCAGGTCATCCGTCTGTTCTGAGATGAGCCCCTGGTCCAGCCGCAGCGTGAACGCCCGGGGGAAAGCGGGCGCAACTGGCCCTGTGGGAAGGGGATGGGTGTCCGCGATGATCTCGGCGGAATGGGGAAGCATGCCATCGTGATTCCGGAAGTGCATCACCACCGTCCACCCTACCGGCACCGTCAGCGTCAGCCCGCCGTCCCGGAACCCGTTGAAGTTAAGGGCCCCGTTGAGACCCGTGAGGCCCGCCACCAGCTGGAAGGTGGCCGTCTTGGTTACGGTATCGACCTGCAACCACGACGCATCCACGGCCGGAGCGGGCGCGGCCGTTCCGCCCTGTGCGCGAACCGCGACCGGCGCCGCCGCGCCCACGGCCACGAGGCCAGCGACCGACAAAGACTTCACTGTGGCGAAGCTACCACGCCCTCCCGTGAGGCGGAAGACTGTGAACGTGAGGTCACGACGCCCCTGCACTGTGGCGCGCCAGCGACAGGCCTGGCACACAGGCGCCTCAGGTTTGCCGCGGCATTCCCTGACGGACCCTGATGCGTCTGGCACCGTCCTTGCGAGGACAGAAGCCTGCAGCCCATTTGGGCCGCCGGTGGAGAGCCCGCGGTGAGACGGCGCTCTGGTCCGAGAGAGTAGGCGCAGCGCACGAGGATGGTGTTCCATGTACTCCAAGTCCAGCGTCACGCGTTTCGGCCACCTCGTTGAGTGGTTGCTGGCTCTGGGGCTGTACTGGTTGGCGCGCGGCCCGATGCTCGTGCTGCTCCTGGTCAGCGCAGCTTGCGTTCACTCCCACAAGGCGGCGCTCGAGCGTGTCCCGCTTGTTCCAACGGGGGAGCGCCCGCTCGCCCAGCGACTCGCCGGCGCAGATCTCGTAGTGATAGCTACGCTCGCCAAGACCGAGCGCGATTGGCGCTACGAAGAGCCCTGCGGCGTCTTGCGCCACCTCATGTACGGCTGTACCGACATCCCGAAGGCGTACCAGGCGACGTTGCGCCGGGGCACTCGGACGTGGCCGGTTTTCTATTTCAAGCTCGGCGACCTGCCGCACCCCGCTGTGGGCGACTCGGCGGTCTGGCTCCTCCGCCAGGGGGCCGTCTTCCGCCTCCTGGAGTGCGCGCAGCGGCGCGGTCTGACTTCGGCTTACTGCGGCTACGACGTCGCCTACGTGGTTGAGTCCGACGACGACGTGCTGCCGGCCGCAACGTGGCCACAGGTCAGCGAGCTTCTCCGCACTCTCGGAGAGCCTTCCGTCCAGCAGCATTGAAGGATCGGGCCGGCGCGCGGTGACATTCACCGCGCGCCGGCTCAAGTCTTTACATCACCTTGGAAGCCCAAAGACGAAGACGGAGTTCCCCAACGGATAGCTGATCTGGAAGTTGCCACCCGCCGCCACGGCGATGAACTGCTCGCCGTCGAGCTCGTACACCGCCGGCGCCGCGTTCACACCGGCCCCGCAGTAGAACTTCCATAGTACGGTGCCGGTCTTGGCGTCGTAGGCCTTGAACCAGCCGTTGCCCTCGCCGGTGAACACCAGGCCGCCCGCCGTGGCGGTCGCGCCACCCATCATCGGCAGCTCGGTCTTCACGGTCCACGCGATCTTGCCGGTGTTCAGGTCGATCGCGTTGACGTTGCCGTACTCACCCGAATAGCCGCCCTTGTCGTCGGGAACCCGGATGAACGCGCTGCCCAGCCACAGCCGCCCGTTCTCCCAGGGCGCGTAGTGGACCTTGTAGTGCATCGGCTGGTGCAGGCCCACCGTGTACGCGTAGGCCAGGTCCGGGTGCACGGCGATCGGGGACCACTCCTCGCCGCCGTTCGCGCCCGGCAGCATGAACACGCCGTCGGCGGTCGGCTGCGTGTACATGTTCTGCTGCGGCACGAACGCCGCCGAGCGGCGGATCAGCTTGCCGGTCGCCGCGTCGAGGACGTAGACGAAGCCGGTCTTGCCCGCCTCGACCACGGCCTTCTTGCCGCCGACCATCGCGATCACCGGGGGACTCACCGCGTCCAGGTCCCACACGTCGTGCGGCACTTCCTGGTAGCCCCACTTGAACTCGCCGTTCGTCGCATTGATCGCGACGATGCTTTCGGTCCACAGGTTGTCGCCCGGGCGGATCGAGCCGTCCAAGTCGGGCGACGGGTTGCCGATCGCGACGAACAGGGTCTTGGTCTCGGCGTCGTACGCCGGCGTCATCCACATCGAGCCGCCGCCGGTCTTCCAGGCGTCCGCATACTTCGCGGAGTCGGCCTTCTCCTTGGCGATGTCGCCGGCGCACCGCTCGCCGCATTGAACGCCTTCACGTAGCCACGGATGCCGTACTCGGCGCCGGAGGTGCCGATGATCACGTTGTCGCCGATCACGAGCGGCGCCATCGTCTCGGTATATCCGGCGGCGGGACCGTCCCCCACCTTCACCTCCCACTTCACCTTGCCCGTGGTCGCATCGAGCGCGACCAGGTAGTCGTCGAGCGTGCCAAGGAACACCGACCCGCCCGAGACGGCGACGCCGCGGTTGTTGGGTCCGCAGCAGGCGGTCGAGACGGGGTCGTTCTTATGCGTGTACTCCCACAACAGTTTCTGCGTCCGCAAGTCGAACGCGCGCACGATGTTGTTGGGCGTCGCGGGCGAGGTGATGTACATGACCCCGGCGACCACGATCGGCGTGGTCTCGAAGCTGCCAAGCCGCTCGGACCCGTGGGTGTACACGGCCCGCGGGACGAGATTCTTGACGTTCGTGGTGTTGATCGTCTTCAGGGGAGAGAAGCGGTTGTTCCAATAGTTGTGCCCGTACATCAGCCAGTCGCCGCTCGCCGCGGCGTTCGTCAGCATGTCGTTCGTCACGACCGCGTGCGGAGCGGCCGGGTCCGCGGCCCCTCCCGAACCCTGCCCGCACAGCGGTGCCGCGACGAGCGCCGCGACCACCGCGGTCGCGGACCATCGAGCCCAATGCATCATACCCACCTCCGTTGAAGGTCGACGACTATTCCCCTGCGCCCAGCGAGAACCCTACATACATGTTCCGGCCCGGAGCCGGCTCATAATACCGCCGATTCGCGGCGTTGATAACCACCGATCCCACGTAGGAACGGTTCCAGACGTTGTTGAACCCCACAAACGGGCGGAGCCGCACGCTCCCCACCGTCCCGTCCCAGCCCGCGCGGACGTTCGTCGTCCACCAGGGGCTCGCGCGTGGGGCGTTGCTGGTGCTGGCCGAATCGTCCACGGTGAATCCGGACGAATGCGTCTCTTCCAGCTCGACCCATGCGCCCCGCAGGGCCGGCGGCCGCAGGCGGAGCAAGAAGTGCAGCCAGTGCTGGGGAATGCCGGGCAGGGGCTGCCCGTCGAGCACTCGCGTCCCCAGCGTGTAGCGCGTGTAGCGGAAGTCGGCGTACGTCCAGGTGGTGACGAGGTTCATGCCGGGCACGATCTCGAGCTCGGTGCCCAGTTCGACGCCGCGGTGCCGCGACTTGCCCGCGTTCTGAAAGAACACGCGACCGGAGAACGACGGCACCTGATATCCGATCAGCTCGTCTCGCACGCCGGCCTGGAACAGCGCAACGGAGTAGTTCAGCCGACCCGCCACATCGCCGCGCGCGCCGACCTCGTAGTTCGTCGCCTTCTGGGGTCGCAGCCCCGGATTGAACCCACCCGCGCTGTCGGGCCGGTTGGTGAGCTCCGTCGTCGTCGGCGTTTCGAACGAGGTCCCGATGTTGCCGTACACGGTGACCGCGTTGGATGGCGTGACGGCGACACCCAGTGAGCCGGACAACGCTCGCATCAGCCGCGCTCCTGAGTCGTCGGGGTTGCTGTCGTTGACGAGACGGTCATGCACTTGAAAGTTCACCCAATCGTAGCGCAGGCCTGCCGTGACCGTTACCTGCGGCATGAGCTGCAGGGCACTCTGGATGAACGGCCCGAACTCCGTGACGTGCTCGACCTGGTCGAGCTGGCGCAACGGGCCGGGCTGGCCCCCGACGTTGTTGAAGTTGAGCCGGTCGTCACGCTGGCGCTGGAAGTCCATGCCGGCCGTCAGGCGCTGCTCGATAGACCCGAGCGGCGCGGGTCGGCTGATGCTGAGGCGGGCACCGTAGTCGAACCGGTCGAGATCGATGTACGCGAACGTCGTCGGGTTCTTGAGGCTGCGGGCGATGCCGAAGACGGTCAGGGACGCCTCGCCACCCCCGCCGAACTCACGCCGTAGCGTCACTCCGCCCTGTCCCTGCGTGACGTCCTTTCCGGCCACGCGCGTGATGTTGATACCCGCCGCGGAGTCGCGGTTCAGCCGCATCTCGTTGTAGGTCAGCGCCCCCGGGTTGTCGGCGCGCGGATCCCACCCGAAGTCCGCCGTGGCCGCGAGGGACCAGCCGTTGGCCAGCGGGAAATGCCAGCGGGAGTTGAGATTGCGGAAATCGGCGCCCGAGTGCTGCCGCTGGCCGGCGTAGTCGAGCCGCGAGACGGTGACGAGCCCGCTGCCCGAGCCGACGCGGAACGATGTGCTCGACTGCCACTTGCTCCAGTTGCGATTCAGATCGCGGTCGAACGTGCCGAACAGGACGCGGACCTCCTGACGGAGGGTCCGCGGAGCGGTGGGGTCGGTCCAGATGCTGATCACGCCGCCCGAGGCGTTGCCGAACAACGCCGACGCCGAGCCGCGCAGGATCTCGATCCGATCGGCGGCGCCGAGCTCCAGGTTGGTGAGCTGACCCTGACCGTCGGGGAGCGTCTGCGGGATCCCGTCCACCAGCACCTTGATCCCGCGCACCGCGAAGGCCGAGCGGGCCCCAAAGCCGCGAATCGAGATCCGCTGATCGAGTGAGAAGTTGTAGCGGTTCGCCGCGTACACCCCCGGGACGGTCACGAGCGCCTCGTCCAAGCCCCACGTGGGCCGGGCCCGGCTGATCTCGGTCTTCTCGAGCAGTTGGACGGCCTGAGGGATCCGGTTGATGGGCGGGTTGGCACGGGTGACCGAGACGACCGCGGGGGGCAGCGTGTAGACCCTCAAGCTGTCCGCAGGATGGGCAGGGGGGGTGGTATCCCGCTGCTGGGCAGCACCCGCCAACGACCAGGTACTGCCGAGTGCGGCGAGCGCCACGGCTCGCGTGAGACTTACGAGCGACGTCATGTACTCAAGTCCTGGGGCTGACAACGCGGGTTGGGTTTTAACCACGCGAGGAGGGCCCGTCAAGGCGTCTGGCCTTACGTCGGGCGGCGCAACATCCGGTTCCAGCGGATCCGCAGCGGGTCGGTGGCCACGCTCAGGTAGATGATGAGCGGCTGGCCCACGATGTGCGACCGCGGCAGGAAGCCCCAGAAGCGGCTGTCATAGGACTCGTCGCGGTTGTCGCCCATCACCCAGTAATGCCCGATTGGAATCGCGATCGGTCCCCAGTCGTGGGTCGTCGGGTGGTAGCGGGCCGTGTCGCGCCCGACGTAGTAGGGCAGCTGCAACGCCCGGATCTTCCGGAGCTGCAAGGGATCGTCGGTGTGAGACCCCAAGTGCAGGGCGTACGGCTCGTCGAGTCGCTTACCGTTACGGTAGACCGTGTCGTGCGTCATCTGGAGCGTATCGGTGGGCCCACCGATCACTCGCTTCACGATGTTCAAGTTGGGCGTCGAGTCTTCGACCGAGCGGAACGCGGCAGCAACGGAGCCCGGTGATCGGGATCTCGAGCTCGCCGCCGTAAATCGCCTTGTTCACGAACAGGAAGTCGCCGACGAGCAGCGTGTTCTCCATGCTCGCCGACGGGATGCGGAACGCTTCGATGAGGTAGGAGCGCAACACGATCCAGATGCCGACCGCCACGGCGACCGAGGCGGCCCACCCTTTGGTCCACCGGTTGAAGGCACGCAGCCGCTCGAGAATCGAGGGTCGGTCCATGGAGACCGCAAGCTAGGCGCACCCCGGACTCCCGGCAACCGTTCCTCGGAGCCCGTTTCCTGGTATAATTGGAGCTCGCAATGAGCGATCCCAACCCGCCGCGCCGCTCGCAGCCGCCGCTCATGGACGGCCTCGGCAAGCTCTGCACCGAGGGTAAGCAGCTCGCCGATTACCTGTGGCAGGTGCCGAAAGACGAGGCGGCGCGCCAGAAGATCGTCACCATCCTGGACCAGATCGCCGCCGAGGGGGCGAAGCAGGGGCGCAAGGAAATGCCGCGCATCTGCGCGGAGCTCAAGACCGCCGCCAAGGCGACACCGAGCCCGCAGCAGGTAGACGTGCTGGTGACCGGCTTCGACCGGCTCGTCGGCCTGTGGCAGGCCGCCAAGTCCGGTCTGTTGTGACGAAACCCGTGAGCGGCGGCGCCCCCGCGCCCCCCCCTCCACCCACCGCCCGCGCCGCATCACTCGATCAACTTTGCATCAACACCGTCCGCGCCCTCGCGATGGACGCGGTGCAGCAGGCCGATTCCGGCCACCCCGGGACCGCGATGGCTCTCGCACCGGTCGCCTACGTCCTGTGGCAGCGCCACCTGCGCTACAATCCCGCGAGCCCCGACTGGTTCGGGCGCGACCGCTTCGTGCTGTCGGCGGGACACGCCTGCATGCTGCTCTACGCGGCGCTCTATCTCACCGGCTACGACCTCTCGCTCGACGACATCAAGCAATTCCGCCAGTGGGGGAGCCGCACGCCGGGCCACTCCGAGCACGGGCTCACGCCCGGCGTCGAGGCCACCACCGGCCCGCTCGGTCAAGGCGTGGGGAACGCCGTCGGAATGGCGCTCGCCGAGGCGCACCTCGCGCAGCTGTTCAACCGGCCGAGCCATACCATCGTCGCGCATCACACGTATTTCCTGGCTTCGGACGGCGACCTGATGGAGGGCGTCTCGCACGAGGCCTGCTCGCTCGCCGGCCATCTGAAGCTGGGCCGGCTGATCGGGATCTACGACGACAATCGCATCACCATCGACGGGAAGACCGATCTCACGTTCTCGGACGACACGGCAAAGCGGTTCGAGAGCTACGGCTGGCACGTGGAGCGTGTGGCGGACGGCAACGACCTCGGCGCGCTCGACGCGGCACTCGCCGCCGCCCGGCGCGTCGCCGACCGGCCGTCGCTGATAATCGTGCGCACCCACATCGCGTTGTGCCCGAGCAAGCCCTGGCGCACTGGCGGCTCGCCCGCGAGCGCGGCGCCCGGCTCGAAGCCGAGTGGTCGAAGAATTACGCCGCGTATCGGCAGGCCCACCCGGAGCTCGCGGCTGAGCGCGAGCGCCGGCTCGCCGGTCGCCTGGCCGAGGGCTGGGACGAGGGACTCCCGACGTTCGCGCCCCCCCCCTCCCCCGCCGACGCCCAGGCGACGCGCGTCGCGTCGGGGAAGGTGCTGAACGCCCTCGCGGCGAAGCTCCCCGAGCTGGTCGGCGGGTCGGCGGACCTCGCGGCCTCGACGAACGTGGTCTTCAAGAACGGGGGCGCCCGCAACGTCCATTTCGGCGTGCGCGAGCACGGGATGGGCGCGATCCTGAACGGACTGGCTTTGCATGGTGGAGTGCGGCCCGTCGGATCGACGTTCCTCATTTTCTCCGACTATATGCGGCCGCCGATCCGCCTCGCCGCGGTGGGCAACCTGCCGGTGATCTACGTCTTCACGCACGACTCCATCGGCCTCGGGGAGGACGGCCCCACGCATCAGCCGATCGAGCAGCTCGCCGCCCTGCGCGCGATTCCCAATCTCGTCGTCATCCGCCCGGCGGACGCGACTGAGACGGTGGAAGCGTGGCGCATGGCGATCCTGTCCCGGAGCGGCCCGGTCGCGCTCGTGCTGACGCGTCAAAAAGTGCCGGTGATCGACCGCGCGAAGTACGCCCCCGCGAACGGGCTGCGGCTGGGCGGCTACGTGCTCGCCGACAGCCCGAGCGGCAAGCCGGCGATCCTCCTCCTGGCGAGCGGCTCCGAAGTCGCTATCGTGCTCGGCGCTTACGAGCGGCTCGCCGCCGAGGGGATCGCGGCGCGCGTCGTGAGCCTGCCGTCGATGGAGCTGTTCGCGCGGCAGCCGCAGGAGTACCGCGACGCGGTGCTGCCGCCCGCGGTGCCCACGCGGCTCGCCGTCGAAGCCGCCGCGCCGCAGCCGTGGTACCGCTGGGTCGGGGACCACGGTGTGGTGATGGGCCTCGAGCGGTTCGGGGCGTCGGCGCCCTATCAACGGATCTACCAGGAATTCGGGCTGACCGTCGAAAACGTCGTCAGTAAGGCGAAAGAACTCCTTCGCGCGTAGTCCGCGAGTCAACTCGCGACTCGGCATTGCCCGTAAACGGGCGTTGCCGCTTAGCGGTACGTGCCGAGCCGCGGCTTCAGCCGCGCACCGACGTAGCTCCCAGACGTTTTAGAATCACCCGCGCCGCCTCCCGCCCCGACTTCACGCACGCCGACACACCGGGGCCGTCGAAACCGGCTCCGGCGATTGCCAGCGGCGCGAGCCGGGCGAGTCGCTCCCGTACCGCGGCCACCCGCTCGGCGTGCCCGCGCGGATAGCGCGGCAGGGCCCGCGGCCAGTGGAACGCGCGGGTCCAGAGGGGAACCCCCACGATACCCAAGATGGTCGCGAGCTCGGCATGCGCGATCGAGCCTGGATCGCCGTCCACGGATCCGACGAACGCGCGCAGCAACGCAAAGCCCTGGGGCGCGCGCCCGGGGTACTTCCGCCACGCGTACGTGCAAGCACGCACCGCGCTGCCCGAATCCGACTCCGCGACGAACCCGGCCCCCTCCAGCGTTCCAGGCACCTGGTCCGACCGATACGCGAGCGACACGGTGATGCTCGGAGCGTAGAGCACCGAATCGAGCGCACGAGCCGCCGATACGCCGAGGCCGGCGAGCAGGCGCGCCGCCACCCAGGTCGGGACGGCGAGGATGACCGCCTCCGCTTCGAGTGCCGAGCCGCCGGTGAACGAAAGCCGCCAACCGCGCGCCGCCCGCGCGATGGCGGTGACGCCCTGCGTCGTGCGCAGCCGGGGGGCCAGCCGGGCCACGAGGGCGTCCACGATCTCCTGCATGCCCGCGGCGAAGGTCCTGAACCCGCCGTGTGCATTTGCCTGAATCCCCAGTAACTCGGCGGCCTTCCCTTCTGCGAGCGGCTCCAGCCCCCGTCCCGTCCACAGCGTCGATCCCCGCGCGAGCTGGTCCACCAAGCGATCTTCGATCCCGACCGCGCGCGCCAGCTCCTGTATGTCGGGCTCGGCGGCGAGGAAGCCGTCGGGGCCGCCTTCCATGGTGAAGCCCTCGCGTCGCTCGGTGACGATCACCCCGCCGGGGTGCCGTTCCGCTTCGAGCACGATCACGTCGGCACCCGCCTGATGCAGATCCCAGGCGGCGGCCAGGCCCGACAGCCCCGCTCCCACCACGGCGACCGTCATGCCCACCCACGCGCCACCGCGGTGTCGTGCGCGATCTCCGCGAGGGCGCCCACCAGCAGCGGATCGTCGTTCAAGGAGGTGGTGCGCTCGAGCTGGACGCCGAGCCGCCTGGCGAGCTCACGGTACATCACGTCCACGTCGTACAACACCTCGACGTGGTCGCACACGAACCCGATGGGCACGATGAGGAACGCCCGATGACCCTGGCCGGCGAGCTCGGTCATGACCGCGCCCGCCTCGGGGCCGAGCCACGGCTCGGGAGTCGCCCCCGCGCTCTGAAAGGCGAGCCGCCACGCGGTGAGCCCGGTGCGCTTGGCGACCGCCGCGGCGCTCGTCCGCAGCTCGTCGGGGTAGGGATCGCCGGTCGCGAGGATCCGCTCCGGGAGGCTGTGTGCCGTGAAAAGCACTTGGACGGTTCCGGGAGACGGGAACCGCTGCAGCGTCTGGACGACCCGCTGGGCCACGGCGTCGAGGAACTTGGGGTGGTCACCCCAGCTCCGCACCAGCGCCGGCTCCAGCCGCCCGGCGGCTGCCTCCAGCACCTTCTTCTCGTACGCACCCACGGACATCGCCGAATAGTGCGGCGCGAGCACGATCCCCACCACCCGCCGGTGTCCGTCCGCCACGATTCGCTCGACCACGTCGCGGATGTAGGGATGCCAATGACGCATCCCCACGTAGACCGCGAACCGCTCACCCAGCGCCTGCCGCACGCCCACCGCCTGCGCCTCAGTGAGCTTCCGGATCGGCGACCGGCCGCCGATCCGCGCGTAGCGCTGCCTGATCTCTTGCACGAGCTCGGGCGCCGTGGGCCGCCCGCCCCGCACGTCCCGCAGGTACGGCTCGACCTCGTCGAGGCTCTCCGGGCCCCCGTACGCCATCAGCAGCACGGCGACGCCCCCCCCGCCCCCCCCGCCCCCCCCGCCCCGCTCAGCCGCCATGCACCCACTCCACGACCGCCTGCAGCGCCTCCACCGACGTCTCGGGGAGAACGCCGTGTCCCAGGTTGAAGATGTGCCCGGGGCGTCCCCCGGCGCGGGCGAGCACGTCCCGCACCTGCTTCTCGAGCTCCGGCCGTGGAGCCAGGAGCGCGACCGGATCGAGGTTGCCCTGAATGGCGCGGGGAAGAGAGGCCCCGATGCGCTCCCACGCAACGTCGAGCGGGACGCGCCAGTCGACGCCGATCACATCGCCGCCCGCCCGCGCGAAATCCACGAGCAGGGTAGCCGTATCCGTCCCGAAGTGGATCACCGGCACGCCGCTCGCGCCTGCGAGCTCGAGTGCGCGCTGGCTGTGCGGAAACACGTAGGTCGCGTAGTCCGCCGGCGACAAGCAGCCCACCCAGCTGTCGAACAACTGCAGGGCCCGGGCGCCGGCGCGGGCCTGCGCCGCGAGATAGCCGCCCACCAGCTCGGCGAACCGCTGCATCAGCTCGTGCCAGGCGCGCGGCTCGGTATACATGAAGCGCTTGGTCAGCGTGAAGGTGCGCGTCGCGCCGCCTTCGATCGCGTAGCTCGCGAGCGTGAACGGCGCTCCTGCGAACCCGATGAGCGGGACGTGCGGGGGCAGCGCCTGGGCCACGACCCGGGCAGCCTCCATCACGTACGCGAGGTCCGTCGCCGGATCCACCAACGGCAGCTCGAGCACCTGGCCCGCCTCGCGGATCGGCCGGGTGATCTGCGGGCCTTCCCCCACCGAGAACGAGAGCCCCAGGCCCAGCGGCTCGAACGGCAGCAGGATATCGGCGAACAGGATGGCCGCGTCCACGCCCAGCCGCTCGACCGGCTGCAGCGTGACCTGCGCGGCCAGCTCCGGCTTGTGGCACAGCTCGAGGAGCGAGTGCTTCTGCCGCAGCGCGCGGTACTCCGGGAGGTAGCGCCCGGCCTGACGCATGAACCACACCGGCGTGACGTCGCTGGGCTCGGAGCGGCAGGCCTTCAGGAAACGGCTGTCGTCAGGAGTGCGGGGCAACCGTCGGCTCGCGCGCCACGGCCGCGGCGGGTTGGGGGGAGGGGGGGGCGATGAGGACCGTATCCCCCTCGAGCTTCACGCGGTAGGCGACGACCGGGAGCGCCGGCGGACCGCCCAGCACCCGGCCCGTCTCGAGCGAGAACACACCCTCGTGCCAGGGACAGGTGACGGTGCAGCGCGCGGCATCGACGCTGCCTTCCGAGAGGCTCGCGCGCGCGTGGGTGCAGCGGTTCGCGATGGCGTACACGGTGCCCTGCACGTTGAAGAGCGCCACCGCGTCGCCGCCCGCGTACACCCGGCGGCTCGCTCCCGCCGGTAGCTCCGCGAGCGTCGTCACGGGTGTGTATCCATCGGCCCGCGTGGGCCGCCGCGAGGTCGCCTCCGCGGACCCTGCGCCCCCCAACGTATCGAGCATGTCCCACAGGGACATCTGCACGCACGTGAAGGTGGGCGTGTCCCGCAACGTGTAGGAGGACGCCTGGCTCTCGCGCAGCTCCATCACCAGGTCGAGGAAGTCGCCCGGGTTGTCGCCTTCGAACGCCACGATGAATTCCTGGTCGTCGAGCCCGTAGGAATACGTGGTGTTCAAGCGGATGGACGGGTACTTCCTCCCGATGCGCACGTGCTCGTCCATCATCGTCTGGCGCTCAGGCCGAGGGAGCATGTACCACGCCCTCGTCTTGATGAACGGGTACACGAACAGGTAGCGCGCTTCACTCGGCTGGATGACGAGGCGCGACGGCTGGCTCGGGTCCTCCGGGAACTCGTAGATCGAGCGCCGGGTCATCGCCAGATAACTGTAGGGGCTGGTCAGATACGCGCCCAAGTCGGTGCGATTGAGTGCCGTTTGCAGGGCCACGAGCGCGTCGAGGTTTTCTGCCACCTGCCAGAGCAGGAAGTCGCAGTCACCCCGGATCCCGACCAGGCCGTACGGGCGGAGCAGCAGCCGTCCGGCGAAGCTCTCGATGACCTGCCCGAACTCGATCTTCGAGCTCGCCTGGCGCTCGGCGGACAGCCGCCGCCATGCGCTGTCGAGCTTGTAGAAGGCGAAACGGACGACTTGACGCTGCTCGGAGGGCTTCGGGGTCATGGGACCCAATCTAATGCGGAGTGCGGAGTGCGGAATGCGGAATGGACCGGGCAACGGTCGCGAGCAGGTGCCGACATCGGGGATCGAACTAGCCCATCAATTCCGCATTCTAGTCTCCCGTGCCTGGATCGGGCTTCTCGTGTCGCTCTTTTATCATCATCCGCGCCACCCACACACCGATCCCGCCGAAGATCAATACCGGCGTGAGTGCCAGCAGCACGGCGGCCCAAAAGTAGACCAGCTCCATTGCGGGGTCGTCCCCGTGCAGCAGCGCGAGCAGGGCGGGATGGATCATCGACCGAGGAAGCGGTTCAAGTGTCGCAGGTAATAGGCGAGCGCCGCCGCGGCGACCGCGAACGCGAGCCCCATGACCAGCGTCAATGCCTCACCGGACTGCCGGTAGCTCCAACCCGCCCACACCGCGAAGCCCGCGCAGAAGGCGATCGCGGTCGAGATGAGGAGGCGGTGAAAGGGGATCATACCACGACCTTATCCAGCACCATGAGGGTGAGGAGCGCCGGCAGGTAAACGATCGAGACCAGGAACACGCGCCACGCGCGCGCCGGTGTAGCGGTGCGGGTCATCGCGCCCGATGCCCCCGCGTACGCGAGGCCGAGTGCGAGCGCCCCGAAGAAGTATAGGGCGCCCGTCACGCCCAGCAGGGTCGGCAACAGGCTCACCGGCAGGAGCGCCATGGCGTACAGCAGCACCATGCGGCCCGTGTGACGGCCGTCGGGGTCCGAGACCGACAGCATCGCGAGCCCGCCGCGCTGGTAGTCCTCCCGATAGATCCAGGAGAGCGCCAGGAAATGCGGCAGCTGCCACAGGAACAGGATCCAAAACAGCGCCGCGACCGCCGGTCCGATCGTGCCCCCGGCCGCGGTCCAGCCGCCCACGATCGGCAGCGCGCCGGGGACGGCTCCGATGAGCGTGTTGAGAGTCGTTTTCCGCTTGAGCGGCGTATAGAGCAGGACGTAGCTCGCGAGCGTCAGCGCGGCGAGCCCGGCGGTGACGAGGTTCACCGCGAGCGCCAGATAGAGGACGCCGGCGACCGAGATCACGCCGGCGAACAGCGCTGCGGCGCGCGGGGTGAGGCGCCCCGAGGGCAGGGGCCGCCGTTCAGTGCGCCGCATGCGCGCGTCGACGTCGCGCTCCCGCACCTGGTTGAAGGCGTTGGTCCCCGCCGCCACCAGCGCGACGCCGACGAGCGTCCGCACCAGCAGCCCGACGTCCACCCCGCCGCGCGAGCCGAGATAGAATCCGGCGGCGGCCGTGAGCAGCACCAGCTGCGTGATGCGCGGCTTCGTCAGCTCGAGAAACGCTACCAGATGTGCTCCGACATCCCCGCCAGGATGAAGATCAGGGCGAGCGGCAGCGGAATGATCGCCATGATTCGCAGGTTCCAGCGCTCGAACTTCAGGTGCATGAAGAACAACCCGACCAGCCCCGCCTTCCACACCGCCAGGAACAGCAGCAACAAGAGCTTGAGGTTGCGCGAGATCGGCAGCTCGAAGGCGAGCGCCAGCTCGGCGGCCGTGAGGACCGCCAGATACACCCAGATCAGGATGTAGTTGGGACGCTTGTGTGCGGTCTCCATAGCCCCTCAGATCAGATAGACGATGGTGAACAGGATGATCCACACCAGATCGACGAAGTGCCAGTACAGGCCGACCGTTTCGATGCCCCGTAGTCCTGCTTGGAGTACTTGCCCGGCAGCGCCTTCGTGACATACAGGTAGGCCATCGAGATCACGCCGCAGGTGACGTGAAAGCCGTGGAACCCCGTCATCGTGAA
>WNFU01007551.1_pt1 | contig 14957 bp, 16 predicted proteins | sample 5400121 | NCBI WGS metagenome assembly WNFU01 (sample SAMN13153360, study PRJNA577476) | soil metagenome | isolation source: 100 cm soil or saprolite under grassland replicate 1 | place: USA:California | collected 2016-06-15
CGGCCTTGATGGCCTGGATGTCGTCGCCGAGTCCGGGCACGCCCACCACCAGGGTCGTGTCCGCCGCCCGAGCGATCTCGACCTCATCCTGGCCGACGCCGACGGTCTCCACGATCACCACATCTTTGCCGAAAGCGTCCAGCAGGAGCACGACATCCAGCGTCCCACGGGCCAGACCACCCATCACACCGCGTGTGGCCATACTGCGCATGAACACGCCAGTGTCGCTATGCAGCTCCATCATGCGCACGCGATCACCCAGAATGGCGCCGCCGCTAAACGGGCTTGTGGGATCGACGGCGACGATCCCCACACTCTGATCGCGTGCTCGGTAGTCCAGCGCCAGGCGCGTCGTGAGCGTCGACTTTCCCGAGCCGGGCGGGCCGGTGACGCCGATGATGTGCGCGCGGCCGGTTCGCGAGTACAGGCAGCGCATCGCCTGGCGGGCATCGGCCTGGCCCGCCTCGACAGCACTGATCAACCGCGTGAGTGCGAGTCTGTCGCCTTGCAGCAGGCGGTCGGCTAACTCGTTCGCTGGGGGACGACTCAACGCTCGACCGCCGCGGCACGGTCGCCGGTGATCGAGCGCAGGAAATTGATGGTCTCGGTGGTCGGCGAGCCTGGACCGAAGATGGCCTTGATACCCAGCTCGCGCAGCTTTGGCATATCGGCCTCGGGGATGATGCCGCCGGCCCACACGATCACGTCGTCCAGCCCGCGAGTGCGCAATTCGTCCAAGATGCGCGGAAACAGCGTCATGTGAGCACCCGACAGGATGCTCAGGCCGATGGCGTCGACGTCTTCCTGGAGCGCGGCCTCGGCGATCATCTCTGGCGTCTGCCGGATCCCGGTGTAGATCACTTCGAAGCCTGCATCACGCAGCGCGCGGGCAATGACTTTCGCGCCCCGGTCGTGGCCGTCCAGACCAGGCTTCGCAATCAATACCCTCACGCGTGCTCCTGGAGGAGCTCGATCAGCACGCCCAGCGCCGCTGTTGGCTGCAGGAACGCCACGTCGCCGTGCGCACCAGGGCGGGGCTCCTCGTCGATCAGCTCGACGCCTTTGTCGCGCAGGTCGCGCAGATGCTCGTGGATATCGGGCGTACCGAAGCACAGGTGGTGCAGCCCTGGCCCGCGGCGTTCCAGAAAGCGCGCCACGGGCGTGTCGGGATCGGTCGGCTCGAGGAGCTCGATCAGCATGTTGCTGGTCTTGACGAATGCGACTTTGAGCTGTCGGTCGGGCAGCTCGAGCTGGTCCTGCAGTGCCAGCCCCAGCTTCTCGCCATAAAAGCGCAGCGCGTCATCAATGCTCGGCACCGCGATACCCACGTGGTGCACGGCCAGCGGCTCGCGGTGCATAACGGGAGTATAGGTAGCGCGAGCTAGTCGACCGGGACCGCGGCGGTGAGCGCCTCGATGGCGCCAGCGACATCGGGCACGAACGTGAGCATCTGCAGATCGCTCTCGATCGTGTGCAATTCTTCGAGCAGCGTGCGCAGGACTTTCTCCCAGCCCCGTCCGACAACGACGATTGGCTTGCCCTGGATGGCGCCGAGGAACGCCAGGTTCCACACCACGCCGAGCTCGGCCAGGGTGCCTGAGCCGCCAGGGAGCACCACGAACGCCGAACCAAGCTCGACCATCTTGTCGATCCGGTCCAACAGCGCGGCGGTCTGGATTTCCTGGTCCAGGTACGCGTTCGGCAGTCGCTGGAAGTTGCGCGCGATGACCTCGACGGTGACGCCAACGACCCGGCCGCCTGCCTCTTTGGCGCCGCGCGAGACGGCCTCCATCGTGCCGTTGTAGCCGCCGGTGACCACGGCATAGCCGCGTTCGGCCAGGGCACCACCCAATCGTTGCGCTGCAACGTACTCGTCGGAGGCGGGCTCGACGCGCGAGCCGCCAAACACCGTTATGGCTTTCATGTCATCCTGAGGTGAGGGAAGCGAGCCGAAGGATCTCGCGCCTGAGACCGAGATCCTTCGCTGCGCTCAGGATGACATTAAAGGGGCATTATGCGGCGCGCTGCGTCGACAGCTGCTCGTGCAGCCAGTGCGTTACCTCGGGCCCAGGGAGCGGGCGGCTCATGTGAAAACCCTGGCCGACGTCGCAGCCAAGCTCCGTGAGCAGGTGCTTGGTGAGGTCGTCCTCGACACCTTCGGCCATCACGCGCAAGCCGAAGCTGTGCGCGAGCTCGACGGTGGTACGCACGATCAGCCGATCGCCTTCGTCGGAGACGATGTCGCGAATGAACGAGCGGTCGATCTTCAGCTCGGCGAGACCCAGCAGGTGGGGCGGCAGCTTGTGCTGCGCGAGAAGCTTGGCGATCGTGTCGGGCAGGCGCTGATCGTGCAGGTTGCGCGGTGACAGGTTGATCGCGACGGGGATGTCGAGGCCGCCGCGGCGCCAGGCGCGGCACTGCCGCAGCGCCGCGCGCAGGACCCACTGGCTCAGCGCATCGATCAGGCCCGCCTGCTCGGCGACGGCGATGAACTGGTCGGGTGCAATCAGGCCACGCATGGGGTGCTGCCAACGCACCAGCGCCTCGACGCCGTCCAGACCGCCCGTGCTCAGTTCGATCTTGGGCTGGTAGTGCAGCACCAGCTCACCCTGGTCGACCGCCCGGCGCAGGTCGCCGATCATCGTCAGCCTGTCGGGCGAGTTCTGATCCTGGCAAGGCTCGTAGAACGCGAAGCCTTCGCCGCTGCACTTGGCGACGTACATGGCGACATCGGCGCGTCGCAGGAGCGCTTCGGGTTCCAGCCCGTGCTCGGGGAAGAGCGCAATGCCGATGCTGGCGCCGACGACGACGGGCTGGCCCTGCACCTCGTACGGGATCTGGAACAGCTGGAGCAGCTCGCGCGCCAGGCGCGGGACCGCCTGCGGCTCGATGCACGGGACGATGGCCGCGAATTCATCGCCGCCCAGACGCGCGATCGTGCCGGTGTGGCGCAGGACACCGCGCAAGCGTGCCCCGACCTTCTGCAGAGCGCGTCGCCGGCCAGGTGACCGAGCGTGTCGTTGACCTCTTTGAAGCGGTCGAGATCCATGAGCAGCAGGCCGGTCGGGGCGTTGCTCTCGATGGCGCTCGCGAGTCGATCGAGCAGGAGGGTCCGATTGCAAAGGCCGGTCAGCGCGTCGTGAGTTGCTTGAAACGCCAGCGCTTCCTCGACGCGTTTGCGCTCGGTGATGTCACGTAGCACCACCTGCATCGCGGGCCAGCCTTCGTACTCCGTTGGCATCGCCGCCGATTCGACCGTCAGCAACTCCCCGTCGGCGCGGACAATCGTGAGCTCGATGAGCGTGTTCGGCTCGATCGGTCGGGTGTGCCGCTCTTCCATCTCCGCGTAGCAGTCCGGATGGATGAAGTCGAAGATGGTGCGCCCCTGGACATCCTCGAACCGTTCGAAGCCACCAAGCGCGAGCGCCGCGGCATTGGCGTACACGATGGCGTCGTCGCAGTGGACGACGATCGGGTCCGGGCACAGCTCGACCAGACGACGGTAGCGCTCCTCGCTGTGGGCGGTCTCGCGCATTGCCCGCAGCGACACGCGAATAAGGACGAGCAACAGGGCGCTGCCGCCCACGGCGAAGATGACCCAGCGCAGCGCCACGCGTATGAGGAGGTTGTCGAACATCGTCACCAGGACCAGGTCGATGAGCAGGAACAGGGCGACGACGACGCCGATCAGCAGGCGGGTGCGCTTCAGCGGAAGGTGCAGCCGCGCAAGCATGGCCTTTGGAGAATCGGCCGCGCGGGCCCGCTTCTACAGTGGCATTTGGCCTGTCATCCCGAGCTTGCGAGGGATCTCAGCCGTTCGAGCCCGAGATTCCTCGCTCCGCTCGGAATGACAAAGGGCTCAGACGAATGCCGGCTCCTCGTGCTCGCCATAGACGCCGCGGAGCACGTTGCACATCTCGCCCAGGGTCGCGTACGCGCGCACGCTGTCCATGATCGCGGGCATCACGTTGTCGCGTCCGGCCTTCGCAGTTGTCTCCATACGCCCCAGCGCCTCGGCAACGCGCGCATGGTCGCGCTCGCGGCGCACCCGCTGGAGCCGCCCCAGATGCCGCTGCGCGCTCTCGGGCGTGATCGCATGAATCGGGATCTGGATTTCATCCTCGTTGCCCTGGGTGAAATCGTTGACCCCGACCAGGATGCGCTGCTTCGAATCCACTTCCTGCTGGTAGCGGTACGCCGAATCGGCGATCTCGCGCTGTGGGAAGCCTTTTTCAACGGCCTCGAGCATGCCACCCATCTCGTCGATGCGCGCGAAGTAGTCGAGGCAGCCGCGCTCCATGCGGTCGGTCATGGCCTCGATGGCATATGAGCCACCCAGCGGATCGACCGTGTTGGGAACTCCACTCTCGTAGGCGATGATCTGCTGCGTACGCAGCGCGATGCGCACCGCTTTCTCGGACGGCAACGCCATCGCCTCGTCCATACTGTTGGTGTGCAGTGACTGCGTCCCGCCCAGGACCGCGGCCAGCGCCTGGATCGTGGTGCGCACGATGTTGTTTTCTGGCTGTTCGACGAACAGGCTGACCCCGGCGGTTTGGCAGTGGAACCGACACCACAACGAGCGTGGATTGGTCGCGCCGAACCGGTCGCGCATGACGCGCGCCCAGACGCGCCGAGCCGCTCGCAGCTTGGCGATCTCCTCGAGGAAGTCGTTATGGATATCGAAGAAGAACGACAGCCGCGGCGCGAAGGTATCGACGTCGAGTCCCGAGTCGACCGCCGACTGTACGTACTGGATGCCGTCGGCCAAGGTGAACGCCAGCTCCTGCAGCGCCGTCGCGCCCGCTTCGCGAATGTGATAGCCGCTGATCGAGATCGTGTTCCAGCGTGGTACGTGCTGACTGCCGTACTCGAATGTATCCACGACGAGCTTGGTCGACGGCCGGGGCGGGAAGATGAATTCCTTCTGCGCGATGTACTCCTTCAGAATGTCGTTCTGCAGCGTGCCCGCTAGCCGATCGAGGGGATAGCCGCGCTTCTCCGCTGCGACGAGGTACATCGCCCAGATCATTGCCGCCGGGCTGTTGATGGTCATCGAGGTGGTGATCTCGTCGAGCGGGATGCCGCTGAACAGGATCTCCATGTCCGCGAGTGACGACACCGCTACACCGCATGTGCCAAACTCGCCCTCGGCCTTCGGATCGTCGCTGTCGTAGCCATAGAGCGTGGGCATGTCGAAGGCGACCGACAGCCCGGCGTTGCCATGCGCGAGCAGGTACTTGAACCGCTCGTTGGTTTCCTCGGCGCTGCCGAAGCCCGCGAACATGCGCATGGTCCACAGCCGACCGCGGTACCCCGTGGCGTGGACTCCGCGGGTATACGGCCAGTCGCCGGGCAAGCCCAGCTTGTCCATGTACTCGGCTTGCGCGAAATCGCGGGGCGTGTACAGCCGCTCAACCGGGTCGGACGACGTGGTCATGAACCGCGTGGCGCGCTCCGTTACGGGCGTACCGGAATAGCGCTCCAGTGCCTCCTCGAACAGCGACAGCTGGGTGACCTTGCCGTTGCGGTCCACCCTAGTAGTCTAGGCCTTTGCGGGCCTGGTGCCCCTCGTCAAACGGGTGTTTGACCTTGCGCATCTCGGTCGCCAGATCGGCCAGCTCGATGACCTGATCGATGAACTCTTTGGTGTCATCGTGGCCCGTCAGCAGCAGGTTTAATTCGCGCGGGCGCTGGCGGATGATGTCCAGCAGTTGCTCCAGGTCCACCTGGCCCTGCGAGACGGCGCCGATGATCTCGTCGAGGATGATCAGGTCGTACTCGCCTGAACTCGCTTTGTCACGGTAGAGCGACAGACCCTGCTGAGCCGCGTCGCGGTGCTGCTCGATGGTGTACGGATCGCCAAAAATATTGACGAAGCCGATGCCCATCGAGATCACTTCGAAGTCGGGCGCCAGCCGCCGCGCGCCGGTGATCTCGCCCATCGGCTCGCCCTTCGGCCACTCGCCCATCTTCGTGTACTGAATCATCAGCACTTTCCAGCCGCGGCCGACCGCCCGCAGCGCCACGCCGAAGGCAGACGTCGTCTTGCCTTTTCCGTCGCCGAAATAGACCAGCGTCTGCCCGGCGATCGCTCGTTTGCGTGCTTCCGCCATTCAGACGGGATGGTACCCACTGCGCGTGCTGCGCCCGCTTCGGGAGCACTAGCATGCGGGCAGCCGCACGCTGAAGGTGGTGCCTTCGCCGACCTGGCTGTGCACTTCCACGCTGCCGCCCATCGACTCGACCAGCTCCTTGACCAGGGTCAACCCGAGCCCGCTGCCCGCATGGCTGTTGCTGCCGCGATAGAAGCGCTCGAACACGCGCGGTAGTGCCTCGGCGGGGATGCCTTCACCGGTATCGCGCACCTCGAGCAGCACCCCTTCTCCCTCTTCAGTGAGGCTGGCGGCGATGATGCCGCCTGGTGGCGTATGCCGAATCGCGTTCGAGAGCAGATTGCTGACGATTTGCGTCACGCGCTGAGCATCGACGTGCGCCAGCGGAACGTCTTGCGGTACCTCGGCCAGCACCTGCACCTGCCGCTGTCGCCACGCCAGCGCGCCGTGCGTTTCGACCTGGCTCTTCACCAGCATGCCGATGTCCGTAGGCTCGAGCCGAAGCTCCAGCCGCCCGACCTGGGCTCGCGACAGCGTGAACAAGTCATCGATCAGGCCCTGCAACCGCGCGGCCTCGCGCTCGGCGGTGTCCAGGTCCGCCTTCAAGTCCGCCGGCAGAGCGCCATCGCGGTGCAGCGCCGACTCCAGATAGCCGCGCACCGTCGCGACCGGTGTGCGCAGCTCGTGCGAGACGCCCGCGACCAGTTGCCGCTGCGCTTCCAGCAGACCGGTGACGCGGTCGCGCTCCGAGGCCAGGTCGCCCATCGTGCGCTCCAGATCGGTAGCCATCGAGTTGAACGAGCGCTGCAGGTCGCTCACCTCATCGCTGCCAGCAACGGGCACGCGCACACCCAGATTGCCCGCGCGCAGAATCTCCGCGGTCTCGCTCAGTCGCTCCAGGCGATGCACCAACCTGCGCGAGAGGATGTACCCGACGACCGTCGATGCCACGAGGGCGAAGATCGATGCAGCGGCGAGTACCGCTACGGTGGCGACGCCGAAGAACGCCAGCGGCCACAGCCCCGGACCTTGTGCTTGCGCCGCTTGCGGCATGGCCACGATCACTGCCGCGACCTGGCGACCCTGGCCATCGACAATCGGCGCCGCGCCCAGGCTGAGCCCGCCGCGCTGTAGCACGGGCGGATCTCGATCGCCGTTCGCAGCCTGCTGTGCCAGTCCTGCCCACTCGGTTCTTTCGGGTGGGGCGAAGGCAGCACCCTGTGGGCTCGAGCTCGCCAGTAGCTGGCCCGCTGGATTCACGACCACCATGTAGGCGGCGTCATCCAGATTGACGTCGCCGATCGGGCCGCGCTGCGGCGGGCCATTACCGGACGGCAGGCGGAGTCGGCCGCTGGCCATCACGCGCAGGACGGTGTCGAGATCTTCGGGCGCCACATCGCCGACCATGCCGCTGATGGACTGCGCCACCACCCGCGCGGCTTCGGCGGGTCGGCGGCCGGGATTGTTCTGGGTCGCTAGCCAGCCCGACGCCAGCAGGGCCAGCGCGGCCACCATGCTGATGAGCGTGCACGCGATCGCGATCAGGTGCGAGAGCGTGAGCTGCCAGCGCAGGCGACGCATCGCCGATTCAGACCTCCACCGAGGTCGCCGCGTGCGCTGACATGCGGTAGCCGACGCCCCACACGGTCTCGATCGCATCGCCCATCGAACGCAGCTTGCGGCGCAGGCGCAGGATGGCATTGTCGACCGAGCGGTCGCCCTCGACGGCCGGCTCGCCCCAGACCGTGTGATGCAGGTAGGTGCGGCTGAACGCGCGCCCGCGGTTGCGCAGCAACAGATGCAGCAGCTCGAACTCGGTCCGAGTGAGGTCGAGCGGCTCGCCGTCGATGCGGCTCACGCGGCCCTCGGGGTCGAGCTCGAGCGGACCCAGTCGGAGTGGCGCGCTCGGGGTGGCGCGATCGGCCGACATCATCTCTTGCAAGCGTTCGTGGCGGCGCAACAGGGCGCGCACGCGCGCGACCAGCTCGCGGGTGCCGAATGGCTTGGTCAGATAGTCGTCGGCGCCGACCTCGAGGCCGATGACCCGATCCACCTCCTCGGCGCGCGCCGTCAGCATGAGCACCGGAACCGCGGAGGACTGGCGGATGCGGCGCAGTACATCCAGGCCGTCCATGGTGGGCAGCATCCAGTCCAGCACCACGAGGTCTGGCTTGCCGTCCTCGTAGCGCTGTAGCGCCTCCCCGCCGTCGCCGGCGTGGTGCACCTGATACCCCGCCGCCTCCAGCTCGCGCACAAGCAGCCGCGCGAGCTCAGCTTCGTCTTCAACTACAAGGATGGTGGACACCTGGGTGTGGTGGTAATGCCTGGGCGGCGGGTACTGCAATGGCTCAGGGGCGGCTGCGACAAAGCTGCGACAAATGCGGGACCCGCGGGCGACAGATGGTTCGCAGACTCAGGGCATGCAAACACTACGTTCTCCCTGGGTGGCCACGCTGGCCATCGTTCTGATTGTTATTGGCATCGGTGCGCTGGTCGTGCGGCCGACGTTCGCCAGCCCATTCGGGTTTGGCCCGGGCTTCGGTCCTCCGTGGCACAACGGCGGCTGGGACCGCTCGGCAATTCCGCCGGAGCTCGCTGGACTGGCCGATGTGCCCGCGGACCAGCGCTTCGCGCACTTCCGCGGTGCGCAGGTACAGCTCACCGACAAGGACGGGCGACCCGTTCGCGTCGATGTCACACCTGGCACCGTCACCGCCGTGAGCGCGACCTCGCTGACACTGGCCGGCAACGACGGCAGCTCGCACACCTACACGTTGGATGACAAGACGATGCAGCACAGTTCGACCGTCAAGCAAAACGACAAGGTGGTGGTCGCGACGATGAACGGCAGCGGCACGGCCACGGCGGTCTTCGCGATGAACGGCGACGGCATCGGGCCGCGCGGTCCGTGGGGCCACTGATGCGCGTTCGCTTCGCTGTCCTGACAGGAGGGCTGCTGCTCGCAACCGCGTGCGGCAGCCCCGCCTCCGCGCAGCCACCCGTGTCCGCGAGCAAGCAATTCACCATGCGCGTCGACAGTTCGATGCAATTCGGCACTCCTACTCTGGAGGTGCAGGCTGGCCAGCCGCTGGAGCTCACCGTCGAGAACGTGGGCGACATGCCGCACGACTTCTCGCTGAGCGAAGGCGTGGCACAACCGGTGAAGATCGAGGCCAAAGGCGGCGAGTCCGCGACAGGCACCTTCACCATCGACAAGCCTGGCACGTACACGTTCGTGTGTACCCAGCCCGCGCATGCGCTCCTGGGCATGCGCGGCACGATCATGGTCCGCTAACGCAGGACGTGACGGGAGATCACCAGGCGTTGGATCTCGCTGGTTCCTTCGTAGATCTCGGTGATCTTCGCGTCGCGGAACAGCTTTTCGACCGGGTAGTCGCGGACGAAGCCGTAGCCGCCGAACATCTGGACGGCGGCATGCGCGCAGAACATCGCCGTCTCGGACGCGTACAGCTTGGCCATGCTGGCTTCCTTCGAGAACGAGCAGCCGCTGTCCTTCATCCGCGCGACGCGGTAGATCAGCAAGCGCGCCGCTTCGATGCGCGTGGCCATGTCGGCGAGCCGCCACTGCAGACCCTGGAAATCGGCGATGGCGTGGCCGAACGCCTCGCGCTCTTTGGCGTAGCGCACCGACTCGTCGAACGCCCGCTGGGCGATCCCCAGCCCCTGGGCGCCGATACCGATCCGGCCGCCGTCGAGCGTGGCCATGGCGATCTTGAAGCCCTCGTCGACAGTCCCCAACACCGATGAAGCGGGAACGCGGCAATCCTCGAAGAAGATCTGGGTCGTGCTGGAGGCGCGGATGCCCAGCTTCTTCTCCTTCTTGCCAGCCCGCAAACCGGGGGTGTCGGCGGGCACCAGGAACGCCGTGATGCCACGCGACTTCGAGGTCACGTCGAGATTCGACAGCGCGTAGACCAGGTACAGCCCAGCTTCGCCGCCATTCGTGATCCAGCTCTTGGTGCCATTCAGGACCCAGGAGTCGCCATCGCGCCGCGCGACCGTACTCATATTGGAAGCGTCTGACCCGGAGGTCGGCTCCGAAAGACAGTACGCGCCCACGTAGCGGCCGGATGCCAGCGCGGGCAGGTACTCCTGCTTCTGCGCCTCGGACCCGAACCGCAGGATGGGCTCGCACACCAGCGAGTTGTTGACCGATACCACCACCGAGTGCGAGGCATCGGCCCAGGAGATCTCCTCCATCGCCAGCACGTAGTCGAGAGTCGATGTACCGGCGCCGCCGTACTCCTCGGGCACCACCATTCCGAGTAGGCCCAGTTCGCCCATCTTGAGCAGCGTCTCGCGCGGGTACTGCTCCTTCTCGTCGAGCTCAGCAGCGATGGGCACGATCTCGCGCTCCGCGAACTCATGGATGGTGCGCTTGAACAGCTCCTGGTCTTCGGTGAGGTCGTACGGCCCGCGGTGCGAGCCAATAGTGGGCGAAGTCGTGGTGGCCATGTGCTTCAGACCAGCTCGAACGCCATCGCCACGGCCCCGCCGCCACCATGGCACAGCCCGGCGATGCCGCGGCTCTTGCCGCGCTGCCGCAGCGCGTGCAGCAGGGTCACGACCAGTCGCGCGCCAGTTGCGCCCAGCGGGTGGCCGAGCGCAATCGCGCCGCCATTGACGTTGACCCTCTCCCAGTCCCAATGAAGGTCCTTGCCGTTGGCGACGATCTGCGCCGCGAAGGCCTCGTTGATCTCCAGCAGGTCCCAGTCGTGGACCGTCGTGCCCGTCTTGTCGAAGAGTTTTCGAAGCGCCAGCTCGGGTGCTTCGAACAGCCACAACGGGTCCGTGGCGGCGCTGGCGTAGCCAAGCACTCGCGCCATCGGCTGCAAACCGCGCTCCTGCACGGTCTCGTGGCCAGCGACGATCACCGCCGCGGCGCCATCGGTGAAGCCAGGCGCATTGCCCGCGGTGACGGTCCCGCTCGGCGTAAACGCGGGCAGTAGTCGTGACAACGCCTCAGCGGTGGTATCCGCGCGCGGACCCTCATCGGTGTCCACAACAACAGGCGGGCCCTTCCGCGCGGGAATCTCGACGGGCACGATCTCCTCGAGAAAACTGCCTGAGCTGATGGCCGCGAGCGCCCGCTGGTGGCTGCGCAGCGAGTACTCGTCCTGCTCCTGGCGGGTAATCCCGCGCTTCTCGGCGATCGCCTCCGCGCTCATGCCCATGTGGTGATCGTCCCAGGGTGACCACAAGCCGTCGTACACCACCGAGTCCTGCACCGTCGTCGACCCCATGCGATAGCCGAACCGTGCCCGCGGCAACAGATGCGGCCCCTGGCTCATGCTCTCCATGCCGCCGGCCACGACCACAGTCGAATCACCAGCGCGGATGGCGTGCGCGGCCTGATTGATCGCTTCCAGACCCGAGGCGCACACCTTGTTTAGCGTGGTCGCATTGGCCGATGTGGGAATGCCCGCGGCGATTGACGCCTGGCGAGCCGGCGCCTGGCCGGTGCCGGCCTGGATCACCTGGCCCAGGATCACTTCGTCGACCGCGTTCGGCTCGACGTGCGACCGCTCGAGCGCAGCCTTCGTGGCGATGCTGCCCAACTGCGGCGCGGTGAGCGTTGCCAGACCGCCCATGAGTTTGCCGACGGGTGTGCGGGCGGCGCCGAGGATGTAGATGCCATTGCCTGCGGTCATACTGGTAGCCCCATGTGGCGGGCGATCACGAGCTTGAGAATCTCGCTCGTGCCCTCGCCGATGGTCAGGATTTTGGCGTCGCGGTAGAAGCGTGGGATGTTCGACTCTTCCATGTAGCCGTAGCCGCCGTGGACCTGCATGGCGACGTCGGCGGCATGCACGGCCAGCTCACTCGCGAACAGCTTGGCCTGCGCAGCCTCCTCCGAATACGGCTTGCCCGCGTCCTTGAGCGCGGCAGCGCGGTACACCACCGCCCGCGCCGCGCCGATGCGAGTCTTCAAGTCAGCGAGCGCGAAGGACACCGCCTGGAAGCGCGCGATTGGCTGGCCGAACGCACAACGCTGTTGCGCCCAATTTACGGAATGATCCAGACAGCCCTGGGCGAGGCCCACGCCAATGGCCGCGACGCCGACCCGACCGCCGTCCAGGGTCTGCAGGAACTGGCGCGCGCCCGCGCCGCGCGGACCGAGCAGCGCATCGTACGGCACGCGGCAGTCCTGGTAGGCCAGCTCGCGGGTGTCCGAGGCGTGCCAGCCCATCTTCTCGTACGGTCGCTGGGGTAAGAAGCCGTCGGTTTGTGTGGGCACGATGAGCGTGGAGACTTCGGGTTTGCCAGCTTCGCGCTGGCCGGTGATGGCGGTGGTGATCACGAAGGAGCTCATGTCGGTGCCCGCGTTGGTGATGAAGGCCTTCGTGCCGTTGATCACCCAATCATCGTCTTCGTGTTTGGCGGTCGTCTGCAGGCCCTGGACGTCGGAGCCCATGCCGGGCTCGGTGCTGGCGAAGGCACCGAGCGTCTCGCCCCTGGCCAGTGGCACCAGGTACTGCTCCTTCTGTCGCTCGGTGCCGAAGAGCAACAGTGGCGCGCCACCGAGGGAGACGCTCGCGGCGACCGTGATGGCGACCGAGGAGTCGAATTTGGCCAGCTCTTCCAGTGCGATCGCGAAGCTGAGCGTTCCTGCGCCGACACCGCCGTAGTTCTCGGGAAAGGGCAAGCCCATGACGCCGAGCTGGCCCAGCTTCTTGATGGTCTTCGTGGGAAATGTCCCTTCGCGGTCCCACTGGCCAGCGTTGGGGGCAATCTCCGCCTGCGAAAACTCGCGGATGGTGGCGCGCAGCGCGCGCTGATCGTCGGACAGCTCGAGCGTGAAGTCCACGTTGACTCCCTTTGGGCCCTCGCATTCTAACGTTGTCTTGAATTGAGGGTCTCCCATTCGGGGGGTGTGTGCGTTCTTGCTAGCAGCTAGGCTCCGCCGGCTCTCCTGTCTATTCGTCTGCTGCTTCCGTTTGTACTTGGGCTCCTGGTGCTTGCCGGCTGTCGGCCACCCCAGCCGGGCCCGATCGAGTTCGACGATACGGTGCTGACCGCGGCGGAATTGCCCGCGGCTACGGCGGTTGCCACCGCGCCCGCGCTGACGCCGACGGTCGCACCCACTGTGGCAAGCACCGCCACACTCGCGGCAGCCACCGTGACCGTTGCACCGACGGCGCCGAGCGCGACCGCCACGCCGCCGGCCGCGACGCCGCTGCCTGCGCCGACCTACGGACCAACTCCGCAGCCCATCCAGGTCCCGTCGCCGCCTGGCGCGGGCCGATTGCTCTATCAGGGCTTCTGGTCAGCCGGCCGGCGCGGCGAGCTTGCGCCCAATGGCTGGGTTGGCGAGTACACGTGGAGCACCCAGTACGGCACAGGTGCGGCGGCCAAGCACGTATCCACCCGCGTTCGTGACGTTGTCGAGCACCCACTTCAGCGAGGCCTCGTCAAAGAAGCGCGGGTGCCATCCGCCATGGCGAAAACCACCGCTGGTGTCCTCGTCAGCCTCGGCCGGCGCCTGAACAACGCCATCCAGGCTCATGAACTCGGTCACGATCAGCTTGCGCATACCACTCCACCCTAGAGATGAGCGAGCACGCAAATCTTGAACGAATCGGCCATCTACTCCCGCATCCGCAGCAGCGGACCGTGTGACGCGGCATGATCGTGCCCGGCCGCCGGCAGTCGAGTGCGGATTCGCGCAGCACGATCCGGGGTGAGCGGCCAGCGAGCCGCAAGGAGTCCCGCGACAGGTGCGCCTGATCCGCGTAGCCCGCCTCCGCGGCCAGTAGCGCCAGGTTCGGCCGTCGCTGCCGCGGCTGCTGCGCGAGTGCAATGAAACGTTGGAAGCGCAGGATCCGCTGCAGGATCTTGGGTGCGAAGCCCGTAGCCGCTTCGAACCGCCGCCGCAACTGGCGCTCCGAGATACACAGAACGGAAGCAAGCGAAGTGACATCGCTCGCCCAATCGAGCATGATGCGCCGCGTGGCCTCCTCGACAACGGGATCGACGGGACCGCGGGCCGCCAAACGGCGGTCGACGCGGACTCCAGCGTCGCGGCCGCGGCCCACGCGGTCGGCGCGTCCGCGATCGCTTGTGCCAGCGACTCGGCCTCCGGCCCCCATAACTCATCAGCACCGACGGTGCGATCGACCAGCTCCGAGGCAGGGATGCCGAGAACGGCTGGCGCGAGACCGGGACGAATGCGCACGCCAACCAGGGTGGTACCAGGTGCGAGAATCTCCGCGGTCGGGGATGTTCGCGGCCCAGCGATGTGCACGGCGCGGCCAGGTTCGCAGGTCAGCTCGACGCTGCCATTCGGGACGCTGCGGAACGTATACGGCGCCGACGCGGGCCACACCCGCTGGACCCACACGCAGGTAACAAACCGCGCCACCTGAGGACCAGGCAGACGCTCGCGGAAGGTCTGTACTGTCGGCGGCGCGCGGACTCCTAGCGCAGCGAGCTGGGCAGGATCGCCAGCTGCATGCGGTACTTGGCGACGGTGCGGCGCGCGATATGAATGCCCTTGTCTTTGAGCCGTTCGACGATCTCGGAGTCCGTGAGCGGCTTGCCCTCTTTTTCGATGACTTCTTTCATGATGTCCTTCACGCTCAGGCTCGGCGTGAAGAAGTGCGCATACGGGATCACCTCGCCATTGGGCAGCATGACGTACTTGGAGGCCGTTGCGCGCGACACGGTGCTCTCATGCACGCCTAATTGCTGGGCGACGGCGGCGCGTGACAGCGGCCGCAAGTGCCGCACACAGTTCTCCCGAAAGTCGCGCTGCTGATCGACCAGGCAGCGCGTGATGTTGAACAGCGTCTGGCGGCGCTGATTGATGTTGGCGATGAA
>WNFU01008722.1_pt1 | contig 14956 bp, 16 predicted proteins | sample 5400121 | NCBI WGS metagenome assembly WNFU01 (sample SAMN13153360, study PRJNA577476) | soil metagenome | isolation source: 100 cm soil or saprolite under grassland replicate 1 | place: USA:California | collected 2016-06-15
GCGCTTCGGCCAGCGCCAGCCCCCGCGGCGTTCCTCCGGCCGCCTTGCGTCCCGCGTAGACACCTGCCAGGTAGGTGGAGACCGGAGCCAGTTTGCGTTCCACGCCGTGGGCCACGTCTCGGGCCAGCTTGAGAACCGCCCCCATCTCTCGGGGGTCGATCGGCTCCTCGCCGAGCGCCGTCGCCAAGTTGTCGATCCACTCGTCCAAATCGAGTTCCTCCTCAGTCTCAGGGGAAGAGCGTAGCCGGGCGAGGGGAGCGCAGAAGAGCGATTCCCTAGTGCGTCAGCTGAAGGCTACGGAAAGGGCCACTCCTGAACGGCGCAAGCCAGGGCAATGAGAAAGAAGAGAGCACCGCAGGCTCCTTACCCGGGGAAGGGCCGGGGAAAGGCTCGTGGGGGCGCTTGCTCCCTTATGTGCTGAGCAAGTCCAGGATGTCAAACGCGCACCCGTTAGGCTTGCCGCGCCATGCGGGGGGGATCGATCCTGGGCCACCCGGTCCGCCGGGTGGAAGACCCTGACCTCGTCACGGGGACGTCCCGGTACGTGGACGACATCCCGGTGGACGGGGCTCTGTACGCGGTCTTCGTCCGTTCCACGCTGGCTCACGGCCGCGTCGCGGCCATCGATGCCGTGCGAGCGCGCGACATGCCCGGCGTGGCCGGTGTCTTCACCGCGGCCGACGTCGACCTCGCTCCGATCGCCTCGGGCGCGACGTCGGAGGCGTTCGCCCGGCCGATCCTCGCGTCGGAGGTGGTGCGGTTCGTGGGCGAGCCTCTCGCCGTGGTCCTTGCGGAGACCCGGGAGCAGGCCGCGGATGCAGCCGAAGCCGTGCTGGTCGACTACGAACCGCTTCCTACGGTGATCGATCCCGAGCGCGCCATGGAGGCCGGGGCCCCCTTGCTGTTCCCGAAGCACGGGAGCAACGCGTCGCTGGAGAGCGAGTTCGGAGACTCGGACCCGCTGGCGGGGGCCGAGGTCGTGGCGCGGGGCCGGTTCGTCAATCAGCGGCTGGCGCCGGTCCCGATGGAGACGAACGCGGCGCTGGCCGTGCCGGATGCGGAGTCAGGAGGGCTGACCATGTGGGTGTCGTGCCAGGCCCCGCACTACCTGCGGTCGGGCCTGGCGGAACCGCTGGGGCTCCAGGAGTCTCAGCTGCGGATCATCGCCCCGGCGGTCGGAGGCGGCTTCGGCGCCAAGATCGAGGTCTCTCCCGAACACATCCTCGTGGGAGCGCTGGCCCTGCACTTGGGCCGGCCGGTGAGGTGGATGGAGACCCGCTCGGAGAGCATGACCGCGATGGTCCACGGGCGGGCCCAGATCCAGCACGTGGAGATCGGCGCCAAGAAGGACGGCACGATCACCGGGGTGAAGGTCCGCTTGATCGGCGACGGGGGCGCCTACCCGGGCCAGGGTGCCTATCTCCCAGGCCTCACCCAGCTGATGCTTTCGGGCGTCTACCGCATCCCCGCGGTCGCGGCAAGCCTGGCATTCGTTGCCACGAACGCCACGCCGGTCAATGCGTACCGGGGGGCGGGACGGCCGGAGGCCGCGGCGCTGATCGAGCGGGCGGTCGACCTCCTGGCCGGCGAGCTCGGGATGGATCCGGTGGAGGTTCGCCGGAAGAACCTCATCCCGAAGGACGCGTTCCCCTACACGACGGCGACCGGGGCCCACTACGACGTGGGCGACTACGAACGTGCCCTGGACGAGGCCCTCCGGCTCGCCGACTACGAAGGGCTTCGTCGGGAGCAGGGCGAGCGACGCCGGCGGGGCGACCTGCATCAGCTGGGGATCGGGATCTCGTGCTACGTGGAGATCACCGCCCTCGCGCTGGGAAATGAGTTCGGGGCGGTGGAGGTGCACCCCGATGGACGGCTCACCGTCCTGACGGGAACCTCGCCCCACGGGCAGGGGCACGCCACCGCGTTCGCGCAGATCGTCGCCGAGATGCTGAAGGTGCCGTTCGACGCGGTGACCGTGGTCCATTCGGACACCGCCCTGGTGCCACGGGGCGAGGGGACGATGGGGTCGCGATCCGCCCAGGTCGGGGGGAGCGCGGTGCTTCGAGCGACCGAAGGGGTCCTGGAGAGGGCCCGCCGGCTGGCGGCGCACCTCCTCGAGGCCGGCGTGGACGATGTGGTGCTGTTCGACGATGGCAGGATCGGGATCGCCGGCGCGCCGGACCGGGCGCTGTCGTGGTCCGAACTGGCCGAAGCGGCGAGCGACCCCTCTCGGGTGCCCGAGGGCATGGAGCCGGGACTGGCGGCCAAGGGCGACTTCTCGCAGTCGGCGGACGGCACGTTTCCGTTCGGGGCGCATGTCGCGGTGGTTGAGGTGGACACGCAGACCGGCCGGACGCGGTTGATCCGGCACGTCGCGGTGGATGATTGCGGCCGCATCCTCAACCCATTGCTGGTCGAAGGACAGGTCCATGGGGGGCTCGCGCAGGGGATCGCCCAGGCCTTGTACGAGGAGGTCCTGTACGACGAGGACGGGAATCCCCTGACGAGCAGCCTGATGAACTACGAGATCCCCAGCGCGGCCGAGTTTCCGTTGTTCGAGACCGCCCACACCGAGACGCCCACGCCGCTCAACCCGCTCGGCGCGAAGGGCATCGGCGAGTCGGCCACCATCGGCTCGACCCCGGCCGTCCAGAACGCCGTGATCGATGCCGTCTCCCACCTCGGGGTTCGCCACATCGACATGCCGTTGACCCCCGAAAGAGTGTGGCGCGCCATCCGCGAAGCCGCAGGCTGACCCGGCCGTTGCGGGCGCCGCTTTCCAGGGCGCAAGCTAGCCACGATGGAGCTCGACGTGATCGTGACGCCCGGTTTGGGTGACAACAGCTACCTCGTCGCTTCGGGGGACGAGGCTGCGGTCGTCGATCCGCAGCGCGACGCCAGCAGGTTCCTGGCCGCGGCCGAAGCCCGCGGGGTTACCATCCGCTACGTCCTGGAGACGCACGTCCACAACGACTACCTCTCCGGTGCGTTGGAGATCCGGGCGGCCACCGGAGCCGTGATCGCCGCGCCGGCGAAGGGGCGGTACGAGTTCCCCATCGAGCCGATGGCCGAAGGCGACGAGCTCAAGGTCGGCGACCTGAGATTCAGATCCATGGAGACTCCGGGCCATACGCCGGAGCATCTTTCGTATCTGGTGTTCGAAGGAGGGTCGGACGCGCCCACCGCCGTCTTCACAGGCGGCAGCATGATGGTGGGGAGCGCCGGGCGAACCGACCTGCTCGGGGAAGACCTCACCGACGAGCTGACCCGCCACCAGTACCGAACCCTTCGGCGCCTGGCTTCCCTGCCGGATAACGTCCAGGTCCTTCCGACGCACGGAGCGGGGAGCTTCTGCGGTTCGGGCCCGGCGGAGAAGGACCGCACGTCGACGCTCGGGAGCGAGCGGAAGCGCAACCGCGCCCTGCGGGCGCCGGACGAGGACGCCTTCGTCCGCCAGCAGCTGTCGGGTCTGATGGCCTATCCCACCTATTACGCCTCCATGGCGCCGATCAATCGTGCGGGGCCGAGGCTCCTGGCCGGGGTGCCCGGTCCCGGCCCCTTGAAGCCCGAGGAGGTGACGGCCCGCCAGCGCGCCGGGATGTGGGTGATCGACGGCCGGTGGCGGGTCCCGTTCGCCCGGGCCCACATCCCGGGCTCGCTCAACGTGGAGCTCGACGACACGTTCGGCAGTTATGTGGGATGGGTCGTTCCGTTCGGCGAGCCGCTCGCGCTGGTCCTCCCGGAGCCGGAGAAGGAGTCGTTGCATGAGGCCGTGCTGCAGCTCTCCCGGATCGGGTACGAGCCCATCGACGGTTACCTGGAGGGCGGCATCGACGCGTGGCGAGCGGCCGGGCTCCCCGTGGATTCGTATCGCACGGCCGGGCTGGAAGAGTTGTGCCGGGCTTACCGGGCCGGCAAGGTCCCGCACCTGCTCGACGTTCGCCAGCAGGTCGAATGGGACGCCGGACGCATCCCGGGAAGCACCCACACATTCGTGGGCGACTTCCCAGCCAGGATCGACGACGTCCCGAAGGACGCGGAGGTGTGGGTGATCTGTGCCAGCGGGCACCGCGCGGCGCTCGCCGCGAGCCTGCTCGATCGGGAGGACATCCCGGTGCGCCTCGTCGAGGGCACCGGGGTCACGGACTTCCTCGAGCACTGCGCGCCGGCCCGATGACCGATCAGTATCGGATTTCGGGCGAGTTCAGGGCCGATGAGCTGTACTCGGAGAGTGGCCTATGAGAAGGGCTTCGAACCTGGGATTGGTTCTCGTAGCGGCTGCTGCCGCGTCGGCCGCATGGGAGGCAGGCCTCCTTGTTTGGCCCCTGGACTCTTCAGTGAATTGTCTGTTGGTGGACTGCGAGCCCTACATTTCGATGATGCTCGTGCCCGTCTTGGTGATTCCGTTTGTCGTTGGCCTCCGCGTGGGACTCATCCAGCCTCTTAGGATGAGCCACTCAATCGCATTGGGGAGTTGTACTTCGGGCGTCGCCGGCCTAACGGCGGCCCTTATTGGCTTCTTTCAGATTCCGTCGAGCGATCCAGACAGGACGTTCACCGTCGGAGGACTCGTCGTCGCGCTGGTCATTTTCGGCACGGCTCTTGCTTCTGCGCTCGCATGGCTCGGAAGCCACCTATCTCACAACCTTCGACACCGGAGGGCAGCGTCTTCAAGCTTTGAAACCTAGGCGCGATTCTTCTTGAGAAACACCACCTCGGAGCAGATCGGCTGGTAGCCGGCGGCCAGGAACGCCCTGACCGACGCGGTGTTCCCCGGAGAGACCTGCGCGAACAACGTCTCGTCCCCTGGAACCAGACTCCGGGCGGCGCGGATCAGCGTTCGGCCCAGCCCCCGGCCTGGATGCTCGGGACGGATCTCCAGGCCGAACTCCCACCGTTCGGCCAGGCCTCGGCCCACCACCATGAGGGCGCGATCCTCGGTATCCGAGTAGCACCGCAGGTCGGTCCGGTACTTCCGCGATCGGGCAAGCCTGGGATGTTCGATCAGATCGTCGCGCACGATCAGCTTGGGGAGGTCTTCCTCGTTCTCCGGAGGCGGCGCCACCATCACGAGGTCGAGTGCCCCGGCTCGTGTGGTCAGCCGACCAGCCAGCCAGGCCAGGAACTCGGCGCTCATCGGCGCGCCGTAGTCCCGGGGATCCAAACGAGCAAGCGCCTCGTCGCGTTCGAGGCCCGCTGCGATCACGTTGTGGGCCGAGAAGGCGATCACCGCGTCGGATCGCCCGGGGCGGGGAGGGCACCACCACCTCGACGCTTCCATCGGCGGGAGGAAACACGCCCTGCGCGGCCTCTGTCAGCAGCTGCGCTAGCCGGTGCTGCCCCCTCATCGCGGCCACTCTAACGAGCTGCGCCTGCGGTAGCCTAGGGCCGCGTGGCTTCCCTCACCGATCCCGATTCGCTGCTCGCCGACCGCCGATCAGGCCCCGGAGAGACGGCGCCGCCGGCCGTCCGGCTGTCCGGCGTCACCAGAGTGTTCGGCGTAGCTCCGGCGCTCATCCGCGCCGACCTCCTGGTCGAACGCGGCGAAGTCCTGTTGGTTCGCGGCCCCAACGGGGCCGGCAAGTCGACCCTGCTCCGAGTCGTCGCCACCGCGCTCTCGCCGACGTACGGGTCCGGCTCGGTGTTGGGGTTCGATCTCCTGACCGGCCGCGAGCAGATCAGGCGACGCGTCGAACTGCTGACGCATCGCACGCGCCTGTACGAGGACCTGACCGCCAGGGAGAACCTCCGGTTCGCCTCTGCGCTGTTCGGCCTCGACGCGGACCGGATCGATCCCGTGCTGCGGGATGTGGGCCTGTCCGACGCCGCCGGCGAACGTGTCCGTGGGTACTCCCAGGGGATGCGTCAGCGCGTGGCGGTGGCTCGGGCGCTCCTTCGATCCCCCGAGCTCCTCCTGCTGGACGAGCCGTACGCGGGACTGGACGAGGAAGGGAAGGACGTCGTCGACCGCGTCATCATCGCCGCCCATGCCGAGGGCCGCACCGTCGTGCTGGCCACGCATGATCCCTCCAGGGGGACGGCGGCCAACCGCACGGTGTTCATGGATGGCGGCCGGTTGCTGCCCGAGCTTCGTGCGGCGGGCGTGCGATGACCTTCCTCGGGCAAACCCTCACCGTCGCTGGGAAGGACCTTCGCGTCGAGGTGCGCGGGCGGTACGCCCTGGCCGCGGTCCTGCCGTTCACGGTCACGCTCCTGATCGCGTTCGGGCTCTCGCTCGGGCCCGGTCGCACCTTGCTCCAGCAGGCGGCGCCCGGCCTGCTGTGGCTGGCCGTCCTATTCGCCTCGATCCTGGCGTTTCGTCAGGCCTATCAGGCCGAGGGCGAGGACGGTGCGATGGAGGGACTGTTGCTGGCGCCTATCGACAAGGGAGCCGTCTTCCTCGGCAAGGCGGCGGCCGTGACGCTCGAGCTGCTCGTGATGGAAGCCGTGGTGGTCCCCATCGTCACCGCCATGTTCGACCTCTCGCTGGGTGACGCCCCGCTCGTGCTGGCCGGCGCCTTCGTCCTCGGCACGATCGGGCTGGCCGCCGTGGGGAGCCTGTTCGGCGTCCTGGCGGAATCGCCCAGGGCGCGAGAAGCGGTGTTCCCGCTGCTGGTCCTTCCGCTGGCCACGCCCGTCCTGGTGGCCGGGGTCAAGGCCACCGAGCTGGCCGCGACCGGCCGAGGCGGAGAGGCCGGGTCGTGGCTGAGCCTGTTGGTGGCGTTCGATCTGGTGTTCCTGGGGGTCGGCATGCTCCTGTTCGGCCATCTCCTGGAGGACTGATGCAAGGGGGCCGCGGATGAGCTCGGCCGAACGCATGATGGCGGCGCTGACCGCCCGGCGAGGGGAGCGAATCCTCGCGGTGCTGGCGGTGGCGTCCCTCACGGCGAGCGCGATCCTCTCGCTGGTGGTCTCGCCGCCCGACGCAGAGCAGGGGAACCTGATCCGGTTGATGTACGTGCACGTGCCCGCGGCGTGGGTTGCCTATCTCGCGTTCGCCGTCGTCTTCGTGTCGAGCATCGCCTACCTGGTGACGAGGAAGACGCGGTGGGATCGGCTGGCGGCCGCCTCGGCTGAGATCGGCGTGCTGTTCACGGCCCTGACCATCGTCCTGGGTTCGATCTGGGCCAAGCCGGTGTGGGGGACGTGGTGGACGTGGGACCCGCGCCTCACCACGACCGCCATCCTGCTGTTGATCTACGTGGGTTATCTCACTCTTCGCCGGCTCCCCGACAGCCCGGCTCGAAAGGCCCGATGGGCGGCCGTGGTGGGGATCGTCGGGTTCGTCGACGTTCCGATCGTCCACTTGTCCGTTCGGTGGTGGCGTTCCCTGCACCAGGCGCCGGCGAGGCTGATCGGTATCCCGGAGGTCTCGCCGATGATGGGTGCGGCCCTGGGCATCGGCTTCCTGGCGTTCACCATTGTGTACGTCTATCTCATGGCTGTTCGTCTGCGCCTGGGGCGGCTGGAAGAGCGAGCGGTGGCCGAAGCGCTCTCCCCGCGGGTGGGTCAGCCCGTCGAAGTCCTGATGGAGGAGCCGGCTCGTGGGTGACCTCGATGGGTGACGTCGTCGTCGGCGCCGCGAGCTACGCGGGCTACGTCGTCGCCGGGTACGTCATCGCGGTCGTCGGGCTCGGGGGCTACTTCAGCTCCTTGCTGTACCGGGCCCGGCGGGCCAGAGCCAGGGCCCGGGCCATCGCCGCCCACCGGACTGGGTGACGGCCACATGAAACGGGGCCGCGTCCTCTTCATCCTCGCGGTGGTGGCGGCCAGCCTCGTGTGGGTGGCGGCCAAGGGACTCTCTGGCAGCCTCATCTATTACCAGACCCCGACCGAGCTGCTCCGACAGGGATCGACCGCCGTCGGCGCGCGGCTTCGGCTCGGCGGGCTGGTCGCGCCCGGGTCCGTGCAGCGCTCGGGATCGACCGTCCGCTTCATCCTGACCGACGGGACGACCCGGATGACGGTGGTCGACACGGCCGGCGTGCCGTCGCTGTTCCGCGACGGCAAGGGCGTGGTGCTGGAAGGGACGTACGGGACCGACGGGGCCTTTCACGCCGACACCGTCCTGGTGAAGCACTCCGACTGCTATCGCCCTCCGAGCGGCGGGGCGACCCCCACTTCGTATGACCCTCAGGAGAAGTGCGGCTGATGGACCGGCTGGGAACGTTCGCGCTCTTCCTCGGATTGGTCCTGGCCGTGTACGGGGCCGTGGCGTCGGTGATGGGAGCGCGCAAGGGCCGTCCAGTGCTGGTCGAGAGCGCCCGCACCACCGCCTACTCGTTGCTGGGTGTGGTCGCTGCCGCCAACGGGGCCATGCTCGCGGCGATCCTGGCCAACGACTTCTCGATCACGTACGTGGCCGAGAACTCGAGCAGGGCCACGCCCACCTTCTTCAAGGTCCTGTCGCTGTGGTCTGCCGACGAGGGCTCGCTCCTCCTGTGGAATCTCATCCTGGCGGGGTTCGTCGCCGCCGTGGCTTTCCGCTTCCGCCGGCGGCGTCCCGAGACGCTGCCCTGGGCGATGGCGGTCATGTACGGGGTCTCGGCGTTCTACCTGTTGCTCGTCCTCGGACCGACTTCACCCTTCGAGCGGCTCTCGGTGACGCTCGCCGACGGGCGAGGCCCGCTCCCTCTCCTGCAGAACCACCCGCTCATGGCCGCGCACCCTCCCTTCCTGTACCTGGGCTTCATCGGGTTCACGGTCCCGTTCGCCTTCGCCATGGCCGCGCTCATCACAGGGCGGGTGTCCGATGCATGGATCCGGATCACGAGGCGATGGACGCTGGCCGCGTGGATCTTCCTCACCGTCGGGCTCGTGCTCGGCGCGCTGTGGTCGTACGGGGTGCTCGGGTGGGGAGGTTACTGGGCGTGGGACCCGGTGGAGAACGTCGCGCTGCTGCCCTGGCTGCTGGCCACCGCCTTCCTGCACTCGGTGATGATCCAGGAACGCCGAGGCATGCTGAAGGTCTGGAACCTCTCCCTGATCGTGGGGACGTTCGCGCTCACCACCTTCGGCACGTTCCTGACCCGGGGCAGCATCTTGTCCTCGGTCCACGCGTTTGCGCAGTCGTTGGTCGGGCCGATGTATCTGGGCTTCTTGGTCGTGGTCCTGGTGGCAGGGTTCGGCCTGATCGCCATGCAGTCCTGGCCGCTTCGGTCAGAAGGGCGCTTCGATTCCCCCCTGTCCCGTGAAGCCGCCTTCCTCGGCAACAACCTGGTCCTGCTGGCCGTGACCTTCGTCGTCCTGCTGGGCACGATCTTCCCGCTGCTCGTGGAGGCACTCACCAATCGGCAATCCACCGTCGGCGGGCCGTACTTCGTCCAGACCACCGTGCCGTTGTTCTTGCTGCTCCTGTTCCTGATGGGGGTGGGGCCGTTGCTGCCCTGGCGCAGGGCATCGGCCGAACAGGCCCGGACCAAAGTGACCGGCCCGGCCGCGGTCGGGGCGGCCACGGCCGCCGCGCTCGCCGGGGCGGGGGTGCGCAACCTGGGAGCCGTCGGCGCCTTCGCCCTCGCGTCGTTCGTGCTCACGGCCAACGCTTCGGAGCTGTGGCGCGGGGTCCGGGCGTTCGCTCGTGCCACGGGACGAGCGATCCTGCCCGCTGCGCCCCAGGCGGTGGCCCGGAACCGCCGGCTGTACGGGGGGTTGACCGTTCACATGGGCCTGGCCATCGCCGCCATCGCCATCACCGCCTCCAGCTCCTTCGCCCGGCAGACGGAGGTGAACCTGGCCGGGGGCCAGCAGGCGTCCTTTGCAGGGTACGTCCTGCGCTACGAGGGACAGCGCGTCCTGCGTCAGCCCCAGCGCCAAGTGTTGGTGGCCGAGGTCAGCGTGTCTCGGGACGGACGTTCCCTGGGACGGCTCACCCCGTCGCTCAATCTCTATCCGGCGGCGAGCGAGCCCATCGGCTCGCCGTCGATCCGCTTCGGGGTCCTCAAGGACCTGTACGCGTCGGTCATCGGATTCGAGGGCGACGGCGGCCAGCACGCCACGTTTCGGTTCTTCCTCAACCCGGGCGTGACGTGGCTGTGGGTGGGGGGTGCGGTCATGGCGCTGGGCGGCCTGATGGCCGCATGGCCGGCGAAGCGGCGTGTGGTGGTCCTGCCGCCTCCCATCCGCGAGCAAGCCCTCGCGGAGGTCAGGTAGATGCGACGCCATCCCTCCACGCTCGAACCGGCCCGTCCTCGCCGCCACCGGAACCGCTGGGTGCTGGTGGGAGGGGTGCTGGGTGGGGTCGCGCTCCTGACCATGCTGCTCGCCTTCGGGCTCTCGCGAGATCCCACCGTGATCAAGTCGCCCTTGGTGGGCCGGCCCGCCCCTGACTTCTCGCTCAACACGCTGAACGGCTCGGGCACCGTGCAGCTCTCCCGCTTCCGCGGACAGGTCGTGGTGATCAACTTCTGGGCCTCCTGGTGCACGGAGTGCCGAGTGGAGCATCCTGCGCTCATGGCGACATGGGACCGGTATCGCGATCAGGGTGTGGTGCTCCTGGGGATCGCGTTCGGAGACCGTACGGCAGACTCGAAGGCCTACCTCGCGGAGCTGGGAGGCGACTGGCCGCAGCTGGCCGATCCGGGCGAGCGAACCGCCCTCGCCTACGGCGTGTACGGCGTGCCGGAGACGTTCGTCATCGGCCCCGACGGGCGCGTGGCCTACAAGCGCGTGGGCGGCGTCGTCTACGGGGACCTGACCGACCAGATCGAACGGCTGTTGGCGGGGCGACAGGCGTGAGCTCGGGCCGGAAGCTTCCGTGGAGGGCCTCGGCTCTCGCCGGAGTCTTGCTGGTGGCGGCGGGCGCCCTCGCCGTGGTGGCGCTGCGCGGACCGTCGGCGCTCTCCACTATGACCGATCGGGTCCGGGCCGTGGCCTCCGGGCTGCGGTGCCCCGTTTGCCAGAACCTCTCCGTTGCGGATTCGCCCTCGCGATTGGCGCAACAGATGCGGGCCACCATCGCTGAGGAGCTCGGGGCGGGGCGAACTGCCGAACAGATCAGGTCCGAGTTCGCGGCCTCGTACGGCGAGTGGGTCCTGCTCGCCCCTCCCAAGCGCGGGATCGGCCTGATCGCGTGGTTGGCGCCCCTGTTCCTCGTGGTGGGCGCTCTGGGGACGGGCCTCATCGCGGTCCGGCGGTGGACTGCGGGCCGTGCGATCGGCTCCGAACGCGGCACGGTCGATGCCGAACGGGCCTCGTCGCTCACGACGGCCGATCGCCGCCTCCTGGAACGGTCGCTTCAGGCCTCCCTGGAGGACTCCGAATGACCTGGGTGGTGCTCTTGGCATCGGCGGTCCTGGCGGGGGTCGCGGCCGCCGGCGTGCTTCGTCCGTTCGGCGCGGCCAACAGGGCCGTGGCGCTGGAGCGGCTGGCCGACCCCCTCGACGACGAGCGGCGGGGTCTGTTCCGGACGCTTCGTGACCTCGACGAGGAGCGCGCCACCGGCCAGCTCACCGACGAGGCCTACCGCGGCCTGCGGGCCGAGACGGAGGCCAGGACGGTGGCGGTGCTTCGTGCGTTGGAAGCCAGGGACGAGGCCGGCGAGCTGACCGCCGACCTGCGTTCCCTGCGATCGCCGGGGAGGGGGAACGGGGACGGCTCGGCGGAGCGGCAGGGAGCCGATCGCCGCCGCGTGCTCGTCGCGGCCCGGCTCGATCTCGCCCAGCGATACCTCGAGGCTGGGGACGCCAAGTCCGCGGTGGCTCAGTATCTGGCGGTCCTCGAGCTCGCCCCGCGCAACGCCGAAGCCCAGGCCAACCTCGGCTTCGTCCTGTTTCAGGCGGGCCGTGCGGAGGATGGCCTTCGCATTGTGGAGCAAGCCCTCGCCGCCGATCCCAACAATCCGGAAGCGCTGTACTTCAAGGGGGTCATCCTGCTGCGCGGCCTGCATCGGCCGGCCGACGCGACCGTGGCCTTCCGGGCCTACCTCGATGCCGCGCCCTTCGGCTCGCATCGAGCCGAGGTGGAGACCCTCCTGAGGGAAGATGGGGGCTGAGTCCTCGGCTGAACTGACTACAAGATCTCCCGACACAGGTTCTGAAGGATGGGGATTGACCGCCCCGGGAGGCAGGGAGTCAAGTCGAGCCGGGGTATCCGGGGGGAGGGCTCGTGCCGCTGGCTGCCGCTCTGCGCTCCGGCGGGACAAGAATGGCCAGGTGGGCTCCCGGAGTTCGTCTTTGCCAGCGGCCAGTGCCCAGGGAGGACATAGAAATCATCACAACGATCCCACTCTGTCCTCCGTACTAGAGCAGGGGGAAGGGTCCTGGATGCACGATTTGGATTTCGAGAAGTTCGTGCCAATGCTCAAAGATCTGCGGGAGCTCTTCTTGAAGTACGACAAGCTCTTCAACGCGGACGTCTTGTCTCGTCTGGTCGACATGGCTCACCTTGGATCGTCAGACTTCGTGAAGGAGCTTCAATCTGGCGCCATCTGGGGAAGCGCGGGATCGATCGCGGACACGGTGCTGCTATACAGCGCGATCGGTTCCCTTGACGAACGTCGAGGAGACGATAAGGAGCTTCTGCAACTGCTGGTGTGTCTGGGCGATGAGATGGAGGCCCAGGGCATCGCCACGGAGCGCATCCGGACCATAACGGAAGGGTTCCGCAGAACCATACAGAAGGAGGATACAAAGGACGTTCCGCCCGGCACCTCGTCAGCCAAAGCTTGAGCGGCTCGGCCATCTGACGCATGTAAAGCCAGGGGGAAGGAATAGGAGCGCAGCTCCCTCCTTCTCGAGCTCGGCGATCCGCTGGCGCTCGGCGCTGATGGTGCCCGGACGGGTGCTGGCGTCGATCTCTGCCTGACGGATCCAGTGCCGGAGGGTCTCAGGGCCGATGTCGAGCTGCTAGGCGATGCGCGAGACGACGCCGTGGCGCTCCCCTTGTTGCTCGATCGTGCTCAACACGACCTGGACTGCCCGCTGCTTCGCCTCAGGCTGGTAGCGCCACGATGAGGGGCGCTTGGTTCCCATGGTCCTTCCTCCATTTCCAAGGTGGGAAGTCTCCATGAAACCCAGGGCGCTTCAGCTTCACCGGGTCCTTGTGCCATCGCGAGCCCTGCATTCGGCGCCTACGAGCAAACCGCAGACCAGGCTCGGCCGTACTCCCAGCGTGAGACGTTCCCGGGAGGAGCCCACAGGGCTCCAGGGAGGAGGAGGGATGGAGCTGCCGAGGATCTCCCTGAGGAGGGTGGTGGGAATCGCATCCGTGTTGCTGGCCGTGGGCCTGGCTTTGACCCTCCTACCGGCGAGACAGGCTTCTGCCGCCCACGACGACTGCACGCTGTCGGTCTCGGGACCTTTCCTCTACGCAGGCCTGGTGTTCCCAGTCATCGAGGTCAGGTGCGATTCGGTCAAACAGAGCATTCGCATCGATGCGGCGCTGGACATGGACGGATCCCAGGTGGCAACGGCCAGCCGCACCTGTCGCAAGGCCAGCAGCTGCGTGACCGGGCTGGCCAGAGATGGCATCTTTGCCCAGGACGTCCCGGGCGACCAGCGGTGGTGCGGCCGGGGGTCAGCTTCGATTCACACGAAAGGGCCGACACACTTCCTTCCCGAAGCAAGCTCGTGCGAATCGGAGAGTTTCTGACCAGCTGAGGGCCGCGGCGGCCGGTTTCCCAAGGGCGCGCAGTCCAGTCTGGTCCGGAGCCGCGCCAGGCCGCGGTACCTGCTGGCCGATCCCTTACGACGAGTCAGACTCGATGCAGGTGATGGTGCGGGTGATGCCCTCTACGGCATGAATCTCGGCTGTCACGAGCCTACCCAGATCGTCCAGCGTCGTAGCCTCCACACGTGCGATGACGTCATAGGGGCCGGTGACGCCCTCGGAGGAGAGGACACCCTGGATTCCTCCCACCTCTCGAGCGACCTGCGGTCCCATGCCGACGCGGGTCTGGATGAAGACGTAGGCTCGAACCACTGGAACCTCCCCGCGCTCGCCATACTCCTGGCGGTCCCCCCGGCGGCTGGGCGGGGGAGGGATGTGCCGATCCCTCCACCCAGGGGGATGTCAGCCCTAGATAGTCACGAGCCGTGCAAACTCAGCGGCTTCATCATCTCGCCCGAACCTCAGGACCCAGTCGGCGTCCGAAAATCTAAGACTCACGTAGCCATCCCCAAGTCCCCCTCTGATCTCGACGTGAACCGCTCCGGGTTTCTTGGAGGCTCCAAGCCTGAGAGGATGGATCCATGTCACGACAGCGGGGGGTTCCCCACCGGAGGTCCGTGAACGGGCGATGCGGATGCTGATCGACTGCCGCGATGATTCCCCGCAGTTGTCGGCGGACCCACTCGATCGCGGCCTCACGGCAGGATTCATAGAAGGAACTGGCCGTGATGATGAGGATGCGTTGCTACATCCCCGCGTCAGTTCACCCTAGGCTTGTGACGGCGCGGTATCCAGCGAGATGTCGAGCGCCTCGGTGAAGGATTCGCCCGACCGGAAGGTTCGCCACTCTCCGTCTTGACGGAGCTGGGCGCCGCCGGACCCCATCACGCGCCACTCCCGGCCGTCGCCGACCACGGCCGTGTATTCGTCGATGGCCAGGAGTCCCCTGTCGGGCGGCACGGCGGCGATGAACATGGCCTGCAGCCCCGGCACGTACTTGTCCAGGGCGTCCCAGTGGGGGCCGAACTGGAGGTTCGGGAACATGCGAAGCCCCGGTTTCCATAGATCCTGATCGCCGCGGGCGTGAGCGGCGCTGTCCACGGCGAGCTCTCCGAGGCAGGCGACCCCCGCGCTGCACCCCGTGTAGGCCATCCCCCGTCGCACCGCGGCCAGGAGCTCCTCCCAGAAGAGCGATCCCTGGAGCACGCCGGCGAGGTAGGCGGGATTGCCGCCGGAGAAGTACGCCATCGACGCGGTGGCGAGCTTCGCCGAAAGTTCCGGCCGTTCCGCGTCCGCTCCGGTCTTGAGCGGGACGACCTCGGCGGGAACCCCCAGCTGGGTGTAGTGC
>WNFU01016366.1_pt1 | contig 14956 bp, 14 predicted proteins | sample 5400121 | NCBI WGS metagenome assembly WNFU01 (sample SAMN13153360, study PRJNA577476) | soil metagenome | isolation source: 100 cm soil or saprolite under grassland replicate 1 | place: USA:California | collected 2016-06-15
CTTGACGATGAAGATGCCGTAGTCCATGTCGCTCCCCGCCGCGTACGTCACGCCGTCGCGGACGAACGTCTCGATCCCCCAGAACTGGTTGCCCTTCGGGTCGAGGTAGCCGCCCGTCTCAACGAGCTGGCAGGTGCCCGCGTCGCTGGGGTCTGTGCATTGGATCTGGACCGCCCGGATACCTCCTGCGTAGTAGGAGAGGAAGGCGCGGCTCGCGTCCGCCTTCTCCGTTGCGACTTCGTGTACCGAAAGCGCCCCGAAGTCCGTTGCATATGCCGGGTTCATCGCCTCCGGAATCGCGAACGTGTCGACCTCGGTGAGCGTCGTGACTGCCGAGTCGACTGAGTAGAGGTGCACGTAGCCCCAACCGTCGAACAGGGACGCGACGCTCTGGATCGGGTCGCCGAACGTTCCGATCGCGATCGGCGCGCGCAGGGCATTTCCATCGAGGCACGCGGCGTCGTCGTACGCGATGTTGAACATCGCGAAGCCCACGTCACGACCGACGAAGATCGTCGGGATCGGGGCGCTGAGCGAGGGCTGCAAAACGCCCGTGCAGGCGTCAGCACCCTCGCGGTTCATGATCAGCATCGCATCCCAACCCCCGGCCGCGATAACGCTCTGCGCCTTCTCCTCGAAGAGGCAGAGACCTCGCTCGACCACGGCGATCTGCTTCGATCCGACCGCAGGGGCCGGCGGGACCGCCGGGTCACCCGGACATGCTCGGCCGACGAAGACCGTCGGACCCGCGATCGCCTCGGCCTGTGCGACAGTCGTCTGCGTGCCCGCCTGCGCGCGGAACGTCCCGTCGACGGTCGTGAGTGTTAGCCGGAACGGCGAGAAGTCCTCGTCTGTCGTGATCGCGAACTTGTTGTCGAGCGTGAACTCGTCCTGGTGGGCGTTGCCCTCCGGCGTCAGCGAAACACCGGTCTGCGCGAGCAGCTCCGGATCGACGGCCGGATAGTCGGTATCGCTGATGAACACCGGCGCGTACGGATTCGTGACGTCGAGCAGGATGTAGCCGCCGTCCCAGTACGACAGCAGGCCGATGAAGCGGGAGCCGATCTGCTTCACGACCATGTCGTGCAGGAACGAGTCGGTCAGGCCGAGCTCGGGCTGCTGGATCCCATACGGATTCAGGTCCAGCTCACTCGCCACCTTGGGCTTGCGCGGATCCGTGATGTCGAAGATGTCGACGTCGACGCTCTCGTCGTCGTCGCTGGCGATCAGAAAGGCTTTGTCACCCGCGTCCCACGCGAACGCGCTGTGGTACTGGTTGACGTCGTGCGGCGTGTTCTGCGCCCCGCCGGCCGTGATGTCGCCGGCGTGCTCCGAAAGCTTCTTCGCTTTGAGCGGATCCGAGATGTTCCAAAGCGAGAAACCGCCTTTCCCGTTCTTGCCGCACTGCTCGTGGTTCATCACCAGGACATCACCGGTGAAGGCGCTCGTCGTGAGCGTCAGCGCCTGCATCCCCTCGCCCACGAGCGTGTCCTGGGAGGTCGCGATGAACCCGACCTCGAGCGGATTCGACAGGTCGGAGATGTCGATTACATACGCGCCGCCGTCCGGAGACTTCTGGCCACCCGTTTCCGGGCCGGCGCAATCCGACGCGCCCCACTTCGAAACGAACGTGTAGTTCTTGAAGACCGTGAGGTCTGCGATGACCTCCGGCTCCGCATCGTGGACGCGAAGCTTCGAGACGAACTGAACGTTGCCGAAAGCGCCTGTGCCAATGAGGTGGTCGGTCAGTGGCCCGTGCTGAGCCCCTGCCGACGTAACCACCAGCAACCCCAGACACGACGCTGCGGCGAGCGTACCGACAAGCCGTCGTAGCATTTTCCTCCCCTTTGATCGAGCGGCCAGATCCCCTGTTAGTCGACCGCGGAAGCTGGGAGAGTCTAAGGCATCACGGCGGCACCGCGTCTAGCGCGCAGCTCGGAGCAGCGATCGCCAGAGGACCAACGCGACGGCGAGTGGCAGCAGCCACCACGCCGGGAGCGGCGTCGTGGCGAGGAGCGCGGTGAGCCCGAACGCGAGGAGGATCCCAACGGCGACGCCCCAGTCGTCGCCGACGAGGAAGTTCCACCAGAACGCGCCGAATCGCCTCATGCGTGCGCGATCCGCCGTCGCCGTCGCAGCAGGCTGACGAAGCCCAGCGACATGAGGAGGACGAAGACCAGTACACCGGGGAGGGACGCGTCGTCGCCGGGCCAGTCCACTCCCGCTCCCTCCGCGCCCCAGAAAATCCCGAACGTCGTGAGCATCACGCCGACTGCGAACGCGAGCGTGTTCTCGGGCACGCGGGCAAGCGGACCCCGGACGAACACTCCTGCCACGGCCACGAGCACGACGGCCGCGCCTGCGCCGAGCGCGGCGAGGGGGATGCTCCCCTGGGCGCTCCCGAACGTGAGGACGATGAACGCGACCTCCAAGCCCTCGAGCAGCACACCCTTGAAGGAGATCGTGAAGCCGTACCAGTCGAGCCCCGCGTGCTCCTCGTGCGCCGCGGACTCCGCGCTTGCGCGCTCCCGGGCGTAGACGGCGCCCTCATCACGCAGCGCGCGCCAGCCGCTTGCCCGCAGGATCGCCTTGCGCAGCCACTGCAGGCCGAACACAAGTAGCAGCGCGCCGACCACAAGCCGGAGTGCCTCGATCGGGATGACAGTCAGTGCAGGGCCGAGCGCCGCCACGATCGCCGCCAGGGCCAGCGTTGCGGCTCCCGCTCCGATCAGTGCTGCGCGCCAGCCGCGCGTGACTCCCATCGCGAGAACGATCGTCAGGGCCTCGACCATCTCGACCGCGCTCGCGAGAAACGCGGACAGGACGAGGAACGCTTCTGTCAGGAGTAGAGCGCCTCGATCTCGGCCGCGAAATGCTCCTGACAGACCCGTCGCTTGAGCTTGAGCGTCGGGGTCACCTCACCCTCCTCGGGGCTGAAGTCGCGGGGGAGGATCGCGAAGCGTTTGATCTGCTCGAAGCGCGAGCGGTCGCGATTGACATCGTCGACTACGCGTTGCATCTGTGCCTCGACGCCGTCGACCGGGACGTCTTCGGCCAGCGTGATCAGGGCTGCGACGTAGGGCCGGCGGTCTCCGACGACGAGCGCCTGCGAGACGATCGAGTGCGTCTTGAGCGCGTTCTCGAGGTTCTGGGGCGCCACATTCTTCCCGCCCGCGGTGACGAGGATGTCCTTCTTACGATCGGTAATGGTGACGAAACCGTCCTTGTCGATCTCGCCGACGTCTCCAGAGCGAAGCCAGCCGTCCCCGGGAAGAACCTCGCGCGTGGCTTCCTCATCCTTGTAGTAGCCCGCGAAAATCGTCTCGGTCTTGATCAGCACCTCGCCGTCCGCGGCGATCCGCAGCTCGGCGCCGGGGAGCGCGGGGCCGACGGTGCCGAAGCGGAAGCGCGAGGGCCGGTTCACCGTCGCGGCCGTCGTGCACTCCGTGAGACCGTAGCCCTCGAGGATCAGGATGTCGAGCGCGTGGAAGAACTCGATCACGTCCTTCGCAAGCGGGGCCCCGCCCGAGATGCAGATGCGAATCCGGCCGCCGAGGCGGTCTTTCACCTTCCCGTAGACGAGACGGTCGGCAAGCCGGTGCTGAACTGCTAGACCGCGCGGTACCGCTTTGCCCTGCTGCCGGTGCCGGCTCACGTCTCGCCCGACGCGCAAGGCCCACTCGATCAGGCGCCGCTTGACGCCGGTCGCCTCGGCGAACTTCGCGGTGACGCCGGTGTAGACCTTTTCGTAGATGCGTGGGACGCTCGGGAAGACCGTTGGGCGCACTGCGGGTAGGGCGTCGGCGACGGCGTACGGATCGGGGCAGAACGCGATCGTGTAGCCGACGTGTGGTCCCTGCAGATGCATCAGCCGGCCGAAGTTGTGCGCGAGAGGAAGGTAGAGGAGCATGAGGTCGCCGTTGACGGTGAAGTCCTCGACTTCCCGTACCTTGTCGGCCATGGCGTAGTAATTGCGGTGGCGGATCATGCACGCCTTCGGAGGGCCGGTCGTGCCCGAGGTGTAGATGTACGTGAAGAGATCGTCCTCGCCGATCGCGGCCGCGGCGTCGTCCACGGCGGTCGGGTTTTGCGCCGCGTGCTCGCGTCCTCGTGCGCGAAGGTCGTCGAGGTCGGCGAAGGTCAGCACGTGTTCGAGGCCGAGGCCGTCGAGCTTGGCCCGCTGGGCGTCGTCTTCGCAGAGGACGCCCAGCGCCTCGGAGTGCTCGATCACGTACGCGCAGTCCTTCGGGGAGCTGTTTGCGTAGATCGGTGCTCCGATCGCCCCGATCAGGCCGAGGGCGAAGTCGAATAGCGCCCATTCGAGTCGAGTGGAGCCGAGAATCCCGAAGGCGTCTCCTTTCCGAATGCCGAGTGCGAGCAGGCCGTGCGCGAGCTCGTCGACTGCCCGTGCCGCCTCCTCCCATGAGACCTGCCGCCACCCCTCGGCTTCCTGAACGAGGTAGGCCGGCCCGTCCCAGCGGCGTTCTAGTGCGTCTTGCCACAGCCGCGCAATGGTTCGCGTCCCCGTCGCGGTCGCAGTCGCCATGCCTGTAATCGTAGTCTGAGAGGGATCCGTCGCCTGAAGGCGAATCTGCCGGGTCCCGGTAAGTTTCGCTGGAGCCAGGCTGAAGTCTGGCACCGGATAAAATCCAAAGGCGGCCCCATGCGCACCATCTGGAATGGATCCATCTCTTTCGGCCTAGTCAACATCCCGGTTGGCCTGGCTTTAGCGACGACGCCGAAGGCGAAGCAGTCGGACGTCAGCTTTCGCACGCTTCACCGCGAGTGCAAGACCCCGATCCGGCAGAAGCGCTGGTGCCCTACCCACGAACGCGAGGTCGGGCCCGATGAGATCGTCAAGGGGTGGGAGGTCGCCAAGGGCGAGTTCGTGATCGTCGAGGACGCAGACCTCGAAGCGATCGCGCAGCACGACGACTCTCGCTCGATCGACATCACCCGGTTCGTGGAGCTCGACGAGGTCGATCCTGTCTACCTCGATCGCACCTATTACCTCGCTCCCGCCGCCGCACCCGCTCAGCGGCGGCCGTACGTGCTCTTGCTCGAGGCGATGAAGCAGGCCGAGATGGGTGGAATCGGCCGTTTCATCCTGCGCGGGGCCGAGTACTTCTGCCTCATCCGTCCCAAAGGCGACGCGCTCGTGCTCGAGACCCTCTTCCTCGCCGAGGACGTTCGCTCGCAGGCGGAGATCGAGGAGGCCGTCGGCGGCACCGAGGTCAAGGCTGCCGAGCTCAAGCTCGCGCAGCAGGTGATGGAGAGTCTCGTCGGCGAATTCGATCCGTCGGAGCTCAAGAGCCAGTACAGGAGCGATCTGCGACAGATGCTCGAGGCCAAGCTGGACGGCCAGGAGATCGCGAAGCCGGAGCCCGTTCCAGAGGCGCCGGTCGTGGATCTTTTGGAGGCGCTCAAGCGGAGCGTTGCCGAGGCGAAGGGCCGGAAGCCCACTGCAGCAGCGTCGAAGTCGAAAGCCGCCTCGAAGAGCGGCTCTCGCAGCCGGCGCACACCGGCGCGCAAGTCTGCTTAGTCGTTAGTGCTCAGTGCGGCGCGGGCATCGCTCCCAGTGCTTCGAGCTGCGCCTGGAACAGCGTCTTGTCGATCTTGCCCTGGTAGATGGGCACGCCTTCCTCGACGCAGACGCGGATGACCTCTTGGCGGTCGATCCCGAGTTCCTTGGACAGCTCCTCGGGCGTGAGATGGTTCGGCATTGACGCTCCTCTCCTGTGAACGAAAAAACCCGCCGGCGCCAGGCGCTCAGCGGGCTAGTTCGAACCTCCGAATGTTGATGCCGGATTCAACGGGCCGCTCCGACCCGGTCGCACGGGCGAAGCCCGCGCGACCTCTTTGCGGCGCCGCCTAGTCGGCGCCTTTGCAACTCAATCATCGACTCACAGAATAATCGTCCTCCATGACGGACGCAAAGTTGACCGGGCTCGAGGAGCGGTTCGCCGAGATGAAGGGCGTCCGGATGCGCTATTTCGTCGGCGGGAGCGGCCCTCCGCTCCTGCTCGTCCACGGACTCGGCGGGGCGGCTTCCAACTGGATGGAGCTCGCTCCACTGCTGGCCGGGCGGCACCGGCTCCTCGTCCCGGACCTGCCCGGGCACGGCGCCTCAACTGCGCTTCCGGCGGTCTCCGGCCTGGAGCCGTTCGCGGATCGCGTCGGGCTCGTTGCGGAGCGAGAAGGGATGCTTCCGGCGCCTGTCGTCGGCCACTCGCTCGGCGGGATGGTTGTCTTGCGCCTCGCGCTGCGCCGGCCCGGCGACGTTCAGGCCATCGTGCTTGCCGGTGCGGCGGGGCTCAGTATTGGCAACGTGTGGGGGCGGCAGCTGCTTTCCGTGTGCACCTCAATTCGACCGGGCCGCCTCGCGGCTCGCTATCGCGGCTGGGTTTCGCGTTCGGGGCTGTTGCGTCGGCTTGTGTTCGGCTTCGTGTCGGTTGCGGATCCCGTCGGCCTGACGAACGAGGCGATTGAAGGTTTCCTCGCTGCGCACCTTCTGCACACCGACGTCGACAGCGCGTGGCAGGCGCTGCGGGTAGACGACCCACGGCAGGAGCTCGAGGGCATCCGCTGTCCGGTCCTGGTGTTGTGGGGCGCGGAGGACGTTCAGCTGCCGGTCGATGACGCCTTCGAGTACACACGGCGGCTGCGTGCGCGGCTGCGCGTCATTCCCGGCTGCGGACATCTCTTGATCGGCGAGCGCCCGGACGCTTGCGCAAAGGCGATCGACGATTTCCTAAGGCGCCGACTTGGCGGCGCCGCCGAGAGGCCGGGCGGCTTCGCCGACCGGCCGTCTTGAACAGCTTCTAGGTCAACGAACCGGCGAGTAGCCACATCCGCGTGTCTAGGCAACGGCGGCCTCGAACGGCACCACCTCCCCGCCTGACTCAGCCGGCCTCGGCGAAAGGAACTCGATGCGGTGCGCGACGACCTCGACCCGACTCCGCTTTTCGCCTTCGTCCTCCCAGGCGTGGTACCTCAGTCGGCCCTCGACGCCGATCCTTCGTCCTTTTGCGAGGTATTCAGCGCAGAGCTGTGCCTGGCGATCCCAGACGGCGATCCGGAAGAAGTCGGCTTCGTCGTTCTTGCTACCGCGGTCCACGGCGAGCCTGAAGGTCGCCAGCCGCTTCTCTTCGCCGAACTCGCGCAACTCGACGTCGCTCGCCAAATTGCCTGTCAGAATGACGCTGTTCACTCCGATTCCTCCTCGTTGTCGATAGCGGCAACATAGCGGCCGAGCTGTGACCTGTCAGTGCCGAAAGCGGCTACTGTGTGCCGCTTCGGGGTGTGGCGCAGCCTGGTAGCGCGCTCCGTTCGGGTCGGAGAGGTCCCCAGTTCAAATCTGGGCACCCCGATTTCCCCGGGGCGAACCGCGCTCCAATGGGTCGGCGTTGGTCGACGGTCTCCTTCCGCATCAGTTCGCCTGCGGCTAACGCGGCTTCGCCCTGCGTTAGCTACAGGCCTTCGTCGTTCTGCTGGGCGAACGTTCAAGGTCTTGCCTGATCGCCGTAGGGCCGGGCTATCCTGCGTTCATGCCCGATCGGATTCGTGTCGCGTGCATCCAGATGACGAGCCGCGCCGACAAGGCGGCGAACCTTGAAACGGCGCAACGGCTCGTCGCACAAGCTGCGTCGACGGGCGCGGACATCGTCGTCCTGCCGGAAAAGTGGAACGCGATCGGCGACGCTTCGGTCTACCACGCGACCGCAGAGCTGCTCGAGGGCGGCGAGTCGGTCGCAGCGATGTCCGACTGGGCCCGGACGCACGGCATCACGCTCGTCGGCGGCTCGATCGCCGAGCGTCGCGAAGGACGCGAGAAGCTCTCCAACACGAGCATCCTCTTCGATCCCGGGGGTCAGATCGTCGCCGTGTATCGCAAGATCCACCTCTTCGACGTCGAGGTCGGCGGCGTCGTGTACCGCGAGTCCGAAGCGGAGGAGCCGGGCGAGGAGCCCGTCGTCGCCGAGGTCGAGGACTGGAGGATCGGGCTCACGGTCTGCTACGACGTTCGCTTTCCGGAGCTGTACCGAATCCTGGCGCTCGGCGGAGCGCAGCTCGTCACGGTGCCCGCGCACTTCACGACGCCGACGGGAAAGGATCACTGGCACGTCCTGCTGCGCGCGCGCGCGATCGAGAACCAGTTGTACGTCGCCGCGGCAGCGCAAATCGGCGAGACGCTGCCGGGGAAAGCGGCCTACGGACGCTCCCTGATCGCAGATCCCTGGGGCGTCGTCTTGGCCCAGGCCCCGGACGAGCAGACCGTGATCGCCGCCGAGCTGGACCGCGCGCACCTCGAGCAGATCCGCGCGAAGCTCCCGTCCCTGGCCAACAGGCAGTCCGCCGCGTACCGGTGGCCCACGCCGGTCTGACGCACGGCGTCTGGCTCGAGCGCGTCCCCGACCTCGTCACGGAATGCGTGGAGCAGTGGGGACTGCGCCTCGGCGAGCCTTACGAAGCGGGGGCGGCCGGATACGCGGTCCGCGCTGATCTGCCCGACGGGACGCCCGCCGTTCTCAAGCTGATCTACCCGCACCGCGAGGCCGAGCAGGAGGCAGAGGCGCTCAAAGTTTGGAACGGTGAGGGCGCCATCCGGTTGCTCGCACACGACGAGGAGCGGTGGGCGATGCTGATCGAACGCTGCGATCCTGGGTCGTTGCTGGCCAGGATCGCAGTGGAGAAGGCGCTTGACGTATTGATCGGGCTCCTGCCGCGTCTCTGGAAACCGGTTGGCGAGCCCTTTCGACCGCTGGCAGAAGAGGCCGCGTGGTGGGTCGACTACCTGCCGACCGAATGGGAACGAGCCGGCCGGCCAATCGAGCGGCGTCTGCTCGATGAAGCGATTGACGCACTTCAAGACCTGGCCGGATCGCAAGGCGAACAGGTTTTGCTGCACCAGGATCTGCACGGCGACAACGTGCTTGCGGCGCAGCGCGAGCCGTGGCTCGTTATCGACCCGAAGCCGCTCGTCGGCGAACGCGAGTTCAGCGTCGCGCCCATCGTGCGCGACTCCGAGTTCGGTCACAGTCGCCGCGACGTCCTCCACCGATTCGACCGACTTACGTCGGAATTGGGCCTTGATCGTGCACGCGCACGCGGCTGGACGATCGGTCAGACGGTTGCCTGGGCGTTCGACAGCACGTACATCCGCACGCACATCGATAACGTCCGCTGGCTCCAGGACTCCCGCTGATGGCGCTGCGGGCAGTTCTGTTCGACGTCGATTTCACGCTCTGCCGTCCCGGGCCGGAGCTGTCGGCGGAGCGCTACGCGCGCATCGCGGCGCGACACGGCCTTACTCTCGATACGAGTCGCTACCAGGAGGCGCGCGAGGCTGCGGTCCTCAACCTGAAGCGGCACCCGGAGCTCCTGCACGACGAGTCGATCTGGCACCACTTCACGGAGGAGATCTTCGTCGGCATGGGCGGGGCGGAGGAGATCGCATCCGAGTGCGCAACCGAGATCGAAGAAGGCTGGGCGGTATCCGAGAACTTCGAGCTGTTCGAGGACGCGCTCCCCGCGCTCGAGGAACTGCGCGCTGCGCGGCTCAACATCGGGCTGGTCTCCAACGGCATCCGCGACCTCACGGAATTCGTCGCGCATCACCGGCTTGACGTGGACGCGATCGTCGACTCGCGCTCACATGGTCGCGTCAAGCCGCATCCGACGATCTTCCAGGCGGCGCTCGAGCTACTCGGCGTCGCGGCCGCCGAGGCTGTCATGGTCGGCGATTCCCTCGAGGAGGATGTCGAGGGCGCCCGAGCGCTCGGAATGCGCGCGATCCTGATCGACCGCGAGGGTCGCCACCCGGATTTCGAGCCGCGGCTGACCGATCTCTACGGCCTTCCGGCGGCGCTCGGGCTCAGCCGACCTCGATAACGAAGACCGCGCGAGGTCTTTCCGGGCACGCTCTCTCTTGCGTCCCACGATAAGTTGCACACCTGCACGACGCGCCGCGAGCAGCGATCGAGCCTCGAGAGCCCCGGCGATTCCTTGGGCGGCTTCTCTTGGCGCGCGCCATCCGCCTCGAGCTGGCGACGGTCGCTCTGTGGATCGTTCTCGGGACCGGTCTGGCCGCCGTCACGAGCCGCGTCGTGGACTGGTACGTGATGACGGACGAGTTGCTCTACGAGCGACTGGGAATCAGCATCGCGCAACTCCATTCGCCGCTCCCACGCGTGCATGACGAGCTCGTGGCGAACGTCAACCAGCTCTACCCCATCTTGCTGGCGCCCGTCTTCAACGGGAAACTGGTTCCGGCGGCCCTGCATGACGCCCACGTGCTGAACGCCTTCCTGATGAGCTCGGTGACGATCCCCGCGTTCCTGCTCGCGCGCAGAGTGACGCAACGTCGGTCCTTGTCGTACCTCGTGGCGGCGCTCTCGGTCTGCGTCCCGTGGATTGCACTCTCGTCATTTCTGCTCACCGAGGTGGTCGCGTATCCAGTCTTCCTTTGGGCGGTGCTGGCGCTCCAGCGCACGGCGGTTTCCCCGCGCCCGCGCAACGACGTGCTGGCCGTGCTCGCACTTGCCCTGGCCATCCTCGCGCGGACGCAGTTCACCGTGCTGCTCGTCGTCTTCCCGCTCGCGCTCTTCGTGCATGAGCTCGCGTTTTCACAAGCCGGTTCACGCTGGTTCTGGCCACGGCTCCGCAGCACCGCTCGCGGGTTGATCTCTGCACATCGCGTCCTCGCGGGCACCTATGCCGCACTCGCCGTTGCTGCGATCACGCTCGCGGCGCTGGGACGACTTTCCAGCGTTCTCGGGACGTACTCGGTGACGGCCGAGGGAGATCTGCTTCCTGACGGTCTCGGCCGGTCGTTGCTGGAGCACATCGCGAGCGTCGCATTGGGGATAGGCGTGCTGCCGTTCATCGTCGGCGTTGCCTGGCTGCTCACCGCATTCGTCGACGTGCGGTCGAGGGAATGGAATGCCTTCGCGTCGATCTCCATCGTCACGATTGTCGCGCTCCTCTTCGAGGTGACGGCGTACGACCTTCGCTTCGGTGACGCGAAGATCCACGATCGCTACCTCTTCTACGTAGTACCGCTCATCCTGATCGGACTTGCAGCTGTGCTCTGTGACCGTCGCTTGTCGCGATGGTCGGTGCTCCTCCCGGCCGTTCTGGTCGCGCTGGGGTTCTCGTTCATTCGGATAGTGCGCTTCGAGAAGTTCAACGTCGACTCCCCCGTAACGGTTTTCAACAACCGTCTGCTCGACCTCGGCGGATCGATGCAGGGCGCCCAGCTGATCCTCGGTCTCGGCACGATCGTCATGGTCGTGCTGTTCGTCCAGGCCTCCGGTTTCGTTCCGTGGGGGCGGCTCGCGGCGTTGCTCGTCACCATCACCGCCATTGTCGTGCCGGCCGAGACCGGTTATGCCTTCTCGCGGTTGCTCGGAGTAGACGGCACGAGCGGTAGACCCATCACACGCGATCAGGGCGTCGTCTTCGACTGGATCGACAGAGCGGTCGGAGCCCAAACGAAGGTGACGATGATTCCCTACCCGATGCGCTACGGGGACTACTGGTCGAATGTTGCGTACTGGTGGGACATCGAGTTCTGGAACGCCTCGGTCCAGCGTTCTGCCGTCTACGGGTCTTCCTTCTCATGGACGAACGACACCTTTGCGAAGACAGAGCTGACCTTCGACCCGTCGACCGGCCGGGCGAACGTCTCGCCTACGAAGTACGTCGCAGACAGCATCAAAGAGACGCGTTTTCGCATCGTCGGAAAGACAGTCGCCGAGTATCGAGGCGTTCTGCTGACCGAAACCGAGCAGCCGTGGCGGACCGAATGGCTGACGTTCGGGCTCTACGACGATGGCTGGACCGTGCCGCGTGTGGTCCCGACAATCAGGATCTTCAGCACTCCGGAGCAAACCCGGCCCGTGGCCCGCTACCTGACGATCACCGCGCGCGCCCCGAGAGACATCGGAGCGCGGACCGTTCGCATCCGCTCGAACATGATCGATTGGCGCGGAAAGGCACTCGAAACGGGAACGGCCGAGCAGCTGCCCGTCTGTGTCCCGGCGCGAGGCTTCGCGGACGTTCGGATCACCGCTCGCGGCTTCACACCGATCTACGGGGATCCGAGGAGCGAGGGAAGCTTCGTCAGCTATGCGCGCTCAGGCGGCGTCATGCTGAGCCAGATCTCGCTCGCCGACGAGACCGGATCCTGCTAGGGCCTGACTACGCGCCCAGGTGCGCGCCCCTGAGCCGGTTACGATCGCATCGTGGAGGACTGGCTTGTCTGGGCGATCGTGGCGGTCCTCCTAGCGGTGGGCGAGGTCTTCACGCCAGGGATGTTCTTCCTGGGGCCGGTCGCGCTCGCCGCCGTTGCCGCCGGTGTGACGGCGGCGGTCGGGCTGGGCGTCGCCGTGCAGCTGCTGGTGTTCATCGCCGGGTCGATCGGCTCGGTGTGGGTGCTGCGGCCGATCGCCCGGCGGCACCTCCACATGCCCGCCACCTTGCGCACCGGGACTGCGGCACTCGAGGGCGCGAAGGCGGTCGTCGTGCAGCGTGTGGACGTCAACGGCGGCCGGGTTCGGATCGGCGGCGAGGAGTGGTCTGCGCGCGCGTACGTGGACGATCAGGTCTTCGAGCCGGGCACGCGTGTGGAAGTCGTCAAGATCGAGGGCGCAACAGCGCTGGTGTTCCAATAGAGAGGTGAGGAGATGACCGCTGGTCTGATCGTCCTGCTCGTCGTTGCGGCGCTCGTGCTGATGACGCTCGCGCGCACCATTCGGATTGTCCCGCAGGCGCGGGCCAGCGTCGTCGAACGCCTTGGGAGGTACTCGCGGACGCTGACTCCGGGCCTTACGATCGTCGTCCCCTTCATCGATCGGATCCGGGAAACGATCGATCTGCGTGAGCAGGTCGTCTCGTTCGCTCCGCAGCCGGTGATCACCGAGGACAACCTGGTTGTGAGCATCGACACGGTGATCTATTTCCAGGTCACCGAGCCGAAGTCGGCGACGTACGAGATCGCGAACTACATCCAGGCGATCGAGCAGCTCACCGTGACCACGCTCCGCAACGTGATCGGCGGCATGTCGCTCGAGAAGACGCTGACGTCGCGGGACAACATCAACGCCCAGCTGCGGGGGGTTCTCGACGAAGCGACGGGAAAGTGGGGAATCCGGGTGAACCGGGTCGAGCTGAAGGCGGTCGATCCGCCGCCGTCCATCCAGGAGGCGATGGAGAAGCAGATGCGCGCCGAGCGCGACAAGCGCGCGGCGATCCTGACCGCCGAAGGAGTGAAGCAGTCGCAGATTCTGACGGCGGAGGGCGAGAAGGAGTCGGCAATCCTGCGGGCGGAGGGCCAGCGGCAAGCGGCGATCCTCAACTCGGAGGGCCAGGCGAGTGCGATCGACACGGTCTTCCGCGCGATTCACGAAGGAGACCCGGACCCGAAGCTGCTCGCCTACCAGTACCTGCAGGTGCTACCGCAGATCGCCCAGGGCGAGTCGAACAAGGTGTGGATCATGATCATCCCCAGCGAAGTCACGCAGGCGCTCGGGCAGCTCACCGCCGCCCTCCCGCGTGGCAACAAGGGCGAGTCGGAGGGCTGATCAGGAGGAACTAACGCGGACGGGGACGCGAAGCGCCCCGCCCGCGGACCGCGACCCCTCGCCGACCGAGACCCATAAAAGAGTGCGCGGGACGCTTCTATGTTGTCAAGGCCAGGGCCGGTAGCGAGCGGAGCTTGCGGTGGAAGTAGCGGGCGAGCGTTCGCTTGACGCAGCGTCGCGCTTCGCGCGTTGTCTTGCCCGAGGCGAGCAGGCGCTGGTGGTAGGCCGCCGTTTCGGCGTGGTAGCGGACGCGGGTGAGCGCGATCACGTGCAGGGCGCGGTTCAGCTGGCGGTCACCGCCGCGGTTGAGCCGGTGGCGCTGCTGCTGCCCGCTGGAAGCGTCGACCGGGCTGGTGCCGGCGAGGGCGGCGAAGGAGGCCTCGGTCGCCATGCGGGCGGGATCGCCGCTGGAGACGACCAGCTGAGCGGCGCAGACCGGCCCGACGCCGCACTCGGCGATCAGCTCGGGGACGAGCGCTGAGACGATCGTCTCCAGCTCGCGGTCGAGCTCGGCGAGCTCTGCGTCGAGGCTGAGCACGCGCCGGCCGAGGCGGCGCAGGACACCGCGCACGACCGCCTGCTCGCCCTCGCCCGCGCGCAGGCGCGCGACCGAGCGCGCCAGCTGCTCGCTCGTACGCTCGCCCAGGCGGGATCGCAGCCGCGCCGGCGCGGTCACCAGCACCGCCTGCAACTGGTTGAGCGTGGCCGTGCGAGCGCGGACCGCACCGCGACGCTCGAGCAGGAGCAGGCGCAGATCCTCGCGCGGGCCGCTGAGCCCGCGCGGAGTGCCAAGCCGCTCGCCGGCGAGCAGCTGCCGGGCCGCGCTGAGCGCGTCGATCAGGTCGTTCTTGCCCCGCCGCCGCTCTGCCCGCTTGGGCCGCTCGCACTCGTAGACAGAGCAGCCCGCCGCCCGCAGGAAGCGGGCGAGCCCGGCCCCGTAGCTGCCTGCGCCCTCGAGCGCGAACGCCGCCCCACCGAGCTCGTGCGCCCACCGGTACAGGGCGAGATAGCCGGCGCTCGTCGCCGGGGCCTCAAACGCGTCGAGCTGCGCACCCAGCCGGTCGAGCGCGACCGCCACGTGCGTGTGCTTGTGCGTGTCGATTCCGATTGCCACCGTCCATTGCATCGCCTAGCCTCCCGAGTCGACCGACAGACTGGCCTCGGACAGGGCTGTGTTGAGCAAAAACGCAGGCTTCTATCAGGTCACTGGCCAGTCGACGAAGCGGTGGCGGGAGACAGGTCCCGCGCAAGGCACGCAAGCCAGCTCTGCCGTCGGTCATCCCGCCACCGCCCCGCACTCTCAGCCGCCGGCCGGACAAGACCGGCTCAGGCCACGGTTACACAGCTCTGCCCGCGCGCGTTCCCCGCGAAGC
>WNFU01005952.1_pt1 | contig 14946 bp, 25 predicted proteins | sample 5400121 | NCBI WGS metagenome assembly WNFU01 (sample SAMN13153360, study PRJNA577476) | soil metagenome | isolation source: 100 cm soil or saprolite under grassland replicate 1 | place: USA:California | collected 2016-06-15
CCTGGTTGGTAAGGACGAAGCGTAGCCGATTCGGCTCGGGCCGCCGGAACGCTGGCACGACTCGCGCGTGACGCCGGGCCTCGACCTCGTCTGCGCGGCGTCCCTCCTCGATCGCCGTGAGCCGCGCCTGCACGTCGGTTTGCTGCTGGGCCAGTTCGGTCTGCCGCCTGCTCACGCTGCGGGTGTAGAGCAGCGCGATCAGCGCGATGAGGACGCCGGCGCCGGTGAACGCATCACCCCAACCCATGGCGGCGAACCTACCAGTTACCGCCGCTCCAGTGGCTTCTGGTGGCTTGTGGCGCCTGGCTGCAGGGGGGCGGTGTTGGCTCGGATCGGCCGTCAGCTCAGGTTGGTGTCCCTTCGTCGTGGGTGCGCCGGCGACGCCGGTCAGGCCGTGGGTACCGCTTGGAGATGGCGGGCTGGCTGCGTCCCAGCCGCCGGGCGATCTCGCTGTCCGTCACACCTACCTGTTGCGCCTTGCGGACGATTTCTTCTTCGAGGGCATCCATATCGCGTCTCGCCTGCGCAATGGACTCCAGCGCCTCGGCCCACTGCTGCCGCTCGAGCTGCCGGCGCGCACGCATCAGCAGGCCCCTCGCCTGCTGGATCCGGGCCGACAGTGCCTCCATGTAGGGGATCGTTCCATGCGGGGAGCGCCACCGTCACTCGTCCGGCGGCAGTCGGCCGACTCGGCCGAGATGGGGGGTTGTGTGATCGGCTGGCGTGGCATATAACCAAGTTATACCTGTCAGGCTCGTGAGCAGGAACATCACCCTCACTATCGCTCCAAATCCATGCCCGAACGGGGGGCTTGGTGTCGCATGTCCAACCTCACCCTGCGTCTGGCCCTGCTGGCCCCGGATCTGGCCGAGCAGGTCGCCGTGCACCTCGCCCAGCCCGCCCGGGCGCTGCGGGTCGTCGCCGCGACTGACCTGACCCTGCCCGCCAAGCTGGCCTTGCTGCACGTCTTGAACCGCCCCGGCGAACTCGTCAGCCGCTCGGAGATCCAGGCGGTCGATCTGATCGTCGATGCGCACCTGGACGAGGCCTTGCACGAGCTGGTGCGTTGCCGGTGGCTGCTCACCATCCCGACGGGGGAGCCGCCTTGCCTGGCCACCACGTTCCGGTTGGCGCGTGATCACCACCAGCAGGCCGTCCTCCAGGGTGCCGTCCGATGATCGGGCGGCCATGCGCAGCTCCACCGGCCGTGTCGCTGCGAGCACCGAGGCACCGATGCTGACCAAGGTGTGCTGCGACTGCCGTCAGGCCAAGCGGGCGGAGCTGTTCGACATCGACCGTGGCCGCCCCGACGGACGCTCCACCCAGTGCAAGGCCTGCCGCCGCCAGCGGCAGAACCGCGGCGGCTACGGCACCTGCCGAAACCGGGCCCTGGCCGAGCTGGCTCGCCGCCACCACTTCGAGTACCAGCACTATCGGGAGCAGGCCCGCTTGGAGCTGGCGCCCGACAGCGCTCCGGCCGAGGTGTGGGACCAGGCCCGCGGCCGGGCGCTGGCCGAACTGTCGCATCGCCACCAGGCCGACTGGCAGCGACGCTTTCAGCAGGCCCGTGCGGCCCATCCTGATTGGCCCGCCGGCAGGGCCTTCTTGGTGGCCACCAACCAGTGCCGCCGTGCCCACCGCGACGATTTCGTTGCGCTGCTCGCCACCTACGCCGGTGCCAAGCCTGCCGGCCCCAGGCTGGTCTACAAGATCATCGGCCGCGCCCAGCGCCTACTCCAGCTTGCCCACCTCCAGGAGTACGAGGCCTTGTACGCGGCCGAGCGGGCCAAGATCGGCAACCCCGTCCGGGCCCGTGCGGCCCTGCCCAAGACTGCTGCGACCCATCCGGGTCGCTAGCGACGTGCCCGCCGGCCGGCGTTGTGCTCCGTAATATCCCCGCCGCCGGCCGGCGGCACCATCCACCGGGAACAAGGAGGCAACCGCGATGGCGTCCACGGCCAGGTGGCCGGCAGCACTGTGGGTCCCTGCTGCGTGCGCCTGGGGCGGGTGCGGCAGGCCGGCAGGGGTCGACGTGCTGGCCACCGTGCCCGGTGAGCCGCCCCGGCTGGCGCTCCGGGTTGGCGGCTTCTGCCTGGGGCACGCGGTGATCGTCGGCATCGACACCCAGGCGCGCTACGGCGGGGAGCTCTGGTACGCCGCGCCGCTGGGGGTGGCGCGCTGGCGATGACCCGCTGGGGCGATACGGTCACCCTTGGCCGCCGCGACGCCGCGGCCATCCGCCGGCTCCTGCGCGACGTCGGCCAGGGGGCCGTCACGGTTCACCGGACGATGGAACGGCGCGACGTCCGGGCGATCGCGTGGCTGTTGCGCGAGGCGAGCCAGAACGGTGCGCTTCCCGGCGCGACGCGGCAGGCAGCGGGCGACTGGTTCGCCTGGCTGGAAGACCGCATCAGATAGCCCCCTTGCGCCCGCTCACCGTGGTGCATTGCTGTCGTGCCTGGAGAGCGAAGGGACCGGCGGAGCTGGCCCTGTCGTTGATGGCAACTGGAAACCCTGAAACGGCTCAGAGGGCCTGGCGCATGGGAGCAGCAAATCTTCTGGTCTTGCGAAATCCTGCTGATGCCATCGGTGCTCCTCCAGCAGGGGCGGTGCTCGGATGGGCCGTTGGCGGCGCGAGAGCGGCTCTGTGACGCCTGTAGGGGGTCGAACGCATGTTCTGGGTAGGGGGAGGCTTGGAGCGGCCTTCTCGCGCCTCGTGACGATTGCCCCCTGGTTGCGGGCCGCCGCACGGGCCGGGCTGGAAGGGCTCTCCGGGGTTGCGGCGTGGGGCTTGCCAGGCACGCGCCGCCCTGGGCGGCCACCGGGCCGGTGGGAGGGTGCGGGTGGTGCCGGGCTCGGTGGGTCGCGCGGATACCCCCGGGGTTGGCCCGTCGGACCCCGCACGGGACCGCGCATCCCCTAAAGGGGGGATGCGCGGATGCGCGGTCCCCCGCGGGGCTCCTCCTGAGGGGCGCGCGCGGGGTGCGCATCCGCGCATGCGCGGTCATGCGCGGTTCCAAACCGGGTGAAGTCGGGCATGCCGGGGGGGTGGGGGTATCCGAGCGGGGTCCGTGGCGTGGCCCGGTGGGGGTGGTCGGCACCGGGGTTGAGCTGCGACGTGCGCGCATGCGCGGTCCGTGGCTGCTACCCCGGTGGGGTATCTGGGTCGGCGTGGCAGGACCGCGCATGCGCGGTTCGCAAACCGGGTCGAATCCGGGCATCCATGCTGCCCGAGGGCGGGTGATGGTTGCTGGAGCGGTGAAAGGCGCCTGCTGGCGGCGAGCCCGCAGGAGGGCGGATGTGGCCGTTGAGCTGCGACGTGCGCGGTTCCCACCGCGGCCGAAGGAAACCCCCCGAGGGTATCTGGCTAGCTGCCGCTGTCGAGGCCGTCGCCGTCCCCGTCGGGGTCGGCGGGGTCGATGGGGGTCCAGTAGCGTTCGCGGCCCGTGGGCGCTTGGGTGCCGGTGGCCAGCCTGGCGGCCTCCAGCTCCTGGAGGGCGAGCTGGATGGTTCGCTTCTTGAGCGGGTGGCCCTCGCTGGCGAGCCGGTCGCCAAGGTGCTTGGCGGTCTGCATGCCGCCACCGGCGCGGAGCGCGCCCAGCACCCAGGCGACCGAGGGGCGCAATTCCCCGCCGCCCTCGCCCGGGCCCTGGCCGGTGGGATCGTCGTCGGCCAGCACCTCGGCCGTGTACTCCAGCGGGCTGGCCAGGTCGGTGGGGTCGAGGGCGCGGACGGTGCGGCGCACCCGAAAGCGGCTGTCGGGGATCTCCCCGCCGACCAGCTCGAAGCCCAGCACCACGGCGCTGGCGCCCTCGGGCGTGGTGCCGCGGTGGGCGACGGCGGCGGAGGCGAGCACGCGGCCCCAGGCGGAGGGGCCGGCGCCGGTGATGCGTTTGGGGCCGGTACCGTCGCCGGTCTTGTTCCAGTGGGTGACCACCACCAGCGCGGCGCCGGCTGCCTGGCAGATAGCCTGGATGGGCATGAGCAGGGCGCCCATCTCGTAGAGGTTGCCGCCGTTGGCTTGGCCGGCGGCGGCAAGATACAGCGGGTCGAGGATGACCAGCCGCGCCGGGCGCTCGCCCAGCTCGGCCTCCAGCTCGGCCAGGTCGCCGCCGTCGCGCAGCTTCGGGACTCGGAAGCACAGCCGCAGCCCCGGCGTGGCCGCGAGCTGGTCGAGGTCCACGCTCTTGTGGGCGGCGATGGCGCGCAGCCGCCGCACGATCGACCGTTCGCCGCCTTCCCCGAGGAACACCAGCACCCGGCCTGGGGTGGGGCAGGCGAAGCGGCCGAACCAGGGGTGGCCGGCGGCCACGGAGACGGCCAGGTCGAGCGCGGCCCAGGTCTTGCCGGCCTTGTCCTCTGCGGCCAGCACGCCGTAGGCGTCGGCTGGCCACAGGCCCTCGACCAGCCAGGCGGGCGGGCCGGCGGCGTCGACCCGGGCGATGACCTCGGCCAGGTCCTCGATGACCAGCCCCCGCCCAAGCGTCCCGGCCGGCGGCTGGGGGTCTGGGCGGCGGGGCAGGCGCCGCACCTTGCTGCCGTCGCCGTTGCCGCCTGGGGCCTCGCTCATGGGCGCCTCGGGCCAGGGCACCCCGTCTCGGTCGAGGTCGATGCGGTCGCTGGTCACCTGGTCGCCTCCTGCCGGGGTGGGCGGGGCAGGTCGGTGCGGGGGTGGGCGGTGCCGTTGCGCAGGCCCGAGGCGATGGTGGGGCCGATCTCCCGCTCCGACAGGCCGACCTGGCGGGCGACGTCGGCCAGCGCCGTGGTGACCTCGCCAGGGTCGAGCCAGCCGGCGGCGGCCAGCCGGCCCAGCCGCAGCGCCGCCATGTACAGGGCCCGGTTGCGGCCCGGCAGGCCCGGCCCGCCCGGCGCCACCGCGGCCAGGCGCGCGCACTCGGAGGCCAGCGCCGCGCCGCCGTACCCGCCGCCGACCACCCGGGGCCCGGCTGTGGGGGGCGGCGTGCCTGGCCTGGCCGGTGGGGCAAGCAGGGCCCGCAGCGCCGCCGGCACCTCGGGCAGCTCCAGGCCCAGGGGCCGGACCCACCGGTAGCGGCCGCCGCTGGGATGCCGCGAGGGCCAGACGAGCACGTAGCCGCCCCGGCCGCGCCAGTCCACCCCACCCACCACCTCGCCGGCGGCGGTGGTCGGCGGCTGGCAGCCCAGGCCCGTCGGCGCGAACAGCAGATGCCAACCCCCGCCGCCGGAGCGGGCCAGCGGCCCCGACCCGAGCGCCCCGCCGGCCCGGGACAGGATGGCGCGAAGCGCCTCCACCCCTTGGGGGCCGTCCACGTCGGCCACGTCGAACGAGCCGGGCCCGGTGCGGATCGCCACGTTCGCGGCGGGCCAGCGCCGCCACCAGCCCCGCACGGTGGCCAGGTCGCTGGTTGCCTCGTGCACCCCGCCCAGCCCCGGCCGGCGGGCCTTCAGACGGGGATGCTTGCCCGCCCGCCGGCAGCCGGCGCCGGCGCGGCAGGTGCAACCCCCGCCAGGGGCGGGCTCGAACACCGGCAGGACCGGCAAGCCGCAGGCGGCGTACACCTCCGCGGCCCGGCCCGGCTCCAGGTCCTCGCCGAGCGCGGCCAGCAGCCCACCGGGACCGATGCGCGTGGGTTCGCTGGCGAGGGTGGGGACCGGTGGGCAGGTCACGGCGTCGGCTCCTTCCACATCAGGGACCGGACGAGCGCGGGTCATCGCATCTCCCGGTCGGCAGGGGTGAGGGTGGCCTCGGGCAGGCGGAGCTGTTGGCACAGCGGCCGGTTGGACCAGATGACCTCCACCCCACGGGTGGCGCGGCCGCCGGAGGTCAGCGAGCTGGGCTTGTCCACCTCGTGTTCAACCCGCCACCAGCCGGCGTACAGGTCCTCGTACAGCGCCGACGGGTAGCCCGACAGCAGCACCGCGGCGGCGGTCGAGTGCAGGGCCCTGGCCAGCTCGCGGTGCTCGGCTTCGGTGACGTACTCGACGGCGTAGTCAGCGCCGCGGCGCTTGGCCAGCGCGCTGCGGGTGGCCTCCAGGTAGGGCGGGTCGCAGTAGATGACCGCGTTGGCGGCGCCGTACTTGGCGATCACCTCGACCGCGGGGCGGTCCTCGATGATCACCCGGCGCAGCCGCTCGGCGGCGGCCTGGAGGTGGTCGGCGAGGCTGGCGAACTTGTGGGCGTGGTCGGCGCCGTTGGTGTTGAACGCGGCCGCGAACCCGCTGGAGCGGCGCAGCGTCTTGCCGACGGTCATGTTGAGGCGGACGAACACGCGCCGGGCCCGCTCCAGGTCGTCCAGGCCGTCGGGTGTCAGGTCGAAGTCGCGGGGGTGGGCGGGCCACCAGCCCTTGGTGCTGCCCCGCCAGTGGCAGGCGGGGCAGGGCCCGAGATCCCGCGCGGCGGTGACGTGGGCCTGGTCGACTTCCAGGTGGGTGCCGCACCAGTTGCACATGAACGCCCTGGTCTGGCCGCTGCGCAGCGCCGGCGGGACCGGGTGGTCCTCCGGTGGGGTGCTGTCCAGGGTGGCGGCGGCCAGCTCGCCGCGGGCATAGGGGGTGTAGCACAGCGCCCGGGCCAGCTCGGACCCGCGGTCACGCAAGACGCGGAACAGGCAGACCAGATCGGCGTCGCGATCGTTGATGACCTCGGTCGGCGATGGCCGCTTGGCGAACAGCACCGCCGCGCTCCCTGCGAACGCCTCCACGTAGGTGCGGTGTGGTGGGAGCAGGCTGGCGATCCACGGTCCCAGCCGGCCCTTGGAGCCCAGGTACTGCGTCGGTGGCCTCACCCCTGCACCCCCTGGCCGGCAGGTGTCGAGGTCAGGACCGCCGGCGGGGTCGAACTCCACGCCCTGGCGTGTTGACGCTTAAGTGTCAACGTCGGCGCCTTCCTCGTGGGGTGGCTGGAACGGCCCGCCGCAGCGGCCGCACAGCACCGGCGCCTCCTCAAGCGTCGACCGCGCGGCCCGGATGCGGCGCCCGCAGCCGCACACCGCGGCCAGCAGATTGCCGGCGCGCCTGCCCGGGCCCGGGTGTTCGGCGCGGCGCCACAGCACCAGCGCCCCGGCCAGGTCCTCGACCACCGCCGCGTAGACCGTCGTCGTCTCCGCGGGGACCGCAGTCGCGGTCCACCCACGACTCCCGGCCCGCTGCACGGTCAGGCCAAGCTCGCCGGCCAGGGTGGCGTAGCGGCGGTTGTGGTAGCGGCCCTGGCGGCTGGTGTCCTGGATGCCACGGGCGGCGGCCAGGCCATGGGCGGCCTCGTGCAGCAGCGTCCCCAACACCTCGACCGCGCCGGCGGCCAGGCCCTCCCCGCCCACGAACAGCTCGGGCCGCTCCGCGGTGGCGACCCTCCAGCGCCGCTCGGCGAAGTGCCCGAGCTTCAGCTCGCCGCGGCGGCCCACACTGCCGGAGGCCACCGCTATGACCACCTTGGGAACCTGGGGGTGCTGGGCGCGGATCGCGGCCCAGGCGCGCTCCAGGGAGGCCACCAGCACACTGGCGGCATTGCTGCCGGCGGGCCTGCTGGCGCTCACGGGCGCAGCTCCGGGCGGCGCCGGGCGGTCGAGGCTTGGGGCCCGTGCACGATCACCTCCCGCCGGCTGGCGGGGTTGGCGGGCCGAGGCGGATGCGGCGCTTGCGGGCGACGGCCTCGATCAGCTCCACGCGGCGCAGGCAACGGCCGGTGGAGCGGGCGGCGCGCATGCCCACCGCGTTGTCCAGCAGCCGCCGCCAGGCCCAGTACTCCTGGCGGAGCTGGTCGGGCGGCATGTCCAGGTAGCGCACCTTCACCGCCTCCCCACCGGCTGACGGCCCCTCATCCGGCCGCCGTTGGTGCTGGGGTGGTCGTAGGCGTCGACGGCGCAGGCCAGCGGGTAGCTGTCGGGGCAGTCGTGGGCGCGGGCGACCTCCAGGACCTGGCGGGCGGTGTGCAGCTCCCCGGCTAGTCGGTCGAGGTGGCCGGCCAGCTCGGGGATCCAGGCGACCGCGGCGCAGCGCGCGTCATGGGCGTGGACGCCGGCCCGCACGGCTGCGGCCGCCTTGTAGGCCCGCCGGGCGCACCGCACGGTCACCTCGACCCGCTGGAGGTCAACCCGGCCCGGCTCGCCGGTCATGAGCCGGCCCCCCGGGCTGCGCTGGAGTCCTGGGTGGCCGCTCCCCCGCCCTCGGCGACTCGCGGTCGCTCAGGTGCTGGCGGCGTCTGGGCGATGCGGCGCAGCAGCAGCGCCAGCCGGTCCGGCGCGCCGGGCGGCAGGCAGGCAACCAGTTGTCGGGTGGTCGGGTCGACCTGGCCGCGCCACTGGGTGGCCAGCCACCACAGCACCGCGACCCGCTCGCACGGGAACCCATACAGTCGGTTCCAACCCGCGTCTTCGCTCGCCCGGTTCAGGTCCGGTGCGGCCTGGCGCAGGTGCTCCAGGTCGCGCTCGTGCCAGACGATCAGCCGCCGGCCGCTGAGTGCCTGGTGGATGGTGGGCGCCGCGTCGTCGGGGGCGACCGCGCCGTCAGGGATGTGCTGGGCGCTCGGGCCGACCAGCCGGACGACGACGTCCAGGAGCCTGCTGCCGCTCAGGTCGCAGGCGCGGATCCGTGCGGCGGTCGGTGGGCGCTTGCGACCCGACGGCGCCGACGGCGGGACCGTCTGGTCGACCTGGACGAGGGCGGCCTCGTCCCAGCCGAGGACCTGGGCGGCGTGCTCGGCGCTGTCTAGCCGCTGGGTGGCGACTTCGGCCTGCTTGCGGCGCAGCAGGGCGATGTGCCGGCAGGCCGGGCACAGCGGCCCGGAGCCGGGCACCTCGGGCAGTGACGGCAGGGGCCGCTGGCAGCGGGCACCGCAGTCGGAGCAGACGCGGCGGCGCCCCAGCTTGCTGCCGTCTGCGGCGCTGGCCAGTTGCGCGCCGGTGGCCTTGGTGGGCGGGCAGGCGCGGGCGTCGTACAGCGGGATGCTGGTCTTGCGATCGCTCCAGTCGCGCGTGTCAACCCAGGCAACCGGCGCCTGGCCGTCGGCAGTGCGCGGGTACTCCAATTCGCCCAGCGCGGTGGCCGGCATCAGGTGGTCAGGGACCTGCCACCAGCCGGCGTAGGTCGTGGTCATCGAGTCTTCTCCCCTTTCGGTGGGCGTGGGTGGGCGGTCAGGTGATCCGTGGGCCGCGGCGGATCGATGACCGGTGCCGGCGGATGCCGCGGGTGTGGGTCAGCCACTTGGCCGGCCAGTGCTGCTCGGCGACCGGGTTGAAGTCGTCGTCCAACAGGCGCACGACGACGAACCCCGCGGCGGCCTCGCCGGGCTCCGGCGCGAAGACCTGCACGTGCGGGTACCACAGCCGGGTGCCGTCATCGGCCCAGCCAAGCTCGAACGGGCCGCTGAACACGTCACCGTCGTGCAGGTGGCGCAGCCGCCGGCTCCGCTGGTGGGTGGTCATGGGCGGCGCCATGGCGATCGCCGCTGGCGTTGCCAGGCGTGGACCTGCGCGCGGATCTGCGGGCTGGCGGGCACGACTTGGGCGGTCCACTCCCCTGTGGCCTGCCAGGCGTCGCGTTCCCGCTCGGCGTGGTGGCGGCCGCGGATGGGGCCGGTCCAGGCGACCGCACCGACCGGGGTGCCACCCCGCAGCAGCGGGCGACGATCCACGGTCCGGACGCGGCGGACGTAGTAGCTGGCACGGTCGGGCATGCTGGTCACCTCCGCTGTGGCTTGCTGGCGTGGTCGGTGGCGGGCGGCTCGGCCTGGCCCCCGAGGACTCTCGCAGCGCCTGCTCGGCCGTGACGATCTCGCCCCACGGGCCGGTCTGGGAGCAGTCGCCCAGGAACTGGAGACCGCAGGCGTCGAGATACGCGCGGGCGGTCCGGGCAAGGTCGGCGTAGGCGTCCAGGAGCCGGGGCACATCGGTCCGGGCGGTGATGATGAACATCCGGTCGGACGGGCTGATCGACTCGCCGATGACCCGGCCACCGTAGTAGCGCCAGGCGTCCGCCCCGATCTCCAGCGGGCCGGCCGGGGCGATGACCGCGTCACGGGCGGACAGTGACTGCTGCCACGGTCCCGGGGTGGCCGCGTCGGCGCGGGCGCGGATGGCGGCCAGGTCCTGCGGCCCGAGCGGCGCGGCCTGCTCAGCCATCGGCCACCTCCTCGCGCTGCGGCTTGCTGGCGTGGTCGGCGCCGGCCTGGCGAGTCCGCTCGAGGATGCCGAGCAGGCTGAGGAAGGTGGGCGTGTCCAGCCAGCGGCACAGCCACTCGACCGCGCGCCGGTCGTAGGCACCCAGCCGCACGCCCCGCAGGACCTCCGCCAGCATCGGCTGGCGTTCGCCGGGCAACAGCACGCCGCGGGGTGGCCTGCTGAGGGGCCGTGGGCACGGTCGACGTCGGCCACGGCGGGCTTGCTGGTCCGGCTCGCTGGTGCATGCCCCCTCGCCGTCCGGGGGGACGTCGGGCACGGCGGCGAGCTGCTTGCGCGGGGCTGCGCTCATGTGTTCGTCCCTTTCTCGCGTTGCTGCAGGTGGGGACTGTCGGGAAGGGGGCGTGTCGCGCTCCCGCCGGGCAGCGGCGCGCGCCCGGGCGTGGGTCTGCACCGGACGGGCGGGAGGTTCTGCCCCGCTCCCCTACTTGCGCTTGCGGCCGCCGTTGGCCTGCTGGCGCTGGGCGGCGAGGTTCTCGTCAAGGATCTGCTGCACGTAGCGCTCGGAGACCTGCAGGCCCTGGCCGTTGAGGGTCGGGGTGAGCTCGCGCGCGGCGGCCTTGGGGCCCAGCCCGCCCAGGCGCTGGAGCTGGTCGGGGCCCAGCGTGGCCAGGTGCGCCTCGACCTGGTGGCGCTTGGTCGCCTCGGTCAGCTCACCGCCGCCGTTCGGCTGTCCTGTTTGTTGAATTTGGGAAGGTGCCCAACTGGGCATCTGCCCGTGGGCGCCTGGTGCCCCGTCCGGGCCCAGGCCATAGCCCAACATGGTGGCGGGGGAGAGCGCGGCGGCGCTGTACAGCGGCCGCCCGATCGTCAGCATGACCCACTTGGTGATGGCGATGAGCACCTGGAACGACAGGATCATCAGCACCGGCGGGAACGCCGCCACCACGCACCGCCAGGGGGTCTTGGGGTCGTGCGCGCCGCCGATCAGGTAGGCGTGGAACACGTTGAACGCGATCGTGGCGGTGCCGCAGAACAGCATGATGTTGGCGGGCCAGCCCCTCGACACCTGCCGCGCCTGCCGCTTGACCTCCCGCTCGGGCAGGTCGGGGGGGAGCCTGCGCAGGTGCACCGCGCGCAGGATCCCGCCCAGGATCGCGGCCAGCTCGGCGATGATGAAGGCGATGTCGAGCATCATCCCGAAGGTCTTGTTGGTGCTGGAGCCGTACAGGCCGAGGCTCTCGACCAGCCGGTAGACGGCGTTGTAGCTGGTGGCCACGGCGACGCCGGCGACGGCGAAGACGCCCACGGCGATCGCGATGATGATGATGCGGCCGGGCAGGGGGATGTCTCTGAACTCGGTCACGGGCTCCTCCAGGTCGAGGGGGTGGCAGGGGAAAGGGGCCGGGCGTGGCGCAGGGCCGCGCGCCAGCGCCGGTGCGGCGGGATGTGGGCGAGCGGGTCGGCGGTCGACGTCGTCGGGGCCGGCTCGGATTCGCGGTCGAACAGGGTGGGCTGGTCGGGGCCGGCCGCCGGCGCCGGCGGCGGCCGGCGCTCGGGCGGGGTGGGGTGGACGTCCAGGACCTGGAGCGGCCCGAGGGCGTGCTCGAGGACCTGGAGCGCGGCGGCCAGCTCAGAGTCGAGGCCGGAGTGGCTCACCTGGTTGGCCCTTGCGCCAGGAGCTGGTAGTTGATGACGACGACGTGCGGCATGCCGGTCTGCTGCCGCAGCCATTCCTCGATCTCGCGGACCTGTCCGATGCGGCTGATCGGGCGGGGCAGCACCATCTCGACGTTGCCGATGCCGGACTGCTGCGGGCCGGTGCCGAGGTGGTAGCTGACGAAGTACACGTAGCCCTGCGCCATGCCCTTGGTCACCTCCGATGCGGCCGGGTCGTGGTGGTGGGCGCCGCCTGCTGGTCGGTCTTGGCTGCCTGGCTGGCCTGGTGCCACAGGCAGGCGAGCCAGGCGCGCGTGTGCAGGACCGAGGGGCAGGCGCCGGCGGCCTCCGCCCGGGCCTGGGCCTGGGCCCGGGTGTCGGGTGCCGCTGGCGCCTGCTGGGGAACGCCGGCGGCGCTGGTGGCCACCAGCACGGCCAGCACGGCGACCACGGCGTACTCGGCCACCACGCGCGCCAGGTGGCCAAAGCCCTCGGTGCGGTGGACGCTGAGCAGCACCATCAGGGCCGCGGCCGCGGCGATCGTCAGCCAGCCGCGGTTGGACAGCGCCAGGCCCTTGCCGGGGTCGTGGCTGGCCACCCAGCCGAACACGGTCAGGAAGCCAACGACCAGGGGGACCAGCCACAGCCAGCGGGTCCGCTCGGTGACCCGGCCGGCGGGACGCTGCAACGCCGGGTGGGGCATGCCCAAGCCGATGGGGGCGATGGGGTCGGTGCGGCGCAGCATCAGCGGCCACCTCCCGCGCTCGAGCTCGCCGGCGAGGTCGGATCGGGGTCGGGGATCCAGGTGCCGTCCGCGTCGGTGGCGGGCGGGCCGGCCGGGGTCGGGACGTAGCCCTCAGGCGCGGGCGCGGGCCCGGGCGCGGTGGTGGGCACGACCACGATGGACGGCGCCGTCGGTGCCGGCGCGGCGTGTGTGGTGACGGCGCTCACGCCGAAGGCGAGCACGGCCAGGACCAGGGCGACGACGGCCAGCCGGCCCAGGTGCAGCCGGCGCGTCGCCGCGCGGCGGGCCCGGGAGGCGTCCAGGTGCCGATGGTCGGTGTTGGTCCGGTTGTAGCGGACGGCGTTGGCGTAGTGGGCGGCGTCGTGCTTGCGCGCGAACCGCACGGCGGTGCGCCAGCGGGGCCACTCCCGCCAGTGCTGGCAACGCCGGCAGGAGTGGGCGCAGGTCCCGTTGCGGTAGCGGACCACCAGGCCGGCCGCTCCGATCTGCTGGCGCTTGGGGCGGTACATCTTGGGCATGCGTGGATCACCTGACTTTCGTGGTCTTGCTGCGCTTGGGGGTGGCGAGCCGGTCCCAGAGGCAGAACAGGGTCAGGCCGGTGACGTAGACGCCCATCGGCCAGGCCAGCAGCAGCCAGGGGGTGAACGGCGAGCGAGCCATGCTCCGCAGCAGCAGCGCTTCGACGACCAGCAGCCCCAGCAGCAACGGCATGGGGTTGCCTCCTTTCGGGTTGGTTGCGGGGGCGTGTCCGGGGAGCCGGGCCGGGTTGACGCCCCCGCTTGGGGCGTGGCTGTCTAGCGGACGGCGGCGGGCTGGTCGGGGTGGTATTGGGCGGCGTGGCCGTGGGCCCAGGTGCGGGCGGCACGCCGGCGCAGGCCGGTCACGGAGACCAGGCACTGGCCGCACGCGGCGTTGCCACGGCGCACGGTGATGCCGATGCGGCGCAGCCAGCGGCGGCGCAGCCAGACGGCCAGCGCCCAGGCGATCGCGACGGCGGGCAGCAGGGCCACCAGGACCGCGGCGAGGTTGACGAAGTCGATCGGCGACATGCGGGGATCACCTCCTCTCGTAGGTGCTGTGGTGGTCACGCCCGCCGGCAGGCGATCGCCTTCCAGCGGATCTGGTCGCCGAACGGCGTGTTGCGATCGCGCAGCAGCCGAGCGATGCCCTTGGCTTGGCGCGCGTTCCGCGCATCCACATGCACGACCGTCGTCTGGCCGGTGCTGCGGTTGCGCAGCGTGACCGCCCAGCGGCTGGTGGGCCCGAGGGGCATCAGGTGCTCACCCCCTTCCCTGGTAGGAGCGGCCGAGGGACGCCGAAGCAGTCGGGGCACAGCCACACGACCCAGTCGGCGGCGCGCAGCCACGCGGGCCATGGGCCGTAGGGGGGCAGGTGCGCCTCGACCAGGTCGGCCCGTGCGGTCGGCCGGCCGCACCAGGCGCAGGGGCGGTACGGGCGCATCACCGCTGGCCTCCGGCTTGGTAGGCGCGGGCCAGCGTCAGGACCTGGTCGACGTACCACCAGGCGTGGTTGTAGGCGTAGACCGCGCCGCGCAGGTTGCGGCCACCTCGGGCGCCGTTGGCGCACAGCAGCCGCGCGGCCGCGGGGATCGCGTCCCTGGGGTCGTAGACGTCGCCGCCGCGGCCGTAGTGGTCCCAGGTCGAGGGCGGGCCGTTGCGGACGTTGAACTGCATCGGCCCGGCGCAGCAGCCGAAGGCGTTGACGCCGCTGGTGACGCCGGGGGCGTCAGAGCGGCCGTGGTCGGTCTCCACCTTGCCGATCCCGGCCAGCACGCCCCAGGGCAGCCCCGGGCACGCCCGAGCAGAGGCCCGGTACAGCGCGAGGTAGTCGGCGGGGATCTCCGCGCGTGCCGCCCTGCTCGGCGGGGGAGCGGCTCCCGGCCCATGCGGCGCCTGCTGGCCGGCGTGCAGGTCGATGACGCCGGCCTGGCCCAGCACGTACAGGGCGAAGACGAGCGCGGCCAGCGGCGCCAGGCCGAGCTTGGTCCGCACCGGGATCTCGGGGTAGCCGCGCGGGATCACCTGGCACCCCCGGGCCGGGCGGCGCCGAACCAGCCGCCGCGGTTGATGGAGGCCAGCCGCACCCGCGCGCCGGAGTAGGGCGCCTCGGCCATCAGCCCACCGCCGACGTACAGGCCGACGTGATGGATCGAGCGCCAGTCGCCAAGGTGGTAGGCGTAGAAGACGAGGTCGCCGGGGCGCAGCGCCGAGCGGGCCACCTCGTGGGCATGGAGGGTCTGCCACTGGCCGGCGGCCGTCATCCGCTCCCAGCCGAGCCCCGCGTGCCGCCACGCGGCCCAGGTGAGCCCCGAGCAGTCGAAGGCGCCGGGGCCTTCGGCGCCCCACTGGTAGGGCTTGCCGAGTTGGGAGCGGGCGTAGGCGACCGCCCGGGCGGCCATCGGCGACCGGGCCGCCGAGGCGACGCGGCGGG
>WNFU01009815.1_pt1 | contig 14946 bp, 12 predicted proteins | sample 5400121 | NCBI WGS metagenome assembly WNFU01 (sample SAMN13153360, study PRJNA577476) | soil metagenome | isolation source: 100 cm soil or saprolite under grassland replicate 1 | place: USA:California | collected 2016-06-15
GCCTTCGGCGTACGCCGGTTTTTCAATCGGCGGTTTGAAATCGGGGTCAGGGACTTGCTGGGCCCTGATTTCAGCCGCGCCGAAGGTCACGGCCGCCAAGTGGAGAGAGATAGCGAAAATGAGTTTTGTCATACGCATAGCTTGTTCCGTGAACCCGGGATGCCCGTAATTACCGTGGCGCGGGCTTCAGTCTGCGCCATTCATGAGGGCGCCGCAAGCGCAGACTGAAGTCCGCGCCAGTGCCGACGTTCTTTCGATTTCTTGACACACCGATTAACCAGACCATATGATTCGTCCCTCGAATACAACCTGACGGGCGTCCAACCAAACCTATCAGGTTCTTTAAGGAGAACGACGTAGACGAAATATGCTCGGCGGATACATCGGAGAAGTTTGCCAGCGCATACTTAACGGCATCGTCCGCCAGATTGCGCGCCTCGACCCGAATCCGAACCTACTTTCGGTGATCGGATTGGGCATTAGCGTGTTCGCCGCGCTTCTTTACGGGACGGGGCGGTTCTTTTCCGCCGGCTTGGTGATGATCTTCGCCAACATCTTCGACATGCTGGACGGGCGTGTGGCGCGGCTCACTGGCCGGGTGACCAAGTTCGGAGCATTTCTCGATTCGAGCCTCGACAGGCTGTCCGACATGGTCGTCTTTCTCGGGATCATTATCTTCTACGCCCGCGACAGCGAATACCACAGCACTCTTTATGTGGCTTTGACCGGAGCGGCGTTGATCGGCTCGGTCATGGTGAGCTACACGAGCGCTCGGGCTGAATCGCTGATCCCGAAATGCGACGTAGGATTTTTGCGGCGCCCCGAGCGTGTCGTCCTGCTGATCATAGGCTCGCTCACCGTCTGGCCCGAATCGAACCATCCGTTGCTCAATAAAATGCCGGCCACGATATGGCTGATGGCCGTCCTTTCTTACTGGACTTTCTGCCACAGGCTCTATCACACCCGGCGCGCGATCCGCGAGATGGAGTCCGCCCCCGATCTGTCCCCGATCGGGGCCCAAGAAAATAAGTCTCAAGAAAAAAAGGAGGCGAAAAATCTGCGCCTGGGCCATGACCCCGTTTAGCATATCTCATATTCCATATTTCATATTCCATATCTCATATGGCATATGAAATATGGAATATGAGATCGCCCGTTGCTTTGGATTTCATAAACCCTGACTATGAAAAAAAAGTCCCTGTGTGATTCAATGATCTGTCCCTGTTGCGGGGAGAGTCGTGAAATCAGTTCTTCCGAATGCGCCTCCTGCGGCGCGAAGCAGGTCGGCCCTCCCCTCGCCAGGCCCGACGTGCTGATGCCGAAACTCGGGCCGTCTTTCGCCGCCTTGGCCTGTGGCGTCATGGTCATAATCGCCTTTCTTCTGATCTGGGCGCTCAAAGATGACGCGAAGGTCGGGCGCGTGTTGCTGGTTTGGATGCTGGGCGACGGATACGAGCTGACCAAAAAACTGCTCGAAGCCGACTCCCATTTGCCCTACTACCGCATCTTCGCTTTCGACGCGTACCGCCTGGCATTCGACTTCTCGATCGCAGCCATCCCGCTTTCGCTCGCCGGAATCTGGCTGGCCCGGCGCGCGCTGCGTTTGATCAAATCCGACTCCGCCTCGTTCGGAGGAGTCAGGGTCGCGCGGGCTTCTTACTGTCTTTCGATCGGCCTGCTGGTCGTCTTCAGCGCCGTGAGCGTCTCCTCGATTCCGCGCTGGATCGCCACACGCCGCGCCAAGCGCATAGCCGCCACACGCGCGTTGATGTATGAGTTGCACGCGAGGGGGCTGCAAAGGTATTACAAAGAATACGGCGCCTATCCTGGCGAGTTGACCGATCTTTCGCGCGTCAGCGCCAGCGGGACTCCGCAGTCGGATTACTGGGAACTCAATTTCGAATACAAGCCGGTCGGCGTCATCGCGTCAAAAGGTTCGGCGATCAGCTTAAGCGACTACAAACTCGTCTCCGCCGGGCCCGATGGCATGTTCGGGACCGAAGATGACATCACCATGATTGACGGCGTGATCGTCGAATCACAGGACGACCCGGATGCGGTTGAGCCGAATCAGGGTCGGGCGCGACGATAGATTGTTCCGATCGAACAGAGCCGCCCCGATTGACCGATTTTTGAACATAATCCCTGTTGTCACGCGGCCTCAAGTTGCCCTCATCATGCCCGACTTGGGGCCGTTTTCGTTGAATTTACCCCGATTGACCAACACCCCTATGCGCTTAAATCACAGCGTGTTCACTCGTATGCTTTACCGTTTGGTAGGCCGTGACCCGGTGGCTGAATATTACAAATGGCTCTCTCGATTCGGCCGCGTCGCCGACGGTCATATTCTGGACTTTCAACAGGACGAATCCGGTCTGATCATCTTTTATCGCTACAAGGTCGCGAACGTCGATTACGAAACTTCCCAGAGGTTATCCGGCGAACAATTGTCCCGCAAAGACGCCTACACGCCCGGCGCGCGCGTCCTCGTCCGGTTCGATCCTAAGCAGCCGGGACTTTCGATTGTGCCGTAAAAGTGAGCAGTGGGCAGTGTATAGTGGGCAGTGGGTAGTGGGTAGTGGGCAGTGTATAGTGGGCAGTGGGCAGTGGGCGGTTGACGGAAGTCTTATGTGGAAGTTTTATAAGTATCGCCTATCCACTATCCACTATCCACTATCCACTATCCACTATCCACTGCCCACTACCCACTACCCACTGCCCACTGAATTATGTTTAGCAAAATCCTGATCGCCAATCGAGGTGAAATCGCGGTGCGGTTGATTCGCGCCTGCCGCGACTTGGGGGTCGCGCCGGTCGTAGTCTACTCCGAGGCCGACCGCCAGGCGTTGCACGTCCGCTTGGCCGACGAGGCCTACTTCATCGGCGAATCTCCCGCGTCGCAAAGTTATCTGGCCGGCGAAAAGATCATCGAGGCGGCTCTCAAATCGGGCGCGGAGGCTATTCACCCCGGCTATGGCTTCCTCTCGGAGCGCGAATGGTTCGCGCGCGCCGTCCGCGACGCCGGAATCAAATTCATCGGCCCTTCCCCGGAATCAATTGAGCTGATGGGCGACAAGACCAACGCCCGCGTGGCCGCCGTCAAGGCGGGCGCGCCGATCGTCCCCGGCTCGACCGAACCGCTGGCCGATGAGGTAGTGGCCAGAAAGTTCGCCGCTGAGACCGGCTACCCGGTGATGCTCAAAGCTTCGGCGGGCGGCGGCGGTAAAGGTATGCGCGTCGTTTGCTCGGACGAAGAGATGGGCCCGGCCTTCTCCATGGCCTCCGCCGAAGCCCAGTCGGCGTTCGGCGACCCTTCGGTCTATATCGAGAAATTCATCGAACGCCCGCGTCATATCGAGATTCAGATACTGGGCGACGAATACGGCAATGTCATCCACATGGGCGAACGCGAATGCTCCGTCCAGCGACGCCACCAGAAGGTGATCGAAGAATGCCCGGCGAGTTTCAACGACCCCGACCTGCGCGCGCGAATGGGCGAGGCGGCGGTCAAGATCGCCCGCGCGGCCAACTACCACAGCGCCGGCACGATCGAATTCCTGGTCGACGCGCAGAGGAATTTCTATTTCCTGGAGATGAACACGCGGTTGCAAGTCGAACATCCGGTGACCGAGGCGGTCACCGGCGTCGACATCGCGCGGGAACAGATTCGCATCGCCGCAGGCCGCAGGCTGACGATCAAACAGAAGGACGTGCGATGGAAAGGCTCGGCCATCGAATGCCGCGTCTACGCCGAGGACCCCGATCAAAATTTCCTGCCCTCGCCCGGCAGAATCACCCGGTTGAGAGTCCCTTCCGGCCCCGGCGTGCGCGACGACAGCGGCGTTTACGAAGGGTGGGAGGTCCCGATCTTTTACGACCCGATGATCTCGAAGCTCGTCGCCTGGGGCGCGACGCGCGACGAGGCCATAGCGCGAATGAAGCGCGCGCTCGGCGAATACTTCGTCGGCGGCATCCGCACCACGATCCCCTTCTTTCTCTCGGTCCTCGACGACGAAGAGTTCGCGCGCGGCGAGATCGATACTGGCTACATCGCCAGATTTCTCGAAAGACGAAAAGCCGGGGAGGCGGCGCAGAATGACGGCGGCGACGCGCGCGTCGCCGCCGCTATCGTCGCCGCAATCAATTTCACGAAACAATCGAAGGCGAAGGCGTCAGTCGCGCCCGCCGAGCGCGCGAGCAAGTGGAAATTGGCCGGCAGAATCGCGACATTGAACAACCGCAGAAGATGAAAAGATCGGGAGTGGGGAGTTATTTCCCATCCGTTCCATAAAATGATGACAAATACGCCACCATCTTATCGCGATAGATTTTGTTGATTTGCCTATCGCAGTTTTGTTCTTTGATTGACGCGGCGACTTGGTTTCGGCCTTTGCCACGTTCTAAAGTCTGCCCCGAGGCGGCGAGCGATGTACCGTAGGTTGTCCAACCTGCGGAGGCTTCGTACCCAAGCCGCTTGATGACAACTGAATGCCTCACTAATCAAGCCTCCGCAGGTTGGACAACCTACGGTACATTTTTCGGAGGAGAGAACCATGCGCGCCCTGCTTTTGATCATTACATTTTGTCTCTTACTTACGTCCGCCGCTTCAGCGCAACAGCCAACCGCGACGCCGGATTCTCAACAAGCCTCCGCGCAATCATCCACCGCCCCGGTCCCGGTTCCCGAACCGAGCGAGAAGGCGGTGTCGTATTACCGCAGCGGCATCCTGTTGTGGATCGTGAACGTCGTCTGGGGGTTGCTGATCCCCGCGCTGTTCCTGTTCACGGGATTCTCCGCGCGCATTCGCGATTGGGCGCGTCAATTTGGACAGAAGTGGTTCTCCGTAATCTCCAAAATCGATACACTTTTTTATCCAGAGGTAATAGTTGCCCCTTTCGCATGGATTGGCAGAACACTTTACTTCATCGTTGGCCTCTACTTCGCCATATTCCTGTTCATCAACTTCGCGATTGATCTTCCGCTGAGCTACTACCAGGGCTATGTGCGTCAGCATGCTTATGGCCTGTCGAACCAGATGTTCGGCAAATGGTTCGGGGATGAGATCAAAGGATTGATGCTCGGCGTTGTCGCCGGATTTTTGTTCCTATGGATTCTTTATCTGCTACTCAAAAAGAGTCCGCGCCGGTGGTGGCTTTACACCGGGCTGCTGGCGATTCCCTTCCTCATCCTGGCGATCCTGGTCCAGCCGATCTGGATCGATCCGCTCTTCAATAAATTCGGACCGATGAAGAACAAGGAGATTGAGGGGAAGATTCTTCAACTCGCCGAGCGCGCCGGCATCGAAGGCGGTCGCGTCTATGAAGTCGCGAAGAGCGAAGATACCAAGGCGCTCAACGCCTATGTCACCGGCTTCGGCGCCACCAAGCGTATAGTTTTGTGGGACACGATCATCGCGAAACTCGACGAAGACGAACTGCTCTTCGTGATGGGGCACGAGATGGGGCATTACGTGCTGGGGCATGTCTGGAAGTCGATACTATTCTTTTCGCTGTTGATCATCGTCACGCTCTACGCGATTCACCGGACCGCCGGTTGGCTGATCGACAAATTCCATCGCCGCTTCGGATTCACCGAGTTGTCAGACGTAGCGTCATTGCCGCTGATCATACTGCTCTTCAGCGCCTATTTCCTGATCATCGCGCCCGCCGCACTGGCCTTCTCGCGCCACAATGAACACGAGGCCGACCGGTTCGGCCTCGAGATCACGCGGAACAACCGTGCGGCGGCGACGGCCTTCGTCAAATTGCAGCAGGAGAACCTGGGCGTCCCGCGCCCGAACGTCCTGGTCAAACTGTGGCAGGCTAGTCACCCGACGCTCGGCGAGCGCATAGACTTCTGCAACGAATACCGCCCCTGGCAGAGAGGCGAGGCTCTGCGGTATGGCGACTTGTTTAAATGAAAATCGAACTCGAAATTGACGGACAAATGATCGAGGGGGAATTCACCCTGGCCGAGGGCGCGGCTCAATTGAGTTTCGGCGGCGCGACGCGGGAGGCGCAGGTCAGCGAGCCTGAGCCTGGAATGTTTACCGTCATCATCAATGACCGCGTCTTCCGCTGCGCCCTGGAAGAATCGCCGGGCGGCGCCGTCGAAGTGGTCGTCAACGGCAAACGAATTCCCGTCGCCGCGCGCGATAAAAAACATCTGCGCGGGCAGGCGGGCGCCGCAGCGGCAAGCGGGCAGGTCAAGCTCTTGGCGCCGATGCCCGGCAAAGTCGTCCGCGTGCTGCTCAATGCAGGAGACGAAGTGGCCGCGCGCCAGGGCGTGCTGGTCGTCGAAGCGATGAAGATGCAGAACGAAGTCCAATCCCCGAAGGCGGGCAAGATCGCTGAGATCAAAGTCTCTGAGGGGCAGACGGTGAATGCGGGAGATGTGCTGGCTGTTATTGAGTGAGCAGATGGAATTTTTCTCGCCTGGCTGATGGCGTGAGGAAATGGCTGAGGACTTAAATACCGTTGAAACGCGATACGTTCGGCGGGAGCATTCGATCATCCCTTGCGGGTCTGATCATTCTGGTGTCTGTGCTTGCTGAGTTTTAAATATCCACTCCGCGCCCGCGAGCTGCTCGGACGCGGATGGGGCGAAGCGTAAATGGATTCCAAACGAAGAATAGCCCCTTATATTCTTGCCCCATTTACTCTCCGTCATCACGCGTGCACTTTAGCCGCAATCCCCGCCGGGCGGTTACGAGAACAGTCACAAGGGCGTTGTGATAAAGGTCACTTCGTTGACCAATATCTCATTCCGATTGTCCGTAACAATCCGTGGCGTCTATGAAAATCAGTGGTTCCTGCTGTCTCAGATGTAATTTTTCCCGCGTGGCTGATGGGGTGAGGTAATGGCTGAGGACTTAAATACCGTTGAAACGCGATACGTTCGGCGGGAGCATTAGATCATCCCTCGCGGGTCTGATCATTCTGGTGTCTGTTCTTGCTGAGTTTTAAATATCCACTCCGCGCCCGCGAGCTGCCCGGACGCGGAGGGGGCGAAGCGTAAATGGTATCCAATCGAAGAATAGCCCCTTATATTCTTGCCCCATTTACTCTCCGTCATCACGCGTGCACTTTAGCCGAATCCCCGCCGGGCGGTTACGAGAACAGTCACAAGGGCGTAGTGATAAAGGTCACATGGCTGATGTGGCGGAGGCTGCGCGTTCAGCCTCTTCGGCCTCTTTGCGCTTCACCCCTTCGCGGCCGTCGTACCGAATAAATCCTGGCAAAAACAGAACCAGTACGCCGGCGCCGATTACGCACATCAGGCCGCCCGAAACGACGGAGGCGCGCAATCCGAACAGGCTGGCCACCAATCCGGCTTCGGCGTTGCCCAGATACGGGCCGGTCATGTAGCTGATCATTTCAATGCTCGCCAATCGGCCGCGCAGATGATCGGGAATGGTTTGATTCCAGATCGTCATTCGAAACATCCCGCTCACCATATCGGCGGCGAAGGCCGCGACCAGACAGAGCAGCGCCACCCACAGTTTTGTCGCAAAACCGAAGCCGACGATCGCCAATCCCCAGGCCACTACTGAAAGCGTTACGGCCCGGCCGTGTCTATTCACCTTCCCCGTCCACCTAGAAGTCAGCGTCGCCAACATCGCTCCTACGGCAGGCATCGCATAAAGCAATCCGACCGAGGCGGCGCCCAGGCGTTCGGCGATCGCCGGAAACAACGCCATCGGCATCCCGAAGAAGATTGCGATGATGTCAATCAGGTAAGTTCCGAGCAATTCCTGCCGGCCGCGCGCGTAAAGCAGGCCGTCTTTGATCGAGCGTAGACTCGGGCGGTCGGCGGCCTCGGGCGGGGGGACGGCGCGCATCAGAGAGAGCATTACGAGCGAGGCGATGAAAGTCGCGGCGTCGAACGCGTAACCGACGGCCGCCCCAAGCGTCGCCGCGACCACGCCCGCGAGCGACGCTCCGGCTATGAACGGGGCGCTGTGACCGAATGCGCGCAACGCCGAAACCGACGGCATCAATTCGGGCGGGACGATGCGAGGGGTGAGCGCCTCTATCGCCGGGCGATGTACTGAATTGCAAGCGGCGAAGAGTGAAGCCATCAGAATCAGCGCCCATACGCGCGGCTGCGGTAGTAGCGAATTGAAGACGAGCGCGCCGCACAGAACCGCCATCACCGCCTCGGCCAGTATAACCAGCCGCCGCCGATCAATGTAATCGGCCATCGCCCCGCCCACGAAAGCCATCAGGAACATCGGAACAAACTCGGCCACGCCCAACATCCCGACCGCAAAGGTCGATTTTGTCAGTTGGTACATCTGCCAGGGCAAGACGACGTAACTGATGGCCGAGCCTAACGCCGAGACGAACTGCCCAGTGTAAAGCAGCCGGTAATCGCGCGAAACCCTGAGCGGAGTCACGTCCATCGCCATCGCGCCCAGGGTTCGCCGCAAACGCCCCGTCTTTTGTCGTTGGGAATTCACAGGATAATTGAAATCAATCGCCAAGACGCCAAGGCCGCCAAGAGAAGAAAAAGACAAAATGGCCTCTTCTATTTCTTTCTTGGCTGCCTTGGCGTCTTGGCGGTTTTATGACGCGATTTAGATCGCGGTCGCCCCGCCGTCAACGACGAACACCTGTCCGGTCACGAACGAGGATTCGTCCGAAGCCAGGTACAACGCCATTCCGCCGATTTCGTCCGGCCGGCCGACGCGGGGGAGCGGCTGTCTGGCTTCGAGCTGCTTGACATAGCTTTCATTCTTCCAGAAATATTCGCTGAAGTCGGTCTCGATCAATCCGGGCGCGATGGCGTTGACGCGTATATTGTGACGGCCGAATTCAATCGCCCAACTGCGCGTCATCATGATCAGCGCGGCTTTGGTCGCGCTGTAGAGTAGTCCGCCGTGTTGCGGACGCAAACCGGCGATCGAGGCGATGTTGATGATCGAGCCGCCCGATTTGCGCTCGATCATCTTCGGGACCGCCAGCCGGATCAGCCGCAGCGCCGAGACGATGTTGATCTCGAACATCTTCGCGAACATCTCGTCGGTCACCTCCAGCGCCGGCCCCTGCCCGATGTTGGTCGCGCTGTTGTTGACCAGAATGTCCACCGGGCCGAAGACCTTCTCGGTCTCGCCGATGAGGGCTTGCAGTTGGTCGGCGCGCCCGACGTGACATTCGACCGGATTGACTTTGCCGGGCAGCTGTGAGAACTCCTGAGCGGTCGCCTGGAGGTTCTCCATCTTGCGGCTGGCGATGACTACGTTCGCGCCGGCCTCGGCCAGACGATGCGTGATGGCCTTGCCGATGCCGCGTCCCCCGCCGGTGACGACGGCGACTTTGCCTTGCAGACTCGTGGTTGCGCTCATTGTTAGTGACTCTCCTTGGTTGCTTCGATTGTCGATAGGGTTCATTGCGAGGGCGCAAAGGTCGCACAAGTCCGCCGTCTTGACAAGCGCGCGAACGCTTGCCGATACTGCTTCTCCTTCTAGGGCTGTACAATTGGGAATGATAACTCTTACCAAGGAGATTAAGATGGAAGCCACTGCGAAGCCTGAAATCAAAGTTCACGACAAACTTTACATCAACGGCCAATGGGTAAAACCCAACGGCGCGGGAATGATTGACGTCATCAACTCCACAACCGAAGAGGTGATGGGCCGCGTGCCCGAGGGCTCTTCCGAAGACGTCGACGCCGCCGTCGCTGCCGCGAGAGCCGCGTTCGAGAAGTGGTCAACGTCGACGACTGAAGAGCGCGCGAGATATCTACAACTGATCTCAGACCGCCTGAACATGCGCAAAGACGAGATCGCCGCGGTCATCGCCAGCGAGGTCGGCATGCCGCTGCCGCTCGCGACCGCCGTGCAGGCCGGGATGCCAGCGGCGGTGATGGGTTCGTACGCGAAGATGCTCGGCGAGTTCGAATTCGAAGAGCGGATCGGCGCCGCGGTGGTCGTCAAAGAGCCTGTGGGAGTGGTCGGCTGCATTACGCCGTGGAACTTCCCGCTGCATCAGGTGGTGTGCAAAGTCGCGCCCGCGCTGGCCGCCGGCTGCGCGATAGTTTTGAAACCGAGCGAAGTCGCCCCGCTCACCGCGTTCATTCTCGCGGAAATCTGCGACGATGTGGGGTTGCCCGCGGGCGTCTTCAATCTGGTCACGGGTTACGGCCCGGTAGTCGGCGAGGCGATGGCGTCGCATCCCGACGTCGACATGGTTTCGTTCACCGGCTCGACGCGCGCCGGCAAGCGCGTCAGCGAGTTGGCGGCGAAGACGGTCAAACGCGTCGCGCTCGAACTCGGCGGCAAATCGGCTAACATCATCCTCGACGACGCCGACTTCGAGAAGGCCGTCAAGAGCGGCGTAGGCAATTGTTATTTCAATTCGGGACAAACCTGCTCGGCGCTGACGCGTATGCTCGCGCCCCGCTCGCGCTACGACGAGGCGGTCGAAGTCGCGAAGAAGGCCGCTGAGAGTTTTACCGTCGGCGACCCGCGCGAAGGCAAGGCGAAGCTCGGCCCGCTGGTCTCCGCCGCCCAGCGCGAACGCGTCGTCAACTACATCAAGAAAGGCATTGAAGAAGGCGCGAAACTTGTCACCGGCGGACCCGAAATGCCCGAAGGGATATCGAAGGGCTATTTCGTGCGCCCGACCGTCTTCGCCGACGTCAATAACAAGATGACCATCGCGCAGGAAGAGATCTTCGGCCCGGTGCTTTCGATCATCCCGTATGAGGACGAAGACGACGCGGTGCGGATCGCCAACGACACCATCTATGGTTTGGCCGGAGGCGTCTGGTCGGGCGATCCGGAACGCGCCAAGCGCGTGGCGCGCCGTCTGCGCGCGGGCCAGGTCGAGATCAACGGCGGCAAATTCAACCCTTTGGCGCCGTTCGGCGGCTACAAACAATCGGGGAACGGGCGCGAACTGGGCAAGTACGGCCTGGAAGAGTATCTGGAAGTGAAGGCGATGTTGATTTAACGAATCGCCACAGAGCCCCAGAAGGGACAAGGAGACAAGGAGACAAGGGGACAAGGGGACAAGGGGACAAGGGGACAAGGGGACAAGGGGAAGAGGAGAAGATTCTCCTTGTCTCCCCTTGTCCCCTTGTCCCCTTGTCTCCTTGTCTTTCCATCTCTGTGTCTCTGTGCCTCTGTGGCTATTCACAATATCTCGCGGACGTCGCCCGAGCGGCGCGTCACGCGTTGGAGGTCGAGGTATTCGAGCAGCGGGATCGCGTACTTGCGCGAGACGCCCGTCAAATCTTTGAAGGCGGTTACGTCCAGCTTCGGGCCGTGTTCGGCCTTGAATTTCCGCAGCGTCTCGCGTAAACCGTCGAGGGCGCTGCGATGAAAGACCAGGCCGGCGACGCGAACCAGTTCGCCGCTGTTGATCAACATCTGCGCGAACCTCTGCGCCCGCGCGGCGTCGACGCCGGATTGCGCGATCGCATCTTCCAGCGGCATCGGCTGCAAACCGGCTTCGGCGAAGAGCGCGGCCAGGCGGTCTTTCGCGGCCTGTTCCTCCGCCGAGAGCGCTACGCGGTGCGACGATAGTCTCAGCAGATCCTTCTCGGCCACGACTTCGTTGCGTTCGACGAGGTTCGCGATCACGGCGCGGAAAATGTCCGGCGGCAAATGCGCGAAGATTTTTTCGCGTATCTCTTCGCGCCCCATTCCCGATTCGAGCGGCGATTTGCGGTGGAATTCTTTGAGCGCCGCCCGCACGCGCCCGGCCAACTCTTCGAACGCCTGGCGGGCGACGAGCGGCGTAAGGCCGGTTTTGGGGTTTTGCGAAGCCGTCACGGCGCGGCGGGTTTTCGTAATCGCTTCGGCGGCGCGTTTGATCACCTCATCGGAAGAACCGCTGCGCGCGGCGATCTCGTCCTGATCCATGCCGCGCTCGCCGGCCATCTCGACCAGCAGCGCGATCCTTTCGGCCTCGTCCGCCGCTTCGAGCTTTTCCAGCCAGGACGCGGCCTGCGCGGCTTCGCGCAAACGGTGCTTGCTCGGCAGCGCGTCGATGACCACGCCGCCGCCGATCGTGACCACCGGCGAGTAGGCGCGGACGATGAAATGATCGCCGGGCATCGCCAGCGTCGGCGTCTCCAAACGCAATTGCGCGAAACACGACGCGCCGGGCGTCAACTCCATTCGGCCTAGCGGAACTACTCTCGCCAGGACCTCCGCCGCGCCTATGTGCAACCGCACGCGCGAGCGGGCGCGCAAGCCCCGCGGCGCCGAATCGAGCAATCGCAGCCGCGCGTCCAGCATCGAACTCGTCCGCAATCGTCCTGCCGGCGCGAGCGTCTGCCCGCGCTCGACTTCGGCGAGATCGATCCCTTGCAGGTTGACCGCGACGCGTTCGCCGGCGAGGGCTTCTTGCGTGGACTTTCCGTGAACCTGTAATCCGCGCGCCCGCGCGCGGCGGCCCGGCGCCGGGCCTGATGAAGAGACGGGAGGCAGAATCTCAAGCTCGTCGCCGGCGCGGATTCTCCCCGCGATCAGAGTTCCGGTGACGACCGTCCCGAACCCCTTGATCGTGAAGGCCCGGTCAATCGGCAATCGGGCCACGGCGTTCTCGTCGCGCACCCGCGCTTTCGCGGCCAGTCGGCTGAGGGTCTTCTTCAATTCGTCAACGCCCGCTCCAGTGCGCGAGCTGACGCGCAACACCGGCGCGCCTTCGAGAAACGATCCGGCGACGAAATCGGCGACCTCGGCCTCGACCAATTGCAGCAACTCCTCGTCGACCAGATCTGCCTTCGTGATCACGACCAGTCCCGATTTGACTTCGAGCAGCCGGCAGATGTCGAAATGCTCGCGCGTCTGCGGCATCACGCTCTCGTCTGCGGCCACCACCAGCGTCACCAGGTCGATGCCGTGCGCCCCGGCCAGCATGTTTTTGACGAACCGCTCATGGCCCGGCACGTCAACGAATCCGAAATGAACGTCGCCGACGGTCAGGTCGGCGAAGCCGATGTCGATCGTGATGCCCCGCTCCTTCTCTTCTTTTAGACGGTCGGCGTCAACTCCCGTCAACGCCTTGACGAGCGAAGTCTTGCCGTGATCGATGTGGCCGGCCGTGCCGACGATGATTCTCTTCATGATCGGAGTTGGGATTCGGGGAATATTGACGCGACAATCTAAACTCGCGAGCCGGAAGTTTCAAGGCTTGTCATTACCCAAATCTTTTCACTTGGGGATGCCACTTTGGTCGCGGAGCGACCTGATGACTTTAGCCGTGCGTTTTAACGCACGGTCCGGAGATGAAAGCCTCTCCCAGTCGCGTCAGCGACGGAATTATGAACCGCGCTGCTACCGTGCGTTAATGGTCTTTGAATAAATAGCGCAACCACCTTTTTCCTGGTCGCGGCAGCGACCGTGTGAGCTTAGCCCGGCTTTTCAAAGCCGGGACCATCAGCGCATCCGTCCGTGAGTCGCGGCAGCGGCGGTTGATTTTGCAGATCGGTGTCAACCGTCGTTGCCGCGACTAAAACCACTATGCGACTGCCACCCGGCTTTGAAAAGCCGGACTAGGATCAACCGTCGCTCCGCTTGGAAATTCGATTGACTAGGACGGACACCCAGATGCAAACATCGCGAACAGGTCTGAGATGTGTACCGAGGCGAAACTACCACGACCTCCACACCTGCCCTGGCCGCCTTGTAGCGGATCATCCATTGAAGTTCGGCAATATCGCACGGAAGAATGCAATTTGAACTGATGCCACTTATTCTGGTCGCGCGTGTAAACGGCGCTGACCTTGGCAATCGCGTTGACCACGTGCTGGGAGGGAAGATTCGTTTCTTCTCGGATCAGGCGATAGCCTTCGTGATGGATGTCGTATTTACGATGCAAATCTCGCTGAAAGGCGAGTTCGGAAAGGGTGTTGCAGGCGCGATTGAACTCTACCATGGCGGACTTGAGTTCCTTCCCGGCGCTAGCGGCTAGGACCAATTTGGCCTTTATCGAGAGGTGAACACCCATCCGCACAATATGCCACAACTGTTTTACTAGAGGAAAGCGGCGCGCATTCCTCTCCACCCAAAACGAAGCGTTTATGGGTAGAGTATCCTGCGCGAAGAAAGATGATCCGGCGACGGGTAATACTAACTTGAGATGGCCACCTCTCACCGACCCTCGATTGTCAGATTTCCTGACGGGTTCTCAGAAGATGCTGAATGTTCTTAACGAGAAAAATGCGGACGGCGAGTTCCGACCTCAGACGCTCCTCTATGCGCCCACTCTGGCGGCTCATCCACTGGGCGGAGCGACCCTGGGGACAGTCTGCGACCAGTACGGACGAGTCAGGCGGCGCCGTGGGCTTTATGTTGTGGACGGCGCTTTCATTCCCGGCTCAACTGGCATCGTCAATCCCTCGCTGACCATTGCCGCCCTGGCCGAGCGCAGCCTGGAGCGCATTCTCGAAAAGGACATTCTGAAATAGCCATATCGCTTCGGCCAACTGCCGAACGCAACGTTCAGCCGCTAGGGCGATTTACAAATGCATGAACGGGAAAGTGGCGCGACCTCCGGTACAGTACGGGGAGCGTGAGCGACCTGAGCATCTATCGATGGGCCTATTGATCGATGCTCAGGTCGCTCACGCCATTGGTTTCCCCACAAGTCAAGCGATGCATTTTCGTCCCGGAGGGACGATGGATATTAGCCGGTGGTGGAGCGCGAGCGTAACCACCGGAGTTGGACATAACCGATTTTGCGTCCCGGCAGGGGCGCCGGACTGGGGCGCGTAGCAAGAGCCAATCCTGGTCCGGCGCCCTTCCAGGGCGCGGGCTCCTGTTGCGGCGTTTCCGGTGGTTACGCTCGCGCTCCACCACCGGCTAATGTCCGCTGCGCCTGCTGTGAAAAACCTGCTTCGTGCATGTACGACATAGAAGACACACAATCCCTGCCCCGCCATTGAAGGCCGTTTAACACTGCCGACAAGGCAGGTGGGAGGGAGCAACCAAC
>WNFU01006543.1_pt1 | contig 14945 bp, 12 predicted proteins | sample 5400121 | NCBI WGS metagenome assembly WNFU01 (sample SAMN13153360, study PRJNA577476) | soil metagenome | isolation source: 100 cm soil or saprolite under grassland replicate 1 | place: USA:California | collected 2016-06-15
CGATCCGGTTTCGCCCGGCGGGCGCGACGGAGGAGCAGCGCCGGGCGGGGTGGCTGCCCGCGGGGCAGGTGACCATCGGCGTCACCGCCGGCGCCTCCACGCCGAACAACAAGATCGGCGAGACGATCGAGCGGATCGCTGCGGCACGGGGGACGTCGTTGGAAGCGGTGCTCGGGTGAGGTGGGGGCACGGCATGCCGTGCCCCTACGGTTTCGGGAAATCTTCGTCATATTTGAATCATGCCTTTGTCGGGGTTTCATCCGGTCATCGGGCGTTGGTTCGGGTCCCGGTTCCGTGAGCCCACGGAGCCGCAGCGACACGCTTGGCCCCTGATCCAGGCGGGCCGGAACGCGTTGATCGCCGCGCCGACCGGCTCCGGGAAGACGTTCGCCGCATTCCTCGCCGCGATCGACTCGCTGCTGCGCCAGGGCCTCGACGGGACCCTCTCCGACGAGACGCAGGTGGTGTACGTCTCCCCCCTCAAGGCGCTCTCGAACGACGTCCAGAAGAACCTGGCGGAGCCGCTGGCCGAGATCCGCCGCACGCTCGAGACGCTCTGCCTTCCGGACGTCGAGATCCGCACGCTGGTCCGCACGGGCGACACGCCGGCGCCCGAGCGGCAGGGGATGGTGCGGCGGCCGCCGCACATCCTCGTCACGACCCCGGAATCGCTGTATCTCATCCTCACCTCCGAGCGCGCGCGCGACATGCTGCGCACGGTGCGCACCGTGATCGTGGACGAGATCCACGCGGTGGCGCGCGACAAGCGCGGCAGCCACCTCGCCCTGTCGCTCGAGCGGCTCGAGCACCTCGCCGGCCGGCGCCTTCAGCGGATCGGGCTCTCGGCCACGCAGAAGCCGATCGAGGAGATCGCGCAGTTTCTGGTGGGCACCACCCGAGCCCCGAGCCCCGAGTCCCGAGCCCCTGCCGTCATCGACTCGGGCCACGCCCGCTCGCTCGACCTCGCGATCGAGATCCCCTCCTCGCCGCTCGAGGCCGTGATGGCAGCGGAGGTGTGGGACGAGATCTACGAGCGGCTGGTGCAGCTCGTCGGCGAGCACCGTACCACGCTCGTGTTCGTGAACACCCGGCGGCTCGCGGAGCGGCTCACGCTGCACCTCTCCGAGCGGCTCGGCGCGGACCAGGTGACCTCGCACCACGGTAGCCTGTCGAAGGAGAAGCGGCTCGACGCGGAGACCCGCCTCAAAGAGGGCAAACTCAAGGTCCTCGTCGCGACCGCGTCGCTCGAGTTGGGCATCGACATCGGCGCCGTGGACCTCGTCTGCCAGATCGGCTCGACGCGCTCGATCGCGACGTTCCTGCAGCGCGTGGGGCGGTCGGGGCACCACCTCGCCGCCGTCCCGAAGGGGCGGCTGTTCCCGCTGTCGCGGGACGAGCTGATCGAGTGCGCGGCCCTGGTGCGCGCCACGGGCGAGCGGAAGCTCGATCGACTGATCATCCCCGAGCACCCGCTCGACATTCTGGCCCAGCAGATCGTCGCGGCGGTGGCGTGCGAAGAGTGGGACGAGGAGGCGCTGTACGAGGTGGTGCGCGGCGCGTACCCCTACCGCGACCTGTCCCGCAAGGACTTCGACGCCGTGGTGCAGATGCTCGCCGAGGGGTTCACGACCCGGCGCGGGCGGCGCGGCGCGTACATCCATTACGACGGCGTGAACCGCCGGCTGCGCTCGCGGCGCGGCGCACGGCTCGCGGCGATCACCTCGGGCGGAGCGATCCCCGACATCGGCGACTACCGCGTTATCCTCGAGCCCACCGAGACGTTCGTCGGCACGCTCAACGAGGACTTCGCGATCGAGAGCATGCCGGGCGACATCTTCCAGCTCGGCAACAGCTCCTACTTGATCCAGAAGATCGAGTCGGGTCAGGTCCGCGTGGTGGACGCGCAGGGCCAGCCGCCCTCCATCCCGTTCTGGCTGGGTGAAGCGCCGGGGCGTACGCCCGAGCTGTCCGAAGAGGTGTCGCGCCTGCGCCAGGACGTGGCGGACCGGCTGGGCGACGCGCCGGAGGCGGTCGCCTGGCTGGCGCGGGAGATCCCGGGCTTCCCCGAGCCGGCGGCCCGGCAGGTGGTCGAATATCTCGCCGCCTCGCACAAGATCCTCGGTGTCATCCCCACGCAGCGCACCCTCGTGCTCGAGCGCTTCTTCGACGAAGCGGGCGGGATGCAGCTGGTGCTGCACGCGCCGTTCGGGAGCCGCGTCAACCGGGCGTGGGGGCTCGCACTCCGCAAGCGGTTCTGCCGCAGCTTCAACTTCGAGCTGCAGGCGGCGGCCACCGAGGACGCCATTGTCCTGTCGCTCGGACCGCAGCACAGCTTCCCGCTCGAGGACGTGTTCCAGTACCTGAAGCCCGAGACCGCGGAGCACCTGCTGGTGCAGGCGATGCTCGATGCGCCGATGTTCGGCTCGCGGTGGCGCTGGAACGCCAGCCGCGCGCTGGCGGTGCTCCGGGCGCGCGGCGGCAAGAAGGTGCCCACGCCGCTGCAGCGCATGGAGGCGGAGGATCTGGTCGGCGCCGTCTTCCCCGACCAGCTCGCCTGCCCGGAGAATCTGGTCGGCGACCGCGAGATCCCCGAGCACCCGCTCGTGAAGCAGACGATTGCCGACTGCCTGCTCGAGGCGATGGACTTCCCCGGCCTGAAGCGGGTGCTCGAGGAGATGGCGGCCGGGCGCTTCCAGCTGATCGCGCGCGATACGACCGAGCCGTCGCCGCTCTCCCACGAAGTGATCAACGCGAAGCCCTACGCGTTCCTCGACGACGCGCCGCTCGAGGAGCGGCGTACCCAGGCGGTGATCACGCGCCGCGGGCTCGACGTGAAGACGGCCGAGGAATTCGGCAAGCTCGATCAGGCGGCGATCGACCGCGTGAAAGAAGAAGCCTGGCCTGACGTCGGGTCCGCCGACGAACTGCACGACGCGCTGCTGGTGATGGGTGCCCTGACGAGTGCGGAATGCGGAGTGCGGAATGCGGAATGGAAGGGGTATTTCGAGGAGCTGGTGCGGGCCGGGCGCGCGGGAGCCCTCCTTCACGAGCCGCGCCTCTGGATCGCTGCTGAGCGGCTGCCGATGGTGCAGGCGGTATTCCCAGGGGTCGCGTGCGAACCGGCGCTCGCCCCGCCCGAGCGGGACCGCGCGAAGACGTGGACCCGCGAGGACGCGCTGCGGGAGCTGGTGCGCGGGCGGCTCGAGGTGGTGGGCCCCACCACGGCGCCCGAGCTGGCGCGCGCGCTCGGCGCGCCGGACCCGGACGTCGAGTTCGCCCTCGGCGCGCTCGAGCACGAGGGCTTCGTGCTGCGCGGCCGGTTCACGCCGGGCGTCACCGCGCTCGAGTGGTGCGAGCGGCGGCTGCTCGCGCGCATTCATCGCTACACGCTCGACCGCCTGCGCCAGGAGATCGAGCCCGTCCCCGCAGCCGACTTCATGCGGTTCCTGCTTCGCTGGCAACGCGTCACGGCGGATACGCGGGCCGAGGGACCGGAAGGACTCGCCGCGGTGCTCGAGCTGCTCGACGGCTACGAGGTACCGGCGGGTGCGTGGGAGACGGACGTCCTCCCCGCGCGGGTGGCCGAGTACGATCCCCTGTGGCTCGACGGGCTGTGTCTCTCGGGTGAGATCGCCTGGGGCCGGTTGACGACAATGCGGAATGCGGAAGTCGGAATGCGGAACAAAAAGGCCGGCCCCATTCGCACGACGCCCGTCGCTCTGTTCCGCAGGGAGCGGGGAGCGGTTTGGCGAGCGCTGGTGGCGGAGTGCGAGCCGGCGGATCTCCCGCTCTCACACTCGGCGCGAGCGGCGCTCGAAGTGCTCGACCAGCGGGGCGCGTCGTTCTTCGGCGACCTGGTGAACGCGACGGGACTGTTGCGCACCGCGGTCGAACGGGCGCTCGGCGAGCTGGTCGCGTGGGGGCTCGTGACGTCGGACAGCTTCGCGGGGCTGCGGGCGCTGCTCGTGCCGTCCGACCGCCGGCGGCCCATCGGGGGATTCCGTCGCCGCGGCAGGATGGCGCCGTTCGGCGTGGAGACGGCGGGGCGCTGGTCTCGCGTGCGCCCGGCGTCGCTGCTCGGCGAGGAGCAGGTCGCCGAGGCGGTCGCGTGGCAACTGTTGCGCCGCTACGGCGTCGTGTTCCGCCGGATCGTGACGCGCGAGACGCTCCTCGTCCCCTGGCGCGACATCCTGCGCGTGTACCGCCGGCTCGAGGCGCGCGGCGAGATCCGCGGCGGGCGCTTCGTGGGCGGGTTCTCGGGGGAGCAGTACGCGCTCCCCGAGGCGATCGGCCTGCTGCGTGCGGTGCGGCGCGACCACCAAACGGGCGAGCTCGTGGCGGTGAGCGGGGCCGACCCGCTCAACCTCGCGGGGATCATTACCCCCGGGGACGTCGTACCGGGACTCGCGACGAACCGGATCCTGTATCGCGATGGGATTCCTGTCGGCGTCAGAGAGGGAGAGGGGAGAGGGGAGCGGTTGTTGACCGACGCGACGCCGGAAGAAGCGCAGGCCCTCCGGACCGCGCTGGTGCGCGGACGCGTGGCTCCGCTCGTGCGGACCTATCTGGGGAAGACCCGCTGATCTGGTACGTCGGAGCCGTTACGGCCGCGTCAGATCCACGCTGACCACCGGCACGTCCCAGTGCCCGGCGAGGATTTCGAAACGCCGCTGCTCTTCACGCCGAAACGTCTCCTGGTCGGGAAACAGGCGTTTCAGCTCCGCCTCGGGGAACGGCTCGTGCGGCGCCGCGGCGTTCTTCCACACGATCGTGACGCGATAGTCCCAGCGGCCGTCCTCGGTCCCGTGAAACCGCGGCGCCTCCGCGGTGACCTGTTGCGCGCGCCCCAGCTCGATCTGGCGCTTCAGGACTGGGTAATGGTTCTTCTTGAACAGCCGGATGAACTCGTCGGCGTAGCCCCACCGGACTTTGTAGTAGTACTCCACCACGAACGGCTCACTCGACCCGGCGGGCGGCGCCTGGGCAGCGCCCGAAACCGGCGCCGTCAGGAGCACCGCGAGTATCGACCAACGCTTCATGCCTCCCTCCGTTTCCACCATCGCTCCCATGCGTCACTCGCCAGGCGGCGGACCATGCCGGTGCGCTCGGACTCGGCGAACGACTTGAGGTGCACGTCCGGGAGCACCCGGTCGAAGCCCGCCGCGCGGTCGGCGGCGTTCCGGTGCCAGGCGAGCCACCCGAAGAGACGCGCGGCCCAGTAGAGCGTGCGTTTCACCAGCGCGCTCACCCCCAGCACGCCCATCGCCTCGAGCAAGATCGCGTCGGCCGCGCGGCGGGGGCGTTCCTGCTTCCAGTACAACCAGTCGTGGATCACCGTCGCGTTGCCGTAGCGGCCCCACTTCGGCAGCAACATCCAGAACGGCCGGGGGATCGTGGCGAAATCGGTCTGAAACCCGATCGCCACGTCGATCACGTCGCCGCTCCCCTCCGTTCCCACCTCATAGCCGAAGTCCCGCATGATCACCCACGTCTTGCCGTCGGCCAGGGGAGACACGAGCAGCAGATCGGTGAACCGGCTCACCCGGTTCTCCTCAGGCGACCGGCTGCTTCAGTTTGTCGAGGTACAGCTTGCGCACCTTTGCGACCTTCGGGGCGATCACGGCGCTGCAGTAGCCCTGATTCGGGTTGCGGCGGTAGTAGTCCCGGTGGTACTCCTCCGCGGGATAGAACCGCTCGAGCGGCTTCAGCTCGGTCACGATCGGGTCGTCCCAGACCTTCGCCAGCTCGGCGATGACCTCTTCCGCCGCGGCCTTTTGCTCCGCCGTGTGGTAGAAGATCGCGGAGCGGTACTGGGTTCCCACGTCCGCCCCCTGGCGGTTGAGCGTGGTCGGATCGTGGATCGTGAAGAAGACGTGCAGCAGGTCGCGATAGGAGACGACGGCCGCGTCGAAGGTGATTTGGACGACCTCGGCGTGGCCGGTGGTCCCGGTGCAGACGGCCTCGTAGGACGGGTTGGGCACGTGGCCGCCCGCGTACCCGGACTCGACCTTGTCGACGCCCTTCAGGTCCTGGAACGCGGCTTCGAGGCACCAGAAGCAGCCGCCCGCGAGCGTCGCGACTTCGTGTGTGTCCATTTTCGATAGCTCCCTTTCCAAACGAGCCCCTTGTTAATGCTGGAGCGTGCGTCCCGGTTCCGCGAGTCCTCGCCCACGGCCGGAGGCCCTTTGATGCGCCCCGCGTAGGTTCGATGCCGCCCTCGCCGGCCGCGTCGCTACCGTGCTCGGGTGCGCCCTTGTCTCTCGCGGAGACTGCCGAGCAAGTTATGGGTATGCCGAAGCTCGAGGAACCGGTCACGACGGTGGAGCAGCTGCTGGCGCTGCCCGACGACGGCTTGCGCCATGAGCTGCTGGACGGCGAGCACGTCGTGACTCCCGCGCCGGAGCTGCTGCACCAGCGCGCGGTGGGGAGACTGTTCCGCGACCTCGCGACATACCTCGATGGATGGCGGGATCTCGAGCTCTTTGCGAGCCCTGCTGATGTGATCTTGGGACCTCGCATCCTCGTCCAGCCCGACCTGTTCGTCGCGCGGGTGCCACCAGGCGGCCGTCTACGGAAATGGCAAGACGTGGGCGTGCCGGTCTTAGCGATTGAGGGCTTGTCGCCGGGCACTGCGTCGCGCGACCGCGGCAAAAAGCGGCTGATTTACCAGCGCGAGGGCGTGGCGGAGTACTGGATCGTGGACCTCGACGCCCGGCTGGTGGAGCGGTGGCGGCCGGCGGACGAGCGGCCGGAGATCGCGCGCGATCGGCTCGTCTGGAAGTCCGGACCGAGCGCGCCGCCGCTCGAGATCGAGCTGCAGCCGTTCTTCGGTCGGGTTCACGAAGACACGGAGCGCTAGCGGCGTCACCCCCAATCCTTCGACTCCGGCGCGACGCGGCGCATCGATTTCAAGAAAGAGAATGGGGACGAGGGAGGGGGGACGGGGGACGGGTGGTCCTCTTGCATACCCGTCCCCCGTCCCTCGTCCCCTTTCCCCCGCACGCTCAGCCCCTTCGCCTCCTCCGCGAGCACGTTCACCGTCCCGTCGTCCTTCGCGAGCTTGCCACGCACCCACAGGAGTGGCTCGCCGCGGATCGCGGCGCGGTGTGTCTCATACACGTCGGGCCGCACGATCACGTTCACCATCCCCGCTTCGTCCTCGAGCAGCACGAAGATGAACCCCTTCGCCGTTTCGGGGCGCTGGCGCGCGACGACGAGCCCGGCGATCTCCACCCACGCCCCGTGCTCGAGCCGGGGCAGGGCGTCGCTCTGGACCACGGTGGGGGAGAGCGCATCGCGCAGCAGCGAGAGGGGATGGCCGTTCGCGAAGCCGAGCACCGCGTACTCGGCGAGCAGCCGCTCGGCCGCCGCGAGGCCGCCGAAGCGCAGGCCTTCGTAGGGGTGGTCGATCGGTAGCTCGAGCTGGCGCCGCCGCCGCGCGTCGCTGCCGCGCGCGCCGTCGGGCGGGAGCCACAACCCCACCTGCCACAGGAGTTCGCGGCGCGTCAACCCGAAGCCGTCGCATCCGCCCACCCAGACCAGGTGCTCGATCGCCATCCGCTTGAGCGCGGGCGGCGCGCGCCGCACGAAATCCCCGAGGCTCCGGAACGGGCCGTGCCGCTCACGCTCGACGACGGCGGCCGTGGCCGTCTCCTCGCTCCAGTCGCGCACGAAGCCGAGTCCCACCCGCACCGCGTTCCCCTCGACCGCGCACCACACGTCGCTCGCGTTCACCTCGGGGAGCCGGATCTCGACCCCGGTGCGCCGGGCGTCCCGCCCCAGCGCGTCGAGCGAGTAGAACCCCATCGGTTGGTTGTTGAAGAGCGCGCAATAGTACTCGGCCGGGTGGTAGTGCCTGAGCCACGCCGACTGGTAGGCGAGCAGGCCGAACGCGGCGGCGTGCGACTTGGGGAAGCCGAATTCGGAGAACGCGATCACCTGCGTGAACACGCGCTCGGCGGTCCGCTCCGGGACGCCACGCGCCGCCGCGCCGTCGCGGAACTCCTCCCAGAATCCCGCCATCAGCTCGCGGCTGCGACGCCGGCTCATCGCGCGTCGCAGCGCTTCCGCCTGCCCCGCGGTGAATCCCGCGAGCGCCTGGCACACCTGCAGCACCTGGTCCTGATAGAGGATCACGCCCAGCGTCTCCGCGAGCGCTTCCTTGAGCAGGGGATGCTCGAGCGGCGGCTCGTACGGACGGCCGGCGGCGCGGGCGCGGCGCTGCTCCTCGCGGCGCCGCACGTAGGGGTTTACCGCGCCGCCCACGATGGGGCCGGGGCGCACGATCGCCACCTCCACCGCCAGGTCCTCGAGGTTCTGCGGCCGGGTGCGGCGGAGCATCTGGATCTGCGCGCGGCTCTCGATCTGGAACAGCCCCACCGTGTCGCCCCGGCAGATGCGGTCGTACACGGCCCGGTCGTCGAAATCGATACGTGAGAGATCGGGCGGCTGCCCCCCCTCCGAGCGCGCGGCGACCAGCTCGACGCACTCCTCCACGAGCGACAGCATGCCGAGCGCCAGGAAGTCGATCTTGATGAAGCGCGCGTCGTCGCAGGAGTCCTTGTCCCACTGGCACACGACGCGGTCCTCCATCGCCGCGCGCTCGAGCGGCACCAGCTCCACGAGCGGCCGGCTCGAGATGATCATCCCGCCCACGTGCTGCGACACGTGGCGGGGGAGCCCCGCGATCTCCTCCGCCAGCTCGCACAGCTCCTTCCAGAGCGGGGCGTTCCTGCGCCCCGCAAACCCCGGCAGCCGCTCGATCTCGTCCGCCAGTTCGTCCGACCGACTGTCCGCCAGTTTCGCCACCTGCTCGATCTCTCCCGGCGGCAGATCCAGCGCCTTGCCGATCTCGCGCACCGCGGATCGCAGCCGGTAGGTGGGAAACGAGCACACGAGCCCGACGTGCTCGTCGCCGTAGCGCTTGTAGACCCGCCGGATCAGCTCCTCGCGGATCTCGCGCGGGAAGTCGAGGTCGATGTCCGGCACCGAGGCGAGCGGCTCGTTCAGGAACCGCCCGATGAAGAGCCGCGTGGCGACCGGATCGATGTGCGACAGGCCGAGCAGGAAGCACACGACGGACGACACGGACGAGCCGCGGCCGCGCCCGGGGAGGAGGTTGCCGCTGGCGCGCCGCGAGCCGCGCCGCACGTCGGCGGCGACTTCCCGGGCAAGTTCGAACAGGTCGTGATAGACGAGGAAGAACCCGCTGAGCCCGTGGCGCTCGATCAGCTGCAGCTCCTCGTCGAGCCGCCGCTCCGCCTCCCGGCGGTGCTCGGAGTCGGGCGGATAGCGCTGCTCGAGCCGCGCGCGGCACAGCTCGGCGAGGGCCCGCGGAGCGGGAGTGCGGTCGGCGCCGTGAAAGTCGGGGAACCGGTATCCCAGGTCCCGCGTGAGGTCGAACCCCCGGCAGCGCTCTGCGAGCGCGAGCGTATTCGCGACAGCATCGGGACAGTCTCGGAACAGCTCCTCGACATCCTCCGGCCGCCGCAGGAAGAACTCGCTGTTGGGGCGCCGCACGTGGTGCGAGCCGTCGAGCGTGGCGCGGTGCCGGATCGCCACCAGCACGTCGTGCAGCCGGTGCCGGGGGCGTGCGTGATAATGGACGTTGCCCGACGCCACGACGCACAGGTGCACGTCGTCCGCGAGGGCACCCAGCGCCCTGGTCAGGGCGAGATCGCCCCGGACGTAGTTGCGCTGCAGCTCGACGAAGAAATTCCCCCTCCCGAATACTGCACGGCATCGCTCGGCAAGACGCCGGGCGGCGGCGGGGCCGTCGCGCCGCAGCACGGCAGGCAGCAGTCCGTTCCTGCATCCCGAAAGCACGATGAGCCCCGCGTGCCGCGCTTCGAGCGCCGCGAAGTCGAGCCGCGGGTCGCGCCGGTTCGGCCGGCCCAGGTGCGCTTCGGTGATCAAGCGGCACAGGTTCGCATAGCCCTCCGCCGTCTCGACGAGCAGCGTCACGTGAGAACCGTCGAGCAGCGTCAACTCCGCTCCGGTGATCGCCTGGAGGCCGAGCGACTTCGCTTCCTGCGCGAATGCCATCGAGCCGTACACGCCGTTGTGATCGGTGAGCGCGAGCGCCGGCAACCCGAGCTGCGACGCCGTGAGCGCGAGCTGCTCGGGGAGGGAGGCGCCGTCGAGAAAAGAAAACGCCGAGTGGCAGTGAAGTTCGATGTACATGGAATGCGGAATGCGGAATTCGGAATGCGGAATAGAAGGGTGGGCTTCGATGCCGTGTTCCGACCACCGCGCTCGCTATGGTTTTTGCACGAACCACTCCCGAGTCACGAGATCCATGAATACCACCATCCTTGACCCGCCTTTCAGCAGCACTTCGTAGTACGTCCGCGTAATGGGTTTTCTCCACCACTCGTCATCGATTCGCCACGTCTCCCGGACGGACTCGATCGTCATCATCTCCCGCATATCACCATTCAGCATTTTGATCTTGGTTGGTGTGCCGTGGGTATCGAACTCTACCACCGCCTGTTGGGGAACGTTTAGGGCTCGAAGTCTGTCAGGCCGATTCCGCATTCCGCATTCCGAATTCCGCATTTGATCACGGTTCATAATCGATCAACGCATAGCGCCGCTCCGGCAGGCGGGACCACGGCTGGACCTCGATGACGTGATACAACAGCGAGCGCTTGAGCCGGAGCTTGATCTCCTGCGCGGCGCTCTTGAGGGCGTGCCGCCGCCCGGCCCGCGCGGCGGCGCTCGCGTCGTGGGCGAAGAGCTGCAGCTCCGCGGTGCCCGGCGCGAACGCGGTGAACTCGACGACGAGCCGCTCCACCGCGCCGGCGGGCGGCGCCTGCTCGAGCCGCGTCTTGAGCGGCGCGGCGATGCGGTCCCGGTCGGCGGTCGGATCCCTGAGGGTCGCCGTGACCATCCAGGACGCGCCGTGCTCGAGCTCGGCACGGCCGCGCACCGCCTGCACCCGCCAGCCGCTGCGGCGCGGATCCTTGAGCGCCCGCCCGATCAAGTGATCGAGCGCCAGCTCGAGCAGCTCTCGCCTGGCGACGGGAGAGAAGAAGGTGAGCTCGGCGACAATCGGCTCGGGAACGATCCGCCCGACCACCGGCTCCATGACCCGTCCCGCCGCGAGCCGCCATAGATGCCGGCCGAGGCGGCCGAATTGCGAGACCACCGCGTCCTCCGGAAGCGCGGCGAGCGCCCCCAGCGTCTTGAGCCCGAGCAGGCGCAGCCGGCGGTGCGCGTCGGGATCGAGCGGCAGCACGGCGACGGATTGGGCGGCGAGAAACCCCGCCTCCCTTCCCACCGGCACGATCACCGCATCTCCCGGTCTGGCGCGCGTGGCTGCGACCCAGGAGACGAACTTTCCCAGGCCCCAGCCCACCCGGATTTCGAATTGCGGATTTCGGATTGCGGATTCGACGTGCGAATTTCCAATCCGCAATCCGCAATCCGCAATCCGCAATTGGATCTGAGCGACGATCTGCTCCGGCGCACCGTACAGTCGCTCCAGGCCGTCTGTTCCCACATACGCCCTCCCTAGCTCCACCGGCTCGACCACGGGGCTCACCGCGGCGAGCCCTCCGAGGAGCCGCGTGAACTGCTCGTCGTAATGAATCGGATCGGGCTCGCACAACTTGAGCGCGGGACAGAGTCCGATCGCCTGGCTCACCGTCATTCCGGGCTTCACACCCGCGCGCCGGGCGAGCGGCGACGCCTGCCACAACCGGGGGGGCCGCGTGTCGTCGGGCGAGAGCAGCGCCGCAGGCAGGGACGCGAGCTCGGGCCGGCGCGCCGTCTCGCAGCGCAGCGCGAACAGCGGGATCCAGCAGCACGCGGCGGCAGCGCTCTCCAGACGGGGTGCTCGGGTCATTGCCAGGTTCGGAATGGGACCCGAATATATCCCGAAGATCGAGCACGTCGCAAGGATCCTTACTGATGACGTAACCTGTTGATATATTTTGACTTCTAATGGTGAAGCGCAACGAACCCAGTTTCTTCGACGACGTCTTGGCGCTGCCGCCGCCCGCGGCGGAACTGGTCGAACTCGGCCGGCGCATCCCTCCCTCCGTCAAGTTCGGCACCTCGACCTGGACCTACGACGGCTGGGCGGGCGATGTCTACCATCGCGCCTACCGCGGCGCGCAGCCGGCGCGGCGGCTCGAGGAGTACGCGCGCTATCCGCTGTTCCGCACCGTGGGGATCGACAGCGCGTACTACGACGCGCCGACCGAGGAGGTGCTCGCGGCGTACGCGCATTCGCTCCCGCCCGGTTTCCAGTGCGTGAGCAAGGTGTGGGACCGGATCACGGCCAGGCGGCTCGACGGGCAGCGCAATCCGGATTTTCTCAACGCCGATCTGTTCAAGGACGCGGTGCTGGGGCCGTTCGCGCGCGCGTTTCGTGACCACTCGGGTTGCTTCGTGTTCGAGTTTCAGGCGATGCGGGGGAAGGACCGGCCCGAGCCGGCTGAGTGGGCGGAGCGACTCGAGGGCTTCCTCGCGCAGCTGCCGCGCGACTTCCGGTATGGGGTGGAGCTGCGCACGCCCGAGCATCTGACGGAGGCGCACGGGCGGGTGCTCGCGCGGCACGGCGTGGCGCACGTGTTCAATTCGTGGACCGAGATGCCGACGATCGCCGAGCAGCTCGAGCTCGAGTGGACGTTCCCCGCGGATTTCACCGTGGCGCGCGGCATGCTCCGTCCTGGGCGGCGCTATGCCGACGCGGTGAAGCTGTTCGAGCCGTACGACCGGATCCGCGAGGCCCAGCCCGAGGTACGGCAGGACCTGCTGCACTTGATCGCGGAGGCGTTACGGCGGCGCATCGAGGCGTTGATTTTGGTGAACAACCGGTTGGAGGGGAACGCACCGGGGACCATCCGGGCGCTCGCCGCGGCGCTGACGGAGTGAGGACTGCCTCCGAAGTCGCGTGACGCCGTCGTGCGGGCTTGCGCCCGGCGTGAACCGGGCTTAAATGGTGTGTGCAGTTCGTGCAGCTGTGAACCGGGTGCGGGGGGTGGTGGGTATGGTCGGACGGGCGGTGGACATGTCGCGCGGCGCTCCGGATTCCGCTCCGCTCTCCGTCCTGGTCGTCGAAGACGACCGCGAGCTCCGCGAAACTCTCTGTAGCTACCTGGAGCGGCGCGGCTGCGTCGTCGCACCGGCCACGACCGCCCCCGAGGGGCTCGAGGCGATCGTGCTGGGGCAGTTCGACGTCGTGGTGAGCGACGTGCAGATGCTGCCGCGCGGCGGTTTGTGGCTGTGGCAGGAGGCGATGACCCTGCGGCCCGAGCTGCAGGGCCACTTCGTGTTCTGCAGCAACGACCCCGCGTCCGACGGCCTCGTCGGAGCGATCCTGCGCGAGCGCTTCGTGCTGAAGCCGTTCGAGCTCCTGGAGGCGTGGCGGGCGGTCCTGGCAATCGCGGGACGCCGCGAGCCCGACGACTCACAGCCCGAGCTCGCCCTGTAGCCGCGGCCGCCGCGGGCGGTAGCGGTCCACCATCCCGTCGTTCACCGGAAACCCGAAGCGCCCCTGCAGCGCCTTGAGCCGCGCCGCGAGCGCCCGCGCGTAGTCGCGCGGCGCGTGACTCGCCCGCGCGTACGCGCGGCGGTACCGCTCGGTGAGGCCGGGGTAATGCGCCGCCAGGACCGGAAGGAACCGGTCCCGCACCGCCGGATAGAGGCGCAGCGGTCCCCCGTGGACGAACCGGGCGCCGGCCTCCCGGGCCGCCCGGAAGAGCGCCTCCAGGTGGGGACGGTCGTCCGTGATCCCCGGAAGGACCGGCGCCACGATCAGCCCCGCGTTGATCCCGGCACCCGTGAGCTTGGCGAGCGCCCGCAGCCGTACGGCGGGCAGCGGCGAGCGGGCCTCGACGCGCCGGATGATCCGAGCATCCACCGTGATGAGCGAGACGTACACCTCGAGATCGTTGCGCTCCTGGATCCGCCGCAGCACGTCCACGTCGCGCGCGATGAGCGAGCTCTTGGTGATGATCCCGACATTCAGGCCTTCGCACCGCGCCAACCGCTCGAGAATCCGCCGCGTGATCTGGAAACGCTGCTCGGCGGGCTGATAGGGATCGGTGGCCGTGCCGATGACGCGGCGAGCACGTGCTCCTTCACGAAGATGCGCTGCTCGAACGCTTCCCAGCCGTGCGGTCCCCGAAAATCGTGAAACTCCTCGTCGGACAGCTTGCCCGCGTCGTGCGCCCGCTCCACCGCGTAGCGATGCGCGTAGCGGGCGTAGCAGTAGGTGCAGCCGAATTCGCAGCCGACGTAAGGGTTGAGCGACCAGAAGTCCACGCCGGTCTGCTGCGGGGAGTTGAGGAGGGACTTGGGAGCGAGCGCGACGAACTTGGTGCCGCGCAGGCGCTCGTCGAGAACCGGAAGGGCGGACGGGCGGTAGGGTGGAACGGCGGTAAGCAGCCGCAGCTGCTCGGGTCGCTTCGCTAAACTCCGTTCCCGCTTGCTTACCGCCATACCACCCTTCCGTCTTACCGCCGCCTCACCCGCATCTCGCCCACCCGCACTGCACGCACACGAGGCAGCCCGACTGGCGGGTCAAGCCGGCACCGCAGTCGGGGCAGCGCGAAGACTGGGAGGCGGGTAGCTCGAGGGGCACCTGCATTGCGCGCTCCGGCATATTCGGTGTTTGTTCGGGGTTCGCTGGCGGAATATTACGCTCGGCGGAGCTATCGGCAAGGGCTGGGACGAGTTAGTGTAAGCCGATGGGGAGCAAGCGGATAGCATTTCAAGGCGAGCCCGGCGCCTATTCGGAAGAGGCGCTGTTTCTGCTCGAGCCCGACGCCGAGTCGCAGCCGCATCGTGAGTTCCGCGACGTGGCGCAGGCGGTGCTCGAGCGGCGGGCGGACCTGGGGCTGCTGCCGATCGAGAACTCTCTCGTCGGCTCGATCGCCACGAACTTCGACCTCATCGCGGAGTCGGGGCTCGCGATCGTGAGCGAAGTGGTGAGC
>WNFU01011276.1_pt1 | contig 14939 bp, 13 predicted proteins | sample 5400121 | NCBI WGS metagenome assembly WNFU01 (sample SAMN13153360, study PRJNA577476) | soil metagenome | isolation source: 100 cm soil or saprolite under grassland replicate 1 | place: USA:California | collected 2016-06-15
AGCGGCAATGGCTGTCCCTGCTGGAGCGCCGCGGCGTGTCACACCCGGCGGATGTCATCGGGCCGTACCAGGACATGGTGGAGCGGTACATCCGCGACTCCACCGACAAGCGCCGCTACCGGCGGGCGGTCGCGCTACTGCCGGCGCTGCGTGCCGCATATACCGCAACCGGCGACCCGACGGGGTTCCCGGCCTACATGGCCGACCTGCGGTTACGGCACAAGCGTCGGCCGACGTTCCTCAAGACACTCGACGCCGCCGACGTATAGCCGACCCACGCTGCCACCCGCTCTCGGCGCCTGAATCGGTTTGTCGACTTCCGCCATGACCACTCGACCCGTTCCCTATGGTGGCCCTGCAACGCCGGTGGGCTACTTCGCGAGGGGGCCCGGAGACCTACCCCTTTCCCCGGCCACGAGATCGCCGGAATCGTCGCCGAGGTCGGCTCCGAGGTCACCAAGCACGCCGTCCAGACCATGCTGCTCGACGTCCTCGCCGCAACGCGGGATGCGGGCGCACTACCCCCAGGTGACCTTGTACGCCTGGGTCGCTGCTGCGCGCGCTCGCACACGGGGCCGCCGACCTAGCCTCCGCGGGCAGCTCGCGTCCGAGGGCAAAGGCCACGGGACCCTGACGAACTCATGGACGACCTGTTCGACTACCTGCGGGGCGCGGCAACGCTGCGGCATGACCAGAGCCGCGCCGCGACATCGAACTCCAGCCAATCCCCACAATGAGGGCCGCGTCCACGAGCGTGATGGACGAGAGTCAATGAGGTTGGCTGCCGCCACGCCGGGAACGGCCACCGAACGGTCACCGACCGGCATTCGAGCGGAGGCGGACCGATACGCATACGAATCCGACCGCCCGGGGGCCAAGACTCTGGGTGAGCACCCGGGCATGGGGATCGAGGTGTGACGGTCCGCTGAGAGACGGCGGTGATGTCGTGGCCCCTTGATAGGGTCGTCCCACATGGTGCGAGTTGACGCCCAGAGCCTTGAGGTATTGATGCGTATGAGGAACAGCCCGCCCTGTGCGGGCGCGACGTGGCGGACAGCGGAGGCGTCCGCAGTCAGCCGACAGGGTGCGGAGGTTGGCGATGGATGTGGTGGTGACGGACGCGACCGTGACCGGCAAGGAGACGGCCAGGCTGCTGCTCGAAGGCGTGTCGTCGCCGCTGACCCTGCGCGACCTCATCCGGTTCCGCGTCCGTGAGGAGGTGGCGAGGTACAACGCCAACCCCGCGCCGCGGTTCAACGGCCTGGTGCAGCCCTCGGAGGTCGAAGCCGATCTCAACGGGTACGGGCTGCCCCGGACTCGGCGGCTGGACTGGGAGGCGCAGGCGGCCACGGCCATCCGGGCATTTGAGCGCAACGGGTTCTTCGTGTTCATCGGTGACCGACAGGTCGACGACCTCGACCAGGAGCTGCCCCTCGCGGACACCGATGTGGTGAGCTTCGTGCGGCTGGTGCCGCTGGTCGGGGGCTGACCACGTGCGGCGCTGGTGCCGCGGCGCCCACCGCGCCGACAGGGACGGGTGGGTGTCGCACGAGTGGCGAGCCCGGAGCCTGCTCGCCGGGCTCGACGACCGGTTGCCCGCCGGCGGCACGATCGGCCTCCAGCTGACCTTCCTCCGAGAATGGGGTGAGCGTCTGGCCGCACGGTCGCCCGAGACGGTCGGGTCTGTCCTCATGCTGCTGGTGCGCCGAGCCGGTGACCACGGCTGGGGCTGGTGGCACCGGCAGCAGGCCGCCGAGCTGGCCAGGCATCGCTACGTGGTATCCGCGGACGATGCGCTGCTGGGGCTTGGACGGCGGTGCGGGCGCCGGACAGCTGGTACGCCGGGGAGCTACTGCGGGTTGTAGAGGGCATGCTGCGCCGCACGGTCGGGCCGGTTGCTCGCGGCGACGCGGCGGTCAGTGCGATCCGCGCGCTGGTCGATTCCGTCGATCGGCGCCGCGCGCTGTCGGCCGTCGACCGTAGCGCCGTGCGGACCCGACTGCTGAAGCTGCTGCCACCCGTCGACTCCGGCACGGTCGACACGTCCGTGATCGTGCCTGGCGATGGGTGGGCAACGACGGTGCTGCCACACCTGGCCACTCTGACCGATGGCACCGGCGAGGTGACGGCGCTGCTGCGCCACCTCGCTGCCGCGACCGGCAGCAAGCCGACCCGAGCGTGGCTGGCGGCCAGCCAGGAGCTGCTCGAGCCGTCACCGGCACGGGCGGTGCTGCGGCAGCTGCTGGAGCGGCTCACCGATGCCGAGCCCGTCACGACCGCCACACGGTGGGGCACCCTCCCGATCGTTGTGGACGAGCGCAACGCCGACGTCACTCGTGCGGCTGTGTGGGCGACGATCGGGCTGCGGGAGCGCTGGGTGGTCGCGACCCTCCAGCGGCTCGCGCATCGCGCCATCCACAGCTCGGGCCTGACCGGATGGGTGGTGGGCGACAAGGTGCCCAACGCGTGCATCGTTTCGCTGGGCCAGATCGGCGGAGCGGAAGCCAGTGCCGCGCTCCAGCATATGCAGGACAGCACCACGCACAACGGGTTCCGCAAGCGCATCGCCAAGGCGTTGACCGTGGCCGCGACCGTATCCGGGCTCACGCCAGGTCAGCTCGCCGAGCGGACGGTGCCGACCGGCGGGCTGAGCGAGGACGGCACCGTGGAGATCGTGGCAGGGACGCTCACCGCGCGAGCGAGTGTGGACGACGACCTGAAGGTGTGGGTCCACTGGGCGGCCCCCAGCGGCCGGGCTGCCAAGCCACCTCCCGACGCGCCCAAGGCTGACATGCAGCCTGTCAGGCGGCAGGTGAAGGAACTGCGCGACACGCTCGGCGCGCAGCGGCGGCGCGTCGAGGGGTTGTTGGCGGTGGATCGTCGCTGGGACCTGGCCGACTGGCGCCGCGACTACCTCGACCACCCCATCACCGGCCGGCTCACCCGGCGGCTCATCTGGCGCGTCATCGACGGTGCAGGCGCGACGGTGACCGGCATCCCGACCACGGCCGGCGCGGTGCGCACCCTTGATGGGGAGGCTCCGATGCCCGCGACGGGCATGGTCGCGCTGTGGCATCCGGCCACCGCGGGCACCGACGAGGTGGGCGCGTGGCGGTCCTGGCTGCTCGACCACGCGGTGCGGCAGCCGTTCAAGCAGGCGTTCCGCGAGGTCTACCTGCTGACCCCGGCCGAGCAGGGGACCGGCATCTACTCCAACCGGTTCGCGGCCCACGTGCTCCACTACCAGCAGGCCTACGCGCTGTTCAAACAGCGCGGCTGGATCGCCAACTATCTCGGCCCCTACGACGGCGGCTACCACGGGCAAGCACGCCACGACTTCCCCGACGCCGGGCTGACCGCCGTATTCGAGCACTTCCAGGCTGACGCCGAGGCGAGCCAGGGCGGTGTCGAGCTGTGCAGCACCGACCGTGTCTGGTTCTTCCGGACAGTGGACCGGGCCAAGCAGGCGGTTCCGCTTGAGCGGGTGCCTTCGCTGGTGTTCTCCGAGGCGATGCGCGACGTCGACCTGTTCGTTGGTGTCAGCTCCATCGCGCTCGATCCGAACTGGGCCGACCGCGGCGACGACCCGTACTACGACTACTGGCTGCACGCATCCTTCGGCCCGCTCAGCGCGACCGCCGAGGTCCGCCACGACGTCCTGGCGCGCCTGCTGCCGAAGACCAAGATTGCCGACCGGGTCGAGCTCGGCGACCGCTACCTGCGGGTGCGGGGCAACCTGGGCACCTACAAGGTGCACCTCGGCTCGGCGAACATCCTCATTGAGCCCGACGACCGCTACCTGTGCATCGTCCCGGCCAACGCTGGCCGGACAAGGCGCGTCATGCTGCCGTTCGAGGGCGACGAAGTCCTCAGCGCCATCTTGTCGAAGGCGCTGTTGCTCGCCGCCGACGACAAGATCACCGACCCGACGATCCTGCGCCAACTCCAGCGGCGAGCCTGACCTGGGCGGATGATGACCGCGGTTCGCAGGTCTGGGACGCGCCCTGCCTACGGGTCGGGCCTGCAAGTGTCCGCCATCGACGTCACCGCCAATCTGTTTGATAGCCGTCGCGGCGGACCGTGCCGCCGCCCAGGGGCCCAAGCCGAGCTGCGCGAGCGCATGCAGTGCTTCCTCCCGAGGCGAAGCGCTACGCCGAGCCAGCCGCGCCCGAACGACCGCCGAACGGTCGCTAATCGGCATCCGAGCGGAGGCGGACGGGAATCGAACCCGCCAGGCGGGGGACCATCGGGGTCAGCTCCACCACGGTGGCCTGGATCACTGCTTGGGCTTGTCCTGGGCGCTCTCGGTCAGCAGCCCCTCCAAGAGCGCGGAGAGATTTCCCTGCACCTCGATGACCTTGTTCGCGGTGTCGAGGCGGCCGCGCAGCCGGGCGTTCTCGCGCTGGAGCCGCTCGACCTCGCCGGCCAGCGGATTGGCCGGCTTGCGGCCCCGCGGACGCCCCAGTGCCTCCAATGCGCCGGCGTCGCGGGCACGACGCCACTCCACGATGTGGGAGGTGTACAGGCCCTCCCGCCGCAAGATCGCGCCCTTGGCGCCGGGCTCGGTCGCCTGGTCGAGCTCGTCAAGGATCGCCAGCTTGTAGCTGGCAGTGAAGCGCCGCCGCTTGGCACGCTCGGGCACTTCCGGGTCGGGAACCTCGGCCATCGGGCCAGCATGCACGCTGGACTCGGCCCCTTGAAGGGTGGTGGTCAACAGGAATGTCTCCTTACCCGCCCTTGCTGGTCAGTGATTACGACAGGGCAAGTGCCTCGCCGAAGGTTGCCACAGAGGGCTTTCAGGCGCCGCTGACAGTCCTGACCCGATCGACGGAGATCCTGAAGGGCGGAAATCACTGATGGAGCAGGGGAAATAATCCTGAGTCGAGCTTCCGCCCGTCTCCACCGTTTGGTTCTTTGACGACGGTCGATCCCACAGCACCTCCGTTAGCGGCAAGACTCTCAGGCCACATCGTTGTCTTGTCGTCGAGGGCGCCGGCCAGCTCTGCTCCGTCCAAGGCTGCGCCAGGCAAGTCGGCTCCTCCCAGGTCTGCATCACGAAGATTTGTCTTGCGCAGATCGGCGTCCCGCAGATCCGCCTTCTGAAGACGCGCTCCGCTGAGGTTCACCTGATGCAGCCGCGCGCCGCGGAGAAGAGGCGGTCACGATGTCGTCTGATACACCGACCGTGGTCCACTCCCCTGGTCGTCGGCGGAGGTGATCAGCACGCGGGTCACCGCCTTGGTGCCGGCGCGGCCGTCGAGGATGCGGACCTTGAAGTCGACCAGCCGGATGGCAGCGCGGGGATGGCGGAAGCTCATCCGGGGCGGGTGTGACCGGTGACACAACGATCGGGTGCCGCACGACACTGCTCTCGGGCCGCGCCCTGGCGAGAATGCTGCTTGGCTTGACCGCCGGGGGAGGGGACATGGCGGCTTCGACGCAACACATCGACCAGCTCGCCGACTGGGTGGCGCAGCGTCTGCCCATCGCGGACGCCAGCCCGGACCCGCTGATGCGGGACCCCGACGAGCAAACCCTGCTCAAGGCGCGCGGCGCGACCCTCGGGCTGCAGCCGAGCACGGTGCAGCGGATGGTCCTGGCGGAGCTGCGGCGCCTGAAGGCTGAGATCGACGATGAGCTCAGTCCAGCGCACAACGGCGAGGTCAGGCCGGCAGACCAGACCGCCGCGGTCCGCCGGCAGCTGGAAGGCTCGAGCTCCCACGCGCGTGAGGCCCTAGAGACGTTGCTCGGGACCGAGGACCTGTTGCGCCCCGACCAGGCACGACAGCGGTGGCAACACGTCAAGGGGTGGGTGAGCCGGGTCGCCGTTGGACTGTGGATGAACATCCTGATCCTCACGACCATCGCCGTCGCGGGAGCGCTCGTCTACTGGGGCTACGCGAAAGCGCCGAGCATGCCGGCGGCGGTCCTGTCGGCCTTCGCGATCTGGGCGCTGGCGTTCCTGCCGGGATGGATGTTCGTTCGCTTCGTCGGCCAACGGGCTGGGGCGCTCTGGGACGAATACGTCCTGCAACTGCATCGACTCGGCTGGGACGAGCCGGAGAACCTGCCCGAGCCACCCGCCACCTCCAAGTTCTTCGCCAGCTGGGTGGATGCGGGTGGCCCGTGGCACGCACGCGAGCGCAACATCTACCAGCAGAAGTTCGACGCGTACTACGGCAAGTCAGTCTCCAGGGTCGCGCAGGAGGACGAATGGCGCCTGCGCGCCGAGACGCTCTTCCCGGTGTTCCTCGCCGCCGTGGTGTTCGCCGTGTGCTGGACCGCGGTGCTGTGGCACCCCGGGCTCACGGCGCAGCCGAGCAGCACCCTGGACATGCTCAAGTACGGGTTCCTCGGTGCGTACTCGTTCATCGTCCAGATGCTCGTCAGGCGCTTCTTCCAGAGCGATCTGCGCCCGAGCGCGTATGCCAGCGCCGTGCTCCGGGTCATCGTCGTGCTGATCCTGATCCCTGTCGTGCACCAGCTCTTCCAGTACATGGGGAGCAGCTCGGGACCGAGGCCGAGCGAGGCGATCGTCGCGTTCATCATCGGCTTCTTCCCGCTGGTCGCGATGCAGGCGCTGCAGCGCACCGCCGCAGTGGTCCTGCACGTCGTGGTCCCCACGCTCACGCCGGAGTACCCGCTGAACCAGTTGGACGGGCTGAACGTCTGGTACGAGGCGCGGCTGCTGGAAGAGGGCATCGAGGACATGCAGAACCTCACCACCGCGAACCTCATCGACGTCATGCTGCATACGCGCGTGCCCGTCGGCCGGCTGGTGGACTGGGTCGACCAGTCGTTCCTCTACCTCCATCTGGACCGCTCCGAGCGTGGTCGCTGGGAGGAGTACAGGGCGCGACGCCAGACGAGGAAGCTCAGGAAGGAGCTGACGCCGGCCGAGAGGAAGGCGGCTGACCTGCAACCGGCCATCGCGATGAGAGGCCACCGGGCGGGGTCGCGCACCAGGAACGGCCTGCGCCAGCTCGGCATTCGCACCGCGACCGACCTCATGAATGCCTTCCCGGCCGACAAGCCGGCCTCGGAGTGGGCGGATCTCAAGCGCTTCGACATCGATCCGTACGTCGTGCGGACGCTCGGGACGGTGTTCCGCAAGGAGGAGGGGCTGAACCCGGTCCTCAGCTGGCGGACGAACGGCTGCCCGGGGACGTAGGGCGACAGTCGGAACCCGCGTGACCTTCGCTCCCCGGAGCGGTAGAACCAGAGTCATGGACAGCGACATCACGATTCGCAGGGTCGACCCGGACGAATGGGACGCGTTCAGCAAGATCGCCGAGATCACCTTCGGCGACACCATGACCGATAAGCGGCGGGCCGGGGCCAAGGCCGAGTTCTAGTTCGACCGGGGGATGACCGCCGACGATGCCGGGGAGCTGGTCGCGACCGGCGGGCGCACTCACCGGGACCTCACCCTGCCCGGCCTCGCCACCATCCCGGTGGGCGGCCTCACCTGGATCTCGGTGCTGTCGACGCACCGTCGCCGCGGCATCCTGCGCCGCATGATCGAGTGCCACTTCGACGACGTGCTCGAGCGGGGCGAGTCCGCATCGATTCTGATCGCCTCTGAGTCGATCATCTACGGTCGCTTCGGCTATGGCACGGGCACGCGCTCGTGAGCTACGAGATCGACCTGCGCCACGCCGCCTTCACGCAGCCGGTCGCCGGTGAACCGCCCCGGGATTGAAAGCGGCGCCTCTCTGTGTCAAGTCGCCGTCGCCGGGATGAGGACGTCGCGGAGCATCGTGCGGTACACCACGTCGGCAAGGCGGCGCTTCAGGCACCGCAACGCCTCCTTGCGTCCCTTGCCCTCAGCCCGTTTGCGCAGGTAGTAGGCCCGGGCAGGGCCATGGCAGCGGAGCTGGGTGATGGCCATGACGTGCAGGGCGAAGTTGAGCTGGCGGTCCCCGGCTCGAGACAACCGATGCCGGACGACGTCGCCGCTGGAGGCCTCGATCGGGGCCACACCACAGTAGGCGGCAAACGCGGCTGCCGAGCCAAAGCGGGTGATCGAACCGACCCGACCCAGGAGCTTGCCGGCCACCACCTGCCCAATCCCGCACAGCTCCGGCAGCGTGCTGGCGGTAGCCGCCACCGCGGTGGCGATCTTGGTGTCCAGCTCGGCGATGCGCCGATCCAGGCGCCGGACCTCCGCGACCAGGTCGCGGGCCAGTGCTCGGCGGGTCTGCTCGGCCGGGGTGTGTGGCCGGGCCGACCGGAGCAGCCCGGCGGCGGTAGCGGCGGTCAGATGCCGTTGCGCGCCGGTCGGTACCAGCCCGACCAGCAGCACGTGCAGACGGTTGAGGGTCTGGGTGCGCCCTCGGACAAGGTCGTCGCGGTGGTCGCTGAGCAGCCGCAGTGTGGCGGTGTGCTCGTCCACGGTGGCGGTGCGCAGCCGCTCAGCGGTCAGCGCCGCGATCGCGGTTGAGACGGCATCGGCGACGTCGGTCTTGCGGCCGTGCCGGTGGCCAGCAGCCGCACCCGCGCCGACAGCTTGGCGGGTACGTCCACGACCGGGATCCCATCAGCGGTCAGCCGCTCGACCAGCGGCAACCCCAGGCCGTGGGCGCCCTCGACCGCCCAGGTGAGCGATGCCGCCGGCCAGCGACCGGCAAGGCGGCGCAGCTGCCGGTAGCCCTCGCGGGATGCCGGCACGCGCAACTGGCCGAGGCGGCGGTGGGTGTGATCGACGACCGCCGCGGTCCAGCTCGCCTTGTGCGGGTCGACCGCGAGCACGATGCGCGCAGCCACCGTGGTGCCATCACTGCTGTCGGTCACGGATGCCTCCTGTGCGACGCCGACGTATGCGGATCGGCAGGAGGACATCCCCACTTGCGGTTGGGTGCAGCAGGCCTCTCTTGAGTCACTCCCACCGCGGCCACCACCAGAGGCCGCACGCCGCTTTGGAGTCAGCCCATTAGCAGGCGACAGGGGCAACTCGAGCGGCCCCGGTGATGGCCTCGAAGATCATGGCTGCAGACCATGCTCTTCTGCCGCCATTCAACAAGTGGGGGGAACCTCACGGCGACCTCAGGGTCGATCGGTGGTCTGCCGGGCTTGCGGCCGTTGCAGTGGGTCCACTTGCGTCGGACGAGTTCGCGATGCCAGCGCAGCACCGTCTGCGGTGTCACCAGAAAGATGCCCACCGGTCCGTGGGGAGGAGTCGGCTGGCGGTGGCGAGCAGGACCCGGTCGAAGGTGGTGAACCTGGGACGGCCGGTTTTGCGGCGCAGCACGCGGAGCTGGTGTCGGAGTACCAGGATCTCCAGGTCCTTGGTGGCGCCTTCAGCGTGCGGAAGGACCAGCAGGCGTGTGAGCACGCGGATGAGTGACGAGAGCAGGAACAGCATCGGCGGATGGTACGGAGTCCCTGCTCACAGGGCGAATCCGGTTTCCGCGCCCCACAGGCCTGCACCAGCGCGGTCCGTAGCCACTTGGAGCCCTTGCGAGTCGCACCCGAGCGGTGCTTGCCGGCCGACTCGCCTGTGCCCGGGCACAGCCCCGCCCAGCTGGCCAGGTGTCCAGCCGTGGGAAGCGGGACATGTCGGTGCCGATCCTGCGACACGAGGTCGCACACTGCGAGTGAGCTTGCGGAATGGAGGGCCGACGATGTCGGACGTGTAGCTCCGGGCGAGTGCTCGATGCCCGTCCCCCGCCCTGGCGTGCGCCGCAGGTTCTGCCTGTGGGGTTGATAGGGCCTGGCCGCTGGAAGAGGCGGCGAGCGGCGGCCGGAGAGATCGGACCGGTCGTGAGAGCACCGCTGGGTCTCGGGGTGAAGAGGGCGCCCAATCCGGTCGCATCTTGGGTGTGCGGAACGTGGAAACCCCGTCGGGGTCCAGGCGATGCCTGGTAGGCCGACCGTGAGGGGAGCGGAAGTCCCCGGCGGGAACAGGATGCCCAAGAAGCCAAAGCCGGTGGCCGAAAGGCGGCAGGAAACCCAAGACAGCGTGATCGGCCCTCCGCCGGTCGTCTGGGATAACTGGCCGGATACCAGCCCGGGTGGCTGGGCCCGAAAGGGCGCTGACGTGGGCAGGTGAGCCTTTGAACGCTGATGCTGATAGGCCTTCCGAACCGAAGGGGCAAGTTGGACACCGTGACGGTGAACGGACCCGAGGACGTGCCGGACTGGGACGCCATCCAGTGGCGGACCCATGAGGACAACGTAGGGCGGCTGCGGCGGAGGATCTTCAAGGCGACGCGGGAGGGAGACTGGGCCAAGGTCCGGTCTCTGCAGAAGCTGATGCTGCGGTCCTGGTCGAACACGCTGGTCAGCGTGCGGCAGGTCACGCAGCGCAACGCTGGGCGCAGGACCGCCGGGATCGACGGGCAGCTCGCGCTGTCGTCGACGGCCAGGGCAGAGATGGCGAGCTGGGTGCACCAGACGATCTCCACCTGGGATCCCGTGCCGGTCCGGCGCGTGTATGTACCAAAGGCCAACGGAAAACGTCGCCCGCTCGGCGCGGACCGCTGCCACCAGGCGCGGGTCCGTAATGCGCTGGAGCCTGAGTGGGAGGCCCGGTTGGAACCCAAGACGTATGGGTTTGTGCGCCACGAGGCGCGTGGCATCGAGTGGAGGTGAGAGACCTTCGCCGTCGTGTTGTCGCAGCAGCACGACGAAGCTGGGGGCAGCCTGAGCTGGGGAACGCCGGGGAGGGTGGGAGCAGCCCCGACAACGCCGGGACGGTCTGGTACTGCCAGACGGGCCGGGTTCGGCAAGCAAGATCAGAAGGTGGAACGACGAGTGAACCAGTGGTTGAAGCCCCGTAAGAAGAGTGCCGGCTCAAAGCTGGTGGATATGGGCCGGGGTGCAGCGCGTGACCTGTGGAGTAGTTGATGCGGGTCAACTCCGAAGCCGAGTGAAGCCGTCGGTGGGGAGGCCACGCTGAAGGGCTGCGGCGTAGGCGTGGCGATGCTGTCGGGGTAGAGCTGGCCACCGACCTGGTCGATCGATGTCGCGTGAACGTGGGAACCTGGGAACCATCCACGGTCGCCCTTCCGCTGCCCAGCCAGGGCGGTGGTGGGCAGGCTCGTTGCCGGCTGCGGGCCGTCGGGTGGGACGGAGGCCCCGTAGTAGTCCGAGCGTACGAGAGGTGCGCACATGGCGAAGGGGGCCAGCAGGTCGGCAGCAAGGATGCTGGAATGTCGGGAGGGTCGTCGGTGAAGACCGAGGAGCTGGAGTCGGCGCTGCTTGGCGCCGAGCTTCGGGTACTGAAGATCCAGACCAAGCTGCACCGTTGGGCTCGTGATGAGCCTCATCGCAGGTTCGATGATCTGTTCAATCTCGTGGCTGATCCCGCGTTCTTGTTGGTGGCGTGGGATCGGGTGCGGGGCAACAAGGGCGCACGCACGGCCGGGGTGGACGGGCGGACCGCCGTGTCCATCCAGGCGCTGGGGGTCGGGGAGTTCCTGGACGGGTTGCGGGCCTCGTTGAAGGACCGCAGCTTTCGACCCTTGCCGGTGCGGGAGCGGATGATTCCCAAGGCGAATGGCAAGCTGCGTCGCCTGGGGATCGCGACCATCGCCGACCGTGTGGTGCAGGCGTCGTTGAAGCTGGTGCTGGAGCCGATCTGGGAGGCGGAGTTTCTCCCGTGCAGCTACGGGTTCCGTCCCGGACGCCGGGCGCATGATGCGATCGCTGAGACGGTCATGTTCGTCACCAACTCCTACGAGTGGGTGGTCGAGGGTGACATCACAGCGTGCTTCGACGAAATCTCGCATTCGGCTCTTATGGATCGAGTGCGACAGCGGATCGGGGACAAACGCGTCCTGGCCATGGTCAAGGCGTTCCTCAAGGCGGGCATCCTCACCGAGGACGGCACGCTGCGAGATAGCCGCACCGGCGCCCCGCAAGGTGGGATTGCCACGCCCCCAACGCAATGGGCAACTTCTGCTTCGAGGTCACGCTGAACTACCGGCGGCTGGAACGGCCTCGGCGTGTCAGCGGGACAGAGTGACATGTCGGGTAGTATGATTATGGCATGGCTGGTGGTCGTGTGGGCGATGTGGAGCGTGCTGAGCGGATCAACGCTGCCGCCGAGTTGGTGGAGGCCGGCGTGCCGGTGGCCGAGGTTGCCCGGGTGTTGGCAGGGCGGTTGGGCTGCTCGGTCCGGCAGGCCCGCCGGTATGCCGAGCGGGCTGCTGGTGGTGGGCGAGTTCCCGTCCCTGAAGCGACCGTGGTGTTCACGGTCAAGCTGCCAGCCGAGCTGGCTGGGCGGGTGCGTCAGCACGCTCATGAGGCTGGGGTCACGATCTCCGCCGTGGTGGCCAGGGCGCTGTCGGAGTGCCTTGAACATCGACGGCGTCGGCGGCGGTGAACGATCGGCTGGTCGAGGCCGAGTTCGTCTTCGACCGCCACGCGGCCACGGACTTGTCGGTGGCCTACACCATCCTTGTTCCACAGCGGCGGGCCCGCATCGCGCGGGCCGGCCAGGAAGCGAGTCCCTGTCATGACGAGTGCGGCGATCTACGCCCGGGTGTCCTCGGCCCGGCAGAAGCAGGACGATACGATCGCGTCGCAGACCGCGGCGCTGCGCGCCCACGCCGGGCAGCTGGGGGTTGAGCTGCCCGCCGAGTGGGTGTTCGAAGACGAGGGCCACTCCGGGGCGACGCTGGTACGTCCGGGCCTGGAGGGGCTGCGTGATCTGGTCGCCGGGGTCGGGGTCGATGTGGTGCTGTGCTACTCCCCGGACCGGCTGGCGCGGAAGTTCGCTTACCAGGCGCTGCTGATCGAGGAGTTCACCCGGGCCGGCACCCGGGTCGAGTTCATCAAGGGACCCCGTGGGGAGTCGGCGGAGGATCAGCTGCTGGTGCAGTTCCAGGGTATGTTCGCCGAGTACGAGAAGGCGCAGATCATGGAACGGTACCGGCGCGGCAAGACCCACCGTGCCCGCGCCGGGTCGGTCAACGTGCTCGGCGGCGCCCCGTTCGGCTACCGCTATGTGCGCAAGAACGAGCACACCCGAGCCCGCTACGAGATCGTCGAGCACGAATCGGTGCTGGTCGCCGAGCTGTTCCGCCGGTACGCCGACGACGGCGCCTCCATCGCCGAGCTGGCCCGCTGGCTGACCGAGTCCGGGACGCCGACCCGGACGGGCAAGACCCGGTGGGACCGGTCGGTGGTGTGGGGGATGCTGCGCAACCCCGCCTACTGCGGTCGGGCGATCTTCGGCAAGACCATGGTCGTGCACTCCTCGCCCGGGCTGAACCGCCGGGCCCGCCTCCAAGGCCGGGAAACACCGCGGGCGTCCAAGACGATCGACCGGCCACGCGAGGAGTGGACCGAGATTCCCGTGCCAGCCATCGTGGGCGAGGAGACGTTCGAGCGGGTCGCCCGCCGGCTGGCCGACAACAAGCGCTTCGCCTCCCGCAACACCAAAGTCCCGTCCCTGCTGCAAGGCCTGGCCGCGTGCTCGGGCTGCGGCTACGGCTACTACCGGACCTCGACCCGCACCACCAACAAGAAGATCTACTACTACCGGTGCCTGGGCTCGGACGACTACCGCTACCAAGGCGGCCGGGTCTGTGCCAACAGGCCAGTCCGCGCCGACTACCTCGACCATGTCGTCTGGGAGCACATCACCGGCCTGCTCGCCGACCCGCACCTGATCCGCGCCGAGATCAACAAACGGCTCGACCAGGCCCGCACCGCCGACCCCGCGGTCAAACAGCGCGAACGGCTCGAGTTCGCACTCACCAAGACCACCAAGGCGATCAAGAACATGATCGAGGCGTTCCAAGAGCAACTGCTCACCATCGATGAGCTGCGTGGCCGGATGCCCGACCTGCGCGCCCGCGAAACCAGCCTGCGTGGCCAGATCGAGGCGCTCGACGCCCAGTCCGCCGACCGTGAGCTCTACCTCAAACTCGCCGACAACCTCGACCGCTTCCTCACCCAGCTGCGCGACAAGGCCAACACCTCCACCACCGAAGAACGCCAACGCGTGCTCCGCCTGCTCGTCAAAGACATCCTCATCGGACCCGAGAAGATCACCATCCGGCACCGCATCCCCGCCCACGGCAGCGCCCACGCCGGCCGCCCCGACTCCAACGCCGAGCCCGACGCGGACGGGGACCATAGCCCCAGTTATCCATTGCGTTGGGGGCGTGCTGTCCCCGCTGCTCAGCAACGTGGCCCTGTCGGTGCTGGACGAGCACATCGCCCAGATCCCCGGCGAGCCAAGCTCCACCACGGTCGAGCGGGCCAAACGCAAACGCCACGGGCAGGCCAACTACCGTCTGATCAGGTACGCAGACGACTGGCTGTTGCTGGTGGCCGGCACCCGCGAGCATGCGATGAGCATGCGCGACCAGGCAGCGGCGGTGCTTGCTCCGATGGGTCTTCGCCTGTCGGAGGAGAAAACCAGGATCACCCACATCGACGACGGCCTCGATTTCTTGGGGTGGCGCATCCAGCGTCACCGCAAACGAGGCACCAACCGGCGCTACATCTACTGGTATCCCTCCCGCAAGGCCGTCAAGGCCATCACGGGCAAGGTCAAGATGCTGTGCCGGCGGATGGACACCAACGAGCCACTGGATGCCCTGCTGCGTCAGCTCAACCCGGCGCTGCGGGGCTGGACCACCTACTTTCGGCCCGGCATGTCCGCACGCACCTTCTGCTACCTCAGCTCCTACCTGTGGAGCCGGGTCATGGCGTGGCTGCGTCGCAAACATCGCCGGATCACCTGGAAGGAACTTCGCCGCCGCTACTGCGGCCGACGATGGTGGCCGTCCGGTCAGCAACTGGGGATGTTCAACCCCGCCAAGGTGCGCACCACGCGCTACCGCTATCGCGGCGTGATCGGCATCCCCTCGCCCTGGCCGACCCAAGGATGAGGACACCACCAGGCCCGTAACGGGGCTTGTGGAGAGCCCGCTGCGTCGACGAGGCGCACGGCGGGTTCGGGAGGCGGCTCGGGGAAACGG